>Ga0187892_10000222_pt1 | contig 150476 bp, 160 predicted proteins | sample MA1701073metaG_FD_139345 | JGI IMG/M metagenome (GOLD analysis project Ga0187892, IMG submission 139345) | Bio-ooze microbial communities from a basaltic lava cave in the Kipuka Kanohina Cave System on the Island of Hawaii, USA - MA170107-3 metaG ...
ACGTGACGCTGGAGGTGCAGCTGATCACGCCGATCGCGATGGACCGCGGGCTGCGGTTCGCGATCCGCGAAGGCGGCCGCACGGTGGGCGCGGGCACCGTGACCGAGATCCAGCAATGAGCCGCCGCCGCGGCGCTGCGTCGGGTGGCCGGCGGGTCGATCCATGGTGAACGAGAAGATCCGGATCAAGCTCAAGGCCTACGACCATCGCGTGCTGGACCAGGCCGCGACGGAGATCGTCGACACCGCGCGCCGTACCGGGGCCAGCGTGGCGGGGCCGATCCCGCTGCCCACGGCCTGCAACCGCTGGACGGTGCTGCGCTCGCCGCACGTCGACAAGAAGTCGCGCGAGCAGTTCGAGATCCGTACGCACAAGCGGCTGCTCGACCTGCTGCAGCCGACGCCGGAGACGGTCGACGCGCTGATGAAGCTCGACCTGCCGGCCGGAGTCGACGTCGAGATCAAGGCGTTCGGCTCGTCGCAGCCGCAGTCGCAGCCGTGAGGCCGCGAGTCGCAAGACGCGTGACGGAGACGGAGGGACCGACGTCGTGGTGCAGGGCTTGATCGGCAGGAAGCTGGGGATGTCGCAGGTCTTCGGCGAGCAGGGCGCCGTGATTCCGGTGACGGTGATTGCCGCCGGTCCGTGTGTCGTCGTCCAGCGTCGCGAGCTCGAACGGGACGGCTACGTCGCGGTCCAGCTCGGGCTGGTCGACGCCAAGTCGGCGCGGCGGGCGAACCAGCCGCAGCGCGGCCACCACGCCAAGGCCGGCGTCCCGCCGACGCGGGTGCGGCGCGAGTTCCGGCTGGAGCCTGGCTCCGAGCTGAAGCCGGGCGATCCCGTGCTGGTGGGGATCTTCGAGGGCGTGAGCCGGGTCGACGTGATCGGCACCTCCAAGGGCAAGGGATTCCAGGGCGTGATGCGTCGTCACGGCTTCCGCGGCGGGCGGGCGACCCACGGCTCGATGTTCCATCGCGCCCCGGGCTCGATCGGATCCTCCGCCTTTCCCTCGCGCGTGTTCCGCGGGATGCGCGCGGCCGGGCAGATGGGGAACCGGCGGGTGACGGTCAAGAACCTCGACGTCGTGCGCATCGACAGCGAGCGCAACCTGCTGCTGGTGCGCGGCGCCGTTCCCGGCGCCTGGGGCTCGATGCTGATCGTGCGGCGGGCGAAGAGCCCCGCGCCCGAGCGGAGGGCGTGATGCCGACGATTCCGGTCAAGAACTGGAGCAACCAGACGCTGCGGACGCTCGAGCTCGATCCGGCGGTGTTCGACTACCCGGTCAAGGAGCACCTGGTGTACGAGGCGGTCTGCGCCTGCCAGGCCGGGCGCCGGAGCGGCACGCACAAGACGAAGAACCGCTCCGAGGTCTCGGGTGGCACCAAGAAGCTGTGGCGGCAGAAGGGCACGGGCCGGGCGCGCGTCGGCGACAACCGCTCGCCGCTGTGGCGCCACGGCGGAACGGTGCAGGGGCCGCAGCCGCGCGACTACTCCTGGCGGATGCCGAAGCGGATGCGTCACAATGCCCTGCGTTCGATCCTGTCGCAGAAGCTGCGCGACGGCGCGCTGGTCTGCCTCGACAGCCTCGCGGTCGCGAGCCCCAAGACGCGGGAGCTGGAGCGCGCGGTGCGCGAGGGCCTCGGGATCCGCGACCGGGCGCTCTTGCTGCCGCTCGAGGACGAGCGCAACCTGGCGCTGGCCGCGCGCAACAACCCCGGCCTGCGCGTGGTGCGGGCGCTCGGCGCGAACGTCGTCGACCTGCTGGCCAGCGGCACCCTGGTGATCTCGGAGGCGGCGATCGCGCGGCTGAGCGAGGCGCTGCGCCGATGAAGCACCCGCAGGACATCGTGCGCCGTCCGCTGGTCACGGAGAAATCGACCGGTCTGCGCGAGCGGACCGGAGTGCATTGCTTCGAGGTCCACCGCAAGGCGAACAAGCTCGAGATCGCGCGCGCGATCGAGCTGCTGTTCGCCAAGGACAAGGTCAAGGTGGCCGAGGTCCGCACCTCGCGGGTGCGCGGCAAGACCAAGCGGATGGGCCGCTTCGTCGGCCGCCGCCCGGACTGGAAGAAGGCCTGGGTGCGGCTGGCGCCGGGCTCGGGCGAGATCGCTCCGTTCGAGGCGCAGTGACGGGCGGGATGATCCGATGGCGATGAAGAAGTACAAGCCGACGAGCGCCGGGCGGAGGTTCATGACCGCCACCGTCAGCGTCGCCGTGCGCGAGAACCGGCCGCACAAGCCGCTCGTCGACCAGCACACCAAGTCGGGGGGGCGCGACAATCGCGGCCAGATCGCGGTTCGCCACCGTGGGGGCGGCCACAAGCGGCGCTATCGCATCATCGACTTCCGGCGCGACAAGACCGGGATTCCGGGGCGCGTGGAGCGGATCGAGTACGATCCGAACCGCTCGGCGAACATCGCCTTGATCTGTTATCGCGACGGCGAGCGGCGCTACATCATCGCGCCCGAGGGGCTGGCGGTCGGCCAGACGATCGTCGCCTCGCCGACCGCGGACATCCAGCCCGGCAACGCGCTGCCGATGACGGCGATCCCGCTGGGGACGACGCTGCACAACATCGAGCTGCGGCCGGGCAAGGGCGGACAGCTGGCGCGCTCGGCGGGCAGCGGGGCCCAGCTCGTGGCGCGCGAGGGCCGGCACGCGCTGCTGCGGCTGCCCTCGGGCGAGATGCGGCGGGTGCTGGTCGACTGCTACGCGACGGTCGGGCAGGTGGGCAACCTGGAGCACGAGAACGCCTCGATCGGCAAGGCCGGGCGCAACCGCTGGAAGGGCTGGCGACCGACGGTGCGCGGCGTGGCGATGAACCCCGTCGACCATCCGCACGGCGGCGGCGAGGGGAAGACCTCGGGCGGGCGGCACCCCTGCACCCCGTGGGGCGTGCCGACCAAGGGCAAGAAGACCCGCAACAACCGACGGACGGACCGCTACATCGTCCGCCGCCGCGGGTAGGTGAGGGCACGATGTCGCGATCGGTTTCCAAGGGTCCGTTCATCGACGTGCATCTGCAGAAGAAGATCGACGAGATGAACAAGCGCAACGAGCGCAAGGTGGTCAAGACCTGGTCGCGGCGCTCGACGGTCGCGCCGGAGATGGTCGGCCACACGCTCGCCGTCCACAACGGCAAGAAGTTCATTCCGGTCTACGTCACGGAGAACATGGTGGGGCACAAGCTCGGGGAGTTCGCCCCGACCCGCAGCTTCCGCGGGCACGGGGTCAAGGGCGGGGCGGCGGCCGCGGCGGCGGCGACGACGACCGCGACGGCAGCGCCGGCGCCGGCGCCGACCGGCGGCTGAGCGGGCGGCGCGAGAACCGGACGACGATGATCTCCTCGGCCAAGCTGAAGTACTGCGGCGTGTCGCCGCAAAAGACGCGCCTGGTCGTCGACCAGGTGCGGGGGCGGAGCGTGGGCGAGGCGCTGAGCATCCTGCGCCACTCGCGCAAGCGCGTCGCGCGCGACGTGGAGAAGCTGCTGCGCTCGGCCCTGGCCAATGCCCAGCAGCAGGATCCGGCGGTCGACGTCGATCGGCTGGTGCTGCAGCGCGCGGTCGTCGACCCGGCGCCGTCGCTGAAGCGCTCGCGGGCCACCGGCATGGGCCGCGTGTTCCCCGTGCTGAAGCGCGCCTGCCACGTGACGATCGGTCTCGACCTGAGCCCCGCGCGCGGATCCGGCGCGGCGCCGCGCGGAGGTTGACCGTGGGTCAGAAGGTCCATCCCTACGGCTTTCGCATCGGTCTGAACAAGACCTGGCGCTCCCGCTGGTACGCGGAGAAGAAGTATGCCGAGCTGCTGCACGAGGACCTCGGGCTGCGCCGGGTGCTCAAGCGCCGCCTCGGTCACGCCGGCGTGGCCGGGATCGACATCGAGCGCGCGGCGAATCGGCTCAAGGTGAACATCCTGACCTCGCGCCCGGGGATCATCATCGGCCGCAAGGGGGTCGAGGTCGATCGCCTGCGCGACGACGTCCGGCGGCGGACGAAGCGCGAGGTGTTCATCAACATCGTGGAGATCGACAAGCCCGAGATCGACGCGCAGCTGGTGGGGGAGTCGATCGCGATGCAGCTCGTCAAGCGCGTCGCCTTCCGCCGGGCGATGCGCAAGGCGGTCGAATCGGCGCAGCGCTTCGGCGCCAAGGGGATCAAGGTCCGGGTGTCGGGGCGGCTCGGGGGGCGCGAGATCGCGCGCGCCGAGTGGTACCTCGAGGGACAGCTCCCGCTGCACACGCTGCGCTCGGACATCGACTACGGCTTCGCCGAGGCCAACACGACCTACGGCGTGATCGGGGTCAAGGTCTGGATCTACCGCGGCGAGGCGCGCAGCGTGCGCGTCGCCGAGGAGTCGCGGCGGCTGGGGAGCTAGGACCGGGCGCCGCCGGAGGGGAGCCGGAGCCGAGGGATCACCGATGTTGATGCCGAGCAAGGTCAAGTACCGCAAGCAGCAGCGCGGGCGGCGCCGCGGCGTGGCGACGCGCGGCGCGACGATCGCGTTCGGCGACTTCGGGCTGAAGGCGCTGGAGGGGGCGTGGATCACCGCCCGCCAGATCGAGGCCAGCCGCATCGCGATGACCCACTTCGTCAAGCGCGGGGGCAAGATCTGGGTGCGGATCTTCCCCGACAAGCCGTTCACGAAGAAGCCGACCGAGGTGCGGATGGGCAAGGGCAAGGGAGCCCCCGAAGGCTGGGTCGCGGTGGTCAAGCCCGGGCGGGTGCTGTTCGAGATGGAAGGCGTGGACGAGGCGACCGCGCGCGAAGCGATGCGGCTGGCCGCACACAAGCTCCCGATCCGCACGCGATTCGTGCGCCGGCCGGTGGCCTGAGGGGAGCGCGGGGATGGCGACGGACATCGGCAAGCTGCGATCGCTCGGTCCCGAGGAGCTGGAGCGCGAGGAGCGCGAGCTGCGCGACGAGATCTGGAAGCTGCGGTTGCAGCGCGTGACCGGGCAGCTGCAGAACCCGCATCGGGTGCGGGTCGCCCGGCGCGGTCTGGCCCGCCTGTTGACCGTGCGGCGGGAGCGCGAGCGTGAAGGAGGCGAATCGTGACCGAGGGTGGCGCCCGGCCGCGGCGCCCGACGCGAGTCGGGACCGTCACCGGTAACAAGATGGACAAGTCGGTGACCGTGCGCGTCGATCGGCTGATCCACCACCGCGAGTACAAGCGCTACGTGCGGCGCAGCGCGAGCCTGCTGGCGCACGACGCGACCAACGCCTGCCACGTCGGGGACCGGGTGGAGATCGCGGAATGCCGGCCGCTCTCGGCGCGCAAGCGCTGGCGCGTCGTGCGGGTGGTGCGGGCGGCCCTGGGCAGCACGCTGGACGCGACGCCTGCCGTCGCCGGCGACGAGTCGGCGCGGCCGCGGGGACGCTCGTGATCCAGATGCAGTCGATGCTCGACGTCGCCGACAACTCCGGCGCCAAGCGGATCTTCTGCATCCACCTGCGGGGGTCCAAGGGGCGCTACGCGCGGATCGGCGACGTGATCACGGCATCGGTCAAGGAGGCGGCGCCGGACGGCAACGTCAAGAAAGGGCAGGTCGTGCGGGCGGTGATCGTGCGCACGGTGAACGCCTACCGGCGGCGGGACGGCTCCTACATCCGCTTCGACCAGAACGCGGCGGTGCTGATCAACGAGGCCAAGGAGCCGATCGGCACGCGCGTGTTCGGGCCCGTGGCGCGCGAGCTGCGCGACAAGAAGTTCATGAAGATCGTGTCGCTGGCCCCGGAGGTGCTGTAACGATGCCGGCCCGGATCAAGAAGGGCGAGATGGTGCTGGTGGTTTCGGGCAAGGACCGCGACCGCAGCACGCCGCGGCGGGTGCTGCAGGTGATGCCGGCCAAGGGGCGCGTGCTGGTCGAGGGCGTCAACCTGATCAAGCGCCACACGCGACCGAACCCGCAGCGCAACGTCAAGGGCGGGATCCTGGTACGCGAGTCGCCGATCCACCTGTCGAACGTGATGCCGATCGACCCGGAGTCGAAGCGGCCGACGCGGGTCGGGGCCAAACGGCTGGCCGACGGCAAGCGGGTGCGCGTCGCGCGGCGCAGCGGGGCGATGCTGGATGCGTGAGCGGACGGACGCCGCACGGCGGTGTCGGACGGCGGAGCGATGACGAGACTGGCCGAGCGGTTCGAGCAACAGGTAGCGCCGGCGCTGGTGCAGCGCTTCGGCTACGGCACGCCGATGGCCGTGCCGCGGCTGAAGAAGATCGTGCTCAACATGGGCGTGGGCGAGGCCACCGGGGACGTGAAGCTGCTGGACCAGGCGGTCGAGGAGCTGGCGGTGATCGCCGGTCAGCGCCCGGCGATCACGCGGGCGCGCAAGTCGATCGCCAACTTCAAGCTGCGCGCCGGGATGCCGATCGGCTGCCGCGTCACGCTGCGCGGCAGGCGGATGTGGGAGTTCCTCGACCGGCTGCTGAACCTGGCGCTGCCGCGCGTGCGCGACTTCCGCGGGGTCTCGGCCAAGGGCTTCGACGGGCGCGGGAACTACACGCTGGGCATCCGCGAGCACCTGGTCTTCCCCGAGGTCAACCTGGTGAAGGTGCAGAAGGTCAAGGGGCTGAACGTCTGCATCGTGACGACGGCCGGAACGGACGAGGAGGCGCGCGAGATGCTCGCCGCCCTCGGGCTGCCGTTCCGCAAGTGACGGCGGAGGAGCGCGTGGCGACTCAGGCATGGATGGCGAAGACGCGACGGCGGCCGAAGTTCGCCGTGCGCCAGCACAACCGCTGCGCGCGCTGCGGACGGTCGCGCGGCTTCCTGCGCAAGTTCAAACTCTGCCGGATCTGCTTCCGCGGGCTGGCGCTCGAAGGACAGCTGCCCGGCGTGACCAAGGCGAGCTGGTGAGGCAGCGCCGGCCGACCGCGGGCGTGGGGCGCGGACGATGAGCATGACCGACCCGATCTCGGACCTCTTGGTCCGCATCCGGAACGGCCAGCTGGCCAAGCACCGGACCGTCAAGGTCCCGGCGTCGCGCATCAAGCTGGAGATCGTGCGGATCCTGAAGGACGAGGGCTACATCGACGACTTCGGCGTCGCGCGCGACGAGGTGCGCGCGATGATCGAGATCGACCTGAAGTACGGGCCGGCGGGCCGGCCGGCGATCAGCGGCCTGGAGCGGATCAGCCGGCCCGGCCGGCGGGTCTACCGCGGCAAGCGCGAGCTGCCGAAGGTGCTGAGCGGCCTCGGCATCACCGTCGTCTCGACCCCCAAGGGGCTGATGACGGGCGTCGCCTGCCGCCGGGCGGGCGTGGGCGGCGAGATCCTGTGTTGCGTGTGGTGAGCTGAGGAGGCGGAGCGGTCATGTCCAGGATCGGGCTGAAGCCGATCGACATCGGTCCCGGCGTCAAGGTCGCGGTGGAGCCGCAGCTGGTGCGGGTCGAAGGGCCCAAGGGCCGGCTGAGCCAGCCGCTTCCCGCGGGCATCGCGGCCGAGCTGGCGGCGGGCCAGCTCGTGCTGCGGCGGGCGCGCGAGGGGAAGCGTCCGCGCGCGCTCCACGGACTCGCCCGCTCGCTGCTGGCCAACGCGGTCCACGGCGTGACCGCGGGGTTCAGCCGGACGCTCGAGATCAACGGCGTCGGATTCTCGGCCGTGGTCAAGGGTCGGACCGTCGAGTTCAAGCTCGGCTACAGCCACCCGGTGCTGTTCGGCGTTCCGGAGGGGATCGAGATCAAGGTCGAGCGCAGCCAGGTCCGGGTCAGCGGCTGCGACAAGCAGCTCGTGGGGCAGGTGGCGGCCAACATCCGCCGGCTGCGCCGCCCCGACGTCTACAAGCACAAGGGGATCCGCTACGCGGACGAGGTGCTGCGCAAGAAGGCGGGCAAGACGGGAGCCAAGTAGCCGAGCCGAAAGCGGAGAGCGAGAGGATGCAGGCCCAGATCGATCGCAGGCAGGTGCGGCGGCGGATCCGCAACCGGATCCGGCAGCGGGTGAGCGGCTCGACCGAGCGGCCGCGGCTCGCGGTCTTCCGCAGCTCGAAGCACATCGAAGCGCAGGCGATCGACGACGTCGCGGGACGCACCGTGGCCCACGCCTCGAGCCGCGAGGCGAGCCTGCGCTCCGGCGCGGCCAAGGGCACGAGCGTCGACGGCGCGAAGTCGGTCGGACGGGCGCTGGCCGAGCGGTTGAAGGCCGCGGGGATCGGCCGCGTGGTGTTCGACCGGGGCGGCTTCGTCTACCACGGCCGGGTGCGGGCGCTGGCCGACGCGCTGCGCGAGGCGGGGATCGAGCTGTGAGCAGGGCGGCGGGCGGCAGCGCCGCAGTGGAGGGCAGGTGATCGAGCAGGATCAGGCGCCGGGAGAGCTGCGGGAGCGCGTGGTTCACATCAACCGCGTGACCAAGGTCGTCAAGGGCGGCAAGAACTTCTCGTTCTCGGCGCTGGTCGTCGTCGGCGACGGCAACGGCTGGGTCGGCTACGGCTCGGGCAAGGCGCGCGAGGTGCCGTCGGCGATCTCCAAGGGCGTGGACCGCGCGCGGCGCAACCTGTTTCGCGTGCCGCTGGTCGGCGCGACGATCCCGCATCCCGTGGTCGGCCGCTTCGGCGCGGGCAGCGTGGTGCTCAAGCCGGCGGGGGCGGGCACCGGAGTGATCGCGGGCGGGGCGGTGCGCGCGATCGTCGAGTCCGCCGGGATCCAGGACATCCTGACCAAGTCGCTCGGCAGCAAGAACCCGCACAACGTGCTGCGCGCCACCGTGGCCGGGCTGAAGTCGCTGAAGGACGTGGCCGAGGTGGCCGCCACGCGCGGCAAGAGCGAGGGTGAGATCCTGGAGGGGATGCGCGGATGAGCGCCGAACGACCGGCCGGGCTGCGGGTGCGGCAGATCCGCAGCGGCATCGGCTTCGACCGATCGCAGAAGGCGACGCTGCGGGCGCTCGGACTCGGTCGCATCGGGCGCGAGCGCCGGCACCCCGACAATCCGCAGGTCCGCGGGATGCTGGCCAAGGTCCGGCACCTGATCGTGGTCGACGGCGGCGCGGCCGCCGAGCCGCGGAGGGGCGAATGAAGCTCCACGAGCTGAAGCCGGCGGCGGGCTCGCGCAGTCGCCCGAAGCGCGTCGGGCGCGGTCCCGGCTCCGGCCTGGGCAAGACGGCCGGGCGCGGCAGCAAGGGGCAGAAGTCGCGCAGCGGCTACTCGCGCCGTCGCGGCTTCGAGGGCGGGCAGATGCCGCTGCACCGGCGGCTCCCCAAGCGCGGGTTCACCAACATCTTCCGCCGCGAGTACCGCACGGTCAACGTCGAGCGGCTCGGCGTGTTCGAGGCCGGTTCGACGATCGACCCGGCGGCGCTGCTCGACGCCGGCCTGCTGAAGAAGGGCGCGGCGCGGGTCAAGGTCCTGGGGAACGGCGAGCTGGGCGTGGCGCTGACCGTGCGCGCCCATCGCTTCACGCGGGCGGCGGCCCGCAAGATCGAGGCCGCCGGCGGCAAGGCCGAGACGCTCGGCGACTAGGCGGGAACGAGGACGATGGTCGGGGCGCTGAAGAACATCTGGAGCATCCCGGATCTGCGCACCCGCGTGCTGTTCACGCTGGCGATGCTCGCGGTCTACCGCGTGGGCGGCCACATCCCGACGCCGGGCGTCGACTCCGAGGCGCTGGTGCGGCTGTTCGAGCAGCAGGCCGGCAGCATCCTCGGCTTCGTCGACATGTTCTCCGGCGGCTACTTCAGCCAGCTCACGATCTTCGCGCTGGGGATCATGCCGTACATCACGGCCTCGATCATCCTGCAGCTGCTGACGGTCGTCTGGCCCTACCTCGAGAAGCTGAGCAAGGAGGGCGAGGCCGGCCGCAAGAAGATCACGCAGTACACGCGCTACGGCACGGTGCTGCTGTCGCTGGTCCAGTCGTTCGGCATCGCCATCTGGCTCGAGTCGAACAGCGCCCCGGGTGCCGAGCGGATCGTGCTCCATCCGGGCTGGGGCTTCCGCCTGATGACGATGTTGACGCTGACCACCGGGACGGCGTTCATCATGTGGCTCGGCGAGCAGATCTCCGAGCGCGGCATCGGCAACGGCATCTCGCTGATCATCTACGCCGGGATCGTCGTCGGCCTGCCGGGCGCCGTGGCCAACACGGTCCAGGACATGACCACCGGCTCGCTCAGCCCGATCGCGGTGCTGTTCCTGCTGGCGCTGATGATGGTGGTGGTGGCCGCGATCGTGTTCGTCGAGCGCGCGCAGCGCAAGATCCCGATCCAGTACGCCCGGCGCGTGGTCGGGCGCAAGGTCTACGGCGGAGCCGCGACCTATCTGCCGCTGCGGGTCAACACCGGCGGCGTGATCCCCGTGATCTTCGCCTCGTCGATGCTGGCGATCCCGCAGACGATCGGCACGGTGCAGTCGCTGCGCGACGTCGGCTGGGTGCAGAACGTGCTGCGGCAGCTCGACTACTCCGCGCCGCTGTACGATCTCGGCTACTTCCTGCTGATCATCTTCTTCTGCTTCTTCTACGTCTCGATCATCTTCAACCCGATGGACCAGGCCGACAACATGAAGAAGTACGGCGGCTTCATCCCCGGCATCCGGCCGGGCAAGCGCACCGCCGAGTACATCGACGGGATCCTCACCCGCCTGACCTTCGGCGGCGCGATCTACCTCGGCCTGGTGAGCCTGCTGCCGCTGATCCTGATCAGCGGCTTCCGCGTGCAGATGCTGCCCTGGATCGGTCCGACGCTGGACACGGTCCTGCCGCGCTGGGTGACGCAGGGGCTGAACGTCAAGTTCTTCTTCGGCGGCACGGCGCTCTTGATCGTCGTCGGGGTGGCGATGGACACCGTGCAGCAGATCGAATCGCAGCTGATCATGCGTCACTACGAGGGCTTCCTCAAGGGCACGCGGATCCGCGGGCGCCGGGGCTGACCGTGATGGCGCGGAACGCCGGCCGGGCGCGGCGGTCCGCGAGCGGCGGGCGATGCGGATCGTGCTGATGGGGATGCCGGGCGTCGGCAAGGGCACGCAGGCGGAGCGACTGCGGGTGGAGTTCGGGGTGCCGCACATCTCGACCGGCGACATCCTGCGCGACGCGGTGCGCGAGGGCTCCGCTCTGGGGCGGCGCGTGAAGGCCACGCTGGACGCCGGGGAACTCGTGTCGGACGAGCTGATGCAGGCGCTGATCCGGGAGCGGCTGGGGCGGCCGGACGCGCGCGGCGGCTTCCTGCTCGACGGCTACCCGCGGACCGCCGAGCAGCTCGCCGCGCTGGACGCGATCCTCGGGGCGCTGTCGCTGCGGCTGGACGCGGTGCTGCTGTTGACGGCGTCGGAGGCGGAGATCCTGCGACGGCTGGGCGGACGGCGGATCTGCTCCGGCTGTGCGGCGGTGTACCATGTGGACGACCACCCGCCGGCAGCGCCCGGGGTCTGCGACCGCTGTGGTGCGGCGCTGGTCCAGCGCGAGGACGACACCGAACGGGTGATCCGCGCCCGGCTGCAGCTGTACCGCTCGCGCACGCAGCCGGTGGCGGACGCTTACCGGCAGCGCGGGGCGCTGCACGAGATCGACGCGGCCGGCGATCCCGCCGGGGTCTTCGCCCGGCTGCGACGAGCGCTGGGGCGAACGTGAGTCCGATGGTGCTGAAGTCCGCGGCCGAGATCGAGATCATGGACGAGGCCAACCGCGTCGTGCGGCGCATCCTGTCCGAGCTGGAGCAGGCGATTCGTCCCGGCTGGACGACGCTCGACATCGACCGGCTGGTCGAGGAGCGGATCCAGGCCGCGGGCGGCCGCCCGGCGTTCAAGGGCTATCCCCATCCCGGCGGCGGCCGCGGCTTTCCGGGGAGCGCCTGCACCTCGGTCAACGACGAGATCGTGCACGGCATCCCCTCGGCGCGCGCCGTGCTGCAAGAGGGGGACGTGGTGTCGGTCGACGTCGGCGTGCTGTACCGCGGCTACTACGGCGACGGTGCCGCGACCTTCGCCGTCGGGCGGATCGACGAGGCCACGGCGCGACTGCTGCGGGTGACGCGCGAGGCGCTCGACGCCGGCGTGCAGCAGGCGCGCGTCGGCAACCGCGTGTCGGACATCGGCCATGCGGTGCAGTCCCACGTCGAGGGCCACGGCTTCTCGGTCGTGCGCGAGTTCGTCGGTCACGGGATCGGCTCGCAGCTGCACGAGGAGCCGCAGATCCCGAACTACGGCGACCCGGGGCGGCGCGAGCGGCTGGTGGTCGGAATGGTCCTGGCGATCGAGCCGATGGTGAACGCGGGCGCGCCCGACGTTTCGGTTTCGGCGCAGGACGGCTGGACGGCGCGGACCCGCGACGGGAGCCGCTCGGCTCACTACGAGTCCTGCGTCGCGATCACCGAGCGCGGCCCGCGCGTGCTCGGACTGGCGTGAGAAGGGATCGATGGCCAAGGAGGAAGCGATCCAGGTCGAGGCGACGGTGGTCGAGCCGCTGCCGAACGCGATGTTCCGCGTCGAGCTGGAGAACAAGCACCGGGTGCTGGCCCATATTTCGGGGAAGATGCGCAAGCACTTCATCCGCATCCTCCCCGGCGACCGCGTGCTGGTGGAGCTGTCCCCCTACGACCTGACGCGGGGGCGGATCATCTACCGCTACAAGTAGCGGCGTGGACGGAGAGCGGCGATGAAGGTGCGGGCATCGATCAAGCGGATCTGCGACAAGTGCAAGATCGTCAAGCGACGCGGCGTGGTGCGGGTGATCTGCAAGAACCCGAAGCACAAGCAGCGCCAGGGGTAGCCCGGAACCCCGCGCGGAGGTGAGCGGTCGTGGCGAGAATCGCGGGCATCGACCTTCCGCCGAGCAAGCGGATCGACATCGGTCTGACCTACATCTACGGGATCGGCCGGCCGCGGGCGTCGCGCCTGCTGGCCCAGGCCGAGATCGATCCGAGCGTCAAGGTCAAGGACCTGACCGACGAGCAGACGCTGCGGATCCAGCGCGTGATCAACCAGGAGGGCCGGGTCGAGGGCGACCTGCGCAAGGCGATCGGGCTCGACATCAAGCGGCTGATCGAGATCGGCTCGTATCGCGGCACACGCCATCGGCGCAACCTGCCGGTCCGCGGCCAGCGCACGCACACCAACGCCCGGACGCGGCGCGGGCCGCGGCGGGCGATCGCGGGCAAGAAGCACAAGGTCGGCAAGAAGGGCTAGGATGAGGGAGGCGCCGGCGCCCCCGCGGGGCGCGGCGTGACGGTGAGGCATGGCAAAGGCGACGAAGGCCGGGCGCAAGGGCGGCAAGCGCGAGAAGAAGAACGTCCCGCACGCGATCGTCAACATCCGCGCGTCGTTCAACAACACGATCGTCAGCGTGGCGGATCCGGCGGGGAACACCATCTGCTGGAGCTCCGCCGGGGCCCGCGGCTTCAAGGGCTCGCGCAAGGGGACGCCGTTCGCCGCCCAGACCGCGGCACAGGCCGCGGCCTATGCCGCGCGCGACAACGGCGTGCGCACGGTGGACGTGCGGGTCACCGGGCCGGGCTCCGGCCGCGAGTCGTCGATCCGCGCGCTGAAGGGAGCCGGGCTCGAGATCCAGTCGATCAAGGACGTGACGCCGATCCCGCACAACGGCTGTCGCCCGCCCAAGCGGCGGCGGATCTAGCGGACGTCCAGGAGGCAGACGAGTGGCGCGCTACACGGCTTCGGTTTGCCGGCTCTGCCGGCGGGAGGGCATGAAGCTCTTCCTCAAGGGGGATCGCTGCTTCAAGGACAAGTGCGCCTTCGAGCGGCGGGGCTACGCGCCCGGGCAGCACGGCCGGCGGCGGACCAAGATCCAGGGCTACGGCGTGCAGCTGCGCGAGAAGCAGAAGGTCAAGCGGATGTACGGCGTGCTGGAGCGACAGTTCCGCCGCTACTTCGCCGAAGCCACGCGCTCCAAGGGCATCACCGGGGCCAGCCTGCTGCAGATGCTGGAGCGGCGCCTGGACAACGTGGTCTACCGGCTGGGCTTCGCCTCCTCGCGCGCGATGGCCCGGCAGCTCGTCGGCCACGGTCATTTCCAGATCGACGGCCGCAAGGTCGACATCCCGTCGAGCCTGGTGCGGGTCGGGGCCGTGATCTCGGTCCGCGAGCGGAGCCGGAAGAACGAAGCGATCAAGAGCTGCCTCGACACCGCCGCCGGGCGCGGCGTGCCGGCGTGGCTCGAGCTGGATCGCGAGGCGTTTCGCGGCACGGTCAAGCAGCTCCCGGCGCGCGACGAGATCGCGATCCCGATCCAGGAGCAGCTGATCGTCGAGCTGTATTCGAAGTAGCGGTGCCGTCCCGGGCTCCGGCGCGTCGGGCGCCGGGGCTTGGGCGAGCGCCCGCCCCGCCCGCGGGGCTGCAGGAGGCGAGCGATGTTCACCAAGGGATTCCAGAAGCCGAAGCGGCTGGAGGTCGATCCGGGCGGTCTGACCCCGACCTACGGCCGGTTCCACGCCCAGCCGTTCGAGCGCGGCTACGGCACGACCATCGGGAACGCGCTGCGCCGCATCCTGCTGTCCTCGATCGAGGGGGCGGCGATCACGGCGGTGCGGATCGAGGGCGTGCTCCACGAGTTCTCGCCGGTGCCGGGGGTGGTCGAGGACACGACCGATCTGATGCTGAACCTGAGGCGGATCCCGTTCCGCTGCCACAGCGACCATCCCGAGACGCTGACGCTCTTGGCCGAGGGTCCGGCGGAGGTCGCGGCACGCGACATCCGCAGCAGCCCCAACGTCGAGATCCTCGACGGCGGGCTGCACGTCGCGACGCTGTCGGAGGAGGGCAGGCTGTCGCTCGAGATGCGGCTCAAGCGCGGACGCGGCTACGTCCCGGCCGACCAGAACCTCGACCCCGACCTGCCGATCGGCTTCATTCCCGTCGACGCCGTGTTCTCGCCGGTCGTCAAGTGCAACTACGCGGTGGAGGATGCTCGGCTCGGCCAGACGACGGACTACGACCGGCTGGTGCTCGAGGTCTGGACCAACGGGTCGATCCAGCCGCAGGACGCGGTGGGGGTCGCCGCCAAGCTGCTCAAGGACCACATGGCGATCTTCATCAACTTCGAGGAGAGCGCCGACGAGAGCCTCGAGTTCCCGACGACCGACGACGAGCGGCTGCTGGAGCAGCTCGGCCGCTCGGTCGAGGAGCTGGAGCTGTCGGTCCGCTCGTACAACTGTCTGAAGAACGCCGACATCAAGACCATCGGCGACCTGGTGACCAAGACCGAGGCCGACATGCTCAAGACCAAGAACTTCGGTCGCAAGTCGCTCAACGAGATCAAGGACCTGCTGCACGAGATGGGCCTGTCGTTGGGGATGAACGTCGACGTGCAGAAGCTGCGGAACCGGCTGTCGCGCGTCTAGCGCGGTCGGTCCCGTGCGTGGCGCCGGCGGCCGGTCGGGCCGGGGGCGCGGAGCGGGAGGGCGATGAAGCACCGTGTCGCAGGCCGGAAGCTGGGACGGACCTCGGCGCACCGCCTGGCGCTGATGCGCAACCTGTCGATGGCGCTGATCGACAAGGAGCGCATCCGCACCACGCTGATCAAGGCCAAGGAGGTCCGGCGCTTCGCCGAGCGGCTGGTGACGCTGGCCAAGCGCGAGACGCTCCACGCGCGCCGCCGGGCGTTGCGCCACGTGCCGGACCGCCGGCTCGTGGCCAAGCTGTTCGATACGCTGTCCGCGCGCTACGCCGAGCGGCCGGGAGGCTACACGCGGATCCTGCGTCTGGGGCCGCGACGCGGCGATCAGGCGGAGATGGCGATCCTGGAGCTCGTGGGAGCGGAGCCGGCGGCGGCCGAGCCCAAGGGCGGATCGGAGCCGGGGGCGGGCACCCGCCGCGGCAAGCAGCCCCCGCCGGAGCCGGCCCGCGCGACCCCCCCGGCGGAGCCGAAGCGCGCGGCCAAGGCCGGCAAGGGCCGCGGCAAGAAGCCCGCGTCGGGCGGCGCGACGAAGGCCAAGGCCGCGGTGCGGACCAAGGGCGGGACCAAGGGCGGGACCAAGGCGGCCAAACGCGGCAGCCGCTCGAAGGACTGAGGCTGCGCTCCGCGGGAGGCGCGACACGGCAGCCGGCGGAGTGCCGCACGGCGCCGACGGCCGAGCGATGCCCAAGCGCGACGACATCCGCCGGATCCTGGTGATCGGCTCCGGGCCGATCGTGATCGGCCAGGCCTGCGAGTTCGACTACTCGGGGACGCAGGCCTGCAAAGCGCTGCGCGAGGAGGGGTACGAGGTCATCCTCGTCAACTCCAACCCGGCGACGATCATGACCGACCCGGCGATCGCCGATCGCACCTACATCGAGCCGCTGACGGTCGAGGTGCTGGAGCAGGTGCTGGCGCGCGAGCGCCCCGACGCGCTGCTGCCGACGGTGGGCGGCCAGACCGCGCTCAACTTGACCGTCGCGCTCGGCGAGCGGGGCGCGCTCGAGCGGCACGGCGTGCGGCTGATCGGTGCCGGGCTGGAGGCGATCCGCAAGGCCGAGGACCGCCAGGCGTTCAAGGACGCGATGACGCGCCTCGGGCTCCGCGTCCCGCGCAGCGGCACGGCCACCGATCTGGACGGCGCGCGGCGGATCATGGGCGAGATCGGCTTTCCGCTGATCGTGCGGCCGTCGTTCACGCTCGGCGGCGCCGGCGGTGGAGCCGCGTTCAACGTCGAGGAGTTCGAGCGCATCGTGCGCGCCGGCCTCGAGGCCAGTCCGGTCCAGCAGGTGCTGGTCGAGCAATCGGTGCTGGGCTGGAAGGAGTTCGAGCTGGAGCTGATGCGCGACCTGCACGACAACGTGGTGGTCATCTGCTCGATCGAGAACTTCGACCCGATGGGGGTCCACACCGGGGATTCGATCACGGTCGCACCGGCGCAGACGCTGACCGACAAGGAGTACCAGCGGATGCGCGACGCCGCGATCCGCGTGATCCGCGAGATCGGCGTCGACACCGGCGGCTCGAACATCCAGTTCGCGGTCAACCCGCTCGACGGCGAGCAGGTGCTGATCGAGATGAACCCCCGCGTTTCGCGCTCCTCGGCGCTGGCGTCCAAGGCCACCGGCTTCCCCATCGCCAAGATCGCGGCCAAGCTCGCCGTCGGCTACACGCTGGACGAGATCCCCAACGACATCACGCGCTCCACTCCCTCGTCGTTCGAGCCGGCGCTCGACTACGTGGTGGTCAAGATCCCGCGCTGGGCGTTCGAGAAGTTTCCGGCGACGCCGCCGCTGCTCGGAACGCAGATGAAGTCGGTGGGCGAGTCGATGGCGATCGGCCGCTCGTTCAAGGAGGCGCTGCAGAAGGCGATCCGCAGCCTGGAGATCGGCCGCATGGGCCTCGCCGCCGACGGCCGGGCGCGGCTCGACCCGGCGCGGATCCGGGAGAAGCTGATCAGCGCCAGCTGGGAGCGCGTGTTCCACATCCACGACGCGCTCGAGGCCGGGGTGCCGGTGACGACGGTCGCCGAGTGGACCGGAGTCGATCCGTGGTTCCTCGAGCAGATCGGGGAGCTGGTCGAGCTCGAGCGGCGCCTGGGGCGCCACACGCTCGTGGGTGCGCCCGACGCGGTGCTGGCCGAGGCCAAGCGCGCGGGCTTCTCCGACCGGCAGCTCGGGCAGCTGCTGGGTGCGAGCGAGGAGGCGGTACGGTCGCGGCGGCGCGCGATCGGGCTGGCCCCGGTCTACAAGCGGGTCGACACCTGCGCCGCCGAGTTCGCGGCCGAGACGCCCTATCTGTACTCGACCTACGAGGAGGAGGACGAGGCCCGGGTCAGCGCACGGCGCAAGATCGTGATCCTGGGCGGCGGGCCGAACCGCATCGGACAGGGGATCGAGTTCGACTACTGCTGCTGCCATGCCTCGTTCGCGCTGCGGGACGAGGGGATCGAGACGGTGATGGTCAACTGCAACCCCGAGACCGTCTCGACCGACTACGACACCTCGGACCGGCTGTACTTCGAGCCGCTGACGCTGGAGGACGTGCTGCACATCGTCGAGGCCGAGCGGCCGGAGGGCGTGATCGTCCAGTTCGGCGGCCAGACACCGCTGCGCCTCGCGCTGCCGCTCCAGGCCCACGGCGTGCGCGTGCTGGGCACGCCGCCGGACTCGATCGACCTGGCCGAGGATCGCGAGCGCTTCGGCCGGCTGCTGGCCGAGCTGGAGATCCCCGCGCCGGAGTGGGGCACGGCGCGGAGCCTGGAGCAGGCGCGGCAGGTCGCCCGGCGCATCGGCTACCCGCTGCTGGTCCGGCCCTCCTACGTGCTCGGCGGGCGCTCGATGTTCGTGACCTACGACGACGGCGCGCTGGCGGAGACGATGCAGCGGGCGCTCGAGGCTTCGCCCGACCACTCGGTGCTGCTCGATCGCTACCTGGAGGATGCCTACGAGGTGGACGTGGACGCGGTGGCCGACGGGACGCGGGTGGTGATCGCCGGCGTGATGCAGCACATCGAGGAGGCCGGGATCCACTCCGGGGACTCCGCCTGCGTCATGCCGCCGTTCCACCCCGCGGTCGTCGAGCGGCTCGACCAGCTGCGGGAGATCACCCGGCGGCTGGGTCGCGCGCTCGGGGTGCGCGGGCTGATGAACGTGCAGTTCGCGATCAAGGACGGCGTGGTCTACGTGCTCGAGGTCAACCCGCGCGCCAGCCGCACGGTGCCGTTCGTGGCCAAGGCCACGGGCGTGCCGATCGCCGGGCTCGCCGCGCGGGTGATGGCCGGCCGCAGCCTGGAGCAGCTGGGGTTCACCGCGGAGGTGCCGCTCGCGGGACACTTCGTCAAGGAGTCGGTCTTCCCGTTCGTGCGCTTCCCGGGCGAGGACCCGCTGCTCGGCCCCGAGATGCGCAGCACCGGCGAGGTGATGGGGATCGCCACGGGCTTCGGCCTGGCCTTCGCCAAGGCGCAGATCGGCGCCGGCACGCCGATCCCGCTGGCGGGCCAGGCCTTCATCTCGGTCAACCGCAACGACCGGGACAACGTCGTGCCGATCGCGCGGCAGCTGGCGGAGCTCGGCTTCCGGCTGGTGGCGACCCGCGGCACGGCACAGCACCTGCGGCTCCACGGACTCGACTGCCGCGAGGTGTACAAGGTGCTGGAAGGCCGGCCGAACGTGGTCGACCTGATGAAGAACCGCGAGATCGACCTGATCCTGAACACGCCGCTCGGGCGCACGTCCTACTTCGACGAGGGCGCGTTGCGGCGCGAGGCGACGCAGCGCGGGGTGCCGCTGATCACGACGCTGTCGGCGGGGCACGCGATGGTCGAAGCCATCCGCGCGATGCGGGCCGGAGAGCTCGAGGTGCGCTGCCTGCAGGAGATCTACGCCGCATCCGGTGGCGACGCCCGGCCGCTCATTCGCCGCGCTTCAGCCGACGGATGATGTCGCGGCTCGCGTGCCGCTTCTCGTCGCCGACGATCGCGACGCGGATCCCCAGCTCGCGGGTGACCGCGACCTCGGGCACCGTGTCGACGCTGTAGTCGGTGCCCTTGCAGTGGACGTCCGGCCGGCAGGCGCGCAGCAGCGGCTCGACGGTGCGCGTGTCGAACACGGTCACGAGCCAGACGCAGCCGAAACCGGCGATCAGCTCGGCCCGCTCGCGCTCGGGCAGCACCGGGCGGCCCGGCTCGCGCAGCTCGCGCGCCGAGCGGTCGGAGTTGACGGCGACCAGCAGCCGGTCGGCGGTGGCCGCGGCGGCCTCGAGGTAGCGCAGGTGGCCGACGTGCAGGATGTCGAACAGGCCGTTGGCGAGCGCGATGCTGTGGCCGTCGCGGCGCACGCGCGCGACCTCCAGCAGCAGCGATGGAAGCTCGTGGATCTTGCTCGCGGCGCTCACCGGCGCCGCTCCGGCCGCAGGTCGTCGCGGATCGCCGCCACCAGCTCGTCGGGCTCGACGGTGGCGGTTCCGGCCTTCATCACGACCAGTCCGGCGGCGTAGTTCGACAGCCGGGCGGCGTCGGCGAAGTCGGCGCCGGCAAGCAGCGCCAGCGAGAAGACGGCGATCACGGTGTCTCCGGCTCCGGTGACGTCCGCCACCTCGTCCGAGCCGAACGCGGGGAGGTGCAGCGCCGCGCCGCCGCGGGGAAACAGGCTCATCCCGCGCGCGCCGCGCGTGACGAGCACGGCCGTGTTCCCCGTGGCGCGCAGCAGGCCGCGGGCTGCGGCCTCGACCGCGGCGTTCGTCGCGAGCGATGGGCGCCGCATCGAGCGCTCCAGCTCCTCCTGGTTCGGCGTGCAAGCGGTGGCGCCGCGGTAGAGCAGGGTCCGCTCGCGCGAATCGACCAGCACCGGCACCGACCGCCGGCGCAGCACGGGAAGCCAGCGCGCGACGCGATCGGGAGTCGCGGCGCCGTAGCCGTAGTCGGCGATCAGCAGCCCCGCGGCGTGCTTCAGCTGCGCGCGGAGCCGGGCGGCGAGCGCCGCGCGTGTGGCAGCGGGCAGGTCGCCCCGCGGCTGCCCGCGATCGACGCGCACCAGCTGCTGGCGGCGAGTGTGGACGCCGCCGGCGATGATGCGGCTCTTGCACGGGGTCTCGTAGTCCGGGAGCACGAGGATGCCGCTGCGTTGGATCGCGCGCCGCCGCAGCTCGTCGAGCAGCCCCCGCCCCGCCGAGTCGCGCCCGACGACGCCCACGGGCAACGGTTCGGCCCCGAGGTCCCGCAGGTTCGCCGCCGCGTTGCCCGCCCCCCCGGGCGCGCACACGGTCTTGCGGTGCTCGAGGATCATCACCGGCGCCTCGCGCGAGATGCGGGCGATGTCGCCGTGGACGAACTCGTCGGCGACGAGGTCGCCGAGGACCACGATGCGCCGTCCGCGAAAGCGCCGGACGTGCGCCACGAGGCGTTCGGCGCGCTCGGCGCGCTCGGCCACGCCCGCTCGCGCGGGGCTGCGATCGGCGCCGGATCGAGCGCTCATCCGTCGGTCTCCCCTCGAACCGGATCGGCCGGCTCGGCGCCGCGCGGAGCGAGCCATGGTACCGCATCCGCACCTCCGGGCGCGGGCACGCTCTTCCAGCGGCGGTGCATCCACAGCCACTGCTCGGGGTGGCGGCGGACCCAGCGCTCGAGGCTGGCGCTGCACGCGGCGGTGATCCGCCGGACGTCGTCGGCGCGCTCGGCCCCGGCCGCCGCGGCGAGGGGCGCTTCGAAGGTGACGTCGCACGTCCCGTCGGCACGCAGGACCGAGAACGAGGGGATGATCGCGGCGCCGCTGCGCAGGGCGAGCAGCGCCAGGGCCGGCGTGGTCGACGCCGGGTGCCCGAAGAAGGGCACGAACACGCCCTCGTCCCGCGCGTCTTGATCGATCAGCAGTCCGACGGCGCGTCCGGCGCGGAGCACGCGCAGGATCGGGCCGACGGCGTGGCGCCGGTGAACCACGACGTTGCTCGAGCGGGCGCGGAGCCGGGCCAGCCGTCGCTCGAGGTGGGGGTTGTCGAGAGGACGGGCGACGAGCGTCAGCGGCAGCGCGAGACAGCGGGACACCGCGGCCGAGCCCAGTTCCCAGTGCCCGAAGTGCCCCGAGAACAGCAGGATCCCCCGGCCGCGCCGCCGGGCCTCCCGCAGGTGCTCGACCCCGTGCAGCCGGACCAAGGGCGCGAACGCAGCCGGGTCGAGGTGGTGCAGCCGGCAGGCGTCCAGGGTGACCCGTCCGAAATGCCTCCAGCAGGCGCGGAGCAGGCGCCGCGCGGCCCGCCGGTCCAGCTCCCGGCCGAACGCCAGCCGCAGGTTGTCGATGCCGACCCGGCGGTGGCGGAGATCGACGAGGTAGCCGATCCGGCCCGCGGCCGAGCCCAGGGCGAGGAGCGCGCGGCGGGGCAGGCGGCGCGCCACGGCCAGCAGCAGGGCGAAGGCCGCCGCCTCCAGCCGGAACCGCAGGCGCCTCATGTCCGCGGCGCGGCGAGCGCCAGGTCCACCGCGTCGAGCAGGAGGCGCTCGTCCTGCACCACGGCCTCGATCCGCGCGACCAGCAGTTCGGACCCCTGGGGCCCGGCGCCGTCGATCCGCGCCAGGTCCTTCTCGGTGGTGACGAGAACCGCGTGGCCGCGCTCCGCGCTGCGGCCCAGCTCGCCGAGCTCTGCCGCCGTGTAGCGATGGTGGTCGCGCCAGGCGCGGAAGGCGACGATCTCGATTCCGGCGCGCTCCAGATCGGCGCGGAACCGTCCGGGGTTGCCGATCGCGCAGAAGGCGACGGCCCGGCCCGGCGCCGCGGCGCTGCGGCCGGCGCGGTCGGCGAAGCCGACGAGCCGGTGGTCGGCGGCGACGATCGGCGCGGTCGCATTGTTGCGACGGACTGCGGCGCACGCGCCCTCGAGCGGCACGCCCGGACCGGCGCGGGTGAGAACGATGACGTCGGCCCGCCCCAGCCCCGCGACCGGCTCCCGCAACGGCCCCGCGGGCAGCAGCCGGCCGTTCCCGAACGGAGCCGTGGCGTCGAGCAGCACGACGTCGAGGTCGCGGGCCAGGCGCCGGTGCTGGAATCCGTCGTCGAGCAGCGCGACGTCGGCGCCGCCCTCGGCGGCGGCCTCGACCGCGCGCAAGCGGTCGGAGCCGACGACGACCAGGACGCCGTCGAGCGCACGGGCCAGCATCGAGGGCTCGTCGCCGCACTCGGCCGCCGAGCAGCGGGGGCCGTCGCCCGAGGAGACGACGAGCGGCCCCCGGCCGGCGCGCCCGCCGTAGCCGCGGCTGACCACGGCCGGCCGGCGCCCCGCGTCACGCAGGCGGCGGGCCAGCCAGGCGACGAGCGGGGTCTTCCCGGTGCCCCCGACACCGAGGTTGCCGACGCTCAGCACCGGGATCGGGGCGCGCCGCGCGGCGGCCGGACGATCGAAGCGGCGGTTGCGCAGTCGCACCGCCAGGCCGTAGACGAAGGACAGCGACCGCAGGAATGGCCGAGCCACGGCGGGAGCGGCGAGGCTCACGCCGCACCCGCCCGGAGCCGCACCGCGAGCGCTTCGAGCACGAGGGTCCGGCTGCGCTCGAGCGCCCCGCGGTTGCGCCGCACGAGGTCGAGCCCGCGCGCGCCCATCTCGCGCCGCCCCGACTCGTCGGCGAGGAGGCGGCGCAGGGATGTGGCCAGCTCCCCCGCGCTCCCCACGCGCTCGGCGGCCCGCGCTTGGAGCAGTGCCGCGGACGCCTCGGCGACGCTCTCGGTCGAGGGCCCGAACAGCACGGGCACCCCGACCGCCGCGGGCTCCAGCAGGTTGTGGCCACCCAGCGGGACCAGCGTCCCGCCGACGAAGGCGACCGCGCAGAGCTGGTACAGCGCGGGCAGCTCGCCGATCGTGTCGACCAGCAGCACGTCGAGATCCTGCGACCGGCCGCCGGCGCAGGACAGCCGTCCGACCCGCAGGCCGGCGGCCCGTGCCAGGCGCTCGACGGCATCGATCCGCTCCGGCCGGCGCGGGGCGAGCAGCAGCAGGAGGTCGGGCCGATCCAGCCGCGCCGCGGCGAACGCGGCGAGCACGGCCTGCTCCTCGCCGTCGGCCGTGGAGCCGGCGGCAAACAGCGGGCGCGTGGGATCGAGGCCGAGCCGCTCGCGGAGCGAGCGGGCGTCGGGGCTGGGGGCGGGGAGGTCCCACTTGACGTTGCCGGTGACGACGACGGCGGCGGGCGCGGCCCCCAGCTCGAGGAAGCGCTGGGCGTCCGCCTCACTCTGGGCACCGACACGCTCCAGCCCGCCGATCAGCGGACGGAACAGCTTCGCCCATCGCCGGTAGCGTGCCATGCGCGCGGCGGAGAGCCGGGCGTTGACGACGACCCGGGTGACCCCCGCGGATCGGGACTCGGCGAGCAGGTTCGGCCACAGCTCGGTCTCGACCAGCACGAGCAGCGCGGGACGGACGGATCGCAGCACGCGGCGCGGCAGCGTGGGCAGGTCGAGCGGGGCATAGAACGCGGCGTCGACCGCCGGCGGGCGGGGAAGCTGTGCCCGCCCGGTACGGGTCGTGGCGGAGACCGACAGCGCCAGCTCGGGGCGGGTCTCGCGCAGCGCGGCGGCGAGCGCCCGCACGATCCGGGCCTCGCCCACCGACGCGCCGTGGATCCAGATTCCGCCGGGCGGCGCATCCGGAACGAGCCCGCGGCGCTCGCTCCACTCGCTGCGCGAGTCCGCGCCGCGCAGCGGGCGGCGTGCCCAGACTTCCAGCACGAGCCGCAAGGGGGCGACCGCGGCGTTGTACAGACGCAGCATCGACGCGCGGGATCCGTGCCGTCGTCGGCCCGCGAGGCTCGCACCACCGACGACCGGCCGAGACCGGCAGCGGACCGCCGATTCGGCGGACCGAGACCGCTCAGTCTATTCCAGCGCCGCACCGAGCGTCAACGCACGGCGAGCGCACGTCGGACGCGGCCACGGTGCGGGCCAACGCTTTGCCCGCGTCGGCGCGCCGAACCTATATTCGCCCCATCTCCCGGAGCCGTCGTTGAGCCACCCAGCGTCCCCGCCGGTGTCCGCGCGCCAGCCGTTTCGGCGCCGCGGGCACATCGCCGTCACGCTGCTCGCCGTGCTCGTGCTGATGGGCATCGGCCCGCTCGCCACGGTGTCGTGGAAGCTGACCGCGATCAGTCGCGAGGATCTGACGACCGCGCACCAGCAGAACCAGATGGTCCTGGTGCGCGGCGTCGCCGAGCAGCTCGACCTCCAGGTGGACCTGCTGCGCTCGCAGCTCCTGGGCGTGGCGCAGACGCTCGGCGCCGCCGTCGGCCGCCGCGGCTCGGTCCCGCGGGAAGAGATCCGGCAGGCGCTGGCCGAGGTCGTCGACCGACGCCTGACCTACGTCCGCTACACTTACTTCGACCGGCACGAGGCCCGTTCGGTATCGGCCGGCGACCATCCGGAGTACCTCGAGCCGCTGTTCGCGCAGAGGCTGCGGGAGACGGCCGAGCTGATGGGCGAGACCGACGGCGCCGAGCGCCCCACGGCGGCGTTCGTCGAGGGGCCGATCCTGCTCGAGACCGAGCCCCCGCGGCCGGTGCTCGCGATCACCGCTCCCGTCGTCTCCGGTCGCTCGTTTCGCGGCGTGCTGACCGCGCTCGTCGACGTCGGGCGCATGTGGCGGACGATCGGTCTCGCGCAAAGAAGCGGCCAGAGCGTGCTGTTCGCGACCGACGCACGAGGCGTGGTGTTCCTGTCGAGCGACGCGCACGAGGTGCCGCCGAGCCACGAGCCGCGTCAGTCGGACGACGTCCGGCGTTTCCTCGATGCCCACAAGGCCTACAACACCGTGCCGTTCGTGCTCGAGCGCGAGGGCGTGGCGCAGCAGTACATCGGGACGTTCGCCAAGACGGCGCAGGGCTGGGGCATCTTCGTGCAGGCGCCGACGAGCGAGATCTACTGGTCGGTGCGGCACATGGAGCGCACGATCCTGGCGTGGGCCCTGGGCATGCTCGCTCTGGCGTCGGCCGCCGCGCTGTACTTCGCGCGCACGCTGTCGAGCCCGATCAACCGCCTGGCGGCGGCCTCGCGCGCGCTGGCCGGCGGGGACTTCTCGGCGCGGGTCGCGGTCCGCGCCCGGAACGAGATCGGAGAGCTGGCGCACACCTTCAACACGATGGCGCAGGAGATCGAGACCACCGTGCGCCGGCTCGACGAGCTGTTCCGCGACACGATCCGCGCGCTGGCGGCGGCGATCGACGCCAAGGATCCCTACACCCGCGGACACTCGGGCCGCGTCAACCGCTACTCCGTGCTGCTGGCGCGGGAGATGGGGCTCGAGGAGCGGGAGGTGCGCGACATCGACGTGGCCTCGATGCTGCACGACGTGGGGAAGATCGGGATCGAGGACCGGATCCTGAAGAAGGCGGGCGCGCTGACGGCGGAGGAGTTCGCGATCATCAAGACGCACACGGTCAAGGGGGCGAGCATCATGAGCCCGATCCGGCAGATGCACAACATGATCCCGGGGATCAAGCACCACCACGAGCGCTGCGACGGCAGCGGCTATCCCGACGGGCTGCGCCGCGAAGAGACGCCGCTGATGGCGCGGATCATCGCCGTGGCCGACACCTTCGACGCGATCACGACGGCGCGGCCGTACCAGGAGCCGATGTCGTTCCAGGCGGCGCTGAGCCGGATCGAGGAGCTGAAGGGAGCGGCGCTCGACGAGCAGGTGGTGGAGGCGTTCAACCGCGCCTGCGCGGCGGGGCGGATCCGGCTCGAACGGCAGGCCGAGGCCGAGCCGCAGGCGCCGCCGCGGGCCGAGCCGGAGCCCGAGCCGCAGCCCGCAGCCGCGACACGCGGGCGCTGAGCCGCGGTCCGCTCACCAGACGAGCAGCGGGTCGTCCGGCGGCCGGTCGAACACGGCGAGCGAGCGGCCAGCGCGGAGCGAGCGCAGGACGGTGTCCAGCCGCTCCTGGTGCCGCCCCCGGTCCCAGCCCAGAAACCGCAGCTGGCCGCGGCGCTGCCGCTCGAGCAGCGGGATGGCCTCGGCGCCGCCGGTCAGGGCGGCGTAGAGGGTGACCGTCGCGTCGCGCCCGTTGCGGCGTTCGACCGCCGTGCGCAGCAGCCCGAACATCGCACGACCGCCGACGCGCCGCGCCGCCCAGGCCGCCATCTCCCGGATGCGGGACGCGGCCACTCCGTCGAACTCCGGGGTGAGCAGCACTCGCTCGAGCAGCGGGCGGGCCGCAGCCGAGCCGGTTCCGGCGAGCGCGCGCAGGATCTCGACGCGGTCGGGGCCGTCCGCCTCCGCGAACCGGTGCTCGAGCGCGGCGATCGCGCGGGTGCCGCCGATCTCGCCCAGCCGTTCCACGGCCAGCCGCCGGATCCCGGCGTCGGGGTCGGCCGCGGCCGCCGACCAGCGCTCGACGTCGGAGGCCAGGGCCTCCAACAGCTCGAGCCGGCGAGCGGATTCCTCGAGTCGTGCGACGAGCTGCGGGTCGGTCTGGACGCGGATCGCCTGGCGCAGGCGGGGCGCCGAGGAGGCGTGGCGCAGGCCGACCACGGCCTCGGCCAGGAACTCCACGCGCGTGCGGATCGCGGGATCGACGATGGGCTCGTGCACGATGCGGAACAGCCGTTCCGCGACCGCCGGTCCGGCGAGCGTGTCGCGCCGGGACAGCAGCTGGCGGACGAGGGCTCGCAGCAGCAGATCGGACGCGTGGGGCACGGCCTCGCGCAGCGAGGCGAGGGCCGCCTGCCCGCCGATGTGTCCGAGCGCGCTCGCCGCGCTGGAGGCGGCGACGGCGTCGGCGTCGGCCAGCGCCCGGCTCAGCAGCGGCACCGCGCGGGGGTGCGCGATCGACCCGGCCGCGCCGGCGATGCTCCTGCGCTCCACCACGTCCTCGTGGCGATCCCATTCCGCTTCCAGCAGCGCGAGCGCCCGTGGCCCCCGCGCCGCGGCCAGCGCCCGCCGGAGGCCGTCGCGAACGCGGGCGTCGCCCTCGCCGGCCAGCCGTCCGGCGATCGCGTCGGCCCGGGCGGGCGGAGCGATCGCGGCCAGCGAGTCCGCGGCGAGCTGCCGCACGATCAGGTTCTCGTCCGCGAGCGCCGCGATCAGGGCCGCGACCGCCTCGGGCGTCTCCATCGTGCGCAGCGTCCGGGCGGCCTCGCGGCGCACCGCCGCATCGTCGTGCTCGAGCAGCGGGAGCAGGGCGGGAACGACCGACTCGTCGGCGATGCGACGCAGGGCGGCGAGCGGGTAGGCGACCAGCCAGCGCCGCTCCTCGTCGGCGAGGAATCGCTCGATCAGCCGCAGCACGCGCGGGATGCTGTCGGGTACGGTCTGGAAGGCGACGGCCTCGACCAGCGACATGGACTCGTGGACCGTGACCTCGGACACCCGATGGCGGCCCTGGTCCACGAGGTCGAGCGCATCGGCCTGGCCGTGAAAGCCCAGCGCCCACAGCGCGGTCACCTTGCGCGCGCGCGGGAAGTCCCCCGTCTCCTCGTCGGCCCGGGCCACGGCGCGGCGCAGGCCCCAGTCGGCCTCGGCGGCCGGCATCCGGCCGAGGGCGACCGCGCAGAAATCGAAGGTCGCGCGTCGATCGCGCTCCAGTTCCTCGGCCAGGAACGGGGCGTAGGCGGGCGGGTCGGACAGCATCCGCTCGAACAGATCGTTCGCGCGGTCGATGTAGGCATCCGCGTTCTCGACCGGCGCGGCGAACTCGTCGAGCAGCTCGAGGAACACCGCCCGTTGCCGCTCGCGCTCGACGACCTGCTCGCTGGCCGCGGTCCGCGGCGGGAGCGCGGGCTCGTCCGCCGGCACGGCGGGCTGGGCCAGGGCCAGCGCGAGCGACAGGGCGGTCGGTGCGGTCCGTCGATGGCTCAAGCCGGTTCCCCCAACGCCGGAGGAGAGGACTATACCGGCTGGCCTCTTCCGCACGCCAAACTCGCCCGCCCGAGCAGTTGACTTTCGCGGATGTTTCGCCTAGCCTGCGCCGGGAGGTGAGGGGCATGGCCCTGACCCGACGCCAGCGCGAGGTCCTCGACGTGATCCGGGAGTTCATCGAGCGCGAGGGCTACTCGCCCAGCCTCGAGGAGATCGGCCGCAAGCTCGGCCTGTCGTCGGTCGCGACGGTCCACAAGCACGTCTCGCTGCTCGTCGACAAGGGCTACGTCCAGCGCGCCTGGAACCAGAACCGCTCGATCGAATTGACGGATGCCGATCGCCCGAGCACGGTGCGCCTGCCGCTGCGTGGCGCCATCGCCGCCGGCGCGCCGATCGAGGCCGTCGCCACGCGCGAGACGATCTGCGTTCCGGCCGACATGATCCGCGAGGCGAGCACGGCCTACGTGCTGCGCGTCCAGGGCGACTCGATGATCGACGAGCAGATCCGCGACGGGGACTTCGTCGTGGTCGAGGCGCGCAGCACCGCCGCCGACGGCGAGACCGTGGTGGCGATGCTGGACGAGACGGACGTGACGTTGAAGCGCCTGCAGCGCGACGGCGCGCGCGTCCGTCTGTTGCCGGCGAACCCGCTGCTGAAACCGATCGTGGTGCCGGCGGAGACGGTGCGGATCCAGGGAGTCGTGGTCGGCGTCCTGCGCCGGTACTGACCACGGGTCGCGGTGACGCTCTCCGCGACGCGGCCGGTGCAGCGCGAGATCGAGGTCGCTCCCGCACCGACCGTCTGCGCCGCGCTCCACGCGCAGCAGCGCCACTTCATCAGCTTCGACGGGGACGGTGCGGGATCGGGCTGGCTCCACGGACCGCTCGTGGCGGTCGCTCCCCGGGTGGAGATCGCCGTCCGCTCCGGGGCCGCTCGGCGGGTGACGCGAGCGGCCCTCGCCGCGCTCGGTCGGCTGGTGGCGGCCCGCCGGCGCACGGGTGGCCCGTCGGAGACGGGGATCGCGGCGCTCCTCGCCTACGATCTGGGGTCGGCGGCCGACGAGCGGCCCGCCGCGGGCCGCCTCCCCGCGCTCGTGGCGTGGTCGATCGATCGCTCGCTGCGCTTTCTGGGGTCGGGCCGGGCCCTGTGGTCCGGCCCGCCGACCGCTCGGGAGCCGGGCGCCGCCTGCCAGGTTTCCGCGGCGCAGCCGCCGGCGCCGGCGGCCGGGCTCGACGGCGCTCTGCGCTCCAGCCTTCCACGCTCCGCCTACCTGCGGGCCGTCCGCCGGCTCCAGGCGCAGATCGCGGAGGGGACGATCTACCAGGCGAACCTGTGCCGGACCCTGAGCGGCGCGTTTCGCGGCGATCCGTTCCTGGTCCACCGCCGGCTGCTGCACGACAACCCTGCGCCGCACGCGGCGTTCGTGCGGGCGCGACGCTGGGCGCTGGCCTCGGCGTCGCCCGAGGCCTTCCTGCGGGTTCGCGAGCCGGGGCGCATCGAGACCTGGCCGATCAAGGGGACCCGGCCCCGTGGGTCCGACCCTGCCGCCGATCGCGCGGCGGCGCGCGAACTCGTGCAGTCGGAGAAGGATCGGGCGGAACTCGTGATGATCGTCGACCTCGAGCGCAACGACCTGAGCCGCGTCTGTCGCCCCGGCACCGTGCGCGTGCGCGAGCCGGGGACCCTGCGGAGCTTTCCCTCCGTCCACCACCTGGTCGCGGTCATCGAGGGGGAGCTCCGGCCCGAGCTGGGCGTCGACCGCTGGATCGAGGCCGCCTTTCCCGGCGGTTCGATCAGCGGAGCGCCCAAGCTGCGGGCGATCGAGCTGCTCGACCGGATCGAGCCGGTCCGGCGCGGGCTCTTCACCGGCAGCCTGTTCTGGTTCGGTGACGACGGGCGGACGGACTCGAGCATCCTGATCCGCACGATCGTCTTCGACGGCGCGCGCTTCCACCTCGGAGTGGGCTCGGGCATCGTCGCCGACTCGGAGGCCGAGCAGGAGTGGCGCGAGACCGGTCACAAGGCCCGCGCGCTGGCGCGCGCGCTCGGCTTCGAGCCGGAGGAGGCGCCGTGATCGCGCCCGGCCCCGGTGCCCGCTGCTGGCTCGACGGCGCGGCGGTGCCCGTGGAAGAGCTGCGCATCCCGCTGGCCGATCCCGCCGTGCTCGCCGGGCTGGGCCTGTTCGAGACGCTGGCCGTGCGCTCCGGGCGGGCGCTCGATCTCGAGGCCCATCTGGCGCGGCTCGAGGCGGGCTGCGGCCGGCTCGAGATCGCGCCGCCCCCGGCGGCCCTGCGCCCGCTCCTCGGCGAAGCGGTGCGCGCCGCGGAGTGCGCGGCGTGCGGCTGGCTGAAGATCATCGTCACGGCCGGCGGCCGCTGGATCGTCGCCTGCGGGCCGATGGACCCGGCGGACGAGGGACGCCCGGCGCGCGCCGTGGTCGTCCCCTGGCGGCGCAACCCGGCCGATCCGCTCTCCGGGTTGAAGTCGCTCTGCTACGCCGCCAACACCGTGGGCCTGGGCTTTGCACGCCGCCGTGGCGCGGACGAGGGCCTTTGGCTCAACACCCGGGGACACGTCGCGGAGGGCTGCGCGAGCAACGTCTTCGCCGTCGTCGGGGGCCGGCTGCGGACGCCGGCCCCCGGCGAGGGGATCCTGCCCGGAGTGGTCCGGTCCCACGCCCTGGCCGCGGCCGGCCGGCTCCGCCTCGCAGCGCACGAGGGCCGGCTGCGGCGCGAGCGGCTGGCCCGCGCGTCCGAGGCGTTCCTGACGTCGAGCCTGCGCGGGGTGCGACCGCTGGTCGCGCTCGACGGGCGGCCGATCGGCGACGGCCGTCCCGGTCCCGTGACCCGGCGGATCGCCGGGGAGGTGGCCCGCGCTCGGCTGGGCGAGGCGGGTCGGGCGCGACTTGACTCGCACCCTCCGGCCGGCGAAGTTTGACGGCGTGGCCGGGCCGGGACGGCTCGGCGAGCCGGAGGGCGCGGCGCTGCCCCCCAGCGGGTTCCAGGCGGAGCTGGCACTGTGGTCGTGGGCCCTGATGGTCCTGCTCCACGGTCTGGGCCGGTCGTTCTGGCCGAGGGGGGCCGAGGATCGATGGCCCACGGGAGGCGAGCGCAGGTGACGGCCGCCGGCGGCCGGAGGGTCGCGGGTGTCGAAGATCTGGTGCGAGGGCTGTGGGACGGAGCACGCGATCGGATCACGCTGCCCCGCCATCGCCACGAGCGGGCCGGAAGCGCCGGTGTGGCGCGTCAGCGTCGAGACCCCGCGCGGACTTCAGGGCTGCGGCGTGCTGGTGGCGACGGCCGGAACTCGCTGGCGCGCGCGCATCTTGACCTACCCCAACGTGCTGTGGACCGTCCCCGGCGGCGGTAGCTCGATCAAGTTCTTCGGCCGCACGCCGGAGGAGGCGCAGCGCAAGGCGATCGCCTTCCTGCGCGAGCACTGCGGCCGCCGGGGCTACGTCCTGAACGACGAGCTGGAGGTCGTGGCCGGCCCGCGCGCGGTCGCGGCGCGGGCGGGGCAGGCGGTCGGTGCCCACGCCCGGCGCCACCAGCGGCGGCTCCCCGTACGCTACGGCCGCAGCCGGCCGATCCTGATGGCGCGGACCGGCAACCTGTCGGAGACCGGCCTGTTCGTGGTGACCGAGCGCCCGCTCCCCGACGGAGAGCTGGCCGGCCTGCTGCTCGAGCTGGAGCACTGCAAGGTCCCGCTGCGGGGCTCGGTGGTCTGGCACCGGCCGCGGGGCGAGGCGGGACGCGATCCGGGCATGGGCGTCGCGCTGCTCAACCCCCCGCGGGTCTACACGCGCTACGTCCAGGCCCTGGGCTGATCGGCGGGCGAAGAAAAGCCGCGGCCCGAAGGCCGCGGCCGTTTCGCGACCGAGCGGGACGACCGCTCGCTCAGCGTCCGCCGCGCGAGCGCGCCGGCGTCCGCCCCGCGGGAGCGGCCCGGTCGTCGAGGCGGATCGCCGGCCGCGGCTTGGGCGGCTCGGCGAGGTTCGGGTCGCACTCGATCTGCACCGCGCGCCCCACCAGCGAGCTTGGCACGTTCGGCCCGGCGCCGCCGCGGAACGAGATGCCGAGGGCGATGAACGAGTCCTTGGTCACGCTCTCGCACGGGATCACCGCGGTGACGCCCTGCGGGGAGCTGCCGGTGAACGGGATCTGGTCGACGAGCGTCCAGCAGCGCCCTCCGGGGTTCGGCGCCGCGCAGCCGGTCTGGTAGCGCAGCCGACCCGGGTCGGTGTCGCCCGTGTGCACCATCAGGTCGTAGGAGGCGACGATGCTCGTGGACGGGAGCGGGCCGGCCGACGACTGCCCGTGAACGTGGAACGCGACGTTCGCGAAGTTCATCGTGACCACGCGGTCCGTCCCCTGCTTGAACGACGACGTGACCGTCGTCACCGGGAACTCGATGAACAGCAGGTCGGTCTCCGGGGGAGCGACCCGCGCCAGGTCCCACCAGCGGATCCCTCCCGGCGTCTCGTCGACGCGGAAGCCGATGAAGTGCGCCGTGTCGTTGACCCCGGGCGGTCCGCTCGGGCCGTAGTCCTCGACCACGACCGTGATGTCGCCGAGCACGCCGACCGCGGGGCAGCTGTTGGCGAGGCAGCCGGTTCCCGAGACGAAGCCGTTGATCCCGCGCTTGTTGGTCTGCGTGATCTGCCACCAGCCGCCGGACGCCTGGCTGTTGCCCTGCGTCGGGCACTTCGCCGGGTCCATGCGGAAGTCCGGATCGCCGGAGAGGAAGTTGTTGCCCTCGCGCGAATCGTCGGATCTCCAGAAGCGGCCGAGCTCCGAGCCGACGGAGCTCGTCACGCCGTTGCGCGACGTCCCCGGCAGGACGCGGACCTTCGCCGTCGTGCCTCCGCCGCCGATCGTGGCGAAGCCGCGCACTCCCGTCGAACATTGGGCCGCGGCGGGGGACGACGCGAGGAGCGCGATCACCCCGGAGGCGGCGGCCAGCGGCAACGACCATCGGGCAACCCTGAGGGACTTCGTCGTCAACATTCTCGAGATCTCCAAGCTGGGCGGCGTTCCCGAGCGACCGGGCCCCAGCACCTGGGGCCCCGGCCACGCCGGCACGAACCCTCGCACCGATATCCCCTATGTACGGCGTTCGCGGCGACCCGTCAACGACGATCGAACGCTGGTGCCTCGGGGCGGAATTGAACCACCGACGCAGGGATTTTCAGTCCCTCGCTCTACCAACTGAGCTACCGAGGCCCTCGGGCGAAACTCGAGCGAAAACGCGCCGATCCGACCCCCGAACCGACGCCTCAGGCGGGCGAGAGCGCGCCGCGCTGCCGGGAGCGCCCCGGCGCCGCCGGTCGCGCCGGACCGGGGACCGGCGCCTCCGCCTCGTGCTCGGGGGGCGCCGCGGGGGGCTCGGCGCCGCCGGTCAGCGGGCGCAGCTTCAGCAGGTCCCGCAGCTTGCGATCGATCTCGGCGGCCAGCTCGGGGTTGTCCTTGAGGAACGTCCGCGCGTTCTCGCGCCCCTGACCGAGCCGCAGCTCCCCGTAGGAGTGCCAGGAGCCCGACTTCTCCACGACCTTGTGCGCCACGCCGAGGTCGATCAGGTCGCCCTCGCGCGAGATCCCCTCGCCGTAGAGGATGTCGAACTCCGCCAGCCGGAACGGCGGCGCCAGCTTGTTCTTCACCACCCGCAGCTTGGTGCGGTTGCCGATCGCGGTCTCGCCCTCCTGGATCGAGCCGATGCGCCGGATGTCGAGCCGCAGCGAGGCGTAGAACTTCAGCGCCCGGCCGCCGGTCGTCGTCTCCGGATTGCCGAACATCACGCCGATCTTCTCGCGGATCTGGTTGATGAACACGAGCGACGTCTGGCTCTTGGAGACGATCCCGGCGAGCTTGCGCAACGCCTGCGACATCAGCCGCGCCTGGAGCCCGACGTGCGAGTCGCCCATCTCCCCGTCGAGCTCCGCCTTGGGGACGAGCGCCGCCACGGAATCGACGACGACGACGTCGATCGCGCCGGAGCGGATCAGGATCTCCGTGATCTCGAGCGCCTGCTCGCCCGAGTCGGGCTGCGAGACCATCAGGTTGTCGACGTCGACCCCGAGCTTGCGGGCGTACTCCGGGTCGAGCGCGTGCTCGGCGTCGACGAAGGCGGCCACGCCGCCGCGGCGCTGGGCCTCGGCCACGACGTGCAGCGCGAGGGTCGTCTTGCCCGAGGACTCCGGGCCGAAGATCTCGACCACCCGCCCCCGCGGCACCCCGCCGACGCCGATCGCGTAGTCGATCGCGAGCGACGTGGTCGAGATCACGGGGACATCCAGGCCCCGCCGGTCCCCGAGCTTCATGATCGAGCCCTTGCCGAACTGCCGCTCGATCTGGGACACGGCCACATCGACGGCCTTCGCGCGGTCCTTGGGTTCGAGGGTCATCCCGCTCTCCTGGGAGGCCGACGGGAAGGGAACTTTCGCGACGCTCCGCCGGTCGCGAGGGGGAGGTTAGGCGAAAGTCCGGGGCGGTGTCAAGCTCGCGGGATTCGCGGTTGACACCCGTTCGGGGTGCCTTTATATTCGCCCGGCCGCGGCGGGCGCGGCGCGCGGGGCCTGGCTGAATGGAGCCTGGAGTGGGGAGCAGGCCGCACCCACGGTCTTTCGGTCGCAACCGGGCGCGGGTCGTCGCGCTGGCGGTCGCTGCGACCGTCGCCGGCGGTTGCGCCTCGACGATCGGTCGAGCGCCCGCGACGAGGCCGGCGACGGTGGTCCCGGCGGGCGGCGGCTCGAGCCCAGCCCCGGTCGAGGACCCGCCGCAGTCCCCGGCGGTCGAGGCGCGGGCCGAGCCGGTTGCCGATTCCCTCGACCCCGTCTCGCCGCCGACCGCCGATGCGGACGTGGAGCACGCGCCCGCAAGCGGGGCCCCGGGTTCGCCGCTCGACGTGCTCGCCACGATCGAGCCGCAGATCGAGGACGAGGACCTGGAGTTCGAGCGCGAGCGCGCGACCCAGGAGCCCGCGAGCTTCGACATCCCGATCGTGGCCAACGAGGCGGTGCTGGCCTGGGTCGAGCTGTACTCGGGCCGGATGCGGGAGGCGTTCGCCGCGGGTCTCACTCGCGCCGGCCGCTACGAGCCGATGTTCCGCCGGATCTTCCGCGAGGCCGGCCTGCCGCAGGATCTGGTCTACATGGCGCACGTCGAGAGCGGGTACAAGACGAGCGCCTATTCCCGCGCGCACGCCAAGGGCATCTTCCAGTTCATCGTCGGCACCGGGCGGCGCTACGGCCTGCGCGTCGACTACTGGGTCGACGAGCGCGCCGACCCCGAGAAGTCGGCCCGCGCCGCCGCGGCGTACATGACGGACCTCTACGCCGAGTTCCGCGACTGGCACCTGGCGCTGGCGGCCTACAACGCCGGCGAGGGCAAGGTCCGGCAGGCGCTGGCGCGGAGCGGTTCCAGCGACTTCTGGGGCCTGGCCCGCTCGCGCTACCTGCGGCGCGAGACCAAGAACCACGTCCCGGCGATCCTGGCCGCGGCGGTGCTGTCGAAGCAGCCCGAGAAGTACGGCTTCAGCGTCGTCCCCGACCCGCCGCTCGAGTACGACACGCTGGCCGTCGACGGCGCGGCCGACCTGCGCGTGATCGCTCGCTGCGCGGGGAGCGATCTCGAGACGCTGCGTCAGCTGAACCCGGCGCTGCGCCGGCTGCAGACTCCGCCCGACGGCCGCAGCGACGTGCGCGTGCCCGCGGGCACCGGCGCGATGGCGGCCGCCGCGTTGGCGGAGATTCCGCAGCGCGAGCGCGTGCTGTACGCCCGCCACGTCGTGCGCAGCGGCGACACCTTGTCGAGCATCGCGCGCGCCCATGGCGTCAGCGTGCGCGCGATCCAGGACGCGAATCACATGGGCAGCCGCACGCTGATCCGTGTCAGCGACGTCGTGCTCGTTCCCACCTCCTCCGCCTCGCAGCTGACCCTCGCCTCCACCCTCGAGGCGCGGCCGGAGTCGGAGGGCCGCGGCGAGGTCGTGTTCCACGCGGTTCGCGCGGGCGAGACGCTGTCCTCGCTGGCGCGGCAGTACGCGACGACGCCGGCGGCGATCGCGGCGGCGAGCGGGATCGCGCTCGAGGCGACGCTGCACGTCGGCGATCGGTTGCGGATCGTCCGCGGAGTCGCCGACGCGGCGGTGGCCGCGCTCCGGGTGGATCACCGGCCCGCGGCCGAGCGGGGCGCCGCGGAGAGCGGCGAGCCGCGGGTCCACATGGTCCGTCGCGGCGACACGCTGTGGCGGATCGCGAGCCTGTACAACACCTCGGTCGGCGTCCTGTGTGCGCTGAACCAGTTGCTCCCCGGCTCCACGCTCCATCCCGGCACCCGGCTCACCGTCGGCTTCGAGTAAGCGGCGCGTCCCGCGCTCGCCTCCGTCCGCCGAGGTCGCATGCTCGGTCGTGCGAGCGGCGCCGTGCTCGTCGGTGTCGACGCGCGCCTGGTGGAGGTCGAGGTCGACCTCGGCTCCGGCCTGCCGACGATCTCGGCCGTCGGCCTGCCCGACTCCGCCGTGCGCGAGGGGATCGACCGCATCCGCTCGGCGCTGCGCCACTCCGGCTACAAGCTGCCGGAGCGGCGCGTGACGATCAACCTCGCGCCGGCCGAGCTGCGCAAGCAGGGCACGTCGCTCGATCTGCCGATCGCGGCCGGGCTGTTGATCGCCGACGAGCAGCTCCGCGCGATCGATCCGGCGGCGACGCTGTTCGCCGGTGAGCTGGGCCTCGACGGCGGGCTGCGGCCGGTTCGCGGCGCGCTCGCGATCGCGCTCGCCGCGCGGGCGGCCGGCCGGCGCACGCTGTTCGTTCCGCGAGGCAACGCGGACGAGGCCGCGCTGGTCGAGGGCCTGTCGGTGATCGGGCTCTCCACCCTCGCCGACCTCGCCTGCGCCTCCGACCCCGGGCCTCCGTGGCCGCGGCCGGATGCGGCCGGACTGCTGCGCGCCGCCGCGGCGGAGGGCCCGGCCTGCGACCTCGCCGACGTGCGCGGCCAGGCGGCGGCGCGCCGGGCGCTCGAGGTGGCCGCGGCGGGAGGCCATCATCTGCTGATGACCGGTCCGCCGGGGGCGGGCAAGACCATGCTCGCGCGGCGGCTGGCGACGATCCTCCCGCCGCTGGAGCTGGGCGAGGCGCTGGAGGTGACGCGCGTCTGGAGCGCCGCCGGCCTGGCGCACGGGCTGGTCACGCGCCGGCCGTTCCGCGCGCCGCATCACGGGATCTCGTTCGCGGGCATGACCGGCGGCGGCTCCCGCCTGCGCCCGGGGGAGATCAGCCTCGCCAGCCACGGCGTGCTGTACCTGGACGAGATGACGGAGTTCCGGCGCGACGCGCTCGAGGCGCTGCGGCAGCCGGTCGAGGAGGGGACGATCACGGTCGTGCGCCTCAACGCCTCCGCCGTGCTGCCGGCCTCGTTCGCCCTGGTGGCGTCGATGAACCCCTGTAACTGCGGGTTCCATGGGAGTGCCGGCGAGCGCTGCAAGTGCACGCCGCTCGAGATCAAGCGCTACCTCGCGCGCCTGTCGGGGCCGCTGCTCGATCGCTTCGATCTGGTGCTGGACGTCCCGCCGATCGAGCTGGCGGCGCTCGGCAGAGCCGCCGCGGGGGAAAGCTCCGCCATGGTCCGCGACCGCGTCGTGGCCGCGCGATCGCGGCAGCACGAGCGTTTCGGGCCCGAGGGACCGCGCTGCAACGCGCAGATGGGGCCTGCGGAATTGGATCGCCACGCCACGCTGGACGGCGACGCCCGCCGGATGCTGCTCGTCGCGGGCACGCGGATGGGACTCTCCGCGCGGGGTTTCGACCGAGTGCGTCGCGTAGCACGAACGTTGGCTGACCTCGAAGGTCGAGACGCGCTCGACGCTTCCCATGTGGCCGAGGCGCTCCAGTACCGCCACAGCGCAACGCTCGGGAGGGATTGACGTGGTTCAAAGACAGCGACGCCTTCCGCACGAGGCCCTTGCAGCTCGATACGCTCGTCCATCAAGATGGACCGCCTGAGGCTCGGGCGTGATCGGCCAAGTCGTCTCGCACTACTGCATCCTGCGCAAGCTCGGCGGCGGTGGCATGGGCATCGTCTACGAGGCCGAGGATCTGAAGCTCGGCCGTCGCGTGGCGCTCGAGTTCCTTGGCGGCCGCACCACGTCGAGGGCGTCGAGAACGATCTGAACAACCCGGGCTGCGGGAGGGGCGCCGTGGGATGAGGAGTCCGGCAATGGCCTGCTTGGTTCTCGTGGCTGGCGCCAGCGCGGCTTGTATCCCGCTCCCTCGATACGCCTCGGTCGTCCGTCGCTCCGCTCCCGTGCCGGCGGCGCGAATCGCGGACCGGATGGATCCGTGGCTCCTGGCCGAGGGATTGACCGACAAGGTCGCAGTCGAGGTGGACTGGGTCGAGGGCTGCGAGCCGAAACCATTGACTCTCGCCGGTCTCGAGCGAGTGCTCACGAACTACAGTCCGGCCGGCCGGCCGGTCGAGGTCGAACGGAGCGACGAGATTCCGCGGAGCGCGTGGGACGCCTTGATCGGCGGCGGCGTCGAGAACGGCATCGAGACGCTCATCGCGCAACACGCCGAACCAGTCCGTAACGAGGGAGTGGAACATCGCTACGTCCTGTTTGCGCCGCTGTCGGGCGATGCAATGTTCGGCTACAGCTCGACGTTCTGGATCGAGCGCGATGGTGCGCTCTTGGCAGTGCGGGGCGTCGTAGTGTTCCGGGAGACTCACGAGCGCTACGACATCGCGTGGATCTCTCTCGACGAGATCGAGCGTATGACCTTGGTCCACGAGTTCGGGCACCAGCTCGGCCTCGTCGCCGACCCGCGCCACGAACGGAACGACCGAGACCACCGCGGGCACTGCACTCGGCTCGACTGCTCGATGGCCCATCCGACCGGTCGCTTGTGGTGGCGCAATATCTGGCGCGGATTGTTCGACGTGTGGTTCAAGGACTACTGCCCCGACTGCCAGGCGGAGATCCGCACCGCTCAGGACGAGTGGCGCAGGCGTCGCGCCGCCGACCCCGATTGGGAGGCGAGCGTGCGGGCCGCCCGCAATCTCGAAATTGGGGAAGCCACGTTCTGGAAGAAGGTCCGGCCGCACCTCGAAGCCGACAACTGGGAGGCGGTTCTACGCGAGACCGAGCATGATCTCGTCGACGCGTCGAAGTCGCGGGCCATCGCCGCGTACCGGGTCTGGGCGCTGGCCCGGCTCGAACGGGTAGACGACTCGCTCGCAGTGTTGGCCGGTCTCACGGTCGAGGACGATTCCGAATGGGCTCGGGTCGCAGGTACTCCTGCTCGGGCTCTGATCGCCGCGGGAAGGCACGCGGATGCATTGACGCTCCTCGCTCGCGTGATGGACGAGCGCGGAGTGGCGCCGAATCTCGACGACTCGGCCTACCGGCAGACGGCGTTCGTCGTCGTCGATGCGTTGGAGGGCATGGGCCGATACGGCGACGCGGCAGAGCTGGTGCTGCAGCTGGCAACGAGGTACGACTCTCCAGCAATGAAGGTCGGGGCAGGCGACCTATTGCGGAGGGGCGGCGATCTCGATCGGGCGGAGGCGGTCCTCGTTCCGCTCCATCGCTCCCGCCGAATGCACGGCTTGACCACGGACGCGATGTACCGGCTCCGAGCTGCGCAAGGGCGGCTCGACGAGGCCCGCGCCGTGCTCGAGCGTGCCGTGGCGGAGCCGGTCGCGGTCGATGGCGCCGAACGAGCGGAAGCGACAGGGAGCCGGACGTGGCAGCTTCTGGCGCGCGCGAATCGTCTGGCCCTGCTCGGACGCGATGGAGAGGCGGAAGCCGAGCTCGAGCGCGCGCAGGAGTTGGCCGAGACGACGAGAGACCCGCTCGCCTTCCTGACCCGGCGCGCCGAGGTCCTGGCCGCGCTCGGCGACCACGAGGGCGCAGCCATGGTTCTGCGGCAAGTCCCGTGGGGAGTCCGGATGTACATCGACTTTTGTGGATTGGAGTGGACCGTCCCTCTGCGCTCCAAGCCCAGTTTCGAGTACTTGTTGGGCCTGTGCCCGCCGCTTTCATCAGTCCCTCGCACGGGAGGCCGGATCCACGCGAGAAGTGCGCCAGGCTGTCTTGCCACCGGCATCGCCGCACGAAGCGAAGCCGCGGCCGAGAAGGCCCTCGCCGATGCCGGTGAACCGTCCCCGAAATGGCCCGAGTAGGTTCGGCCGGGGTGACCGGCTCCGGGAAGGGGACGCGGCCCAGCAGCGCGACTCGGGCCGCGAGCCGCGCACCTGCTCGGGCGGCGTTCACGAAGCTCGTCCTGTCGGCACGCGCCTGCGATCGGTGCGGCGCGTGGCACGCACGCCGGCCGACCTCGGGCAGGAGCAGGCGATCGCGCCGCGGGACGTGGCCGAAGCGCTGCGGCACCGTCCGGCGGGGGCCGGCGGGGAGTGAGCCGTGCGCGCCCGCGGCAACGGCCGGACAAGCCCGGCCGGTCGTTGACTTGGCCGGGGGCTCCCGATATCCTCTCCAGCCGGATCGCGGGCGGTGCCCGCTCGGACCCGGAACGCCGATCCCGACATGGCGGTGGGAACAACCGTCCAGCTCGTCCTGCCGAGCGAAGTCCGGCTGATCGACCTCGTGCACGCGGCGTCGGAGAAGATGGCGGAGTTCGTGGGCTTCGGCGAGGACGAGGCGCTGAACGTCGGCCTGGCGATCCGGGAAGCGGTGATCAACGCGATGGTCCACGGAAACCGCAACGATCCCCGGCGCGCGGTGCGGGTCACGCTGGCCTGCACCGACGGCGCGCTGACGGCGACGGTCCTCGATCAGGGAGCGGGGTTCGATCGCCGGCAGGCGCCCGACCCGCGGACCGGGGACAATCGCCTGCGCACCTCGGGCCGTGGGCTGCTGCTGATGGAGGCCTTCGTCGACGAGGTGCGCTTCAGCCACCCGCCGGGCGGCGGGACCGAGGTGGTGATGGTCAAGCGCCTGCCGTCTGCCGGGCGGCAAGGCTGATTCGGTGTCTGGAGGAGTGGACGATGAAAGCGACGGTGCGGAAGATCGGCACGGTCTCGGTGGTCGACCTGTCGGGGAAGATCACGATCGGCGAGGGCGACGTGGTGCTGCGCGAGAAGGTGAGCGAGCTGCTCGAGCGCGGTGACCGCCAGATCCTGCTCAACCTGCAGAACGTGAAGTACATGGACTCGGCCGGGATCGGCGAGCTCGTCGCCTGCTACAAGCGGGCGAAGGAGAAGGCGGGGACGGTCAAGCTGTTGAACCCCTCGGGCAAGGTCCACGACCTGCTGCAACTGACCAAGCTGGAGGAGGTGTTCGACACGTTCAACGACGAGAAGGAGGCGCTCGTCTCGTTCTAGACGCGGCGCGGAAGGCTCAAGCCGGGTCGGCCGCGCCCAGCCGGCGCACCCAGCCCGCGACCCGGGTCAGCGCGTCGAGCGGCGTCAGGTTCTCGGGTCGCAGCGCGCGCAGCTCCGCCAGCACCTCGACGTCCGGACCGACGGTGCCGGGGGGAGCGGGAAACAGCGGCGCCTGCGCCGGCCGCGCGGCCGCCGCCGCCGGCAGCCGGCCGCGCGCGCGCCGCGGCAGGCCGTCGCCGCCGTACTCGTCGCGCTCGATGTTGGCCAGGACCTCCTGCGCCCGGTCGATCACCGCCGGGGGCACCCCCGCCAGCCGCGCGACGTGCAGGCCGTACGAGCGGTCGGACGCGCCGCGCTCGACGCGGTGCAGGAAGACGATGCCCTCGGCCCCGTCGCGCACCGCCAGGCGCAGGTTCGTCACCTGCGCCAGCTCCGCCGCCAGCTCGGTCAGCTCGTGGTAGTGGGTGGCGAACAGCGTCCGCGGCGCGCCGCCGGCGGTCGCGGCCAGGTACTCGACGACGGCCCAGGCGATCGACAGCCCGTCGAACGTCGAGGTCCCGCGGCCGACCTCGTCGAGCAGCAGCAGGCTGCGGCTCGTGGCGTGGTGCAGGATGTTGGCCGTCTCGGCCATCTCGACCATGAACGTGCTCTGGCCCTCGGCCAGGCTGTCGGAGGCGCCGACGCGGCAGAAGATCCGGTCGACGATGCCGATCTCCGCCTCGTCGGCCGGCACGAACGAGCCGGCCTGGGCGAGCAGCGTGATCAGCGCCACCTGGCGCAGGTAGGTCGACTTGCCCCCCATGTTGGGGCCGGTGAGGATCGCGATCGCCTCGCCGCCGGAGGCGAGGGCGGTCTCGTTCGCGATGAAGCGCAGCCCGCCGAGGTTCTGCTCGACCACCGGGTGACGGCCCCGCACGATCCGCAAGCGGCCGCCGCGGTCGACCCGCGGGCGGCGGTAGCCCCAGCGCGCGGCGGACTCGGCCAGCCCCGCCAGGCCGTCGATCTCGGCCACGGCGCGGGCGGCCGCCCGCACGCGCGGGGCCTCGGCCGACAGCGCCGCGCGCAGCTCGGCGAACAGCTCCAGCTCGAGGCTCTCGATCCGCTCCTGCGCCTGGAGCACGCGCGCTTCGTGCTCCTTCAGCTCGGGCGTCACGAAGCGCTCGCCGCCGGCGACCGTCTGCCGCCGCTGGTAGTGGGCGGGCACGAGGTGCAGGTTGGCCTTCGACACCTCGACCGAGTAGCCGAAGACCTTGTGGAAACGGACCTTGAGCGACGCGATCCCGGTCGCCTGGCGCTCGCGCGTCTCGAGCGAGGCGATGTAGGAGCGACCGTCGCGCCGCGCCGCGCGCAGCTCGTCGAGCTGGGCGTGGTAGCCGTCGCGGATCACGCCTCCGTCGCGCAGCGTCGCCGGCGGATCGTCGGCGACGGCGCGGCGGATGCGCTCGACGACGTCGCTGCACGGGTCGATGCCGTCGCGCAGCGCGACGAGCGAGCCCGAGCGCGCCGGCCCGAGCGCCGCGACCAGCGCCGGCAGCCGCTCGAGCGAGTCGCGGATCCCGAGCAGGTCCCGTGCGCCCGCGGTCGCGGCGACGACGCGCGCCAGCAGGCGCTCGATGTCGCGCACGGCCTCCAGCTCGTGGCGCAGCTGCTGGCGCACGTCGCTGCGGTCGCGCAGCTCCTCGACCGCGTCCAGCCGCTCGCCGATCTGCGCCGGATCGACGAGCGGCGCCGTCAGCCAGCGCCGCAGCAGCCGTCCGCCGGGAGCCGTCAGCGTGGCGTCGATCGCCCCGAGCAGCGAGCCGTGGCGGCCGCCGTCGCGCTGGTTGCGCTCGATCTCGAGGTTGCGACGCGTGGCGGCGTCGAGCAGCAGGTGGCGCGCGGGCTCGTGGACCAGCAGCCGGTCGACGTGCTCGAGCCCGCACTTCTGGGTCTCGTGCAGGTGCTGCAGCAGCCCGCCGGCCGCGGCCAGCGCCAGCGGCCGTCCGCGGAAGCCGAAGCCGTCCATCGAGGCCACGGCGAAGCGCCGCTCGAGCGCCGGGAGCGCGGCGTCGGAAGTGAACAAGTAAGGATCGGCGGCGGTCAGGACCGGGCTCGCGCCGCCGTCGCCGGCGAGCGCGGCGGCGCGCTCGAACCCCTGCGGGTGCACGATCTCGCTCGGCGCGAACGCGCGCAGCCGCTCGGCCAGCTCGTGCCATGGGTCGGGGGCGTCGGGCGCCGGCTCCCAGGCCAGGAACTCCCCGGTCGAGGCGTCGAGGAACGCGGCGCCCGGCCGGCCCCCCGCCGCGGTCACGCCGGCGATCCACAGGTTCTCCCGGGCGTCGACCTGCGACGGGTCGTTGAGCGTCCCGGGGGAGACGACGCGCACCACCGCGCGGCGCACGAGCCCCTTGGCCTGGCGCGGATCCTCGACCTGGTCGCAGATCGCGACCCGGCGCCGCGCGCGAACCAGCCGCGTCGTGTACTGATCGAGCTGCTGGTGCGGGAAGCCGCACATCGGGACGACGTTGGCCGTGCCCTTGCCGCGCGCGGTCAACGTCAGCTCGAGCAGCCGGCTCGCCGTCTGCGCGTCGTCGAAGAACATCTCGTAGAAATCGCCCATGCGGAACAGCAGGATCGAGTCGGGGTGCTCGCTCTTGAGCGCCCGATACTGACGGAACATCGGCGTGAGAGCGGAGGAACTCATCTGCCGGCGGAGTATAGCATCGCGCCGCGCGCCGAGCGGCCGGCGCTTGACCGCGCGCCGGCCGCGGGGATATAACGAGGCCGAATGGAGCCGGAACCCGTCGGCCAGGAGCTGGGCGACCACGAGCGCGTGCTGCTGCTGTTCGGCTACCTCGGTCCGCTGGCGCTCGTCACGCTCGTCGCCAGTCGCCGCGAGTTCGTCAAGTGGCACGCCAAGCAGGGGCTGATGCTGTGGCTGTCGCTCGTCGTGGTCTATCCGCTGCTGCGCTTCGTGCGCTTCGTGTTCGAGCGCTACTTCTGGGCGGTGCTGGGCGAGATGCTGTCGGCCGCGGTGTGGCTCGTCGTCAGCGGCGCCGCGCTGGCGACGATCGTCTGCATCGTGCGTGCGCTGGAAGGCGAGCGCTTCCGCCTGCCGCTGCTCGGCGACCTCGCGGATCGGCTGTAGCGCCCGCCGGCGCTCAGCCGGCGCGTGGCTTGCGCTGCCGCGGGACGACGTGCCAGTCCCGCTTGTGGAAGATCAGGCGCGCGTAGCCGCCGAAGAACGCGGCCTCGCGGATCCCGAAGCCGCGGATCGCGTACTCCAGCCCCGCGGCGGCGAAGACCGGCTGGATCCCGCCGAGCCGGGCCTCGAGCGCCGCGAGCCGCTCGGGGTCGTCCACCGCCGTCTTCGCCTCGTCGATCGCCGCGCGCGCGGCCTGGGCCTGCTCGACCAGGATCGCGTGCAGCTCGTCCTTGCCCAGCTCGCTCCAGCCGCGGCCGTCGGGGGCGGTCCCGGCGAGCGTTCCGGCGTCGGCGGCGAGCGCGGCCAGGCGCGAGCAGTAGCGCATCCGGTCGGGATCGTCCTGATCGACCTTCGCGGCGCGCTCCCAGGCGTCCGCGGCCTGGCCGAAGCTCCCGCTGCGGAGCAGCGCGACGGCCAGCCGCTGGAGGTCGGCAGCGCTCGCCTCCTCACCGGCCGCGACGTGGCCGTAGAACCGCGCGGCGGCGGCGTAGTCCCCGCGCGCGTAGGCCGGCTCCGCCAGGTAGCGACTGGCCCAGCGCACGTAGGGGCCGGGCGGCAGCGCCTCCGGCCCCTCGACCGCGAGCGAGTACCAGCGGATCGCGCCTTCGCTCTGCCCCTGGTCGGCGTAGAGCTTGCCGAGCCGGAAGCGGTCGAGCGCCGAGCCCGGCTCGGGGAGCCGGCCGGCCTCGACCCGGCCCGTCGTCTCGCCCGCCACGCGCTGGGCATCCGCCGCGCGCCCGAGGCTGTTGTAGGCGCTCACCAGATAGAACGGCACCTCGAGCCCCTTGGCCTTCGGCAGCTCGCGCTCCAGCGCGGCGACCGCGCGTTCGAGGGTCCGGCGCGCGGCATCCGCGTCACCCGTCATCTGCTCGCAGTAGTGCAGCCGGTAAAGCAGCGGTCCCGAGGCGCGCCCCGCGGCGTCGATCTGCTCGAGCAGCGGCCGCGCTTCCGCGTAGCGCTCCTCGTCGTACAGCCGCACCGCCTCGCGCTGCAGCGGAGCGGTGCGCGAGGCGCAGCCGGAGACGGCCGCCAGCAGGACCAGCGCCAGCGCGCGGCAGAAGCGGGGCGAGCGACGATCGACCGACCGGGCACGGGAGTCCATGGCCACCTCGTTCCCGTCGCATTATCATCAAGCGCCCGGGCTTGACAAGGCCGGACGATCCGACGCGCCCATGCCCGACCCGACCGATCGCCGACGCTCGTCCCGCCGCGGCACGGCGCTGCTGCTCCTCGCGGCTCCGCTGGCCGCCCTCGGCGCGGACGAGGGCGACGCCTGGGCGCGGCTCCAGCGCTGGCTCGCCGGCACGCGCGACCTCGAGGCGCGCTTCTCGCAGACGCTGGTCTCGGGGGCGCTCGGCCCCGGGCCGGTCGAGAGCGGCCGGCTCTATCTCGAGCGCCCGGGGCGCATGCGCTGGGACTACGAGCGGCCGGAGCGCAAGGTGGCGCTCGTGATCGGCGAGCGGACCCGGTTCTACGTGGCGGCGGACCGGCAGCTGTACGAGGGCACGCTGGACGCGACGGAGGCGGCGCTGGTCGAGCTGCTGTCGTCGGGCCGGTCGCTCGACGCGCAGTACGAGGCCCGGCCGGCCGAGCCGTCGGGCGCAGGCCAGGTGGCGCTGCGCCTCGTCCCGCGCACGCCGTCCTCGCTCGGGGAGCTGACGGTCTTCACCCGGCCTCCGGACCACGCGCTGCGGGCGGTCGAGCTGCAGGATGGGGCGGGGAACACGATCCGCTACGAGTTCGAGGTCGTGCGGCGCAACCACGGACTCGACCCCCGGCGGTTCGACTTCCGCCCGCCGCCGGGCACGGAGATCGTAGCGCAGCCGTGAGCGCCGGTGTTAGCATCGGGCCCGGCTCGCGGGCCGCGCCGCGCGGGGATCGTGTGGAACACCCGACCGTCACAGGACAGGCCCAGCTGCCCGGCGCCCGGCCCCGCGCCGCGATCGAGGCGATCGTGCCGCTGGTTGCCGCCGAGCTCGACGCGGTGGCCGCGATGTTCCGCGAGAACCTCAGCTCGCCGCTCGCGATCGTCGACGAGGTCGGGGAGTTCGTGGCCGACGGCGGTGGCAAGCGCATCCGGCCGACGTTGCACCTGCTGAGCGCGCGCCTCTGCGGCTACCGCGGTCCGCACGCGGTCCTGATCGCGACGGTGGTCGAGTTCATCCACTGCGCGACCCTGATCCACGACGACATCATCGACGGGGCCACGACGCGGCGCGGGCGGCCGGCGGTGAACGCCGTCTGGGGCAACAGCGTCACGGTCCTGTTCGGCGACTACATGTTCGCCAAGGCGATGGAGTTGGCGCTGCGCGCCGGCAACCTGCGCGTGATGGAGCAGCTGGCCGACGTGACGCTGCGCATGACCGAGGGGGAGATGCTCCAGACCCGCTACGTGAGCCGGCTCGACCTGAGCCGGGAGGAGTACCTCGACCTGGTCGACAAGAAGACGGCGGCGCTGTTCGGCTGCTCGTGCGAGCTGGCGGGGACGCTCGCGGGGGTGGAGCCGCGGCGGCAGGCGGCGCTGGGCCGCTTCGGCCGCCACCTGGGGACGGCGTTCCAGCTGGTCGACGACCTCCTGGACTTGACGGGGGACGCCGAGACCCTGGGGAAGCCGGCGGGAAGCGATCTGCGCGAAGGCAAGGCGACGCTGGCCGTGATCGAGCTGCTCGCCGGCGACGCCGGGGCCCAGGCGCGGGACCTGGCGGAGCAGATTGTGTCCGGGAGGGGAGATACGGACCGCGGCGTTGCCCGCCTGGGTCAGCTGCTGCGGGAGAGCGGGGCCCTGGACCGGGTTCGCGAGCGGGCCCGCTTCCATGCCCGCTGCGCCGTCGCCGAGCTCGACCGGTTCGACGACGGCCCGGCGCGGCGCGCGCTGCGCACCCTGCCCGACCTGCTGCTGACGCGGGAGCGCTGATCCGGCTCGCCCGCTCCGCCCGGGTCGCACCCTACATCCTGGGGCAGGACGACCGAGCGCCGCTAGATCTTGCGGCCCGATTGTCCAGCGACCGTCGGGGATGTTATAGTTTCGAGACTTTTTCGCCCGCGGGGGCGTGGGGAGCGACACGGCCGATGCTCCAGCTCGAGCGGTTGGAAATCGCCGGCTTCAAGTCGTTCAGCGATCGCACCGAGCTGAGCTTCCCCGAGGGCATCACCGCGGTCGTCGGCCCCAACGGGTGCGGCAAGTCGAACCTGGGCGACGCCATCAACTGGGTCCTCGGCGAGCAGAGCCCGCGGATGCTGCGCGGCCGGGAGATGGCGGACGTGATCTTCAGCGGCACCGAGTCGCGCCGGCCGCTCGGCATGGCCGAGGTCTCGCTCGTCTTCCGCGGCGCCGAGGCGCTGCCCCACGACGAGCAAGGACGGATCACCGTCACGCGCCGTCTGTTCCGCAGCGGGGAGAGCGAGTATCGCCTCAACGGTGCGCGCGCCCGGCTGATGGACATCCAGGAAGTGCTGCGGCTGGGCCGGGTCGGTGCGCGGACCTACGCCACGATCGAGCAGGGGCGCATCGACCAGGTGCTCAACGCCAAGCCGAAGGAGCGGCGGGGGCTGATCGAGGACGCGGCCGGGATCTCCGGCTACAAGCACAAGCGTCGGCTGGCGGAGCTGCGCCTCGACGCCACGCAGGCCAACCTGCTCCGCGTCCACGACATCGTCCAGGAGGTCGAGCGTCAGATCAACTCGCTGAAGCGCCAGGCGGCACGGGCCCGCCGCTACCGCCGGCTGCGCGACCGGCTGCGCGAGGCGGAGTCCCGGCGCTTCGCCCGGCTGGCGTTCGATCTCGATCGCGAGGTCGAGGTCGCCGGGGCGAGCGAAGCCGCCGCCCGCGCGGCGGAGAGCGAAGCCGCGGCGCGCCTGGGGCGGCTCGAGGCCGAGGTCGTCGCCTCGCGCCAGGCCGTCGAGGAGCAAGCTGCCGCGCTCCGCACGCTGGCCGAGGCTCGCCACCGCGTCGAGCTCGAGATCGACCGCGCCGAGGCCCGCATCCGCTCGTGCCGGGAGCGGATCACGGAGTCGAGGGCGACCGGGCGCGATCAGCGCGAGGCGGCCGAGCGGTTGGTGTCCCAGGAGCGGGAGGCGGCGGAGCGCGCCACGCAGCTCCGCACCGCGCTCGACGCGCTCCACGCCGATCACGCCGCGCTCGAGGCCGAGCTGGCGCGCGAGCAGCAGGGGCTCGCGCGGTCCGAGGACGAGCAGCGCGCCCTGCGCGACGAGATCGAGCAGCTGCGCCGGGCCCAGTTCGAGCGGGTCTCCCGCGCGGCGGAGCTGCGCAATCGTCACCGGAGCTGCGAGGAGGCGGTGGAGCGCGGCCGGGCTCGGAGCGAGCGGCTGGAACGGGACGGCGTCGAGGCCGGCCTCGAGTTCTCGCGCCTGGAGACGGCCGCGGCCGCGGAGCAGGCGCGCCGTCACGGCAGCGAGCAGGAGGTGCAGCGGCTGCGCGCGGCCGCGGCGCAACAGGAAGAGCGGCTGCGCGAGCTGCGGCAGCGCCACGAGGTCGAGCGGACGGCGCTGGCCGGCGAGCGCGAGGCCGAGACGTCCGCAGCCGTCCGGGTCGCGACCCTCGAGGATCTCGAGACGCGCTTCACCGGCGCGTCCGACGGGGTCAAGGCCCTGCTGAGCGCGCGCGCCTCCGGCATCCGCACCCACGGCGTGGTGGCCGACTACGTGCAGACCAGCCGCGAGCTGGAGGAGGCGGCCGAGAGCTACCTCCACGGCCTGCTCCCGGCGGTGATCCTGGAAGACGACGGCGACGCCCGGCGCGCCGCCGAGTTCCTGCGCGGCGCGGGCGCCGGGCGCACCTCGCTCATCAGCCGGACGCATCCCGCGGGCGCGCCCGCGGTCGGCGTGGCGGGCAACGGCGGCGCTGCGCTGCCGCCGGGGGTGAGGGGAGACCGCCGCGTGCTCGGCCGGTTGCGCGAGGGGCTCAAGCTCCGCACCACGCTGAACGGCGCGGTCGAGGCGCGGATCGGCGACGCGCTGCTCGTCGACAGTCTGGAGACGGCACTGGAGCTGCACCGGCTCCATCCCCCGCTCGACTACATCACGTCCGATGGCGACGTGGTCTTCGCCTCGGGAGTGATCTCCGCACGTGGCCGGCCCAGCGCCGACCAGGGCCTGCTCGCCCATCGACGGCGGCTGGAGGAGGCGCGGGTCGAGCTGGCCGCGGCGGCGGAACGGAGCACGGCGCGCCAGGGCGAGGTGGGCCGGCGCGTCGGGGAGATCGAGCGCGCCGAGGCGGCGCTGCTCGAGGGACGAGCGGCGCTCGAGGCCGCGGAGCGCCGGGCGACGGAAGCCCGGATCGAGTCCCAGCGAGCGGGCGAGGCGGCCACCCAGGCCGGGCGTCGGCGCGACGTGCTCGCCGCGGAGCTCGAGGAGTTGCAGCGTGAGACGCGATCGCAGCTCCAGGAGCTGGCGCAGACGGCGCAGGAGGTTGCGGCCGCGGAGCGGCTCGGCCACGAGGCCGACCAGGCGCTCGCCGCCCGGGGCGAACGCTTCGGGCGGGGGGACGAAGAACTCAAGGCCCAGGTGGCGCGCGTGGCGGAGCTGCGCGCCACCGTCGCGGCCGGCGTGCAGCGGCGCGAGGCGCGCGCGAACGAGCTGCGGATGTTCGACGAGCAGCTGGCCCAGCTGCGGGGTGAGCGCGAGCGGCTGGAGAGCGGCGCGGGCTCGACCGAATCGCGGCTGCGCGAGATCGCAGAGTTGCTGGCCGACACCGAGCGCGACCTCGGCACCCACCTCGCCGAGCGCGAGCGCTGCGCGACCGAGATCGAGCACGCGGAGGGCGAAATCGCGCGCGGCCGCGAGCGGCTGGCCGAGTTGGAGCGCCGGGCGAGCACCTCCCGCGCCGAGGTCGACGAGCGACGCGAGCAGAGCCGGGAGGCGGAGCTGGCGCGAGCGCGGGTCGAGGCGGGGCGCCGGCACCTGGACGATCTGTGCCGCCAGGAGCTGGACTGCGGCGCGGGCGAGGCGCTGGCCGCCGTGGCGGAGCCGCAGGCGCTCGACGTGGAGCGGCTGGAGCAGGAAGCGGTCGAGACCCGGCGTCAGATCGACGAGATCGGCCCGGTCAACCTGACGGCGATCGAGGAGTTCTCCGAACTGGACGAGCGCCGGGCGTTCCTCGCCGCCCAGCGCGAGGACCTCGAGCGCTCGATGGAGTCGCTAAGGGAGTCGATCCGGCGCATCAACCGCGAGTCGCGCGCGCGGTTCGAGCAGGCGTTCGAGGCGATCCGCCGCTCCTACCAGGAGGTCTACCAGCTGCTGTTCTCCGGCGGCCGCGCCGACCTGCGGCTGGAGCAGGGGGAGGACGTGCTGGAGTGCGGGATCGAGATCCTGGCGCAGCCGCCGGGCAAGCGTCTGGCCGGCGTGCACCTGCTGTCGGGCGGCGAGAAGGCGCTGTCGGCGATCGCGCTGTTGTTCGCGATCTTCCGCTACCAGCCGTCGCCGTTCTGTCTCTTGGACGAGGTCGACGCCGCGCTCGACGACTCCAACGTCGGGCGCTTCACGCGGATGGTCGCCGAGTACGCCCGCAACACCCAGTTCCTGATCGTGACGCACAACAAGCTGACGATGGAGGCCGCGCGGCTGCTGTACGGCGTGACGATGGAGGAGCGCGGAGTCTCCAAGGTCGTCTCGCTGCGCTTGCAGTGAGCCCGGCCGCACGGGCCACGGCTCAGGGCTCCCGCGGGTCGCGCGGCGGATCGCGCTCGAAGCGCAGCGCGAGCTGCTCGAGGCGCCCGCCGCGGCCCGGATCGAGCGTCGCTTCGAGCTGCCGCGCGCGGTCGAGCACGAGCCCGTCCCAGGCGGCGTGCGCGAGGCGGTGGTAGCGGCCGTCGACCTCGAGCGCGACCCCCAGCCACAGGTCGTGCGTCGCGTCCGGCTCGAGGCCGACCTCGAGCCGTTCCGGCAGGTCCAGCTCGAGCTGCCGCGCCGCCCCGTCGCGCTCGACGGTCCGGGCTCCGGAGACGAAGGCCAGGAGCTGGTGGCGTGCCATCGAGACGAAATCGTGGCCGAGCGGGGAGCGGTTCCGCCACTGGTCCGGAACGTGCGTCGGCGTCAGGCAGGCGAGGAAGATCGCCACGTCCTCGATCACGACGCCGCCCGGGGGGATCGCGAGCTCGAGCGTGCGTGCGAACGCGTCGGAAAGGGCGGCGCTCACCCGCAGCACGCCCCCTGCGGTCGCAGCGGACCGGAGCCGGAGCCCGACCGTCAAGGTGTGGAACGGGCGTTCGGCCGCCGGTGGTTCCGCCGCCGCGGGCACGGGAGCCGCCTCCGCCTGGCGCGCGAGCATCGCGGCGAGCAGCGGCTCGGGGAGCCCCGCCGCCCGCAGCTCGTCCAGCATCTCGGCGTCGAGCGCGAAATCGACCTGGCGGGCGCGGATCTGCTCGGCGATCTCGCCGGGCGGGACTCCGGCGGCGAACAGGCGCACGACGTCCTCGGCCGTCAGCGGCGGCGCCGCCGGACCGGCCGCGGCGCGCGCGGCGCCGGCGAGCACGGCGAGCACGGCGCGGGCGGCGCGCGCGGCCATCACTCGCCGGCCCGGCCGATGTCGAATGCCAAGCCGTCGTGCGCCAGCTCCACTCCGGGGGGAAGCCGGGCCGAGATCGCGGCGTGCTGCAGCTCGTGGCTGATGTGGGTGAAGAAGGTCCGGCGGGCCCCCACGCGCCGGGCGCTGGCCAGGGCGGTGCGCAGGTCGAGATGGGTCGGGTGCGGTCGATCGCGCAGCGCGTTCAGCACCAGCACGTCGAGATCGCCGAGCAGCGCGTGGCTCGCTTCGGGGATCTCGCTCGCGTCGGTCAGGTAGGCGAAGCTCCCGATGCGGTAGCCGAGGATCTCGAGCCGTCCGTGGCGGACCGGTACGGGCAGCACGTCGCGCTCGAACAGCGCGAACGGCCCGGCGATCGGCGTCGGGTCGATCGCCGGCCGCGTCGTGCCGTCCGGCTCGGCCTCCTCGAACACGTACCAGAAGGTCCGGCGCAGGGCCTCGATCGTGCGGGCGCTGCCGTACACGGGAACCGGTCGGCCCTGCCGCCAGCCGTAGACCCGCAGGTCGTCCAGGCCCAGCACGTGGTCGGCGTGGTGGTGCGTGTAGAGCACGGCGTCGATGCGGTCGATCGCGTGGCGCAGCGACTGGGCCCGCAGGTCGGTCGAGGTGTCGATCAGCACGCTGGCCCCGGGCCACTCCAGCCGGACCGAGGGCCTGAGCCGCCGGTCGCGCGGGTCGTCCGAGCGGCAGACGTCGCAGCCGCAGGTGGGCACGGGAACGCCGGTCGAGGTGCCCGTGCCGAGGAACGTGACGCGCATTGGGCCGAGCATAGCAGGTTTCGCTCGCCGCCCTTGACGCTGTGCGGCACGCCGTCTACGATGGTCGGCGGCGATCGACGCCTTTAAGCCGGCCCCGCGAGGCCTCAAGGAGTCCGCCGATGTCCAGCCGCGAGTGCGTCCGATTGATGGACGCCGCCGATGTCTCCCGCGCGCTCAACCGCATCGCCCATGAGATCGTCGAGCGCAACCGCGCGCTCGATCGGCTGTGCCTGGTCGGGGTGCGGCGGCGGGGCGTCCCGCTGTCGCTGCGCCTGGCGGCCGCGCTGGGGAAGATCGACGGACGCGAGCCGCCGGCCGGCGCGCTCGACATCACGCTCTACCGCGACGATCGCAGCGAGGTCGCCGAGCGGCCGCTGCTGCGCAAGACCGAGATCCCGTTCGACCTCGAACGGATGACGGTCGTGCTCGTCGACGACGTGCTGTACACCGGCCGCACGGTGCGCGCGGCGCTGGACGGTCTGATGGACCTCGGCCGCGCGGCGGTGGTCCAGCTCGCCGTGCTGGTCGACCGCGGGCACCGCGAGCTGCCGATCCGTGCGGACTATGTCGGCAAGAACGTGCCGACGGCGTCCGACGAGCAGGTCGAGGTGCGGCTCGAGGAGACGGACGGCGTCGACGAGGTGCTGCTGCTGCGGGGCGGGCCCGCGACGGGCGGCAACGCCACGCGCGAGCGGCCCGGCGGGGCGCCGTGAAGCGCGACCTGGTGACCCTCGACGACCTGTCGGATCGCGAGATCGAGTCCTTGTTCTCGCTGGCCGACGAGTACCTGGCGGCGCTGGGCGACCTGCGGCGTCCGCCGCGAGTGACCGGCGCGCTGCAGCTGGCCGCGGGACGGATCCTCTCGACGCTGTTCTACGAGTCGAGCACGCGCACGCGGCTGTCGTTCGAGGCGGCGATGCTGCGACTCGGCGGGCAGATCCTGGCCTCTGCCGATCCCGGCAAGACCTCGGCCGCCAAGGGCGAGAGCATCGCCGACACGGTCCGCGTCATCGAGAGCTACGCCGACCTGCTCGTGCTCCGGCACCCGGCCGAGGGCGCGGCGCGGCTGGCCGCCGAGTTCACCGAGACGCCGCTGATCAACGCCGGGGACGGGGGCCACGAGCACCCGACGCAGACCCTGTGTGACCTGTACACGCTGCGCCGGGCGAACAAGGCGCTGCGCGGGCTGAGCGTGCTGTTGTGCGGCGACCTCAAGAACGGCCGCACCACGCACTCGCTGGCCTACGCGCTGGCGCGATTCGGCGCCCACATCATCCCGCTGCCCGGCAGCGGACTGGGGCTGCCCGACCACGTCTGCCGGCGGCTCGAGACCGACTACCACTGCACGCCGGTGCCGCGCGAGGAGCACCGCGAGATGCTCAACGCCGACACGCCGCTCGACGTGGTCTACGTCACCCCGACCGCGCCGCACCAGCTCAGCCTGCTCACCAGTACCGGGGCAACCGACGACGGCGAGGCCGAGCGGCGCATCCAGCTGGCGCGGCGGACGCTGGCCAACATCGACGTCTGCTACGTGACGCGCCTGCAGCGCGAGCGGCTGGAGGGCGACCTGGCGCCGGCGGCCTACCCGATCGTGGACAAGAAGTTCTTGAGCGAGCGGCGCTACAAGAACGCGCAGGTGATGCACCCGCTGCCGCGCGTCGACGAGCTGGCCTACGATCTCGACGAGGATCCGCGCGGCGTCTACTTCAAGCAGGCGGCCTACGGGGTCCCGGTGCGGATGGCGCTGATCGCCGGCCTGCTGCGGCTCAGGCCCGAGGTGCTGAGCGCCGTGCCGCCGCCGGCACGCTACGAGGTCTACAAGCCGTCGAAGCGGGTGCGCTGTACCAACCCGCGCTGCGTGACGAACCTGGCGAGCGAGCAACGCTACTCGACGCAGAAATTCTGGGTCATCGACTCGTACACGATCCGCTGCGCGTACTGCGACGTCGAGCGCCGGCCGCGGGCGCGGATCGCGCGGGTCGAGCCCTCGGCCGCCGAGTGGCCGGCGGAGCCCGGGGAGAAGCCGGTCGAGGCCGGCGGCTAGCTCGTGCGCCTGCTCCTGCGCGGCGGGCGCGTCGTCGACCCGGCATCGGGCACGGACGCGCGGCTCGACGTGCTGGTCGAGGACGGCCGGATCGCGGCCGTCGGCGCGCTGCCGGCCGCCGGCGGCGGGACCGAGCTGGACGTGGCGGGGCTCGTCGTCTGCCCCGGCTTCATCGACATGCACGTCCACCTGCGCGAGCCCGGGCAGGCCTGGAAGGAGACGATCGCGGCCGGGACCCGGGCGGCGGCGCGCGGCGGCTTCACCGCGGTGGCGTGCATGCCGAACACTTCGCCGGTCAACGACTGCCGCGCCGTGACCGACGGCATCCGCGCCGAGGCCGAGCGCAGCGGCGTGGTCGCGGTCCATCCGATCGCCTGCGTCACCCGGGGCCAGCTGGGCCGGGAGCTGGTGGAGCTGGAACGGCTGGTCGAGGCGGGCGTCCGGGCGTTCTCCGACGACGGCAAGCCGGTGGCCTCGGCCCTCGCGCTGCGGGACGCGCTGGTCCGCGCGCGCCGGCTGGACGTGGCGATCGTCGACCATTGCGAGGATCCCGATCTCGTCGCCGGCGGGGCGGTCCACGACGGCCCGGTCGCGGAGCGGCGCGGGCTGCGCGGGAGGCCCGGCATCGCCGAGGACCTCCTGGTCCAGCGCGACATCCTGCTGGCGGAGGAGACCGGGGGCCACGTCCACGTGGCGCACCTGTCGACCGGGCGCTCGGCGGGGTTCGTGCGCGAGGCCAAGCGCCGCGGAGCCGCCGTCACCTGCGAGGTCACGCCGCACCACCTGATCCTGACCGACGCGGCCGTCGACGGGCACGGAGCCGACGCCAAGGTCAACCCGCCGCTGCGGCCGGAGGCCGACCGGCGACGGCTGCTCGAGGAGCTGGCCGCGGGGACGATCGACGCGATCGCGACCGACCACGCGCCGCACCACGCGGACGAGAAGGCCTTGGGGCTGGACCAGGCCCCGCCCGGGATCGTCGGCCTCGAGACCGCGGTGCCGCTGTGCCTCGATCGGCTGGTCCACGGCGGCGTCATCGGGCTCGGGCGGCTCGTCGAGCTGTTCACGACCGGCCCGGCGGGGATCCTGCGGCTCGAGCGCGGGCGGCTGCGCCCGGGGGCTGCGGCCGATCTCACGCTGCTCGACCTGGAGCGGCGCACGGTCGTCGACCCGTCGCAGTTCGCCTCGCTCGGCCGCAACACGCCGTTCGCCGGCTGGGTGCTGCGCGGGGCGGCGGTGATGACGATCGTCGCCGGTCGCATCGTCCACGACTCGCTGCGCTCGCCGCGCGCCTGATTGCCTCCTCCGTCGGGCCGGCTCGCTCTTCTGCGAGTCTCTCCCGCCGGAGCGTCGCGGCGGTTCGACGAGGTGCGGCGCGCGGTCCGGGTTTCGGCTGCGGCGGACGCTCGTCGCGCGAAAGCATGTCGCGCGCGACGAGCTCCGCTGAGGGCGCGTGCTTCCAAGGCAGGACCGCACGCACCCTCAGAGGCCGCCGCAGCCGAAACCCGGACCGCGCGCCGCGCCCCGTCTTGCCGCCGCGACGGTCTCGTGTGCGCTCGTCGCGCGAAAGCATGTCGCGCGCGACGAGCTCCGCTGAGGGTGCGTGCTTTCAAGGCAGGACCGCACGCACCCTCAGAGGCCGCCGCAGCCGAAACCCGGACCGCGCGCCGCGCCCAGTCTCGCCACCGCGACGGTGCGGCGGAAGCTTGGCGCGCAGAAGCAGGTGGCGGTAGACTCTCGCGCTCTGCCAGGGAGGTGCGGACGATGGGCACGAACGGGCAGGCGACGGTCTACGACACGCGGATTCCGGGGGTGCCGCTGCTCATGCGGGGCAAGGTGCGGGACGTCTACGACCTGGGGGACCACCTGCTGTTCGTCGCGACCGATCGCATCTCGGCCTTCGACTTCGTGCTACCCGACCCGATTCCGGACAAGGGCCGGGTGCTGAACCAGATCTCGGAGTTCTGGTTCGGCCGGCTGCAGGACCTCGTGCCGAACCACCTGATCACGAGCGACGTCGAGCGCTACCCGGACGCGGCGCGGGCGCACGCCGCCCGGCTCGCCGGCCGCTCGATGCTGGTGCGCAAGCTCGAGATGGTGCCGATCGAGTGCGTCGCTCGTGGCTACCTCGCCGGCTCCGGCTGGAAGGAGTATCGCGAGTGGGGCACGGTGTGCGGCATCCGGCTGCCGGCGGGCCTCGAGGAGTCGTCGCGGCTGCCGGCGCCGATCTTCACTCCCGCGACCAAGGCCGCGAGCGGCCACGACGAGAACATCCCGTTCGCGGAGGTCGAGCGTCGGGTGGGGGCGGAGCTGGCCGGGCGGCTGCGCGACACGACGCTCCGGCTGTACGAGGCCGGCTCCGACTACGCGCGCGGGCGCGGGATCCTGATCGCGGACACCAAGCTCGAGTTCGGCCTGGACGGCGGCCGGCTGGTCATGGCCGATGAAGTGCTCACGCCCGATTCCTCCCGCTTCTGGCCGGCGGAGTCGTTCGCCCCGGGCGGCTCGCAGCCCTCGTTCGACAAGCAGTACGTGCGGGACCACCTCGAGCGGGTCGGCTGGAACAAGCAGCCACCCGTCCCCGCGCTGCCGCCGGAGATCGTGGCCGGAACGCGCGCGCGGTACCTCGAGATCTTCCGTATCCTCACCGGCCGGGACCTGCGCTGAGCGCGCGTCAGGCGCACGCGGCGCGGCAGGCCAGGCTCAGCTCCGCGCGGGCGGCGTCGAAGGTCGCGGCCGCTCCGGCCGCGGACGGCCAGCGGCGGGCGGTTCGCTCGACCGCGGCGGCCGCGGCGCACAGCCGGTCGGCGAACGTCGGGTCGGCGGCGGCGCGCTCGCACAGCCTGGAGCGCGCCCGCTGCGCGCGCTCCAGGTCGGAGCAGTAGAGCAGCAGGTCGCATCCGGCGGCGATCGCGCGCGGCGCGGCCTCGCCGCCGCGATCGAGCGGCGCCACGGCCTGCATCTCGAGATCGTCGCTGACGACGAGCCCGCCGAAGCCGAGCTCGGAGCGCAGCAGCCGGGTCGCGATCGCCGCCGACAGGGTCGCGGGCAGATCGGGCACGGGCTCGAGCGCCGGGTAGCGCGCATGCGAGATCATCACCGCGGGAGCGGACCGGACCAGCGCCCGGAACGGGGCCAGCTCGCCGCGCTCCAACGCCGCGCGATCGCGCCGGTCGATCGGCGGCGCCAGGTGCGAGTCGATGTCGGTCGCGCCCAGCCCCGGGAAGTGCTTCAGGCATCCGGCGAGGCCGGCGTCGGCCAGGCCCTCGAGGAACGCGGCGGCGAGCTGCGTGACCCGCTGCGGCTCGTGACCGAACGAGCGGTCGCCGATGCCGTTCGTGGCGCCGGGCGCGCAGAGGTCGACGACGGGCGCGAAGTCGAGGTTGAGCCCGAGGGCCGCGAGCAGCCGTCCGGTGGCGCGCGCGAACCGGCGGACGCTCGGCGCACCGGCCCGCTCCCAGGCCGCGGCGGGCGGCGTCGCTCCGACCCAGCGCTCCAGCCGGTTGACCCGCCCTCCCTCCTGGTCGATCGCCAGGAGCGACGGTGGGGGGAGCAGCGCGCGCAGATCGTCGAGCAGGGCGACGGCCTGCGCGGTGGTCTCCAGGTTCCGCGCGAACAAGATCGCTCCACCCGGGCGCAGCGCGCGCAGCGCGTCGGCGGTGCCCGGGTCGAGGCCAGGACCGCCGATCCCGACCATCAGCACTCGCCCCGCGGCCCCGTCGACGCCGGAGCGCACGCCCCCGCTCATCGTCGCCTGACCTCGATCCCTGCCGCTCGTCCCATGCGTGCATCTTAGTCCCGGAGCGGCCGCGGCGGGCGGGCGCGGGGATCTCGTCGCCGTCGAGGCTCGCGCGCGAGCGACAGCATGGCCACCGGACCGAACCCCCGTGCGCCGGCGGCTCGCGATTGACAACCGCGGGGTCGGGCGGTACATTCGCTCGCTCGTTGCTCTCGCCGCTGTCGGGCCGTGGCGGCGCCGCGTGGCGTCCGGAGGGCCAATGCACCAGCGCTTCCTCACGCTCCTCGTGGTCCGCCACGCGCGCCCGCGGTTCCGCAAGCTGCGGCTGTCCTACTCGTTCGCCACGATCGCCGCTGCCGTCGGCGCCGTGCTGGCCGCTGCGGCGCTGCTCGCTCCCGGCCTCGTTCTCCGCCTGCGCTCGCAGTCGATCGAGCTGGACCGGCTGCGACAGGCCAACACGCGTCTGATCGGCGAGAACGGACAGCTCGGCAGCACGCTGCAGCAGGTCCAGCGGCGGCTCACGGCGTTCGAGGCGCAGGCGATGCAGATCGCGCGCGAGCTGGACCTGCCGCCGTTTCCCGGCGTCGGGACCGGGGCCGGCGGCGGAGGCTCCGCTCCCGCGTCGTTCCCGCTCCAGGGCGACCTGGAGTCGCTGCACGCGAGGAGCGAGGCGCTGGGACAGATCGACGAAATGTTCCGCGCGCGGATCGGCGCGTTGCGCGCCACGCCGGACGGGATGCCGGCCGACGGCTGGTTCTCCCACGGCTACGGCTGGCGCAAGGATCCCTGGAGCGGCGAGCGCGAGTTCCATCGCGGGATCGACATCGTCGCGCCGGACGGCAGCGACGTCCGCGCCACCGCCGACGGGGTGGTCTCCGACGTCGGCCGCTACGCCGACTACGGCCGCAGCATCGACGTCGATCACGGCCAAGGGTTTGCCACCCGTTACGCGCACCTGAGCGCGGTGCTCGTGCGTTCCGGCGACCGCGTCGCGCGCGGCGAGCGGATCGGGACGGTCGGCGCCACCGGTCGCACCACCGGGCCGCACCTGCACTACGAGGTCTTCCGCGACGGCCGTCGCACCAATCCCTGGACCTACCTCGGACAGATCGGCGATTGAGCCGGGTGGCCGGCGGCGCCCCGCAAGCGCGGGCGGCGCCCGGGTCCGGCAGCGCGGGCCGACCGCCGACTCCTGGCGCGCCGCAGGTGGTAACCTGCTTGGATGAGCGGCGAGCCACGCGCCCAGCTCGACCCCGAAGTCCACGCAGAGCCCGCGCGCGACGGTGACCGACCGGTCGCCGGCGACCGGCCGGAGGCGGGCTCGGCCGCTCCGGCGCCGCTCGCGCCGGCCACCGACCTCGCACGCGCCGACCCCTTCCGCCGCTACCTGGCCGAGGCCCGCCGCTACCCCCCGCTCTCGCGCGAGGATGAGCGCGAGCTGGCGCGGCGCTACCGCGAGACCGGGGACCGCGCGGCGCTGTTCCGCCTCGTGACCGCGAACCTCCTGCTCGTGGTTCGCATCGCCTACTCGTTCCGACGCGCGGCGCGCAACCTGCTGGATCTCGTCCAGGAGGGGAACCTGGGGCTGCTGCACGCGATCGAGCGCTTCGACCCCGAGCTGGGAGTGCGCCTGCCGACGTACGCCGCCTGGTGGGTCCGCGCGTACATGGTCAAGTTCTTGCTCGACAACGTGCGGCTGGTGCGCGTGGGGACGACGAACGCCCGGCGCAAGCTCTTGCGCAACCTGCACAAGGAGCGGCGCAAGCTCGAGGAGCGGGGCCTCGACGTCGGACCGAAGCTGCTCGCCGCGCACTTCGGCGTTTCCGAGACCGACGTGCGGGACGTGGAGCAGGCCCTGGCCTCCCGCGACGTCTCGCTGGACGAGCCGGTGGGCGAGTCGGGGCAGGCCTCGCGCGGGGACTTCCTGGCCGACGGTACCCGACCGAGCGCCGAGGAGTCGGTCGTCCGCGGCGAGCTGCGCGAGCGCGCCCAGGCGGCGATCGCCGAGTTCCGCGGCGGCCTCAACGACCGGGAGCGGATGCTGCTGGACCTGCGGATCCTGGCGGAGGAGCCTCTCACGCTGCAGGCGCTCGGCGACCGCCTGGGCACGACCCGCGAGGCGGTGCGCCAGGCCGAAGCGCGCCTGATGAAGCGGCTCAAGCAGTTCCTGCGGGAGAAGCTCGGGGATCTCGGCGCGATCCGCATCGGTCGCGACGCACCTCGGCGGTGACGAGCGTTGTGACGCGCCGCGATTGCTGTTAAACTCGCGGGCCACTATGTTTGTCCGTGGGCGGCCCGCCGATCCCCCCGCATCGTCTCCGGGCCGTTCGAGGGTTCCATGCAGTCCATCCTGGTCGTCTCCGCGCTGCTCCTGAGCCTGGCCGCCGCGCTGCTCGGCGCGCAGGCGATCCTGACACTCGTGTTTCGTGTGATGTCGAAGCTCCGCTGAGCGGGGCGCGCCTCCGTTGCGGCGGGCCGCGCACGGTGGCCATGGCACGGATCTTCGCGCTCGCCGACCTGCACCTGTCGCTCGCCGGCCACAAGCCGATGGAGGTCTTCGGCGAGCTGTGGGCCGACCATGCGGCGCGGATGGCGCAGGCGTGGGATGGTCGGGTGGGTGCCGAGGACACGATCCTGCTCGGCGGCGATCTCTCCTGGGGGCGCAACCTGGAGGAGGCGGCGCCCGACCTCGCCTGGATCGCCGCCCGGCCCGGGCGCAAGGTCCTGCTCCGCGGCAACCACGACGGCTGGTGGCGCAGCCAGCAGGCCGTGCGCCGCGCTCTCCCGCCGTGCTGCGATCTGCTGCGCAACAACGCCTTCGCCGTCGGCCCGTGGGTCGTCGTCGGGGCGCGCGGCTGGCTCGCGCCGGACGATCCGAGCGCAACGCCCGCAGACCGCGCGACCCACGAGCGGGAGATCGCGCGGCTGAAGCTCTCGATCGAGTACGCCGACCGTACCTTCGGACGGGAGACGCCGCGGCTGGCGCTGACGCACTTCCCCCCGCGACTCGCGGGTGAGGGATCGACCGCCGTGGTCGAGATCCTGCGCGCGGGCGGGGTGAGTGTCGTGGTCTACGGGCACCTGCACGGTCCCGATCACGCCCGGGCGATCCGCGGCCCGCGCGACGGGCTGACCTACCGCTTCGTCGCCGCCGATGCGGTCGGATTCGCTCCGGTCGAGATCGACCCTCCGCGCGCCGCCGCGCCGGCGTGATGGAACGGCTCGCCATCCTCGTGTTGCTCGCGACAGCGGCTCCGGTCGGAGGCGCTGGCGCGCAGGTCGAGCGCTCCGTGGCCGTCGCGGAGGCCGAGCGGTCGCGGCTCGGGGGCGACTGGGCGGCCGCAGCCGAGGCCGCCCGCCGGTTGCTGGCGGCACAACCGGACGACCTCGCCGCCGCCGAGGTGCTCGTCCACGCCCTGCTGGATGGCGGCCGCTGGAGCGCGGCGCTCGAGGAGGCGTCGCGAGTCGAGCGGCCGGCGAGCGAAGCCCCGCGGGCAGCCGCGTTGCTGGGCGAGGCGCTGTTCCGCGCGGGTAGGCTCGAGCAGGTCGAGGCCACGCTCGGCCCCCTCGCCGCCGCGCCGCAGGCCCCGGCCCGTGCCTGGATGACGCTCGGGCGGTTGCGCAAGGCCCAGGGGCGCGAGCGCGAAGCCGTCGACCTGATGCAGCGCGCCGTCGCGGGGAACCCGGAGGACCGGGACGTGCTCTACCGCGCCGCGGAGGCCGCCGGCGGACGGGCCGAGGCGATCGAGCTTCTCGAGCGCTACCTCGCACGGAGCGCGGGCGACGACGAGGAGAGCATCGCCGCGGCCAAGGGGCAGGTCGCCCTGCTGCGGGCCCTGGGGCAGCGGCCGGTCTGGACGTCGCGCTCGAGCCCGGACTCGTTCGACCTGCCGCTGAAGCCGCTGTGGGTGGCCGAGACCGGCGAGGTCGTCGGCTACACCGTCCAGGTGCGGCTGGGCTCGGGGCGGCGCCCGGTGTCGCTGCTGCTCGACAGCGGCAGCCCGGGGCTGTTCGTGATCGAGCGCATCGCGCGCAGGCACGGCTTCGACCCGCTCGCCACGCTGACGCTGTTCGGCGGCGGCGGAGAGGGGCAGCTCGCGGCACAGCGGGGCTTCTTCTCCGAGCTGGGGATCGGCGCGCTCGCCTACGGCGACGTGCTGGCGTCGGTCGGCAGACAGGAGCTCGACCCGGAAGGTCGCTACCATGGCCTGATCGGACTCGCGGCGCTGAGCGGCTATCGGGTCACGGTCGATCTCGCGCGGCGGCGGCTGCACGCCACGCGCGAGGGGGCGCCGCAAGCGGGCGACACCTACTACGAGATCGCGGGGCAGATGCTCGTGCGGGCCCACGCCGGGCAAGGACGGGACGGTCTGTTCCTGCTCGACACCGGCTCGACGCACACGCTCGTCGCGGAGAGCTTCGCCGCGGATCTCCCCGGTGTCCGCTTGGGGGCGCCGGTCGAGATTTTCGCGCCGGGCGGCCTGCGGCGCGGGGCGCGCTCGCTGTCGGGCCTCGAGATCACGCTCGGCGGGTCCGCGACCGGCCGGCGAGAGCTGCGTGCGGCGGACCTCTCGCTGCGCAGCCAGGTGGCGGGAGTCGAGGTCTCCGGCTTTGTCGGCCTCGACCTGCTCGAGGGGAAGGTGATCGAGATCGACCCGGGCAGTCGAACCGTCGCCGTCGGCGCGCCGGTTTCCGACCGAAGCCCGGAGCTTCCTCGATCCGCACCGGCGCGACCCGGCGAGCCCGCTCCTGGTGCCGGAGGTGGGAGTTGAACCCACACGCCCCGAAGGGCGGGGGATTTTGAGTCGGCATGGGGGTTCCGGAACGGCCCGTTTTCCCGCGTTTCTGCGTCGTGAGCGACGTAGGGTGACGTAGGATGCCACAGGATTCTCACAATTGTTTCACATCTGCGGTAGTATCGGGGCCGCTCCCGGTCGGGGGGGAAAGGGCGCTGACGGCCCAGACGATCACGGTCAGGGTCTCGATGGTCTCGGTAAAGTGGGGCGATGTCCTGTCGATGCTGCTTCCGGGGTCGCTGGCCCTATTCGCCGTCTCTCTGTTCTTCGGGACACCCGACTGGACGATCCGGGCGATCGGGAATCTCGGTCCGACCAGCGGAGTGGTAGTGCTGATCGCAGCCGCGCAAGGAAGGGGGAAGCCGTGAAGATAGCCTCTGCTTTCAAGCCGAGCGGCAGGGCCGTAATACCCAGGGACTTGTCTCCATCGTAACTGGTGCCTATCCTCATTCCCGGTAGCGAGCTGCGCACAGCGAGGGACCCATGGGCGACAGGTTTCAGATCGACTTCCAAGGCGAGATGGTTTCGGCGGTGGAGGTCGACATCAAGAATTCCAATGAGAGTTGGAGCGAGTATCTTCTCGAGGATGGTACCAAGATCCGAATGAAGAACGTGGTGCACCAGGTTGCCCGCCTGGACAAACGGAAGCCGGATGGCGAGCCCATCTATGTGATCAAGTCGACCAACATTGTGGATGCTCGGGTTCCCGATGTGCTGAAAGTCCAGGGCAAGAACTAGAGGCTGGCGAGGGAGTTCGTGGCCCAAGCGTGGACAATCGGTGGCCGGGAGAGTCGCTGCTCATTCTCTCTCGGGTCGGTTTGGCTCCTCCCCAGCTTGGAGGTTCTCGACAATCCAGAGCATCACTGGGATCTGAGCTCAGCGGAGCCGAGCGACCATATCGCCGATCAGATCAACTCCCGCGCGTGCGGCCTCCCCGAGTTCGTTGCCGAGCGCTTTTTCGCAGTCCCATCCGTGGCGGCCGTCGCGTTCCAGCGCGGTGACGAAACGCTGCACGTTTGGACGATTCTCGAGACTTGGTCGGAGGCACAGGCCGGCCTCGTGTACGACCTCGAGATCGAGCTGATGGAGAGGTTTCCGGACATCCCGTTTGACTTCTACGTCCTCTCCCGGGACGGCAGGCCGATCGAGAACCTGCTACGGTCGGCATCGGCATATATCGTCAACAAGGGCAATGCCGACCTCGGCTGAGCACCTCGAAAAGGCGCGGCACAACGAGGAGTTCGTCACAGCCCTCCTGGCCGCTCATCCGAAACGGTTCTTTGATTGGGCTCTGAACGGCGCCTTCTATGCCGCCGTGCATTACGTCGAGGCCGTCCTCGCTGAGGTTGGCTATCATTCGTGCGACCACGGCGATCGGGGTCGCGCCGCACAGCGGCATTTCCAGCAAGGCTACAGGCCATTCCGTATTCTGAAGGATCTATCCATGAGGGCGCGATATCAGTGCGCACCGGTTGTGCCTGGAGATTACGAGACCGTCGCAGGAAAGCACCTCGCGGAGATCAGACGGAAGGTCCAGGCTAAGATCCGCGCAGCCCCTTGAGCCAGAGGTCACCGAAATCGCGATGTTCGTGCGGTAGAATTCAAGCGGCCCCGCACCGGTCTGCAGCCGGGGCGGGATTCAGTCCTCCGCCTCGCGGGGCCGCCTTCGTTCCTCCGGACTGACCCGGGGACTGCCGGGTGCCTGGCAAAGACAAGCCTCACGGACGGTCACAGCGCCGCGCGGCGGCGGGCGTATGGCAAGGACGGGACGTTGAGGCGCAGGCCTACAGGAAGCTCTACGGCGCGCACGCTGGCTGCCCGCCCCCACCCGACGAACTACAGCACCTGAAGGATCTGCTGGCCATGATCCACCCCTCCGACTTCCAGAAGGGGGTCATCGATGAGCTTCGGAGGCGACTCTTGAGACTCACGCACGAGATGACGCTCTCGGACGGGGCGCGGTACCGCCTCAAGCTCGGGAAGCGCGAGATGGCCGACCTAGAGAGCCATGGATTCCTCGACTACTTGTCACGGTGGCTGCTGTTCTACGTGAAGAACAACCGAGAGGTGAGCCGGCCGGACCTTGAGGCCGCCGGCTACGAGTTCATGCGAGATGCCATCGACACGGCGGCCAAAGGCCACGATGTCGAGGACTCGGACTCGGACCCGGCGGAGGAGGCGCGGGCGCCGGCCTTCTTCGAGGGATTCGGCGAGATAGCCGACCTGGCCGCGAGCAAGGCAGCCTCACTCCGGCGGCTGCGGCCCAGGGCATGGGGCGGGCGCATTAGCAATCTCCCCCAGGACCAGGTTGTACGGGGGGAGTTCGACGCGTTGGTCGCTCGGCTCGAACCCAAGCGGAAACGGGGATCCTCGCTTACGCCACGTCGCGACCGCGCGCTGCTGGCGAGCGAGGCACTCGACGATCTCCGCGCCGTGATCGCTCCCTCCGCCTGTCCGACACCCTATCCTACAGCCACCGAGGTGACCGGGGAGCTGTGGCCATTTCACGTGGGGGAGCGAGGTTGTCGGCCTAGGTCATCCTCGGCGGTGGCCGTTGCTCTCGTGGCCCTAGCCTATAGAGTCCATCCCCGCCAGATCCAGCGCGCTCTCCGCGCGACGAAACCAACCTCTCGAGAATCGTAGGGTTTCGTCGCGTAGAACGAGTTTTGGTCGTTGTAGCCTCGGTGGCGTGGCTCGACCAACCGCGCTCCTGATAACCCGCGTCGCGCACGGCCTGCGTCACGTGGACGTCGCCGACGCCGCCGGGCTGTCGCCCGGGCGGCTCTCGCGGATCGAGTCGGGCCGACTGCGCCCTTCCGCCGGGGAGCAAGCCGCGATCCTGCACGCAATCGGCCACAACGCCGAGCAGGTCGTCGCGGTCGCTGAGAGCTTCGTCGAGCTGTGCCGCGCCGCACGGAGGTGTTCGACGTGACTACCGCCGTGCCGGACGCCGTCCGTCGCGCGCTGCGCTGCGCGCTCGTGGACGCGAAGCCCGAGGCCGGCGTGCCGCAGCTCGTGTCGCCCCAGGCGGTCGCATCCGCGTGGGGCCTGAATGCCGCGACCGTTCGCGCGTGGATCCGCTCCGGCCGCTTACCGGCGGTGCGTCTCGGCCGGGTCTGGCGGCTCCGCGTGGACGTCCTCGGACAATGGTTACGCGACCAGGCGGGCGGGATCAGTAGCGGCAGCGAACGAGCGCGGTCTCCAGAGAGACATCCGGGCGATGCATCGGAGGGACCATGCGAAAAGGAACGGGTAGAGACGTAACGTCCGGCCATCTCGGTTTGGCAATCGCGCAGACCGCGGCTCCTGCCGCAGAATCTCGCCGCGCCCAACACCGACCGAACCAGCGCGAGCGCATCCTCGCGGCGGCGCAGCGAATCCTCGAGCAGCTCGGCGAGGACGACCTGCTCCGCGTCGCGGAATTCGCGGCGCGACTACGGCACGGGTCGGTGCGATGAGCTGGGCCGAGCGCGTCGAACGAAGCGGCGAGCTGCGCGACGATAGGGCCGAGCGCGCGTTTCTCGGCGCGATGTTGGTCAATCCGTTGCTCGTCGAACGTGCGTTGACGCTCGTGCCGGAAGCGATGCTGCAGGACCGAAATCGTCACGTGCTGCGCGCGGTAAAACGGCTGCACGACGCGGGGTCGGCGGTCGATTCCCTAACGCTTCGCGCCGAGCTGGAACGTGCCGGCGCGCTCGACGCGATCGGTGGCGAGAGCCGTCTGGCCGAGCTGCTCGACGGCGTGCCGCGCTCGGCGAACGTCGAGCACTACGCCGGGATCATCCGCTCGGCGGCGCTGCGGCGGCGGTTGCTGGGGATCGGCGATGCGATCGCCAGCGCGGCGTGCAACGGCAGGACGGACGCCGACCTCGCGCGATTGATCGCGGGGTGGCGCGACGAGTTGGGGGCGGTCCATCCGGGCGCCCGCGTGCTGCCGGCCGCGGACCTGGGGGAGATCCTCGCGCGGCCCGCGCCTCAAACCCCGTGGGCCGTCGAGGAGTTGCTGGCGGAAGGTGACGTCGGCCTGCTCTCGGGACCGGGCGGCGTCGGCAAGTCGTGGCTGCTCGCGGCGTGGGCGCTCGCGCTTGCGTCCGGGCGCGACCTCTTCGGACGGTTCCGCGTGACCCGCCCGTACCACGTCGCGCTGCTCGACCTCGAGACGCAACGCTGGGAAGCCGACCAGCGACTCGGCCGACTCGCGGCCGGGCTCGGGATCGGCGGGGCGGACGTCGGCGACCGGCTCAAGGTCGTGCGCCAGCGCATCCGGCTCGACGACCCGGAGGGATTCGCGCGGCTCCGTGCGAGCCTCGAGGCGTGGAGGACCGCGTTCGTGTTCATCGACTCCTGGCGCCGCTCGCACGGCGGCGACGATAACAGGGATGCCGTGACCTCGCGGCTGTTCGTCGAGTGTTACGACCCGCTCCGGCTCGACCTCGGATGCGGCGCGCTGGTCGTGGATCACGTCCGGAAGCGGACCGGCGAGGCCGAGCTGGACTCTGCCGACCAGGCGCTCCGCGGCTCGACCGACAAGCGCAACCTGGTGGATATGCACGCCGGGGTCGAAGAGCGGAACGGCGACCTCGTATTCGAGCCGACGAAGACCCGCCACCACCTGAAACCGGAGCCGATCCGGCTCCGGCTGGCCGGCCTGGAGGACGAGGACGCCGCGGGGCCGGTCTCGGTGACGTTCGTCGGGGCGCTGGACCCGGCGTCCGACCGCGTCCAGGACGCGCTCCTGGCGCTGCTCGAGGAGCGGCCGGACGAGACGATCCCGCGGGGCGAGCTGATCGGGCGGACCCGCTACTCGGAGCGGGCGGTCGGCGCCGGACTCCGGGAGCTGATCCGGCGCCAGGTGGCCCGCAAGGAGCAGCGCGGCCGGGAGGTTTTCTACGGGCTCCGGGGGCGGCCATGAGGGCGACGACGGCAACGACGGCAGACGACGGCAAACGCGGCGGACCGTCTCCAAGAACGACGGCAGCACCCTATAGAAAACTGCCGTCGTCGTGGAGCCCACGTCGGCAACGTCGGCAGACGACGGCAGTCAACTGCAGACCTGCATCCGAGGCCGGCGGCTCTGGTCCGCCGCCGCCGCCGGCCGACGACGGATGCAAACGCGCGCGAGGGGTCGGCCCGGTGCGCAAGGTCCCGAAGTCCCCATGAACCCCCAACCCCTTAAGCGCCGCTGCTGCGCCGAGAACCGCCAGGGCCTCCCGTGCGCGCGGTGGCCGGTGAAAGGCCGCGCCCGGTGCCGGCTGCACGGAGGCGCGCCAGGTAGCGGCCGGGGGAACTACAGCAGCAGGATCTACGTCCAGCACCTCCAGATTGGCGACGCGGAGGCGTTCCACGAAGCACTAGAGGCGGGCGGGCTCGACCGCATGAGATCGGCGTGCGCCCTTGCGGCGGCGCAGTTGAACGGCTACCTCCGCGAGCACGGACTCGCGGTTGTCGGGGGTCAGGTGGTCGCTCGCGACGGCCACGGGGGCGGGTCGATCGACCTTCATGTGAACGTGGTACTCCGCCACCTCGAAAAGATCGCCAAGCTCGAGCGCGTCCTCGCGGAGTTGCAGGCGCTCGCCGTGGCCAGGGAGGACCACGCCGACGTTGACCGCTGGCTAGCCGCGCTGGTCGGGCCGCCCCCAGGCGGCGACGGCGGGCCGGACGAGGGGGGGCTACGCCGTGACCCGCAGTAACTCCCGCCCGGCGCGATCTTACGCGCGACGGTCGGAGCGGTGGAGCGCGACCTCGCGGCGGCCGAGACGGCGTTGCGGGCCGACGAGCTGGCAGCCGAGACCGAGGGCCAGATTCGCGCGACCGGCAAGCTTCGGGCGGAGGCGGACCGGCTCGAGAAGGAGTTCGTCGCGACCGTCACTTCATTCCACAAGGCGCTCGAGCGGCGCGCCGCGATCGCCGATCGCATCGCGCGCGAGTTCCCGCTCGCCCCGCCGCTGGAGCGGCTCTCCCGCACGGACCTCGCGGATCAGATGGGCGAGCGATGGGCTGGACCGGCAAACGTCCACTGGACCGAGCCGGCGCACCGGCGCATCGAGAGCCGCCGCCCGCTTCGCCGGATGGCTCGCCGAGCTTCTCGTTGGGCCCATGTTCGATGGCAACCGCACCGCCGTTCTCGGTCGATTCGGCATCAAGGAGTAAACGCCGTGAAAACGCAGCAATCCATCTCCGAGGCGATCGCCGCCGCCTGCGCGAAGATCGCGACCGCAAGGGAGGCGCTGGAGAGGGCGGTCGCCCAGGACAAGAAACAGGAGGAGCAGGCGAAGCTCGCGGCGCCATTACTCCGCCGCTCCATCACGGCGGCCGCGCTGGCGCTTCAGCGGCGCGTCCCCCGACCGGCGGAGGACCTCGAGCGCGCGATCGCGGAGGAGCTACACGAGCAGCTCCGCAAGGGCGCGCCCTCCGAGGCTGGGCTCGTCGAGCTGCTCCAGGCGGCCGTCGAGGCCGTGGCGAAGCGGGCGTGAAAGATGCGGCGTTGCCGCCTGGTCAACGGTGGCGTCGTGGGTCCGGGGGGCCGGTGGCTCATGCCTCCGTGCCGGCTCCTCGGGCCTTCTTCGATGCGGCCGCGCCGCCCCGCGGCGCTGTCGTGCGTCCGGGAGCAGTTCCGAAGGATTCAACCTCCCAATTAGGTGCTGCCCCCGAACACTTTCTGTTCCACGATTCTCTTCGTGTCGGCTGGAGCCGATTGCGGCCACGCAGAAACCACGACAGCAAAAACAAGCAGACACAAGAGCGTCTTTCTCATACGGTCCCCCTTTCAATTCGGCTCAACGCACGCAGGCAGCAGCGTTGGGTCCCTTCCACTGAGCACCCCGCCGCTCGACTTGCGGCCGTACCGAGCCTCCCCTTGGTAATGAACCGCGGTGACGTAGTAGCGGCCTTCACCCGGCGCGGGATCGGGCAGCGGGTCGGCGACCTCGAGATAGTCGCCACGGCTCGGAGACGAGGCCGGATAGTCGCACGCCAGCGGTTGCGCCTGCGACCAGTCGCCGACCATTGCAAGGTCGCCGTAGTAGGTGTCGAACCAGTCGGCACCGCGAAGCCCCTCGGGATGTGCGGGGACCGTGAACGTCAGCGACGCCGACGCCGGGTTGTAGGTCTGCACGAGATCGAAGAGTTTCGCGAAGCCTTCGAACTTGATCACCCGCCACTTGGTGAAGGGGAAAGCCCCGTATGTCGGCGGACAGTTGCCACCGCACCCCGTTCCTTGGCAGGAGAGGCTACAGAAGCTGCGGAAAGGGAAGATGACACTGCCGTCTACGGCATCGAACCACAGCACGTCATTGACCAAGTGACCGGTCTCGCTTGTTTCCATCGTGCTGAGAACGGGGGACCCGCGGTCGTAGGTCTGGCATACGTTGAAGAGACCAGTTCGATCCTCGACGAAGGCAAGCGTCTTCCACCCATTCAGGGGATCCCAACGCTGGAGCCGTGTGCTGCAGCCGTGGTAGTCGAGCTGTATAGGTGCCCCGCTGTTGTCGATCACGAGGTTAGAACCCTTCTGAGAGACAAGCTGGAACGAAGGGTGAAAGTACGTGCACGTAAGGCCCGGCTCGAGAATCACCCAGTCGGTACAGTCCAGCGGCTCACCCGGATCGCTGGCCCCGACGGGCAGGAACATCGTGGCGAAAAGGAACGCAGCAGTCGTCTTGTGCATGGCTCACCCCCCTCGGGAGTCTACGCCGAATTGGGGGTGAAGAGAGTCCGCAGGCATGACCGGACCGTTGACTCGGGTTGCCGTTCCTCGTATGATCCTGGCATCAAGTCGGCCGCCCGCCGGGGAATTGGTCCCCAACGGGCGACCTGGCCCGACAGCGAGGAGTTAGCTCGCCGTGGGTTGCGCCGATCCTACACCATAGACCAGCACCGGAACCTTGACGGCGAGCTACCTCTGCGATGGAGGTAGCAGTGTCCAACCGCAACGTTTGCTCGCTAAGAGACACCGCGTCGAATCACGACGCCCACCGCGCCCGTGGTGCTGGTGCCGGCACGTCCAGGAGCGCCCGCACGGTGATGGAGGAATAGGCCATGGGACTCTACAAGCGAGGACGCGTCTGGTGGATCGCCTTCACGACCGACAAGAAGAACCGGCGCGTCTCCACCGGACAGACGAACAGGAAGGACGCCGAGCGCGTCTGGGCCGAGACCAAGATCGCGCTCGTAACCGGGAACTACGTCCCCGAGGAAGAACGGCACCGGGTCTCGCTCTGCCCGACGTTCGAGATTGCGGTCAAGTCCTACCGCCAACACCAGCTCGACCGCGGCCGATCGGCGGGAAGCTACAAGGCTCTGACAGAGAACGGGCTCTGGGTCGAGGCGCTCTGCGGCCGCCAGCTCGACAAGATCACGGCGGAGGAGATCGAAGCCCAGCTCGACCGCTGGCAGGCCGAGCGCGGGTGGTCGAACGCGACCCGGAACAACCGGCTCGCGCAGCTCTCGGCGCTCTTCTCCTACGCCTACGGTCGGCGGTGGATCGAGCACCATCCGACCGAGAAGGGGCGCGTTCCGAAGCGGCAAGTGGACAACGCGCGGGAGCGATGGCTCCGGCCGGCGGAGATCGAGGCCCTCGTCGGGAAGGCGACCGAGGCGGACCGGGCGTGGCTCGTGCCGATCGTGCGATTCGCCGTCTCGACGGGCATGCGGCTGGGGGAGATCTGCGGCCTGCGCCGCGATGATCTGGAGCGGGACGAGCAGGGCCGGGCCTTCCTGGCCGTGCGGAAGACGAAGAACCGGACGCCGATCGTCTGGCCGCTCGAGGGCGAGACGCTCGCGCTCGTGGAGGCCCAGCTCCAGGCGATCCCGCGGTTCCCCGCGGCCTACATCTTCCCCGGCCCGGCGGGCGGCTCGGCCTACCGTGCGGTTCCGCGGCAGCTCCGTGCCGTCGCCAAGGCGGCCGGGATCGAATGGGGCTGCACGCGGACCGGCTTCACCTTCCACAGCCTGCGGCGCACCATGGCGACGCTGGGGCTCAACGCCGGAATCCCGAAAGACCAGATCCAGCGGGTCGGCAACTGGAAAACGGCCGCGATGGTCGATCGATACGCCCGCTACTCCGACGAGACGCTCCGGGACACGGCGGCGAAGCTGGCCCGGATCACGTCGAGCGGCGGCGGAGGTTCAGCACATAGTTTCACAGTGGCCCAGGGCGGGGCGATCAGCCGCGAGAGCAACGCCGCAACAGCCGCGCCGCAACTCGCGGCGGGCGAGTAGGTTGTCCCTGGTGCCGGAGGTGGGAGTTGAACCCACACGCCCCGAAGGGCGGGGGATTTTGAGTCCCCTGCGTCTGCCATTCCGCCACTCCGGCCGGAGGGGCGACCTCCAGAATACCAAGCGCGCCTTGCGGTGGGGGAGGTCGATCGGTACCGGTGAGTATGGACGCCACCCACCGTCCCACGCTCGCGGTCGGCGCTCGGGGCTCCGTCGGCCGGCTCCGCCGCTTCCTCGCGGCGCCCGTCCCGGCCCGCGTCGCCGTCGTCATCCTGGCGGCGGCCACGGCGGCGCTCGCCGTGCTGGTCCAGCTCGGGGTCCTGCTCCGCGCCTCGTGGAACGGCGCGCCGGGCACGCCGCTCGCGGTCTCGAGCGAGCGGATCGACTTCGGCGAGCTGCCGATCCATGGGGAGGTCGTCCGGCACCTCGTGCTGCGCAACGACGGCCCCGAGCCGGTCCGGGCCTGGTTCTTCGCGAGCGGGGCGGTGTACAGCGTGATCCCGAGAGAGCTGACCCTGGCACCCGGAGTCGAGGGGCGCGTGGCGATCATCGCGAGCGCCGACCGGCCGGGTCTGTTCCGCGGGGAGCTGCTCGTGCACGTCGACGACGGGACGGGGCCCCTCGTGATCGACCTGTCCGGCGAGGCGCCGGGGATGGGCGAGGCGGATGGGCACGCGAGCGACCTGGACGGGCTCCAGGCGAGCCGGATCCTCGCCGGGCCGGGCGGTCGGAGCTGAGCACGAGCCGCCGTCCGAACGGCCGGTCGTCGACCCCAACTCGTTGACAGCGCTTAAAATACCGACTACAATGGCGCCCTTCAGCCGGGCGTTTCTGTCGTAGCCCGCTGCGTCACCGGAGGCCCCCTTGGACTTCAAGGTCGGAGACAAGGTCGTGTACCCCAACCACGGAGTGGGTGTCATCGAGCAGGTCGCGCGCCGGTCCATCGGAGACATCGAGTCCTCGTTCTACTGCCTGCGGATCCTGTCCACGGACAGCACCGTCATGGTCCCGGTCGCGAACACCCAGGCGGTCGGGCTGCGCAAGGTGCTGACGCGCCGTCAGACGAGCGAGGTCCTGAAGAATCTCCGGGAGGGCGAGGTCACGACCTACGACGACTGGAAGGGCAGGTTCCAGGCGAACTCCGAGAAGATGCGGACGGGGGACGTACGGGCCGTGGCCGAGGTGCTCAAGAGCCTGACGGTGCTCAACGAGATCAAGCCCCTGTCCTATCGCGAGCGCCGCATGCTCGACCGGGCCCGGTTCCTGCTCGTGTCGGAGCTGGCGGAGGCCTCGGGAAAGACGTCCACCGACGTCGAGAGCAAGATCGACGACGCCCTCGCCACGTCGCTGCAGGGCGCGAAGACCAAGGTCGAGCACTGAAGGCTCGGCCCGGCCCTTGGACAACGTCGTCCTGACCCGCGTCTCGGCGGTGCTCGACGACTCGCTGCGGGGCGCGGTGCTGGAGGCGGTCAGACCGGAGCCGCCGGCCCGGTTCCGCTGGGTTTTCCGCCTGGGGGACCGTTCGCGCTCGATCGTGGTCTCGCTCGACCCTTGCTCGCCGTGGGTCGGGCGGCGGCCGGGAGCCTCGCGCGAAGGCCCCCCCAGCGCCTTCGCCTCCGTTTGCAGCCGGCGTCTGCGCGGCTCGATCGTGGCCCGGGTCGGCAAGCCGGATTCGGGCGATCGCCGCCTGGAGCTGGGCTTCACCGACGGGCAAGCGGTCGTGGCCGAGCTCTCGGGGCCGTCGCCGGAGATCGTCCTGCTCGATGCCGAGCGGCGCGTCGTCGTCCGGGCCGGGCGGGGCCGTGCGGCCGGCTCCCGGCTGGTCCCCGGCGAGCCGTACCGCCCGCGGGCGCCGGCCAGCGGCCGGATCGATCCGTTCCAGGCCGAAGCGGCGACCATCGACGCCCGGCTCGCCGAGGAGCGCGAGCGAGGGGCGCTGACGATCGAGGCGGCCCTGCGGCGGGCACTCGTCGGGATCGGCGACGCGACCGCCGGGATCGTCGCCCGGGAGAGCGGTGCCACCGCCCTCAGCGCCGGCACCGTGCTGGTGCGCCGGCTCGCGGGGCTGGTCGCGGGTCGGGAGGAGCCGTGGATCGAGAGCCCGTGGCCGGTCGAGGAGGTGGCGCGCCGGGGCGACCTCGATCTCGAGCGCTTCCGCCTGCTCCCCTGGGATCCGGGCCTGCCGGGCGGGGCCGCAGCCGGCGCGTGGCGGGGGTCCGACGCCGCCGAGACGGCGGGCCGCTATCACGATGCTCGTGATTGCGCGCTCGCCCTGGGACAGCGGGCCGCGGCCCTGGCGGCGATCCTGGACGGCGAAGCGGCCCGGCTGCGCCAGACCGCGATCCGGATCGCGGTCGATGCCGAGCGCTTCCGGGACGCCGAGATCTGGCGGCTCCGCGGCGAAGCCGTGCTCGCGGGGTGGGATCGCGCGCGGCGGGTGGGGGAGACGGTCCTCGTCCCGGACCCCTACCGCTCCGACGGCGCGCTGCTCGAGGTCCCGGCCGTGGCCGGCGCCGGGGTCGGCCAGGTGGCGGAGGCTTGTTTCCGCAATCACCGCCGCTTCCGCCGCGGACGCGAGCACGCGCTGGGCCGCGCGCGGCTGGTGGCGACGAGGCTCGCGCACCTGGAGGAGCTGCGCTCCCGTCCAGCGCCGATGCGAGCGGAGGATCTGAGGCGGCTGGAGCATGAGATGCAGGCCGCGGGCATCGCAGTCGGCCTCGAGCCCGCTCGGCCGCGTCCGGCCGGCGGCCCCGAGCGCCGGCCGCGGATCGAGGGCGCCCGGGTGCTTCGCTCGCGCGACGGTCGGAGCGTGCTGGTCGGCAAGAGCGGTCGCGACAACGCCCGGCTGACCTTCGTCCTCGCCGGCTCCGAGGATTTCTGGCTGCACGCGCGCGGGGTCGCCGGGGCTCACGTGGTGGTGCGCAACGAGGGGCGCGAGGCCTCCCCCCCGCCGGCGACCCTGGAACAGGCCGCGGCCTGGGCCGCCTGGTACAGCGAGGCCCGCTCGCAGGCCTGGGCCGAGGTGCAGTGGACGCGGCGGAAGTACGTGCGCAAGGTGCGCGGAGCGCCGCCGGGGACCGTCCGGCTCAAGAAGTTCGCGACGGTCCGCGTCCGGCCCGCCCCGCCGCCCGGCCCGGACGGCGATCCCGGCGCCTGACGGGGCGGGCGTCTGTTGACCCTCGCCTCGCCGCTGGCCTAGATTCACGTCGGGATGCGGGCCGCGCTCAAGTGGATCGGGGGGTTTCTGCTGACGGCGCTGCTGCTCGGCTGGGTGCTGCGCCGGGTCGAGATCGGGGCCGTGCGCGCGCAGCTCGGCGGCGCCTCGCTGCCGCTCTTGACCCTCGGGGCGATCCTCAACTTCGCCCACAACCCGTTCCGCGTCTGGCGCTGGCGCACGCTGCTGTCGCCGGTCCGCGCGGGCGTTCCGTTCCGCCCGATGTTCGCCGCGATCATCCTCGGCTACGCGACGAGCTGGCTCGTCCCGGGCCGCCTGGGCGAGATCGTCCGTCCCGCGCTGCTCTCCGCCCGCGAGCGCCTGCCGTTCGGCGCGTGTCTCGGGACGGTCGTGGCCGACCGGCTGCTCGACGGCCTGGCCGTGCTCGGGCTGTTCGCGGCGGGCATCGCCCTCACGCCGCTGGTCGGCGAATCGCTCGCGCAGGCGACGCGGATCCGCAACTGGTCGCTGGCGGTCGTCGGCCTCGTGCTGGTGCCGCTGGCCTTCCTGCTCGTGGTGTCGAGCTATCGCTCCCGCCTCGAGGGCTGGGTCCAGGGCCTCGGCGGGCGCGTCGGGACGCGGATCGGCGGTGCCGTGCTGGCGCTGTCGCACGGGATCGAGGCGCTGCGGCGGCCGCGCCTGCTGCTGCCGATCGTGGCGCACACCGTCGCGGCTTGGATGCTGATCGTGGCCGGCACCTGGCTCGGCGTGCGCGCGTGCGGCGCGGACGTCGGGCTCGGGAGCGTGCTCGTGATCCTGCCGCTGCTGGCGCTCGGAATCGCCCTGCCCACCCCGGGTGGCGCGGGTGGCTACCACGCGGCCATGGTCTTCGGCCTGACGCGGCTGTTCGGGGTCGACGAGCCGGTCGCCGTCGGCGCCAGCTTCGCGATGCACGCCGCGATCGTGCTGCCGGTGATCGTCGGCGCCGGGTTGCTGGTGGTGCTGGAAGGCATCCCGGTCGCGACCCTGGTGCGCGCGGTGCGGCGCGCCGCGACGGCCGGGGACGCGGGGCGTGGCGGGCCGGAGCCGCGGGAGCGCGCCCCGTGAAATGCCCGTTCTGCGGGGAGGCGAGGGACCGCGTGGTCGATTCGCGCGAGAGCGGCGCCGGCGACGCGATCCGCCGCCGGCGCGAATGCCAGGCCTGCGGGCGCCGCTTCACCTCCTACGAGCGGATCGAGGAGCTGCCGTACCTCGTGGTCAAGAAGGACGGGCGGCGCGAGGCGTTCGACCGCAACAAGCTGATGGCGGGGCTGCACCGCGCCTGCGAGAAGCGACCGGTCTCGGCCAAGGCCCTGGCCGACCTCGGCGACGAGATCGAGCAGCTGGTGCAGGACAGTCCGGACCGTGAGGTCGACACGCGCACGATCGGCGAGCGCGTGATGCAACGGCTCAAGGAGCTGGACAAGGTGGCCTACGTCCGCTTCGCCTCCGTCTACCGTCAGTTCGAGGATCCCCAGGAGTTCATGGCCGAGCTGCGCGACCTGCTCGACACGCGCAAGTGAGCCGGCCGGAAGGGAGGGCGATGACCAAGTCACTCGGACCGCTGCTCGAGGTGGCGCGCATCCAGGCCGAGATCAACCGGCTGTTCGACAACCTGCTCGAGCTGGGCGGCGGCGAGGCCACCGGGGCCGCCTGGATCCCCAACGCGGACATCCTGGAGAAGGAGGACAGCCTGATCGTCAACATCGAGCTGCCGGGCGTGGACCCGCGCGAGCTTTCGCTGTCGGTCCACAGCGGGAACCTGGTGGTCGAGGGCGAGCGACCGGCCAGCGCCAGCCCGGCGCAGTACCAGGTCGCGGAGCGCGCCTATGGGCCGTTTCGCCGGGTGATCCAGCTCGGCGTTCCGGTCAACACCCGGCAGGCGCGCGCGGTGTTGAAGAACGGCTTGCTCCGCCTATGTTTTCCGAAGGTGCCGAATCGCCGTGGCGAGGCGGTGCCGATCGAGGTCGCGGCCGAATGACGACGAAGACGCGCAGCGCCGCCAAGGAGACGGACGAGGTCGTCCGCATCCCGGACGAGCTCCCGGTCCTGCCGCTGCGGGACATGGTGGTCTATCCGTTCATCATCGCCCCGCTGTCGGTCGCGCGCGAGCTGTCGATCCGCGCCGTGGACAAGGCGCTGGCCGAGCAGCGGATGATCCTGCTCGTCGCCCAGCGCGACCGGGACGAGGAGGATCCCGCGCCGGCCGAGCTGTTCGCGCTCGGCACCGTGGCCGTGATCATGCGCATGCTCAAGCTGCCGGACGGCCGGATCCGCGTGCTGGTCCAGGGGGTGAGCCGCGCGCGCGTCGAGCGCTTCGTCGCCGGGTCGGGCCACCTGCAGGCGCGGATCGCGCGGGTCGTGGACGAGCCGTGCGACCCGGCCTCGATCGAGCGCGAGGCGCTGATGCGCTCGGTCAAGCAGCTGCTCGAGCGGGCGACCGGGCTGGGCAAGAACCTGCCGTCCGAGGTGATGGTCATCGCCAACACGCTGGAGGAGCCGGGCCGGCTGGCCGATCTCGCGGCCTCGAACCTCGATCTCAAGATCGAGCAGGCCCAGGAGGTGCTGGAGTCGGTCGAGCCGCTGTCGCGGCTCAAGCTGGTGCACGACCTGCTCAAGCGCGAGATCGACCTGCTGTCGATGCAGCGCGAGATCGATTCGCTGGCGCGCGACGAGATGGACCGCACCCAGCGCGAATCCTACCTGCGCCACCAGATGAAGGCGATCATGGAGGAGCTGGGCGAGGGCAACGAGATCGCGCTCGACGTCGAGCAGTACCGGCGCAAGGTCAAGACGCTGCGCCTGTCGGAGGAGGCGACGGCCGAGTTCGAGCGTCAGCTGAAGCGGCTCGAGCGGATGCATCCGGACTCCTCGGAGTCGACGACGGTCCGCACCTATCTCGACTGGCTGACGAGCCTGCCCTGGGGGCAGACCTCCCGCGACAACCTCGACCTGGACAAGGCGGCGCGGATCCTGGCCGCCGACCATCACGGACTGGCGGAGGTCAAGGAGCGGATCCTCGAGTACCTCGCGGTGCGCAAGCTGCGGCGCAAGAAGGGCGGCCGGGGACCGGTGCTGTGCTTCGTCGGCCCTCCGGGGGTGGGCAAGACCTCGCTCGGCCGCTCGATCGCGCGCGCTCTCGGGCGGAAGTTCGTGCGCCTGTCGCTCGGCGGAGTGAAGGACGAGGCCGAGATCCGCGGCCACCGCCGGACCTACGTCGGCGCGATGCCGGGTCGCATCATCCAGGGGCTGCAGCAGGCCGGGACCTCGAACCCGGTGTTCATGCTGGACGAGGTGGACAAGATCGGAGCGGATTTCCGCGGCGACCCGTCGGCCGCCCTGCTCGAGGTGCTCGACCCCGAGCAGAACGCCACCTTCCGCGACCACTACCTGGGGCTGTCCTACGACCTGTCCGAAGTGATGTTCATCACCACCGCGAACCTGCTCGACCCGATCCAGCCCGCGTTCCGCGACCGGATGGAGGTGATCCGGCTGTCCGGTTACACCGAGGAGGAGAAGCTGGCGATCGCCCGCCGCCACCTGGTGCCGCGCCAGGTCGAGGCCCACGGCCTGGGGAAGGGCGCGGTGGCCTTCTCCACGAGCGCGCTGCGCGTGATCATCGGCGAATACACGCGCGAAGCCGGGCTGCGCAACCTGGAGCGGACGATCGCGCGGGTCTGCCGCAAGGTCGCCCGCCAGCGCGCCGGCGGGACGCGGCGGGGCGCGCGCGTCCTGCCCGCGACGCTCCGCGGCTACCTCGGGCCGACGAAGGTCGAGCGCGAGGGCGCGATGGAGCAGGACCAGATCGGCGCGGCGACCGGCCTGGCGTGGACCGAAGCCGGGGGCGACGTGCTGTTCGTCGAGGCCAGCGCGATGCGCGGCCGCGGCGAGCTGATCCTCACCGGTCACCTGGGCGAGGTGATGAAGGAGTCGGCCCGCGCCGCGCTGTCCTACGCACGGGCCCGCGCCGCCGAGCTCGGCATCCCCGACGGCTACTTCGACGGGCGGGACGTCCACGTCCACGTCCCCGAGGGGGCGATTCCCAAGGACGGGCCCTCGGCCGGCGTGACGATGGCGACGGCGATGCTCTCGACCTTCACCGAGCGTGCGATCCGCAGCAAGGTGGCGATGACGGGCGAGATCACGCTGCGCGGCAACGTGCTCCCGGTCGGGGGGATCAAGGAGAAGGTGCTCGCCGCCCGCCGCTCCGGGATCCAGACGCTCGTGTTGCCAATCGGCAACCGCAAGAACCTCGAGGAGCTGCCGCGGGGCATGAGGCGAGATCTCGAGTTCGTGTTCGTGCGCCATATCCTCGAGGTGTTCGAGGCGGCGTTGGCCGACCCCGCCCCGGTCGTGACGCCCGACGCCCGCGATGCGCGTCCGCGGGAGGAAGTCGTCGGGGTCTGACCCCGCACGCCCCGCGCGCCGCTCCGCCCGCCGCTCGGGCGGGCGGCCCGTCCGCGGGGGCGGCCGACTCCCGGCCGGGCGCGCGGCCCGGGCGACCGGACTAGAATGCTGCGGCCGCGGGGCGGAATCCCGGGGGCTTCCGAGGAGGTCCAGCGCTGCCAGCGTCGTCGAGGGCCGGCGAGCCGGGCCAGGGACCTTCGGATCGGCGCCCTAGACGCGCGGCCGCTCCGCCCCGTACCACAGGCGCCGCGGGTGGCCCGCCACCCGGGTCTCGTCGCGCCGGTCGGCCGAGCGATGCACGACGAGGCTGAGCTGATCGCCGCGGCGGCGGCGGGTGACCGCAGCGCGTTCGACCGCCTGGTCCGGCTCAAGCGCGAGCGGGTCGTGCGGGTCGCCTGTCGGATCACCGGGAACTGGGAGGATGCACTCGATGTCGCGCAGACCGTGTTCCTCAAGCTGTGGCACGGGCTCGGGCGGTTCCAGCCGGGCCGCAGCTTCGACACCTGGCTGCACCGGATCACGGTGAACGCCGCGATCGACCAGGTGCGCTCGTCCGGGCCGCGGGGGCTGGTGCAGCCCCTGCCGGAGTCCGGGGCCGCGGACGGCATCGCCGCGCCGGCGGCGGAGGAGGCGGACCTGGCGCTGCTCGCGAGCGCGTTCCGGCGGCTGGCTCACGGGCTGGCGCCGAAGCAGCGCACGGCCTTCGTGCTGCGGGAGATCGAGGGGCTCGAGGTCGCCGAGGTCGCGCGCGTGATGGGAGTCGCGGAGTCGACGGTGCGCAATCACCTGCTCCAGGCGCGGCGCGTCCTGCGTCGCGGCCTCGAGCGCGACTACCCGGAGCTCGTCCCGCCGGCGCTCCGGGGCACGCTCCCGGACGGGGAGTCCTCGTGAGCGAGCATCCCGATCCGACCCGGCTCGGTCGCGAGGGCCTCGATCCGCCCGAGCGCGCGGCGCTCCTGGCCCACGTCGCGCGCTGCGCCGCCTGCCGCGGCCGGCTGGCGGCCGAGGATCCGTCGCTGCTGTTCTCGCTGCTCGGTCTCGTCGCGCCGCCGCCGGATGCGCTCGAGCGGCTGTCCGAGCGGGTCCTGGCCGCGCTCCCGCCGGGAGCGCGGGGGCCGCGGCTCGGGCGCGGACGGCTCGTCGGCGCGCTCGCGGCGGCGATCGTGCTGGCCGCGGTGCTGGCGGGAGTGCTGTGGCGCTCGGGGGCGCCTGCCCCGCGCGGCGGGCCGGCGGCGCTCGGTCGCCCCGCGGACGTCGCCCGCCCGGCGGCGGTCGGCTTCGGCGTCGAGATCCACGCCCCCGAATCGGCGCAGCTCATCGATCTCTCGCTGGGCGACACCCAGTTGATCCTGATCTTCGACGAGGGGCTCGAGCTGTGAACGTCCGCTCGCGGCTGCGGGCGCGCCTTCCGGCCGTGCCCCTCGCGCTGCTCGTCGCCTGCGGCGTCTGCGGCGCGAGCGCGGTCGCCGCCGAGGAGCCGCTGCTGGCGCGGGCGTTCGAGATCCGCTACCGCCCGCTGCCCGACGCCGCCGAGCTGGTCCATCCCCTGCTGTCGCCGGAGGGCGAGCTGACGACGGTGCCGCGGCTGCAGAGCCTCGTCGTCGAGGACCGCGAGTCGGTGCTGGCCAAGGTCGCGGCGCTGCTCGCCAGCTACGACGTCCCGCCGCGGAACGTCGAGGTGATCTTCAGCCTGTTCCTCGGCACCGACCGGCGGGGGCGGGAGGGGGGGCCGACCGCCGACGGCGGGCTGTCGGGCGAGGTGCGCGGCGTGCTCGAGACGCTGAGCGACGTCACCAAGTGGACGAGCTACGAGACGCTCGGCAGCCGCGCCGTGACCGGCTCGGAAGGGGCCGAGGTCGTGGCCACGCTGTCGGACGACTACCGCGTGGTGTTCGCCGTGGAGTCGGTGCACGAGGCGCCCGGAGTGATCCGCTTCAAGCAGCTCGCGCTGCAGCAGGTCCGCCGCCAGCCGGACGGGACGCTGGCCGTGGCCGACCTGTACTCGGCCAGCCTCGGCGTCAGCATCGGCAAGCTGACCGTGGTCGGCGCGGCGAGCGATCCCGACGCCGACCGCGCGCTGTTCCTGACGTTCCAGGCCCGGCCGAAACCGAGGTAGGGAGCGCGATGCCCGAGTTCAACTGCCGGATCGCGACGATCGCCGGGGAGGTCGTGCAGAAGACCTACGTCGCGGTCGACGAGAGCACGCTCCGGCGCGAGCTCGAGTCGCAGGAGCTGCTGCTGCTCGACGTGCGGCGGAGGAACCCCGCGCTCCAGGGGCTGCTGCGCACGCTGCACATCCGGCCGCGGGTCGCCGCGCGCGACTTCCTGTTCTTCAACCAGGAGCTGCGGGCGCTGATCCGCGCCGGCCTGCCGATCGTGCCCAGCCTCGACATCCTGCTCGAGCGGCGCAAGCACAAGGTGTTCCGCGCGGCGCTGCTCGACATCCGCGACCGGGTCAAGGCGGGGGAGTCGCTGTCCGAAGCGTTCGGCGCCCAGGGGCCGCTGTTCCCCAAGCTGTACGCCGCGAGCCTGGCCTCGGGCGAGCGCTCGGGGGAGCTGGCGAACGTGCTCGAGCGCTACGTCGCCTACCAGCACAACGTGCTGGCGCTGCGCCGCAAGGTGATCTCGGCGCTGGTCTATCCGGCGGTGCTGCTGAGCCTGTCGTTCGGGCTGATCCTGGCGATGGTGTTCTTCATCATCCCCAAGTTCAAGACCTTCCTCAGCGAGTTCGGCACCGACCTGCCGTGGATCACGGAGGCGATCCTCGCGCTGTCGCTGGCGGCCCGCACGCACGCGCTTCCGCTGTTCGCGCTGGCGGCGGGGGGGCTGACCGCCTTCCTGTGGTGGAATCGCACCGAGCGCGGGCGGCTGGCCGTCGACGGCTTCAAGCTGCGGATCCCGGTCGTCGGCCGCGTGATCCACGACTACGCCCAGAACCGCTTCACGCGTACGCTGGGCACGCTCCAGGCCGGAGGCATCCCGCTCGTCGTGTCGCTCGACCTCGCCGCGCGCGCCGTGGGCAACGCGGTGTTCGAGCGCGCGCTGCTGCAGGTCGCCGAGCGCGTGCGCGAGGGCCAGGCGCTGTGGGAGTCGCTCGACCACACCGCGCTGCTGTCGGACATCGCGGTGCAGATGATCAAGGTCGGGGAGTCGACCGGCGCCCTGGACGAGATGCTGAAGAGCGCGTCGGACTTCACCGACGAGGAGATCGATGCGCAGCTGACGCGGATGATGTCGCTGTTCGAGCCGCTGATGCTGCTGTTCATCGCCGTGGTGGTGGCGCTGATGCTGCTCTCCGTCTATTACCCGCTGATCCAGCTCTACGGCCGGACCACGATGTGAGGGCGGGAGCGGAGCGAGGCGAAACGATGGCGGACAAGACGCGAGCCGACGACGGGACGCTCGAGCTGCGCGAGGAGGCGCAGCCCGAGGACGTGCTGTCGGAGGAGCTGCACGCCCAGCGGCTGGCGGCGCGGCTGGACCTCGACTACGTCGACCTCGAGCAGTTCGAGATCGACCCCGAGCTGTTCCGCACGATCCCGGTGGACCTGATGTTCCGCTACAACTTCGTGCCGCGGCGCCGCACGGAGGGCGGGCTCGAGATCGTCGTCGCCGATCCGGCCGACGTGCTGACGATCGACGAGCTGGAGCTGCTGCTCGGCACGAGCATCGCGATCTGCGTCGGGACGCAGAGCGCGATCCAGGAGATCCTCAAGAAGAGCGAGTCCTCGCAGCGCGTGCTGGAGGAGGCGACGGAGGGCTTCCGGCTGCAGCTGGTGACGGAGAACGAGGAGACGGGGGAGGAGACGCTGTCGATCGACAAGCTGACCTCGGACTCGTCGCCGATCATCAAGCTCGTGGACTCGACGATCTTCAACGCGCTGCAGCGGCGGGCCTCCGACATCCACGTCGAGACGCGCGACCGCGAGGTGGTGATCAAGTACCGCATCGACGGCGTGCTGTACCAGGCGATGGAGCCGATCGACAAGAAGTTCCACTCGACGATCATCTCGCGGCTCAAGATCATGTCCGAGCTCGACATCTCGGAGAAGCGGATCCCGCAGGACGGGCGGTTCAAGCTGCGGGTCAAGGGGCGGACGATCGACTTCCGCGTCTCGATCATGCCCAGCGTGCACGGCGAGGACGCGGTGATCCGCATCCTGGACAAGGAGTCGATGAACGAGGAGTTCTCGGCGCTGAGCCTCGACGTCTGCGGCTTCGACGAGCAGGACAAGCGCCGGCTGCGGCGCTTCATCAAGGAGCCCTACGGCATGGTGCTGGTGACCGGCCCCACCGGCTCGGGCAAGACGACCACGCTGTACGCGGCGCTGTCGGAGATCCGCAACGAGGAGGACAAGATCGTCACGATCGAGGACCCGGTCGAGTACCAGCTGCCGGGCATCACCCAGATCCCGGTCAACGAAAAGAAGGGGCTGACCTTCGCCCGCGGGCTGCGCTCGATCCTGCGCCACGACCCGGACAAGATCATGGTCGGCGAGATCCGCGACCCGGAGACGGCGCAGATCGCGATCCAGTCGGCGCTGACCGGGCACCTGGTGTTCACCACGGTCCACGCCAACAACGTCGTCGACGTCGTCGGCCGCTTCATCAACATGAACGTCGAGCCCTACAATTTCGTGTCGGCACTGAACTGCATCCTGGCCCAGCGCCTGGTGCGGCTGATCTGCGGCTCGTGCAAGCGGTCGCTCGCGGCGAGCGACCAGCAGCTGGTGGAATCGGGGCTCGATCCCAAGCGCTGGCGCGACTTCACCTTCCACGAGGGCAAGGGCTGCATCGACTGCAACGGGACCGGCTACCGCGGGCGGACGGCGATCGCCGAGCTGCTCGACATGTCGGACCGCATCCGCGAGCTGATCCTGCGCCGGCGGCCGGGCTCGGACATCGCGCGCGCGGCCAAGGAAGAGGGCATGACCTTCCTGCGCGAGGCGGCGCTGGCCAAGGTCGTGGCCGGGATGTCGACGCTGCACGAGATCAACAAGGTGACCTTCGTCGACTGAAGGGACGGGACGGACGGCGGCATGGCAACGTTCGCGGGATGGGTCGATCGGCTGCGCGGGCTCGATCTCGAGCGCGCGCTCGGGCTGCGCGCCACGCCGCCGCGGGTCACGCTCGAGCTCGACCGGCCGCTGATCGCGCTGGTGCGGCTGCGGCCGGTGCGCGGCGGCCGCCTCGTGCTCGAGGACCACCAGCTGGCCGCGGACGACGAGCCGGCGGTCCCGGCTTCGATCTTCGACTCCGGCGTGCCGTCGGTCGAGCGCCTGGCCGAGCGCTTCCGCGGCGTGTTCGAGCGCAGCGGCATCCGGCCGGGCCGGGTCGGGCTCGTGCTCCCCGACAATCTGGCGAAGGTCGCGCTCGTCAGCCTGCCGGAGCGGCCTCCGTCGCGCCGGCAGCTGCTGGAGCTGATCCGCTTCAAGCTGCACCGCTCGGTGCCGTTCCGCCTGGTCGAGGCGGCCGTCACCTACCAGCTCTTGCCCGGCGACGGGCCGGGGGTGACGGTGCTCGTGGCCTTGACGCGCCAGCCGCTGGTCGGCCGCTACGAGCAGGCGCTGGAGTCGATCGGAGCCCGCCCCGGGCTGATCGACCTGTGCACGCCGAACCTGCTCAACCTGTGCCGCACCCGGATCCAGGAGCTGTCCGCCGCCGGCGACGTCGCGCTGCTCAACTGCACCACGACCTACTTCTCGCTGGCGATCCTGCGCGGCGCGCGCCTGGTCTTCTTCCGCTGCAAGAACCTGGCGGCGGCGAACGGCGACGGGCGCGAGGGGCCGCGGGCCGACGGGCTGTTCGCGCGCGAGATCGCGGGCTCGGTCTCCTACTACCGCGAGAAGCTCGGGGGCCAGGGCATCGCGAGCGTGCTCGTGCGCAGCGTCGCCGGATCCGTCGATGAGATCGCGGCGCACCTGGGCGAGCTGGGAGCGAGCCGGATCGAGGGTCTCGAGCCGGCGGTCGGATCGGCGCTCGGCCCCGGAGTGGCGCTGGAGCCCGGGCTGGCGCACCGTCTGGCCCCGGCGCTCGGCGTGGCGGTGGGGAGGGGCTGAGTGCAGGCGCTCGACCTCAACCTCGCCAGCCGGCCGTTCAAGAACAACACGCTGTTGTGGGTCGGCCTGTCGACGGCGGCGCTCGCCATCGTGCTCGCCGGCCTGGGCAACCTCCAGCTCTACCGGCGGCACCGGGGGCTGCTCGATCAGCTCCAGGGTCGGGTCGTCCAGATCGAGACCCGCCTGGCCGACCTGGAGCGCCGCGACGGCCTGGCGCGGCGGGCGATCGGGCAGTTCGACCTCGAGCAGCTCGAGGTCAAGGCAGCCAAGGCGAACGAGGTGATCCGCTGGAAGGCGTTCTCCTGGACCCGGCTGTTCAACCTGCTGGAGGAGCTGCAGCCGTGGGACGTCCAGATGGCCTCGGTCCATCCGACGTTCCGCGTCGAAGGCGCCACCGACGCCCAGCGGAAGGTCGGCACGGTCGGGGTCCCGGTCTCGGTCGAGGGGATCGCGCGCGACCTCGAGGCGTTCCTCGAGTTCGAGCGCGCCCTGCTGCGCAGCCCGTCGTTCAGCCGCGTCGAGCCGGAGCGGACCCAGCGCACGCCGAACACCGGCGAGATCGTGTTCGCGCTCCGCTTCCACTACGATCCGCAGGCCGCCGAGGGTCCACCGCCGCGCCCGCCGGCCGCCGGGGACGCGGCGGGGGAGGCGGCCGGCGAGCCCGTGCCCGACCCGGCGGCCGCGGAGCCGGTCGCGGGGGACGAGAGCGCGGCGCCGCCGGCGGATCCCGCGGCGGGTGCCCCGGACCCGCCGGCCGAGCCGTCCTCGGAGCCGGGATCACGGGGGCAGGCCCCGGCCGACGCGGGCGGCGTGGACCCGCAGCCGGGAGGCGGTCGATGAAGCTCGGGCTGTCGCTTTCGGCCCCGAGCGGCCACGTGCGGTTCGACATCCGTCGCGCCCGCCGCCGGATCGTGCAGCTCCTGGTGGTGCTCGCCGGCCTGAACGCCCTGGGCTACGTCCTGCTGACGCGCCCGGCGGTCGTCGAGTACCGGCGGTTGCAGGAGGCGACGCGCCCCGACTTCGACGCGCTGCGCGAGCGCGAGGAGTCGGTCGCCCGGCTCGAGGCGTTCAGCGACGGCCTGCGGCTCGCGGAGAGCGAGATGGTGCGGCTCAACCAGGAGGTTCTGTCCACGCGCAAGGCCCGGATGGTCGAGGTCCAGGCCGAGCTCGACGCCCTGTGCCGTGCGTTCCACATCGACCTCGACAGCGTGAACTACAGCCACGAGCTGCTGCTGAACGAGGGGCTCGACCGGCTCGAGATGGTGGTGCCGCTCCAGGGCGGGTACTCGAACCTGCGCCAGTTCCTCCAGGCGGTGGAAAGCTCGGACAAGTTCCTGCTGGTGGAGCGTGTGGCGCTGGCGCGGGGACAGCAGGGCGGCCGGCTGCTCGACCTCAACATCGCCCTCGTCACCTACTTCACCGCACCCCAGGAGCTGATCGACGCCGAAACCGGGGCCCGCGGCGGCCGGCGGAGGCGCGCGTGAGCCCGCGCAGCCTCACCCGCCGCGAGAAGGCGCTGCTGGCGCTGCTCGGAGTGGGACTGATCGCGGTGCTCGTCGTCCTGCGTCGCGACGCGCTGCTCGGCGGCCGCGCCGGCATGGCCCCGCTCGCGCCCGGACCGGAGGGCGAGCCGCCCGTGGTCCGGACCGACCTCCTGGCGCGCGAGGTCGTGAGCTTCGACGAAGGCGGTCGCAACCTGTTCGACTACTACGAGCCGCCGCCGCCCCCGCCGCCCCCGGCGCCCCCGCCGCCGCCGCCCCCGCCGCCCCCGCGCGTGGAGCGGCCGGCGCCGCCGCCCCCCGTGAGGACCGGCCCGGTGGAGCCGACGCCGCCGTTTCCCGGCTTCACCTACCTCGGCTACCTCGGCCCGAAGGACGACCGGATCGCGGTCTTCGAGGGCGAGGCCGAGCAGGGTCTGATGCTCGCCCGCGTCGGCGACGTCGTCGCCGCGGAGTTCCGGCTGCTCGAGTTCCGTTTCGACAGCGTCGTCTTCGGCTACACCAACCAGCAGTTTCGCGGGCGGACCGCGGAGCTGAACCTGAGCGCGAACTGAGGGGGATTGTGGGGACCATCGATCGATCGCAGCGGATCCGGGCCGGGCTTCTGGCCTTGCTCGCCGTCGCCCTCGCCGGCTGCGCCGCGCGCAGCGCCCACGAGCGCGGCGAGCGCCAGATGCGGCGACACTCCTACGACGCGGCGGTGCTCGACTTCAGCAAAGCCGTGACGCTGAAGCCGAACAACGTCTCGTACACGACGTCGCTGGCTCGCGCCAAGGCCCGCGCCGCCGACGAGCACTTCGCGCGCGGCAAGCTCTACCTGGCGAGCAGCCAGCTGCGCCTGGCGATCGCCGAGCTGCAGCAGACGCTGGTGCTCAACCCCGGCCACCAGTACGCGCGCAACGAGCTGCAGCGCGCCGAGCGCGAGCTGGAGCGGCGCGAGGCCGCGCCCTCCGAGATCGAGCAGATCAAGGAGCGGGCGCGGCGGCGCGACTTCGGCCCGCCCAAGCTCGATCCCAAGGCCAACATCCCGATCCTGCTCAACTTCCGCGAGGTGCCGATCGGCAAGATCTTCGAGGCCATCGGCAAGGCCTCGGGCATCAACTTCATCTACGACGACAAGACCGACCTGGAAAAACCGCTGACGATCGACCTGGGCAACGTGTCGCTGGAGAAGGCGCTCGATATCCTGATGCTGCAGACCAAGAATTTCTACAAGGTCATCGACGAGTACACGCTGCTCCTGGCGCCGGACTCGCGCCAGAAACGGCAGGAGTACGAGGACCAGGTGATCCGTACCTTCTTCCTCTCGAACGCCGACACCAAGGAGGTGGTGACGCTGCTGCGCTCGCTGCTCCAGGCGCGGCAGATCGCCGAGAACGTCGAGCTCAACTCGGTGACGATCAAGGACACGCCCGACAAGGTGGCGATCGCGGAGCGCATCCTGGGGTCGAACGACAAGTCCAAGGGCGAGGTGCTGCTCGACGTCGAGCTGATGGAGATCAACCGCACCACGGCGCGCACGCTCGGTCTCGATCTGTCGTCGAAGGCGCTGAGCCTGACCTTCGGCGAGGGCGGGGAGTCGCTGGCGCTCAACAACCTCAACGTGCTCAAGCAGAGCGCGAACTGGAGCGTCGGCGTGATCCCGAGCGTGGTGCTGAACTTCCTCCGCTCCGATTCGGATACGCGCTTCATCGCCCAGCCGCAGCTGCGCGTCTCGGAGGGGGAGCAGGCCGAGCTGTTGATCGGCGACCGCGTGCCGATCCCCACCACCTCGTTCAACACCTCGCAGACCGTGGGCGGGAACATCGTGCCGATCACGTCGTTCACCTACCAGAACGTCGGGATCACGATCAAGCTCGAGCCGCGCGTGCACCACAACAAGGAGGTCACGCTCAAGGTCCAGATCGAGGTCAGCCAGGTCACGGGGTCGATCGACGCCGGCCAGACGCAGCAGCCGATCATCGGCACGCGCCAGATGCAGACCGTGATCCGGCTGCGGGACGGCGAGACGAACATGCTGGCCGGTCTGATCCAGCGCTCGAACCAGGACTCGAACTCGGGCGTCGCCGGTCTGGGCGACATCCCCGGCCTGCGGCGCATCTTCGGCGCGACCGACCTGACGACGGTCGAGACCGACATCGTGGTCACGCTGACGCCGCGGATCATCCGCATCCCGGACATCACCGAGCAGGACCTGGCGGCGCTGTGGGTCGGGACCGAGGAGAACATGTCGCTGCGCGGCGTGGCGCGCAGCGCGCTGAACCAGGGCCCGTTCTACAGCGCCGAGGATTACGAGCCGATGCTGGCCGACGCGGCGGCGACGGCCCCGGCCGGCGGCTCGCTCAACCGCATCACCCCGACCGACGAAGGGGAGCCGGCGCGCGGGGCGGCGGCAGGGCGGGGCGCGGGGGTCGACGAGCCGCGGGACGTCGTTCCCCCTGGGGGAAGCGGCGAGCAGCCGCTCGAGGTCGCGCCGGACGAGCCCCCGGCGCCGCGCGAGCGCCCGCGGCAAGGGGACGAGGACGAGGACGACGGCGGCGCCGCTCCCGCGCCGGCCGGGCCGGCGACCGTGCGCCTGGTGCCGGAGCGCTCGAGCTACGCCGTGGGCGAGCAGCTCGCGGTCAACGTCGCGATCGAGAACGCGACGAACGTCGGCTCCGTGCCGTTCCACCTGCGCTACGACCCGCGCGTGCTGCAGTTCCTGCCGCCGGCGAGCCAGGGGCCGTTCCTCGGAAGCGACGGCAAGCAGCCGATCTTCCTCGCCACCGACGTGGCCGGCGGCGGCGAGATCGTCGTCGGCCTGTCGCGTCTGGGAGGCGAGCAGGGCGTCTCGGGCGCCGGCGTGCTCGCCACCTTCCGCTTCCAGGCGCTGGCGCCGGGCGACGCCGGCTTCGCCTTCACCGGGGCCAGCGTCAAGAGCCCGATGGCCGGCAATCTCCCGGCGTCGTTCCAGCTGACGCCGGTGCGGGTCCAGCCGTGAGACCCGCCGCAGCCACGGCCGAGCGCGCGGCGGCGGGCGCGCGGACCGGCGAGCGCGGCCTGTCGCTGGTCGAGCTGGCGAGCGTCATGGCCGTGCTGCTGGTGCTGGCCAGCATCACGCTGCCGGTCGCCGCGACCTTCGTCAAGCGCGAGCGCGAGATCGAGCTGCGGCGCGCGCTGCGCGAGATGCGCGAGGCGATCGACCGCTTCCAGCTCGACGCCGGGACGACGACGCAGCCGGGGCGGTTTCCCGGCATCCGCGCCGGGTTGCTCAACGCGACGAACGAGGAGGGTTATCCGGAGAGCCTGGACTGGCTGGTCGAGGGCGTGGACATCGGCGACGCGGCGGGGACGCGGATCCGCTACCTGCGGCGGATCCCGCTCGACCCGATCACGCGCCAAGCCGAGTGGGCGACGCGCTCCAGCCGGGACGGCCCGGAGGCGCTGTTCTCGGACGGGATGAACATCTTCGACGTGCGCTCGACGAGCGACCGGATCGCGCTCGACGGAACGAAGTATGCGGAGTGGTGACGCGCGGGCGGGCCGGCGGCGTGGGGCGGCCGGCTTCACGCTGATCGAGCTCTTGGTGGTGGTGGCGATCGTCGGCATCCTGGCCGGCATCGTCGTCGGCCAGTACCAGCGCTCGATCCAGAAGGCGAAGGAAGCGGTGCTCAAGGAGAACCTGTTCCGCACGCGCTCGGCGATCAACCAGTACTTCGCCGACAAGGGGCGTTACCCCTCCGATCTCCAGGCACTGGTCGAGGACAGCTACCTGCGGGCGCTGCCCGTCGATCCGCTCACCGGCGGCAACGACAGCTGGATCATCGACATGGCGGAGCTGGACGACACGGACATCACGACCGAGCCGGGGATGGCCGACCTGCACAGCGGCGCCCCGGGCAGCGGGCTCGACGGCACGCCCTATTCGGAATGGTGAGCAGGGTAAGGAGCAGCTCGATGCAAGCGCGGAAACGACTCTTCGGCTCGTTGCTCGGAATGCTGGTGCTCGCGGCGCTGCTCGCGCGCTGCGAGAGCACCGACCTCAGCGCCCCGGCGGACGGCACGCTCACGGTGCGGGCGATTCCCACGACCGCGGTGATCGACACGCCGTCGCAGCGCGCACGCTCGACGATCGAGGCGCGGGTGCTCGACGCCGACGGCGTGCCCGTCGAGAGCGCGGTGGTGAGCTTCTCGCCCGCCGCCGGCACGCTCCAGGACAACGTGTGCGGGGCCGGCGGCTGCTCGCTGTCGGGCGCGGCCTGCGCCGACGACGGCGACTGCCCGCTGACGCCGGGCGTGCCGGCCAGCGCCAAGACCGACGGCAAGGGCCTGGCCACGGCCGTGCTGGTCGTGACCGCGAACGACCTGTCGAGCGTCTCGGTCAGCGCGACCTCGGGGGCGCTGACCGGCAGCGCGAGCGTGTTCAACCCGCTGAACGACGACAACGAGCCGCCCCAGGCCGCGTTCGTCGCGAGCCCGCCGAGCCCGGCGAAGAACGGCGGCCCGATCAGCCTCGACGGCAGCGGCTCCTCCGATCCGGACCAGGACGAGATCACCTGCTTCCAGTGGACGATCAGCTCGTCGATTCCGATCGAGGAGCCGGAGGAGCCGTGCGTCCCGCCCCTGCCGACCTGCACCGTGATCCAGGGGGATCGCAACCCCGTGCTGAACTACCTGCTGCAGCAGCGTCTGACGATCAAGCTCCGGGTCAGCGACGACCGCGACGCCCTGCCCTGCGGCCGCTCCCCGCTGGTGGACCAGGCGCTGTTCAGCCCGCTCGACGCGACGGTGAGCTACATCCTGTGCAACAACAAGACGCCGACGGCGATCGCCGGCAGCTACGGACCGCTGGAGCTGCCCAATCCCCCGTCGGTGAGCGTGACCGTCAACGGCAGCGGGTCGTCCGATCCGGAGACGGCGACCGGCTCGCTCGACTTCGCCTGGGACTGCGGCAACGGGACGACCCGCACCGGACTGAGCGCGTCCTGCACCTACACCGCGGTCGGGAGCTTCGTGCTCAAGCTGACGGTGTCCGACACCGGCAACGGCGACCTGAACTGCGTGAAGTCGGCGTCGAACTCGACGGTGATCCAGGTGGTGGACGAGGTCCCGTGAGACCGCCGCGCGAGGGGGAGCGTGGCCAGCTGATGGCGGCCCTGATGGCCGCGATCGCGATCATGATGATCTTCTCGCTGCTGGTGTTCCAGGCCTGGGAGGACGTGCTGCGCCGCGAGAAGGAGGCGGAGATGATCTTCCGCGCGCAGGAGATCGCGCGCGCGATCCAGCGCTTCCGCGTCGATCGCAACACGCCGCCGCGCTCGCTCGAGCAGCTGCTCGAGCCCGGGCCGCGCGGCCAGTACTACCTGCGCCGCCAGTACAAGGACCCGCTCGTGCGCGACGGCGTGTGGGGCCTGCTGTTCGACGGCCCGGACGGCACGGTGATCGACCCCGGCGGCGCCGTCGACGTGCAGCGGCTGCTCGGCTTCGCCGACACGGAGGAGCTGAAGGGCCTGCGCGAGCAGCAGCAGCAGAACCCGGGCCCGGCCGAGGCGCGCGGCATGATCGGGCAGATCGCGGGCGTGCGCACGCTCTCCGCCGACAAGCCGTTCCGCGTCTACAAGGGGCAGAGCGACTACAGCCAGTGGCAGTTCACCTACCACGACTACGAGCAGCAGAAGGCCGACGGGCGCCCCGGCCGCGCCGGCGGCCGCCCGGGCCAGAACCCCGGCGGCCGCGCCGTCCAGCCGGGCGGCCTGTCCGGCTTCGGGCGCAAGGGCAACAACCCTCAGGGCCGGGGACCGTAGGGCGGCCTCGGCCCGAAGGCACTGCCGGACGCTGGCCCGCGCGCCGCGGGCGCCGCGTGCCGTGGTATACTCCGGCCCTTCGCCCCGGGCCCGATGATTCGCAAGGAACGCCTCCCCAACGGGCTCACGCTCCTGACCGAGAGCATGCCCGAGGTGCGCTCGGTGACGATCGGCGTCTGGCTGCGCCAGGGCAGCCGCGACGAGCCGGCCGGCGTCAACGGCATCTCGCACTTCCTCGAGCATCTGGTGTTCAAGGGCACCGAGAGCCGCACGGCGCGCGAGATCGCGCTCGCGATGGACTCGATCGGCGGGCAGCTCGACGCCTTCACCTCGAAGGAGTACACCTGCTTCTACGCCAAGGTGCTGGACCGCCACCTGCCGGAGGCGATCGAGCTGCTGTCGGACATCGTCCAGCGCCCGCGCTTCGACCCGGCGGAGCTGGAGCGCGAGCGCCAGGTGATCCTCGAGGAGATCCGGATGGTCGAGGACACGCCGGACGAGCTGATCCACGACCTGTTCTCCACGGCCTGCTACCCGCGGCAGGCGATCGGCCGGCCGGTGCAGGGGACGATCGGCTCGGTCTCGGCGCTGACGCGCCGGCAGCTCCTGCGCTTCTTCCTCGCCGCCTATCGCCCGCAGCAGATGCTGATCGCGGCGGCGGGCAACCTGCAGCACGCGCGCGTCGCCCGGCAGGTGCGGCGGGCCTTCTCCGGGCTGCGCCGCGGGCCGGCGCTCGGCCGGCGGCCGCCGCCGCGGGCACGGGTGGCGTTCGTCCGGCGCCCGCGCAACGAGCTGGAGCAGCTCCATCTGCTGCTCGGCGTGCCGGCCTACCCCGAGCGGTTCGAGCGCCGCTTCCCGCTGTACGTGCTGAACGCGATCCTCGGGGGGACGCTGTCGTCGCGGCTGTTCCAGCGCATCCGCGAGGAGCGCGGCCTGGCCTACAGCGTCTACTCGGCGCTCAGCACCTTCGTCGACTCCGGCTACCTCGTGGTCTACGCCGCGACCAGCCCGGGCAGCGGGCGCGAGGTGATCGAGCTGGTGTGCGACGAGCTGCGGAGCCTGCGCGAGCGCGGGCCGAGCGCGGCCGAGGTGAGCGTGGCGCGCGAGCACCTGAAGGGCAGCCTGATGCTGTCGCTCGAGTCGACGACGAGCCGCATGTCGAACCTGGCGCGGCAGGAGATCTACTTCCGCCGGCAGCAGACGCCGGCGGAGGCGTTGCGCGCGGTGGACGCCGTGACGGTGGCCCAGGTGCACCGGATCGGCCGCGAGCTGTTCGGGGCGCGCCGGCTGTCGCTCGTGGCGGTCGGCCGGGTGCGGCGGCTCGCGACGCGGCGCGAGAGCCTGCGGCTGTGAGCGCGCCGCGGATCGAGGTCCGCGTCCGGCGCCTGGCCGAGGCCCGGGACCTGCCGCCGCCGCAGCGGGCGACGGCCGGCTCGGCCGGCTTCGACCTCCGCGCCCGGGTCGAGGCCGAGGTGACGATCGGCCCGGGCGAGCGGCTGCGCGTGCCGACCGGGATCGCGCTCGAGTTGCCGGCCGGTTACGAGGCCCAGGTGCGGCCGCGCAGCGGGCTGGCGCTGCGCTCGGGCCTGACGCTGCTCAACAGCCCGGGCACGGTCGACAGCGACTACCGCGGGGAGGTGGCGGTGGTGCTCGTCAACCACGGGCGGGAGCCCGTCGTCGTGCGGCGCGGCGACCGCATCGCCCAGCTCGTGGTGCAGGTCGCTCCGGAGATCGTGCTGGTCGAGACCGAGACGCTGGCCGAGACCCCGCGCGGGGCGGGTGGCTTCGGCCACACGGGAGAGCGCTAGTGCGCCTCGTGCCGCTGGCCAGCGGATCGCGCGGCAACGCGACGCTGGTCGAGTTCGGCCGGACCCGGATGCTCGTCGATGCCGGCCTGTCGGCCCGCGCGCTGGCCCGCAGCCTGGAACGGGTCGGCGTGGCGCCGGGGGCGGTCGGCGTGCTGCTGCTGTCGCACGAGCACGAGGACCACGCGCGGGGCGCCGAGGTCTTTTCCCGCACGCACGGCGTCCCCGTGCTGTGCTCGGTCGAGACGCTGGAGGCGCTCGACGTGAGCCCGCGCTCGTTCGCCGCCTGGCACCCGCTCGGACCGCTCGGCTGCGAGTTCGAGGGGATCCGGATCGAGCCGTTCCCGCTGCCGCACGACGCGGTGGCCCCGGTCGGCTTCGTGCTCCACGGCCAGGGGCTCAGGATCGGCATCGCGACCGACCTGGGCCACGCCACGCCGCTCGTGCTCGAGCGGCTGCGCGGCTGCCACCTGCAGATGCTGGAGGCGAACCACGACGACCGGCTGCTGCGCGACGGGCCCTACCCGCCGCGGCTCAAGCGGCGCGTCGCGGGGCGCCTCGGGCACCTGTCGAACCTCGAAGCGTCGGCGGTCCTCGAGCAGACCGTCGACGCCGACTGCCGCTGCGTGGTGCTGGCGCACCTGTCGGAGCAGAACAACACTCCGTCCCTGGCACGGCGGGCGGCGCTGCGGGCGCTCGGGACGGATCCGGGCCGGCGTGTCGCGTTGCGGGTCGCGGCCGGTCCCGGCCCGCTGCCCGGGGTCGAGCTGTGACGCAAGGGGGGAAGCGATGATCGAGCGCTACACCCGTCCCGCGATGGGCGCGCTGTGGACCGACCAGGCCCGCTTCCAGAGCTGGCTCGAGGTCGAGCTGGCGGTGTGCGAGGCGCTGGCGGCGCGCGGGCGGATCCCGGCCGACGCGATGCGCACGATCCGCGAGCGAGCTGCGTTCGATCCGCTGCGGATCGCGGCGATCGAGCGCGAGGTCGGCCACGACGTGATCGCCTTCTTGTCGAACGTTGCCGAGCGCGTCGGACCGGATGCGCGCTACATCCACTACGGCCTGACCTCCTCGGACGTGCTCGATACCGCGCAGGCGCTGCGTCTCGTCCGCGCCGTCGACTTGCTGCTCGGCGAACTCGAGCAGCTCGCCACGGTGCTGCGCCGCCGGGCCGACGAGCACCGCCGGACGCTGATGGTCGGGCGCACGCACGGGATCCACGCCGAGCCCTACACGCTCGGGTTGAAGTTCGCGAGCTGGTACGCCGAGGCGGCGCGCAACCGGCGCCGGCTGGAGGCGGCGCGCGAGGAGATCCGCTGCGGCAAGATCTCGGGGGCCGTCGGCACCTACGCCCATCTCGGCCCGGAGATCGAGGCCGACGCGCTGGCCCGACTCGGCCTCGCGGTCGAGCCGATCGCGACCCAGGTCGTGCCGCGCGACCGGCACGCGGCGCTGGTCGCGGCGCTGGCCCTGCTCGCGGCGTCGCTCGAGCGGATCGCGGTCGAGATCCGGCACCTGCAGCGCTCCGACGTGCGGGAGGTCGAAGAGCCGTTCGGCGCCCGACAGAAGGGCTCCTCCTCGATGCCCCACAAGCGCAACCCGATCGGCTGCGAGAACGTGTCGGGGCTGGCGCGCCTGGTGCGGTCCTACGTCTCGGCGGCGCTGGAGGACGTGTCGCTGTGGCACGAGCGCGACATCGCGCACTCGTCGGTCGAGCGCGTGATCCTGCCCGACGCGACGATCCTCTGCGACGCGATGCTGGCGCGGATGACGCGGATCCTCGACGGGCTTCTGGTCTACCCCGAGCGCATGGCGCACAACCTGGCGATCACGCGCGGGCTGATTTTCTCGCAGGCGGTGCTGCTGGCCCTGACCGAGGCCGGGCTCGAGCGGGACGCGGCCTACGCGATCGTCCAGCGTCTCGCGATGCGCGTCTGGGCCGGCGAGGGGGAGTTCCGCGACCTGCTGCAGGCCGACCCCGAGGTGCGGGCGGCCCTCGCCGCCGACCGACTGCGGGCCTGCTTCGAGCCCGAGCGCTACCTGCGCCACGTCGATCGGGTCTTCGAGCGCGTCTTCGGGGAGGGCCGGGCCGGGCCTGCCGGAGCCCCGCCGCCCGAGGTATGATGCGCTCGTTCCTCGGCTGGCGAGGCCACCACAGGAGGACGACGTGACGGCTCGAGCACCCCTCGCGCTCGCGATCCGCGACCGGTTCGTGCGGCGCACGGCCGCCGCCGACGCGGCCCTGATCGTCGCCGGCAGCCTGGTGATGGCGGCGACGGCGCAGTGGAGCCTGCCGCTGCCGTTCACGCCGGTGCCGATCACCGGCCAGACCCTGGGCGTCCTGCTCGTCGGAGCGGCTCTCGGGGCGCGGCGCGGGGCGGGGTCGATCCTGCTCTACCTGCTCCAGGGGGCGGCCGGCCTTCCGTTCTTCGCCGGCGGCACCGGCGGGTTGCCGGTGCTGGCCGGCCCGACCGGCGGCTACCTGATCGGCTGCGTGCCCTCGGCCTACGTCGTCGGCCTGCTCGCCGAGCGCGGGTTCGACCGCCGCTTCCGCTCCGCGGTCGTCGCCTTCGCGACGGGCGAGGCCGTGGTCTATCTCTTCGGCGTCTTCTGGCTCGCGCGGTTCGTCGGCTCCGAGCGCGCGCTCGCCGCCGGTCTGTGGCCGTTCCTTCCGGGGACGGTCGTCAAGGCGGCCCTGGCCGGAGCGGCGCTCTCCGCCACCTGGGCGTGGATTCGCCGGCGGGACGGCGGTCGCGCCGCCCGCGGGGAGCGGGGCGTGGCCTCGGGAAGCTAGGCCGACCGCCGGGGCGTTCCGGCTGCGGCCAGCAGCTCACCTCGCCCGTCCGGACTGCAGCCGGTAGAGCTGGAGCCGGGCGAGCGGGCGGGAGCGCCGGACGGCCGGCGTCAGCTCGGCCGCCCGCTCCTGCCAGCGCACCGCGGCCGCGAGATCGCCCAGCTCGGCGTGGGCCGCGGCGAGCGTCTCGAGGTAGGTCGGGTCCTCGTGGGCCGTGGCCTCGGCGCAGCGGGTCGCCCAGGTGAGCGCTTCGGCACCGTCGCGCAGGCTCTCGTCCGCGGCCGTCGCCAGGATCCAGGCCAGCCGGTTCGCGGCCGCGAGCGAGCCCGGGTCGAGTTCGAGGGCGCGGCGCAGATGCGAGAGCGCCGGCGCCGGCTTCCCCTGGGCGTGGAGGATCTCGGCCAGGCGGCGGTGGCTCTCGGCGTCGTCGGCCTCGAGCGCGAGGGCCTCCTCGTAGCGCGCCGCGGCCCCCTCGAGCTTGCCCTGGCGTTCGAGCACGAAGGCCAGGTTCCGGCGCGGCTCAGCGCCGCTCATCCCGGCGGCGATCGCCCGCTCGAACTGGGCCTCCGCCTCCGCGAACCGACCGAGCCGCCCCAGCAGCACGCCCAGGTTCTTGTGCGCCTCGGCGTAGCCGGGGTCGATCCGGACGGCGGCCCGGCAGTGCTCCACGGCCTCCTCGAGCCGCCCCTGCCGGGTGAGCAGGACGCCCAGGTTGTTGTGCGCGGGCGCGTAGCGCGGGTCGACGCGCAGGGCGTCTTCGTAGTGCCGCTGCGCCCGGTCGGGATCGCCCGCGCGGGCGAGGACGTTCGCCAGGCCGACGTGGGCGCGGGCCGACGGGACGATCGCGAGGGATCGCTCGTAGTGCTCGCGCGCCAGGTCCGGCCGCCCGCTCCGCTCGAAGTCGTTTCCGAGGTTGACGTGCGCCACGGCGTTCTCGCTCGTGACGTCGAGCGCGCGGGTGAACAGCGAGCCGGTGTCGTGCCAGTGCCGCACCTGCAATCGAGCGCTGACCGCGAGGGCCAGCACGATCAGCGCCGTGGCCGCGGCCACGGTGTGAGGCAACCAGCGCCGGCCCGGCATGGCCCCCCCGCGGCCCACGGCGGCCGGCGGTCCGGCCGGCCCTCGACCGGCGAGCGCGGCTCCAGCCGGGAACACCGCTTCCGCGACGCCCCACACGACCGCCAGGTAGAGACCGATCGAAGGCAGGTAGGTATACCGGTCCGCCATCGCCTGCATTCCGACCTGGAACGCCCCGATCACCGGCACGAGCGTCCCGAGGTACCACAGCCAGCCGACGGCGAGATACGGCCGCCGTCTCGCCGGGCGCAGGCAGGCGAGCGAGATCGCGCCGAGCACGACGGCGGCACCCGCCGCACGCAGCGCGAGCGACCGGACGGCCCCGGCGCTGTCCCACGCCGGGTAGGGATAGAAGCAGGCGAGCGCCCTCGGCCAGATCGTGCTCTCGAGGTAGGCGGCGTAGGCCACGGCGGCGTTCGCCAGGCGCACTCCGAGCGGGATCGCCTCGAGCGAGCCGACCGAGCCGCCGCGCCATTGGCTCAGGACCGTGACCGCCGCGGAGGCGAGGGAAAGGGCCGCGAGCGGCAGCTTCTCGAGCAGCAGACGCCCGAGCGACTCCGGGCCGCGCGCCGCGGACCCGCGGGCCGGATCGGCCGCCGGCAGCCGCCAGCGCCCGAGCGGCCAGAAGTCCAGCAGCAGCAGCGCGGCCGGCAGCGTCACCAGCATCGGCTTGGCCATCAGGCCGAGCGCCATCCAGGCCAGCACCGGCAGGTAACGGGCCGCACCCGGTCGCCGCGCGTAGCGCTCGTAGGCCCCGAGCGCGAGCAGCCCGAACAGCGCGCACAGCAGGTCCTTGCGCTCGGCGGCCCACGCTACGGACTCGACCCGCAGCGGGTGCGCCGCGAACAGGGCGGCGACGACGAGCGCGGGCCAGAAGCGGCCGGTCATCCGGGCCAGCACCCGGAGCACCAGCACCGCGTTCGCCGCGTGCAGCGCGACGTTGACGCCGTGGGCCGCCCGCGGGCCTGGGCCGAACAGCTCCGCGTCCAGCATGTGGGAGAGCCAGGTCAGCGGATGCCAGTTCGACGCGTGGAACGTCGTGAACGCCCAGCGCACGCCGTCCCACGTCAGTCCGCGCCGGACCCACGGGTTCTCCTCGATGTAGACGCCGTCGTCGAAGCGGACGAACTCGTGGTCGAGGACCGGCGCGTACACCGCGGCGACCAGGGCCAGCAGCAGCAGCGAGGCAGGGACGAATCGGCGTTTCATCGGCGCGCTCCCGCGAGCCCCTGGCGCTCGCGGCTCCCCTCCACCCGCCGCGCGCGCACCCGGCGATTCCCGCCGCCGCCGTGTCCCCGGCCGCGTTCCCTCGCGAGCGACGTCATGCCGGGGGCAGCGAGCGGTTGCCGCCCGGGCGGTGCCTCCGCGGGCGACACGGCGCCGAGCGTACCGTCGGCGGGCGCGGTTGTCGAACGGACCGTTGCGGCTGAGCTATACTGGGTCGGGCCGCGGCGCGTCGCGGCCCGTCGTGTTTTCAGGCCGTTTCGCCCCGGGTGCGTGATGTGCGGCGTCGTCGGTGTCTTCGGTCATCCCGAGGCCTCCACCCTGGCCTACCTCTCGCTCTACGCGCTGCAGCACCGCGGCCAGGAGTCGGCCGGCATCGTCGCCTCCGACGGGGACACGCTGTCGCGCCACGCGGGGATGGGGCACGCCGCCGAGGTCTTCTCCAAGCGCGAGCTCGACGGGCTCCCGGGCTCGGCCGCCATCGGGCACGTCCGCTATTCGACCGCCGGCGAATCGACGAGCGCCAACGCCCAGCCGTTCCTGCTGCGCCACCACCGCGGGCCGATCGCGATCGCCCACAACGGCAACCTGGTCAACGCCGCCGCGCTCCGCGCCGAGCTGGAGGGCGACGGCTCGATCTTCCAGACGACGAGCGACACCGAGACGATCCTGCACCTGGCGGCGCGGCACCGCGCCCCGGACGTGGTCGATGCCCTGACCCACGCGCTGCGCCAGGTCCGCGGGGCCTACTCGCTCGTGGCGCTCGTCCCCGGCCGGCTGATCGCCGCCCGCGACCCCCTCGGCTTCCGCCCGCTGTCGATCGGCCGCGTCGGCGCAGCCTGGGTCGTCGCCAGCGAGACCTGCGTGTTCGACCTGATCGGCGCCGAAGCCGTGCGCGACGTGGAGCGCGGCGAGGTCGTCGTGGCCGACGTGGGCGGCCTCCATTCGTTCCGGCCGTTCGAGCCGGCTCGCGCCGCGCCCTGCCTGTTCGAGCACGTCTACTTCGCCCGGCCCGACAGCCACGTCTTCGGCCAGTCGGTGCAGGCGGTGCGCAAGCGGCTCGGAGAGCGGCTGTGGGTGGAGTGCCCGGCCGACGTCGACGCCGTCGTCCCGGTGCCCGACTCGGGCCTGTTCGCCGCCATCGGCTATGCCGGGGCCTCGGGCAGGCCGCTCGAGTTCGGCCTGGTGCGCAACCACTACATCGGCCGGACCTTCATCGAGCCGAGCCAGCAGATCCGGAACTTCGGCGTGCGGATCAAGCTCAATCCGGTGCGCGAGGTGCTGCGCGGCCGGCGGATCGCGCTGATCGACGATTCGATCGTGCGCGGGACGACCAGCCGCAAGATCGTCCAGCTCTGCCGCGAGGCGGGGGCGCGCGAGATCCACGTGCGCATCTCGTGCCCGCCGACGATCGGGCCCTGCTCGTACGGGATCGACACGCCGGACCGGGACGAGCTGATCGCGGCCCGGATCGCCCCCGAGGAGATCCGCCGCCACCTCGACGCGGACAGCCTGGGCTACCTGAGCCTGGACGGCATGCTGGAGGCGGCGGGCTCGGCGCGCCAGAAGGTGTGCACCGCCTGCTGGACCGACGAGCAGCCGGTCGAGCTGCCGCGGGCCGAGGCGGAGCAGCTCGGGCTGTTCGACCGGCAGCGCTCCTGAGCGCGTGCGGGTTGTCGCGCCGCAACCCGCACGCTGGCCGCGACGGCCGCGGCGGGCGAGATTGGCGGCGGGGGAGGCGGGCATGGGACGGGACGAAGGCCGGCGCCCGGAAGCGGGACTGAGCTATCGCGACGCCGGCGTCGACATCGACCGGCAGGACGAGGCGCTGCGGCGGATCCGCAGGCTCGTGGCCTCGACGCGCACCGCCGGGGTGCTCGCCGACCTGGGGAGCTTCGGCGGCGTCTTCGCGCTCGAGCCGGGGCGGTTTCGCGAGCCCGTGCTCGTCGGGAGCTGCGACGGGATCGGCACCAAGCTGCGCGTCGCGATCGAGAGCGGGGTCCACGACACGGTCGGGCGCGACCTCGTCAACCACTGCGTCAACGACGTGCTGGTGCAGGGTGCGCGGCCGCTGTTCTTCATGGACTACATGGCGAGCGGCAGGCTCGATCCGGCCGTGATGGAAGCCGTGGTCTCCGGCATCGCTCGGGGCTGCCGCGAGAGCGGCTGCGCGCTGCTCGGCGGCGAGACCGCCGAGATGCCCGGGTTCTACGCCGCCGAGGAGTACGACGTCGCCGGCTTCCTGCTGGGGATCGTCGAGCGCGAGCGGCTGCTCGACGGGCGCCGCATCGCGGTCGGGGACCGGCTGGTCGGCCTCGCCTCCGCCGGGCTCCACACGAACGGCTACTCGCTGGCGCGGAAGATCCTGTTCGAGGTCGCACGGCACCGGCTCGACGACCGCGTCGAGGACCTCGGAGGCTCGGTGCGCGACGCGCTGCTCGCGGAGCACCGCTGCTACCTGGCGCCGCTCGAGCTGCCGCTCGACCGGGGCTGGATCCACGGCATGGCGCACGTGACCGGCGGCGGCATCCCCGACAACCTGCCGCGGATCCTGCCGGACGGCACCGCGGCGGAGGTCGAGCGCGGGGCCTGGCCCGTGCCGCCGATCTTCGACTACCTGCGCCGCCGGGGCAACGTGCCGGAGACGGAGATGGACCGGACCTTCAACATGGGGATCGGCATGGTGCTGGTGGTCGGCCCCGGCGACGTCGCCGCCCTCGCGGGGCACCTCGACGCGGCGGGCGAGCGATACCACCACATCGGGAGGATCGTCGCCGGCGGCGGCGAGGTCCGCTATGTCTGACCGTGGCCCGTCGCGCCTCGGCGCGATGGCCGCCGTTGCCGGAGAGTTCGCCAGGGGTGAACGTGGCCGGGCGTGTTCCGGTGCGGTGGCCGCGGGCGGCGGGGAGGTGCGCCATGTCTGAGCCCGGCCGGGTCGGGATCCTGATCTCCGGCCGCGGCAGCAACATGGTCGCGCTCATCGACGCGATGCGCTCGGGGGCGGTGCGGGCCGAGCCCGCGATCGTGATCTCGAACGAGCCGCAGGCTCCGGGTCTCGAGCTGGCGCGCCGGCGCGGCGTCCCGGTCGCCGTGCTCGACCACCGGGTCGCGGCCTCGCGCCGCGACCACGAACGGAGGGTGATCGAGACGCTGCAGGCGCACCGGGTCGATCTCGTCTGCCTGGCGGGTTACATGCGGCTCCTGTCTCCGCTCTTCGTCTCCGCCTACGGCGGGCGCCTGCTCAACGTCCACCCGTCGCTCCTGCCGGCGTTTCCCGGGCTCGACGCGCAGAAGCAGGCCCTGGATCACGGCGTCAAGGTCACCGGCTGCACCGTCCACCTCGTCGACGAGGAGTGCGACCACGGCCCGATCGTGCTGCAGGCGGCCGTCCCCGTCCTGGAGGACGACACCGCGGAGACCCTGTCGCAGCGGATCCTCGAGCAGGAGCACCGGATCTATCCCCGCGCCGTGGCGCTCCACCTCGAGGGGCGCCTCGCGGTCGAGGGCCGGCGGGTGCGGCTCGCCGCGGTGTGAGCCCGCGCCGCACGTTCGCGCTCGATCCCGCGCCTCGATCGCGCTGCACGTACCCGCGCCTCCCGAGCAGTGCCGGGCCGGACGCATGGGCCGGCCGGGGAGGGGAGCGATGTCCGATTCCCCCGTCTCGGATCCACGACGGGCGGCGACGCCACGGGAGACCGCGCCGGCATCACCCGAGCGCACCCGCGCCGTACGGCAGGAAGATCTGCCGCTCGCCTATCGTCCACGCCAGAAGCTCCTGGCGCGCGGCCCGGGCGCCCTGTCGCAGGGCGAGCTGCTGCAGCTCGTCCTCGGCAACGGTCCGCGCCGCGAGCCGGTCGAGCGGCTCGCCGACCGGCTGCTGCGCCGCTTCGGCCTGGCCGGCCTGGCCGATCTTCCCGCCGCGCGCTGGCTGGGCGAGAGCGGGCTCGCATCCGGCGCCGCGGTGCGGCTGTGCGCGGTGTTCGAGCTGGGCCGGCGAGCCTACGGCCCGAACGGGCGCGAGCGGCCGGCGCTCGAGCGCCCGGCCGACGTGGCGCGGCGCCTGCGCCACCTCGGGCGGGTCAAGAAGGAGCACCTCGTCGGCCTCTACCTCGACGCGCAGAACCGGCTGCTGCACCAGGAGACGCTGTCGATCGGCTCGCTGAACACGACCCGCACCCACCCGCGCGAGATCCTGTTCCCGGCGATCGTCCACCTGGCGCTGGGCTTCATCCTGGCGCACAACCACCCGAGCGGAACCACCGAGCCCTCGGCCGAGGACCTGGAATTCACGCGCTCGGTGCGCCGCGCGGGCGAGCTGATGGGCATCGAGCTGTACGACCACCTGATCGTCGCCGGCGACCGCTACACGAGCCTGCGCGAGCGGGGGCTCGTGTGAGCCGGCAGGACTTCCCTGCCGCGGGCCAGCCCGCCCCGGGCTTGGCCTGCGAGCTTGACCCGGGGGGCGCAAGACGATCGGGCGAGGATCGGATCATCCGCCGGACTCGTGCAAGCAACCCATTGCCGGGGTCGAGGTCGTGGATCCCTTCGCCTGATGTCGACGCCGGGGAGCGAGTACGCTGTAGCTTGCCTGCCGGCCGTGCTGGCTACTCCAGGTCGGCGCGAGGAGTCGAATGAGATACCTGCACACGATGATCCGGGTCACCGACCTCGAGCGCTCCAAGCGCTTCTACTGCGACGGGCTGGGGTTCGAGCTGGAGAGCGAGCGGCGCTACGAGGACGGGCGGTTCACCCTGGTCTTCCTGCGAGCCCCGGGCGACGGCGAGTCGGGCGCGCGGCTCGAGCTGACTTACAACTGGGACACCGAGCGCTACGAGCGGGGCGACGCCTACGGGCACGTGGCCTACGCCGTGGCGTCGATCGCCGAGGTCCAGGAGCGCCTGCGCCGGGCGGGCTACGACCTGAGCTGGGGCCCGGGAAAAACCCCCGACGGGCGGCGCGCGATGGCCTTCGCCGACGATCCCGACGGCTACGAGATCGAGTTCCTGGAGGGGTCAGGTCTCACATTTCAACATTCCGCACGGCGCGGCTGACGGTCATCACGTGCAGCTTCAGGTGATCCGCGATCTCGGTCATGGTGTAGCCGTGGCCGACGTGGGCCGCCCGGATCCTGGCGTTGCGATCCTGACGGCTCTTGCAGCCTCGGAAGACCTCCCGTAGTGCCGGCCGCGCCGCGAAGCGCTGCACGCGCGGGATGTCCCTCAGCTCTGCCGCGCCGCGCAGCTTCTCTCTGAAGCTCGCCACGAACGAGTGGCTGCCCAGGATCGGCTTCTGCTCGAACGCGGCCTCCGAGCCGCTCGATCCTTCGTGAATGAACCTGCGGTACGCCTCGTGGGCGGCGCGTCGCTCGACCGCATGGAAGTGGGTCAATAGCCAGTCCACGGTCAGAAAAGAGGGAGGCTCGACATAGCCGGCGTGAGCGCGGTAGCTGCTCCACCTCCAGTCAGCGGGGCTCCTGACGAGGCCGGCCCGCACGGGGTTCAGGACGATGTAGCGCGACACGACGAGCAGGTACGTCTCCTTCTCCACGAGCCTCGACGTGAAACGGCCCTGGAACAGATGACCGACGCGGCGGTGCCGCTGATTGAAGGACTGGGCGTACACGCCGTTCAGCTGCCGGGCCGCGAGCGAGAGGTTGGCGTCGGGCGTCTCGAGCAGCAGATGGTAGTGGTTGCCCATCAGGCAGTAGGCGTGGCACAGGACGTTCAGGCGCTCGACGACGGAGCGGAGCGTCGCCAGGAAGCGCCGTCGGTCGCCGTCGTCGACGAAGATCTCGCGGCGCTCGTTTCCGCGCGACACGAGATGGTACAGGCCTCCCGGCACCTGCAGACGCAACGGTCTGGACAAGCAACGAGGCGTCCGGGGAGGCCGGAGGGGGACGCGAGCGCGGAGGGCAGTGTAGACGCGCGAGGGCTCGCGCTTCAACCTGGACGCCCGGCGGCGGGGCCACGGCGTGCCCGAATGTTGAAATGTTAGACCTGACCCTCGTCCTCAGAACCTCAGGCCGTAGGCGGCGGTGACCTCGCGGCCGGGAAGCGGCACCTCGAAGCGGAACCGCGACGTCGACGCGTGGGACAGGTCGTCCGTGAGGTTGGTCCCCCGCACCATCACGTCGTGCACGATCTTGCCGGTCAGACGGCGGTAGCCGACCGACGCGTTGAGCCAGGTGTAGCCCGGCGTCTCCGTGTCGAACGGCCCGAACCGCTCCTGCTCTTCGGCGCGCGCGACCTCCGCCCCCGCCCAGAAGCTGCTCCCTTGATAGTTGAGCCCGAGCGAACCGCGCAGCGGCGGCTGGAACGGCACGGGCTGGCTCAGCTCGGTCAGCTCGGCCCGCACGTAGTCCCCGCGCAGCTCGAGGTCGAGGTGGTGGGGCTCGACGTGGACGAGTCCGAAATCGACGTGCGTCTCCACACCCCAGAAGCGCGCCGCCGCAGGCGAATAGGCGACGATCGGCACGACGTCTCCCTCGTCGGTCACGAAGGTTGCGCCGGTGTCGCGCTCGAAGATGTAGTCGTCGAAGTCGGTGAAGAACAAGCTCACCTCCCCGTCGATCCGCCCCGAAAGCTTCCGCAGCACCACGTCGACCCCGAGCCCCCGTTCGACGTCGAGGGCGGAGTCTCCGACCTCGAAGGTCCGTGTGGCGACGTGCACGCCGCCCGAATACAGCTCCTCGAGAGTGGGCGCTCGAGACGACTGGGAAAGCGTCGCGCCGACCGAATAGGCCTCGCCCGGGCTCTTCCACGTCCACCCCGCCGAGCCGGACACGGCATCGAAGCTGCGGTCGCGCAGCGCGGGGTCGGCGGAGTCCGCCTTCTGCCGCTCGTAGCGCAGCCCGAACTGGCCTTTGACGGCCCCGGTCCCCACCTCTTCGAAGGCGAACAGCGCGAGGCCGTCGTTCGTGGCGGGTGCGATGAACGCCTCCTCTCCCAACGCTTCCGAGTCGCGCGTCCAGCCCTGGACGCCGAAGCTGCCGATCCAGGGACCGGCCTGCCGGTGCGCCAGCTCGGCGCGCCCCTCGACGCTCTCGTTGAAGAAGACCGTCCCCACTTCGGTTCCCTCCAGCTCCGCGTGCTGGTAGTCGGTCCACCCCAGACGGGCCTTGAGGAAGCGGAAGGGACCGAACGGCGCGTTGATACCGCCGCGAACGTCCCACCGCTTCTGGGTCATGTCGAGCCGCACCTCTTCTTCGACGGCGCTGCCGTAGTTCGTCCCGTACCGGTTGTATCCGACTCCAATCCACGCCGTCTCGCCGAGCCACGATAGGCCGGCGGAGCCGCTGTCGATCTCGAGATCGCTGTTGGGCTTGACGCCGAAGTCGCCGCCGGCTTCGTAGTCGTCCGTGTTCGTCTTCGCGTAGTCGACGTGCCAACCGAAGGAATCGACACCGCCTCCGAGGTTCGCGGCTCCCGACGCGAGGTCGTTGTTCGAGCCGCGCCTGAGGTTCACGGAGCCGCCGAGCGGCCGGTTCGACCTGCGATCGGGAATCCTCCCGTCGAGCACGTTGACGACGCCGCCGATCGCATTCGATCCGTAAAGCAGCGTTGCGGCTCCGCGCACGACCTCGACTCGTTCCGCGGCATACGGATCGTAGGTGACGGCGTGGTCGGGGCTGACGTTCGACACGTCTCCGACGCCGATGCCGTCTTGGAGCACGCGGATCCGATCGCCCCCGAGCCCGCGAATGATGGGACGGCTCGCGCCAGGAGCGTAGAAGGTCTGGCTGACGCCGGGCTCCTCGGCCAGCGTCGCGCCGATCGTGGGAGCCACCTTGGCCGTCAGCTCTCGCGCGTCGAGCACCGCCACCGATCGAGCGACGTCCGCGAGGCTCTGCGGCGAGATTCCGGCGGAGACGACGACGTCCTCGTGGTGGACCGCCAGGTCGATCACGACGTCGGCCGTGACGTCCTGTCCTTCGACGACCCGCACCACGGCGACGGCGCTCCCATGGCGGGCGCTGACGACCTCGACGAGATGCCGGCCCGCGGGCACCCCGACGAAGCGATAGGCACCCTGCTCGTCCGCCCGCGTCGTCCGCTTCAGCTCCACGAGGGTGACCTCGGCCCGCGAGGCGGGTTCGCCCCGCCGGGTCTTCACCGTGCCCGCGATGCTGCCGACGGCCGCGCACAACGACGTCGACCCCAGCCCGGCCGTCGCGATCGCGACGGCGATCACCGTCCCCTTCCACGTCCAACGGCTTCTCACAGCTCTGTCCATCGATGGCCCTCCTCGTTCGGGTTTCCCGTCCCCGGCCGGCGGCCAGGGAGCAGCGGAGCGGGCCGCCGCGGACCGCGTCACGCCTCCGCGGCGGCAACACGGGGCGACCCGGGCCGGAGCCCGGGATCAGCCCGTCCACGCTGGGACGCTCGAGGGCTAGGCGGGAGGCGAGTTCTTCGGAGCGAGGAGGAAGAGGGCGAAGCGTGGCCCCGCAGGACCGGCGAGCCCCGGCTTGGCCGCGCTCCCGGAGGGGGGAGGGAGCTGGACTGCGCGTCCCCGCTCGCCGGGCGTTGCCAGCTCGCGTCGGATCCACGAGTCGACGCAGTGCTCGTGGGGGTCGCCGCTCGAGCCGGAGGCGCCGTAGAGGGCCGCGGACTCGCCGCTCCCCGGCCGGCCGGCGTCGGCCCGGTGGACCAGCTCTCCGTGCTCGGGGCAGGTGACGTGTTGAACAAACGCGAAGTGGATGAAACCGGAAGCCTGGGCGACGAGCAGGGCCAGACCGAGGGCAAAGACGACGTGCGGCCCGGCGCTCGATCCGGCACCCGATCTCACGAAACGCCCGATCATCGCGCCGCCACTAATAGCACCGGAGCGAGCGTGCTGCCAGCCGACTTCCGCGTGGCGTCGGGCAAGGCGTGCCCGGGGTTTGCCCTCGAGCCGGCCCCTGGTCGGCCCGCCGCGCCGTTTCGTGGTATATACGGGCCAACGACCAGGGGGGAGCCATGCGCCACGCATCCGCTTGCCTGTCGTTCGCACTGGTCCTGTCGTCCGCATTCGCCGGCATGAGCTTCGAGGAGCGCGTCGACGCCCAGGCCGCGATCGACCGCGTCTACCACGCCCATCAGATCGGCGGCTCGCTGCCGTTCGAGCGTGCGGTGCCGCGGGCCGCACTCGAGGAGAAGGTCCGCGCCTATCTCGCCAAGAACGCACAGCTCGAGCGGCGCCGGGACTCGGCGATCACGCCGCAGATGCTCGAGCGCGAGCTCCGGCGCATGGCGCGCGAGACACGCATGCCTGCACGGTTGAAGGAGCTGTTCGCGTCGCTCGACGACGATCCGTTCCTGGTCCAGGAGTGTCTCGTGCGGCCGGCTCTCGTGGAGCGCCTGGCCCGCGGCCTCGACCCGATCGATCCCGACGCCGCGGCCGACCCCCCGGGCTTCCTCGCCTCCTCGAGCGTCCCCTTGCCCGCGTTGCGCGACGACGTGGCTCCGCTCGGCGATCCCGCCTGCGACGCCGACGACATCTGGGACAACGGGATCCTCGGCGGGTTCCCACGGGCCGTGTCCGGCAACACCGCGGTCTGGACCGGCACGGAGCTGATCGTCTGGGGCGGACACATGAACTCGAGCGCGCTGCGCAGCGGAGCGCGCTACGACCCCGCGATCGACGCCTGGGCGCCGACGAGCCTCGACGGCGCCCCGTCGGGCAGGGATCAGCACGTGGCGGTCTGGACCGGAACGGAAATGGTCGTGTGGGGGGGACGGGACGATGCCCTCAACTACCTCGCCGACGGCGCGCGCTACGATCCCGTGACGGATCAGTGGGCCCCGATCTCGAACGCCTCCGCACCGCAGGGGCGCTGGGGTGCCACCGCGGTGTGGACGGGCAACGAGATGATCGTGTGGGGAGGGAGTGGTCCGTCCTCGTACTTCTCGACCGGCGGCCGGTACGACCCCGCCCGCGACAGCTGGTCGACGACCAAGATTCTCGGCGCGGCGTCCGCGCGCGCGCAGCACTCGGCGGTATGGACGGGAGCCGAGATGCTCGTCTGGGGAGGTTTCGACTGGAACGGCAACGATCTTGCGACCGGAGGCCGCTATTCGCCCACCACCAACGGCTGGGTTGCGATCAATACCTCCGGCGCCCCCTCGGGCCGCTGGGGACACGCCGCGGTGTGGGCCGGAACGCGGATGGTGGTGTGGGGCGGCAGGACGGTCCTCGCCGGAACCAAGTTCGATACGGGCGGGCGCTACGACCCTTCGAGCAACCAGTGGAGCGCCACCTCGATGACGGGAGCGCCGGCGGCCAACCCCGAGCCCACGGGGGTGTGGACCGGCACCCGGATGATCGTGTGGCTGGAGGGCACTTCGAGCGTCGGCGGGGGCAGCTACGACCCGGCGGCGGACGTCTGGTCGTCGGTGTCGACGATCGAGGCGCCGACGCCGCGCATCAACCACAGCGCCGTGTGGACGGGCGACGAGATGATCGTGTGGGGAGGTTTTTCCGGAACGTCTCCACCCGACGACGGCGGCCGCTACGACCCGATCGCCGATGCCTGGACTCCGATGAACGTGAGCAACGGCGCGCCGCCGCGGCGCGACGGCCATACCGCCGTCTGGACCGGCAGCCAGATGATCGTGTGGGGCGGAGGCTCGAAGGCCACCGGAGGTCGCTACGATCCGGCGCTCGACGCGTGGTCGGAGACGAGCGTGGTGGATGCGCCGGAGGGGCGGGACCGGCACACCGCGGTCTGGACGGGCAGTCGGATGGTGGTGTGGGGCGGGAGAACGGCGACCACGGTCGCCCTCGCCACCGGAGGCCGTTACGATCCGTTGACGGACACGTGGACTCCGACCACGGCGATCGGGGCACCCGAAGCTCGCAGGGAGCACACCGCCGCCTGGGCGGGGGACCGTATGGTGGTCTGGGGTGGAACCACCGGCAGCTCCGCGCTCGCCAGCGGCGGGCGCTACGACCCGGTGGGCGACAGCTGGCAGCCGACGTCGCTCGTCGGCGCGCCGCCGGCGCGTAAGCTGCCGGCGAGCGTGTCGACGGGAAGCCAGATGATCGTGTGGGGCGGTGAGCCGGTGGCGGTCCCGTTCCCGGTCGCGACCGGTGGGGTCTACGATCCAGACGGCGACACGTGGAGTGATACACCCACGTCCGGCGCGCCGCAGGGGCGCGTCGACCATTCCGCGGTGTGGACGGGAAGCGAGATGCTCGTGTGGGGCGGACGCGGCATGGAGCAGAACCCCGTTCCGCCACCTTCCTTCATCTACGTGTACCTGAACACCGGCAGCCGCTACGACCCGGCGGCCAACCACTGGTCGCCGATCACGCTCACGGGAGCGCCTGGCGCTCGGTTCCGTCACGCGGCGGTCTGGACGGGTGATCGGATGCTCGTGTGGGGCGGCGAGCCAAACCTGTCCGGTCCCTTCCTCGACAGTGGTGGGACCTACCGTCCGGCTGACAACTCGTGGACGCCGACCTCGACCGCCACGGCACCGGCGCCGCGCAGCGGACACTCCGCCATGTGGACGGGGAGCGAGATGATCGTCTGGGGCGGGAGCGACGGCGCGCCGCTGGGAGACGGCGGTCGCTACACGGCGTTCGTCGGCGACCTCGACGGCGACGGCCTGACGGGCCCGTGCGACCCATGCCCGGTCGATCCGCAGAACGACGTCGACGCCGACGCGGTTTGCGGAGATCTCGACAACTGTCCCCAGCACCACAATCCGGGGCAGGATCTCGTCGTCTTCCCCGAGCCGGTTCTCGCCGCCGACCGCGCGACGTTGGGCTGGTCGGTTCCCGCCGACATCGAGTTCGTGAGCGGCGGGCTCGCGGAGCTGACCGCGTACGGCTTCGCGGAGCACGGGACGTCGCCCGGCGCGGATTCGCTCGACATCTCCCTCGAACCGTCCGTGGGCAGCGGGACGTACTACTTGATCAAGCTGATCAGTCCGTGCGGAAGCTGGCAGTCGTCGCCGGATGCCGAGCCGGGTCGCGACTCCGCGTTGCCTTGAGTTCGGGCAGGCCGAGAGCGTCTCGGCGGGACGACCACGTGCTGGCCGGCGGACGGACCGCGGCGCGGCCTTCTGCCCGCCGCGCAGCCGGTTGCGATCCGGGCGTGCGCGCCGACGACGTCCCACCCCCGGAAGCGCGGCCGGCCTGCCCCCCGAAGTTGGCCTGCCGGCTTCTCCCTTGTGACTCGTTCGCGACCACGGTCGTTGTCGGCGAGGGATCGGCTCCCGGTCGATCAGCCACGCACGCTGGGCAGCGGTTGTCGGCGTCGAACGCGAGCTCGATCCGGCGCATCTGGGCGACCGCGTCCGGCGGCGGCTCGACGACGCGCAGCCGCCGACGCGTGGAGCGATTCCAAGGCGGCGCCCGGCTTCAGCGGCGGCCGAGCTTGCGCACAGCCCGGCGGCCGCGATGACGAGCAGCAGGGGCAGGACGGTGACCGCATGGTGCAGGTGCGTCATCCCCACCGGAAGGACGACGAGCACGCCCAGCGGGAACAGCAGCTTCCGGCCGCCGCCCGCGCTTCGCCCGCAACGGACCGCGCCCAGCAGAACGAACGGAGCCAGGGGCCAGGTCACCAGACGCAGGGGTTCGCGCCCAAGATGCCCCAGCGATAGAGATAGCCGTGGAGGAACTCGAGCGGATGGGAGAGGATGTGCGGCAGCACGCCGCCGACCTCGCCCTGGAGCCGCTGCAGCAGCTCCAGCGGCACGGGCTCACCGCGGGTCCGAACCTGGGCGATCCCGTTGATGTAGACCCAGGAGTCCTTGCCGCTGAGCCCGAACTCCCCCGTGCTCCAGCGAACGTGGAGCAGCTGCGGCGGCAGATCGCCAGAAACAGCCCGGCGGCAACGAGCACCCGCCGGGCGGCGTGCTCCTTGCGCACGAACTCCAGGAGAACCCACGCCAGGCCCAGCAAGCACGCTTCCGGGCGCGAGAGATGGGCCAGACCGAGCGTCAGCCCCGCCGCCTCGATCCGCCCGTCCAGCCAGAGGAGCAGGAAGCCCAGGTACGGCAGCGCCGTCAGCCCGTCCGGCTGGATCGCGCGAGAGAACAGGACGAGGTAGGGATGGACGCAGAGGATCGCCGCCGCCGCCAGCGCCTCGGCCGGGCCCAGGCACCGCCGGACGACCAGCCCGCCGACGAGCGGGATCAGCTCGGAACAAGTACGGCGAGGATCACGCCGGCTTGGATCTCGCTCCGGGCGATCGGAATCAGCAGCGCGTGCAACGCCGGAAACAGCGGCGAGATGTGGGTCTCCGGCGTCCCGTCCCGGGCGAACCCCTGGCCCGCGACCAGACTTTCCGCGACTCTGGCGTAGGCCAATTGGTCGTTGTTCGGCGCCGACGGATCCCAGAGCACGTAGGCCGCTCGCAGGCCCGAGGCCAGGCCGACCACGAGCAGACCCGTGAGCCATTCGCTGCGCACGGCTGCTCTCGAGGGCCCGGGCCGCCTTGCGAGGTTGTTCACCGCCGTCCGTCATGATACCTGCGCGTTGCGGGCCGGGAGATTGCCGGGACCTTCGAGAGCGCGAACCCGGCGTCGCTTTGCGGCACGGGACGGACCTCGCGTGGGAGCGCGGCCGGGGACGAGAGTGTCGTCCTTCGCCCGTCTCGTTCCTGTCGCGCTCGTCGTGTCGTCGCCGTCCGCCGGCCCGGGGCGCCGGCCGACAACCCCGGGCTGCGCGCGGCGTGCGAATGGCCAGGCCGTCGCTCCGGAAGTCAGGGGGCGGTCGACTGGGACGCCGTCGACCAACCAGACCGGCGGAGGCTCGGCGTACCCGCGCTCCCCGAGGCGCGCGAACGAGCGCGGAAGGCTGGCTTGCCGTCGAACCGGGAGGAAAAGACGACGGGACGAGCCGCGCGATTCTCGAGCGGATCGGACGTCCCTCCGACGACGGGCTGGGCACCGTGCCGATGCCGAGGCCGATCCCACGTGACCTTGTCCTGGCAGTTTCTTGGCGGATAGAATCCGGCCGAGGAGGACGCAACCATGGTCGGAATCACCGCGCTGTGGCTGCCGATCGTGCTGTCGGCCGTGCTGGTCTTCGTCGCCAGCACGCTCGTTCACATGGTGCTTCGCTACCACTGGGGCGACTGGGCCAAGCTCCCCGACGAGGACCGCGTGCTCGCCGCGATGCGCGAGGCCGGCGTGCGCCCCGGGAGCTACCACTTCCCGCGGCCGGCGTCGCCGAAGGGCATGCACGAAGCCGTGTGGCAGGAGAAGTGCAAGCGCGGACCGGTCGGCTTCCTGCACGTGCTGCCGAGCGGCGGACCCGCGATGGGCAAGAACCTCGCGCTGTGGTTCGGCTACACGCTCGTGGTCGGAGTGTTCGTCGCCTACCTGGCCTCGCGGACGCTGGACCCGGGCGCGGACTACCTCGAGGTGTTCCGCATCGCCGGGGCCACGGCGTTTCTGGCCTACGCCGGGGCGGAGCCCGTGGCCTCGATCTGGAAGGGTGTCGAGTGGAGCACGACGCTCAAGCACCTGCTCGACGGGTTGATCTACGCGCTCGTGACCGCGGGACCGTTCGCGTGGCTGTGGCCGGGCTGACCGGCTCACGGTCCGCGCGCCTATGGGTGACGCTGCCTGCCAGGATCTTCGCGCCCGGCTGCTGGCGGACGACGGCGGCCCTAGCCGGAATCGACGAACAAGGTCAGCGCGACGGGTCTCGTAGTCGGCGTGGAAGCCAGAGGTCCTGCCGCCGGCCACCAGGTCAACGCCCATCCACTCGAGCCCGTCCGCCGTGTCGTCGATCTCGTCCTCCGCGAGCCCTCGCGGTCTCCGTCGCCGAGGGGAAGGTCGGCACGCCGAGCTCGGTCGACGCTCGGCGGGTGCTTCGGCGCTGGTGCTCCGTCGCCCGCTTTCGGTGCGCTGACCACTCCGGGCGCTGTCCGAGAAGGCGCGGCCCGGGAGCAACGTGCTGCCTTGCGGTGGTCTCCAGTTCGCGGTAAGTAGGTAGCAGCCGGCCGGAGAGGTGGATGGAACGCAGCCGCGGACTGGTGGGGATCGCCGGTTGGGCCGTGTTCTTCTGCGTGGCGGCGAGCCCGCCGCTGGCCGCGGCCACCACGCTCTACTGGACCGAGCAGGTGCCCCCCTTCAACTCCAACATCTGGGAGATCCGGCGCAAGAACCCCGCCGGCGGTCCGGTCGAGGTGGTCGTCGCGAATCTCGGGCCCATGAACACGATCTGGGCCTCGCTCGCGATCGACTCCGCGGCAGCCAGGTTGTACTGGGCGGGCCCAGGCCCCGCGGGCGCGCGCGGCGTTCACCGGGCGAACCTGGATGGGTCGGAGGTCGAGACCGTGGTGACCTTGAGCGGTGCCGAGTTTCCCCTCGACCTCGCGCTGGATCCGGCCGGCGGGAAGATGTACTGGACGGAGCTGGCCCCGGGCCGAGTCCGCCGTGCCAATCTCGACGGGACCGGCATCGAAAAAGTCCTGCAGCTTCCGTTCCCCTGGGGGATCGCGGTCGACGCCACGAGCGGCAAGCTCTACATCACCAACCACGACGAGGTCCATCGAACCGACCTGGACGGCTCGCACGACGAGTTCTTCGAGATCCTCGCGGATCCGCTGACGGGGATGGGACTCCGCGAGGGGGACATCCTGTGCGTCGGCAATGGCGATCGCGAGCGGCTGCACATGGTGGACCTCGAGACGTTCCAGGAGCTGGGCTACACGGCCGCCGGCCACGCTTTTGTCGATGTCGCGATCCACCCCGAAGAGTCGTACGCCTATGCCACCGACTTCTACTTTTTCGGCATCTACTTCGTCCCGCTGTCCGTCAACGGGGGCAGGTCTCGGGGGTCGCGCTCCATGTCACCGACGACTGCGGCAACGGGACGCTCGATCCCGACGAGGAGTGCGATGACGGGAACGAGATCCCGGGCGATGGCTGCGAGCCCGATTGCACCGAGACGATCGCAGTCCCTGCGGCGTCGCGCATGGCCTCGCTGGCCCTCGCGCTGGCCCTGCTCGCCGGCGCGACGGCCTGGCTCCTTCGTCGCTCCTGAGCGCTGCGCCCTGCGAGCCCCGAACGCGTAGGCCGGCCACGAGTCTCCGTGACGTGACTGGAACGACCCGAAAAAGACGCGGGGTGTCGAGGCCGACGGCGTCCGTAGTCGGCGCGTAGCCTGCGCTCGTGGCACGACGCTCAAGCACCCGCTCGACGGGTTGGTCTACGCGCTCGTGACCGCGGGACCGTTCGCGTGGCTGTGGCCGGGCTGACCGGCTCACGGTCCGCGCGCCCATCGAGGGTGACGCAGCCTGCTAGAATCCTCGCGCCCGGCTGCATCGGCCGCACCTGCCGCGTCCGGCTGCGCCCGGGGACGAGTGGCGCTTGAGCGTCAAACCCGCGAGCTTCGCGCCGGTCGACGAGCAGATCGCCCTGCTGCAGCGCGGCGCCGTCGACTGCGTGACCGAGGACGAGTTGCGGCGCAAGCTCGAGCGCTCGCGGCAGGCAGGGCGCCCGCTGACCGTCAAGGTCGGGTTCGACCCGACGGCGCCCGACCTGCACCTGGGGCACACCGTGCTGCTGCGCAAGATGCGGCAGTTCCAGACGCTCGGGCACCGCGTGGTGTTCGTCATCGGCGACTTCACCGGGCGGATCGGCGACCCGACGGGCCGCTCGAAGACGCGCCCCGCGCTTTCGGACGAGGAGATCGCGCGGAACGCCGAGACCTACAAGCAGCAGTGCTTCAAGATCCTGCTCGAGGAGCGGACCGAGGTGCGGCTGAACAGCGAGTGGCTCGGCCCGCTGCGGGCGGACGACGTGGTGCGCCTGGCGGCGCGCTACAACCTGGCGCGGATGCTCGAGCGCAACGACTTCCGCGAGCGCCACGAGTCGGGCCGCTCGATCGCGCTGCACGAGCTGCTGTATCCGCTGGCCCAGGCCTACGACTCGGTGGCGCTCGCGGCGGACGTCGAGCTCGGCGGGACCGACCAGCTGTTCAACCTCAACGTCGGGCGCGACATCATGCCGAGCTACGGCCTCGAGCCCCAGGTGCTGCTGACGACCCCGCTGCTCGAGGGACTGGACGGCCACGAGAAGATGTCGAAGTCGCTCGGCAACTACGTCGGCATCACGGAGCCCCCGCGCGAGGTCTACGGCAAGCTGCTGTCGATCAGCGACGAGCTGATGTGGCGCTACTACGAGCTGTGCACGGACCTGTCGGCCGACGGCATCGCACAGCTGCGGAGCCTCGTCCAGCGCGGCGAGCTGCACCCCAAGCGCGCCAAGGAAGGGCTCGCGCTCAGGATCGTCAGCGACTTCCACGGCGAGCCGGCGGCGCGCCAGGCGCGGGAGGAGTTCGAGCGGGTGTTCGCGCGCCAGGGACAGCCGGACGAGGTCGAGGAGAGGCGGTTTCCCGCCGGCGGCGGCAAGGTCGACCTGCTCCACGTGCTGGCCGCGCTCGGGCTCGCGGCATCGCGCTCCGAGGCCCAGCGGCTGCTCAAGCAGGGGGCGGTGCAGATCGACGGGTCGCGCGTCCCCGAGGGCCAGCGCGAGATCGAGGTGAGCCCGGGCAAGCGCCGCCTGTTCAAGGTGGGCAAGCGGCGCTTCGCCGGCGTCACCTTCGAGTAGAGCCGGCGGCGCGGCGCCGCCGTCGCCGCAGGCGCGGCGCCGGCGGCACGAAGCGGTAGCGCTCGAGGTCGAGCGTGCCGTTGTCGCGGAACACGACGCCCTCGTGTTCGAGCAAGGCGCGCTGCAGCCCCGGGGGCACGTCCGGCAGCCGGTCGGTCGAGCAGCCGCCGCCGGCGTTGACCACGCGCTGCCACGGCACACCGGCCGGGCAGCCGTGGAGCGCCCAACCGACGGCGCGGGGCGACAGGCGCTGCTCGAGCAGCGAGGCGATCTGCCCGTAGGTCATCACGCGGCCGCGGGGGATGCGCTTGACCTGCGCGTAGACGGCGGTCCAGGCGCTCTCACGGGGGCCCCGGACATCGCCGTGGACGCGCCGCCCGGCCGCGGCGAACCCGCGCCTGCCCGATCGACCGATCACGCGCGGAGTATAGCCCGTCACGAGGCAACGCCGGGGCGGGCCGGTCGTCCGTCCGTGAGGACCGGGCGCCGTGCGACAATCCCGCCGTGCCGGATTCGATCGCCGCGCCGCCGTCGTGCCTCGAGGCCCTCGAATGCTCGCGCTGCGGCGCGCGGCTCGACGTCGACCGCTGGCACGGCCTCTGTCCGCACTGCGGGGGCGTGCTCCTGGCGCGCTACCGACTCGCCGCCGCCGCCCGCACGCTCTCCCCGCGCGCGCTCCTCGAGCGGCCCCCGAGCCAGTGGCGGTTCGCCGAGCTGCTGCCCGCCTCGCGCGCGCCGCTGACGCTGGGAGAGGGAATGACCCCGCTCCACCGCGCTCACCGTCTCGGTCGCGCGCTCGGGCTCGAGCGGCTCTACGTCAAGGACGAATCGCTCAATCCGACCGGCTCGTTCAAGGCCCGCGGCCTGTCGGTCGCGGTGACGGTGGCCGCGCTGTTCGGGGCGCGGCGACTCGCCCTGCCCTCGGCCGGGAACGCCGGCGGGGCGGCGGCCGCGTACGGCGCGCTCGCCGGGCTGCCGGTGGAGCTGTTCCTGCCGAGCGACACCCCGTGGCCGTTCCGGCTCGAGGCCGCGGCCTGCGGCGCCACGATCCACCTCGTGGACGGCGACATCGCGGACTGCGGCCGCCGCATGCGCGAAACCGCGGCGGGCGAGGGCCGGGTCGACCTGTCGACGCTGCGCGAGCCGTGGCGGCTCGAGGGCAAGAAGACGATGGGGCTCGAGCTGGCCGAGCAGCTCGGCTGGGAGCTGCCGGATGCCGTCGTCTACCCGACCGGGGGCGGCACCGGGCTCGTCGGGATGTGGAAGGCGTTCGACGAGCTGGGGCGGCTCGGCCTGCTGCGCTCGGCGCGCCGCCCGCGGATGATCGCGGTGCAGGCCGCCGGCTGCGCGCCGATCGTGCGCGCCTTCGAGGCCTGGGCGGAGCAGGCGACCCGCTGGGAGCGTCCGGCGACCTACGCTTCGGGCCTGCGCGTGCCGTCGGCGATCGGCGACCGCCTGATCCTCTCCGCCCTGCGGGAGTCGCGTGGCGCGGCGCTCGCGGTGACCGATGCGGAGATGGCCGCGGGACAGCTCGAGCTGGCGCGCAGCGAGGGGATCTTCGCCGCTCCCGAAGGGGGCGCGACGGTCGCCGCGCTGCGCGCGCTCGTCGCGCGCGGGGCGATCGGTCCCGACGAGCGCGTCGTGCTGTTCAACACCGGAAGCGGTCTGAAGGTTCCGAGCGTTCCCACGCTGCACGTGCCGTGACGGGTCCCCGCGGTCGTGCCGCGCTCCGGACCAGGCGCGCCCCGTCCCGCAGGTTTGACACCCCGCGGGGGTGACCCTACACTGCGACGGCGCCGAGGCGCGTGGTGGCGGATCGGATCTTCATCGAGGGCATCAAGTTCCACGGCTACCACGGCCTGACGCGGATGGAGCGCGAGGTCGGCGTCCGCCTGTCGGTCGACGTCTCGGTCGAGATCGACCTCGAGAGATCCGGCCGCAGCGACCGCGTCGCCGACACGCTCGACTATCGCAAGATCCACCGCCGAGTGATCGAGATCGGGAAGGCGTCGTCCCACCGGCTGCTCGAGTCCTACGGGGTCGCGCTGCTCGACGCGCTGTTCGCCGACATCGAGGCCGAGCGGATCACGGTCACGGTGCGCAAGGAGACGCCGGTCCTGGAGGGGATCGTCGATTCCGTCGGGGTCGAGCTGAGCCGGACCCGCGGGACGGAGCGCCGATGATCGTCCGCCGGCGCTTCCGCTTCGAGGCCGCGCACCACCTGCCGCGCCACCCCGGCAAGTGCCGGACGCTCCACGGCCACTCCTACGAGCTGATCGTCGAGGTCGACCGCCCCGTCGATCCCGCGAGCGGCATGGCGCTGGATTTCGCCGACCTGAAGCAGGTCGTGCGGCAGGAGGTGGTGGCGGCGCTCGACCACCGCTGCATCAACGAGCTGCTCGACAATCCCACCGCGGAGGAGATCGCGCGCTGGACCTGGACCCGGCTCGCGGCGCGGCTCCCCGGTCTGAGCGCGGTCGAGCTGCGCGAGACGGCGGACTGCAGCGTGATCTACCGGGGAAGCTGAATGGACTCCGCGAAGCTGGAGCGCGGGATCCGCCTGTTCCTCGAGGGCCTCGGACCGGCCGCGGGCAGCTCCGAGCTGGAGGGCACGCCCGAGCGCGTGGCGCGCGCCTGGATCGAGGATCTCGTCTCGGGCTACGCGGTCGATCCCGAGCGCGAGCTGGGCTGGACGCCGGTGGCCGAGGGCGGCGGTCCCGTGCTCGTGCGGGACGTCAGCGTCGCCTCGATCTGCGTCCACCATCTGCTGCCGTTCTTCGGCGTGGCGCACGTGGCCTACCTGCCGGGGGCGCGGCAGGCCGGCCTGAGCAAGATCGGGCGCGTGGTCGACGCCCACGCGCGGCGGCTGCAGACGCAGGAGCGCCTGGGTCGCGAGGTCGTCGACACGCTCGCGCGCGGGCTCGCCTGCCGCGGCGTCCTCGTCGTGATCCGCGCCGAGCACACCTGCATGGCGCTGCGCGGCGTGCGCAAGGAGCGGAGCGAGATGCTGACGGTCGCGGCGAGCGGAATCTACGACAGCGATCGCGGGGCGCGGGCCGAGGTCCTGAGCCTGCTCCTGTCCGGCGGCTCGGGGCGCGGCCCGGTGGGCTAGCGCTCGATGAGGCTCGGGCGCGCGGCGGCCCTCGCGGTCGTCGTCTCCACGGCCCCGGCGTGGGCCGACACCGACGGCGACGCGGCGGCCCGGGCCCTGGCGCGGCTCGCGGCCGCGACGGGCGAGGACGACGCGGCGCTGGTGCGGATCGGCCTGGAGCCGGCGCACGTGGTGCGGATCGGCTGCGACCGCGCGTTCCGGCTGGTCGATCCCGCGACCGGCGAGACGGTATGGAGGCCGAGCTTCGCCGAGGAGGTCCAGGTCGTCGCGGACGGCGGGCCGCGGGGCGCCGTGCCCTCCGTCTGGCGAGTCCAGGCCGGCGCGTTCTCCTCGCCCGCAGCGGCCCGGGCCGAGCTCGAGCGCCTCGAGCGCGCGAGCGGCGCCGCGGGCGTGGTGCACCACGATCCCGACCGCGGGACGTGGAGGGTTCGACTCGGTGCGGCGAACGACGCCGCATCGCTCGGCCCGCTCGTGGACCGCTTGCGCGAGCAGGGAATCGCCGGAGCGTGGATCACGGAGGAGCCGCGAGAGGCGGTGGGGGAGGTGCGCCTGCGCCTCGTCGACGCGTCGTACGAGAGCGTGCTCAGCGCGGCGCGCCGCCTGGCCGCGGTGCCCGAGCGCGGCGGCCGGATCCAGGTCGACGGGAAGCCCTATCGCGGGCTGGTCGAGCTGCGGCTGTCCCCGTTCGGCAGCGTGCGCCCGATCAACTGGGTCGGGCTGGAGAGCTACCTCTTGGGCGTCGTGCCGGCCGAGCTGGGCCCCGAGGTCTGGCCGCAGCTCGCCGCGCTGCAGGCGCAGGCGGTCGCCGCCCGGACCTACGTGCGGGCCAACCTCGGCCAGTTCGAGGAGCAGGGCTTCGACCTGTGCTCGACGCCGCGCTGCCAGGTCTACGCCGGCGCCGCCGCCGAGCACCCGCTGTCGAACCGGGCGGTGTGGAGCACGCGCGGCGAGATCCTGGAATGGGAGGGGCGGCCGATCGCCGCCCTGTACACCGCGACCTGCGGCGGCCACACCGAGTTCGGGGCGGAGATCTTCCCCGAGCACGACGCGCCCTACCTGCGAGGCGTGCCGTGTCGCGCGGAGGGCGACGCCGTCGCCGGCCGGGTCCGGACGCTGTCCGGGCGGAAGCTCGCGCCCCGCACCGATGACACGGGCACCGACGTCACGCGCGACTGGACGCTGCTCGAGACGGCGGGAGTGTTCGCGCCTGCCCCCGGCGCGCGGGCGGACGGGCGGCCGACGGTCGTCGACGGGCCGCGGCTGCGCCAGTTGACGCGGGCGCTGGCCCGGCTGGCGGGCCGTCCGGAGCCGGCGGGCGATCCTCCGGCGGCATCGAGCGTCGGCACCGCCGCGGCCGCCGTCGTCTCCGACCTGGGCTGGGACGAGCGGGCGCGCGTCCTGTTGTCGAGCGAGGACGCGCGCGCGCTGCTGCGCGAGCCGGAGCTGGCGGAGCTTCCCGAGGCCGAGCGCCGCGCGCTCGCGGTCCTCGCCTGGAGCGAGGCGCTCTACCCCCACGGCGACGGCCGCTTCCGCGCCGCCGAGCCGATGACGCTCGAGCGGCTGGCCCCGCTCCTCGTGGGGATCGGCCAGAGCTACGAGGCCTTCGGCCTGCGCTCGGCGAACGTGGCGGCCGTGGAGGCGGACGGGCTGCGGCTGATCCAGGGCAAGGGCGCGCTCGCGCTGCGCCTGGCCCGCGCGCCCGCGCTGTTCGGGCTGAGCGGAGGCAGGTCGGTCGCGCTCGAGCGCCTCGCGCTGTGGCCGGGGGACGCGGTGCGCTTTCGCACCTCGGCGGAGGGGACGATCGACTTCCTCGAGCTCGCGGCGCCGGTCAAGGGCGCCGCCGACGACCGCTCGGCCAAGGTCTACTCGTGGGAGGTGCGCCGCACGCGGGGCGAGATCGAGGCGGCGATCGCGCGGCGGGCGCCGATCGGCGAGCTGCGCGGCCTCGAGGTCGTCCGGCGCGGCGTCTCCGGCCGCGTCGTCGAGCTGCGGGTCGTCGGCAGCCAGGGATCGACCGTCGTCCGCGGCTTCGACGTCCGGACCCTGCTCGACCTGCGCGAGAGCCTGCTCGTGATCGAGCCGCAACGCGACGCGGCGGGAGCGATCACGGCCGTGGTCTTCGCCGGCAAGGGCTGGGGCCACGGCGTCGGGATGTGCCAGGTGGGGGCCTACGGGATGGCGCTGCGCGGCGCGAGCTACCGCGAGATCCTCGCCCATTACTATCCCGGCGCGACGCTCGCCGGCGCCGAGCCCGCCCCGGGATGACGCGCCCCCTCGCGCACGACGGGCGGCTGCTCGTCGTCGTCGGGCCGACCGGCACGGGCAAGTCGGCGCTGGCGCTGGCGCTCGCCGAGACGCTGGGAGGGGAGATCGTCGGCTGCGACGCGGTCCAGGTGTACCGTGGGTTCGACTGCGCCACGGCCAAGCCGAGCGCCGACGAGCGGCGCAGGGTCCCGCACCACCTGATCGACTGCGCCGACCCGCGCGTCGATTTCTCGCTGGCCGACTACGTGCGCAGCGCGGAGCAGGCGCTCGCCGCGATCCGCGGCCGCGGTCGGGTGGCGGTGGTGACGGGCGGGACCGGGCTCTACCTGCGGGGCCTGCTCGCCGGCGTGCTGCCGGCCCCGGCGCGCGACCCGGCGCTGCGCGCGCGACTGCGGTCGATCCTCGACCGCGGGGGAGCGCGGCACCTGCGGCGGCTGCTGGCCCGGCTCGATCCGGGCTCGGCGGCGCGGATCGCCCCGCGCGACACGCAGCGGCTGGCGCGCGCGCTCGAGCTGGCCGCGGGCGGCCGGAGCTGGAGCGAGCGCCTGGCGGCCGACGGGACCTGGGCCGCGGGCGGCGAGCGGATGCCGAGCCTCAAGATCGGCCTCGACACCGACCGCGGCCTGCTCGGCGCACGGCTCGACGAGCGCGTCGACCGCTTCTTCGACGGCGGGCTGATCGACGAAGTGCGGGCCCTGCTCGACGCCGGGGTGCCGCCGCAGGCCAACGCGTTCAAGGCCATCGGCTACCGCGAGGTGCTGGCGGCGTTCGCCGCCGGCTCCGATCCGGAAACGACGCGGCCGGCGGTCAAGCGCAGCACGCGGCGCTACGCCAAGCGCCAGCGGACCTGGTTCCGCAAGGAGCGCGGGATCGTCTGGCTCGATGCCGCCCGGGACACGCCGTCGCTGCGCGACGACGTGCTGCGCCGATGGGGCGGCGTTGCGCCGCTTCCGACCGCGCCGCGCTCCGGTCGCGCCGCGGAGCCGTGATATACTCGCGCCCCGAACGCGAGGGGAGGGGACGATGGAAGTCGAGACCCGCAACCTGCAGAACGACTTCTTCAACACGGTGCGCCGGGAGCGAACGACGGTGACGGTGTTTCTCGCCAACGGGAAGCGGCTCAGCGGCCGGATCAAGTCGTTCGATCGCTTCACCGTGCTGCTCGAGAGTCCGCAAGGCGAGCAGATGATCTTCAAGCACGCGATCTCGACCGTCAGCACCGTGGCGCGCCATGCGGAGTGCGGCGACGAGTTCCGGGACGAGCCGACCGGAACTCGCGTGCCGTAGGCGACCCGGGCGCCGGCCCGACCCGCCCGACCTCTCGGTCCGTGACGACCCTCGACCTCGACCCTGAATCGCTCCGGGCGCTCGAGTTCGACGCCGTGCTGGCCTGGGTGGCGTCGTTTGCACGGAGCGGTCCCGGCCGGCGCAGCGTCCTCGGCCGCGCTCCGCTCGCCGAACTCGACGCCGCGCGGCGTGATCTCGCTGCAGCCGGCGAGCTGGGGCGGCACCTCGGCGCGGAGGGACGCCTCGTTCCCGACGGCATCCCCGACCCGGAGCCCGGTCTCGCGGCGCTGGAGGTCGCCGGGCTCGTCCTCGAGCCCAAGGTGCTGCTCGCGCTGGCGAGGGCCGCGAGCGCGATCGGGGCGCTGCGCGCCGGGCTCGGGCGGTTGCCGGAGTCGGACTACCCCTGGCTCCGCGCGCAGGGGCGCTCGCTCGCGCCCGCGCCCGCCGAGTGCGCCCGGATCGAGGCCGGCATCGGGCCCGACGGCCGGATCCGCGATCAGGCCAGCGCCGAGCTCGAGCGGCTGCGCCGAGCGGCGGGCCGCGCGGCGGCGCACCTCGCGGACGTGCTCGAGCGGCTGGTGCGGGACCCCGAGCGGGGCGCGGTGGTGCAGGACGAGTTCTTCACGCGCCGCAACGGGCGGTTCGTCGTGCCCGTCCGCAGCGACGCGCCGCGCCCGTTACGCGGCATCGTCCACGCCAGCTCGTCCTCGGGGGCGACCCGCTTCGTCGAGCCGCTGGAGACGGTCGAGCTGAACAACGAGCTGGTCCAGCTCGAGGAGCAAGAGCAGGAGGAGGAGCGGCGGCTGCTGGCGCAGTGGTCCGATGCGCTGCGCGGGCAACGCGCGGAGCTGGCCGGAGCGAGCCGCTGCCTGGGGGAGATCGACGACGCGCAGGCGCGCGCGCTGTTCGCGGAAGCCTGCGGGGCGGTCAGCCCCGAGCTCGCCTCCGGCGGGCCGATCGTGCTCGACGGGGCGCGGCATCCGCTGCTCGAGCGCCGGCTGCGCGAGCGCCACGAGAGCTGCGTCCCGCTCGATCTGACGCTCGACCCCGGCGATCGCGTGCTCGTGCTGTCGGGGCCGAACGCAGGCGGGAAGAGCGTGGCGCTGAAGACGCTCGGCCTGTTCGCGCTGATGGCCCAGTCCGGGATCCCGGTCCCGGCGCGTCAGGCGCGGCTGCCGCTCTACCGCCAGGTGCGGGTGGACATCGGCGACCGGCAGTCGATCCAGGCCGACCTGTCGACGTTTTCGGCCCACGTCCGCGCCGTCGCCGCCTTCCTGCGCGATGCGGCGCCCCCGGCGCTGTTCCTGTTCGACGAGATCGGGAGCGGGACCGAGCCGGGCGAGGGCGCGGCGCTGGCCCGCGCCGTGCTCGAGTCGCTCGTCGGTCGCGGGATCACGGCCGTCGCGACGACGCACCTGGGAGACGTCAAGGCCTGGGCGATCGGCAGCGGCCAGGCGGTGTCGGCGGCGATGGAGTTCGACGACGAGCGGATGCTGCCGACGTTTCGCGTGCGGATGGGCAGCGCGGGCACGTCGGCGGGCCTGGCAATCGCGTTGCGCGCGGGGCTGGAGCCCGCGCTCGTCGAGCGCGCCCGCGGCCATCTGGCTCCCGAGGCGCGCCGGCGCGAGGACTACCTCGCGCGGCTCCAGCTCCTGCTGGCGGAGACTGACTCCGAGAAGCAAGCGCTGACCGCCGAGCGCGAACGGTCGGCCACGCTGCGCCGGGAGCAGGCCGAGCGCGAGGAGCGCGAGCGCCGGCGCGCCGCGGAGCGGGTCGAGCGTGCGATCGCCGAGCTGCGGGAGCGCGGCCGGCGCGAGCTGGCCGCGGTGGGCGAGCAGGCACGCCGTCGCCGGGTCGAGAAGAAATGGTCGCAGGCGGTGGCGGCGCTGCGCTCCGACGCGGTCCGGGCGGCCCGTGTCACGGAGCACGCGGTGGAAGCGGACGCCGGGGAGGCTCCGCTGCGCGTCGCCCCGGGAGAGGCGGTCTACCTGCGATCCGTCGGTCGCGACGGCGAGATCACGGAGGTGCGGGGCGAGCGGGTCCGCGTCCGGGTCGGGGAGGTCGTGATCGATGCCGCGCGCTCCGACTTGTGCTCGCCCCGCGCTCCCCGCGCCGCGCCGCCGGCGCGGCGCGGGGCCGTTTCGGAGGCCGATCGATCGGGCGGCGCCGGACCGGAGCTGCTGCTCCTGGGAAAAACGGCCGAGGAAGCGGTCGCCGAGCTGGACAAGTTCCTGGACTCGGCGCTGCGCGCGGGCTACGAGGAGGTCCGCGTCGTTCACGGCCACGGCAGCGGCCGCCTGCGCCGGGCGGTGCGCGGCTTTCTCGACGACCACCCGCTCGTCGCCGGCCACCGGCCGGGGCGGCCCGAGGAGGGCGGCGACGGCGCGACGATCGTGACCCTGGCCTGATCTCGCGCCCGGCGGCCCGCGGTCGGCGTGGCCCCCGGGGAAGGCGCTAGCGCGAGCCGTCCTCGCCGCCGAACCGCTCGAGCCAGGCGCCGATGTCGGTCTCTCGCTCGGGCTTCTCCGCCTCGCCTTGCGCCATCAGGCGCGTGCGGAACACGTCGCTGCGCTCCACGCGCGCGCCGAGCGCCCGGCAGCGGTCCCCCAGCGGGCGATCGCTCGTCACGACCGTCCAGCCGCGGCGCTCCGTCTCGGACCGCAGCCGCGCCAGGATCGCCTCGTCGGCGCTGCGACCCGCGCCGGAAAACAGCGTCTCCGGGCCGAGCATCGATCCGGGCGGCTCGCGCCCGTCGAACACCAGCACCACGCCGCGGCGTCGCTCGGCCGCCCAGCGCGAGAGCTGTCGCGCGAGCGAGCGTCGCTCGGCGTCGCTGCGCTCCCGACCGGGCCAGGTGCCGAGCAAGTTGTCGCCGTCGACCAGGAACGGCATCGCGGCTCAGCCGGCCGTGCGGCCCAGCTCCCGCAGCCGCGCGGTGGCGCGGAGATGGCCCGGCTCCCAGCGCAGCACCTCGCGCAGGAGCTGTGCGGCCTCCTCCTGCCGGTCGAGCTTGACGTAGATCTCGGCCAGGGCGAGGTAGCCGTCGACCATCGACGGGTCGATCTCGTTGGCGCGGATCAGCAGGCGCTCGGCGTCGTCCCGGCGCCGCGGGTTGCCCGCCAACAGCGTGCCCAGCTCGAGGTGGTATCCGGCGTTCGTGGGGTCGAGCTGGATCGCGTTCTCCAGGTACTGCACCGCCTCCGCGCGCCGCCGGCGATCGAGCAGGGCGCGTGCGCGCAGGTAGTTCTGCCGGGCCAGGTAGCGCGTGTCCTCGCGCTGCGCGGGCTGGGACGGCGCGGCCTCGCGCGCCTGGTCGTAGGCCGCGCGCTGCTCCGCGTTGGACAGGGTGTTGTAGGCCTCCGTCACGTGCGCGAAGTAGGCTTCGACCCGACCGACGAGATCGCGCAACGGCCCGGTGCGGAAGCGGTCCGGGTGGTAGCGCCGCGCGAGGAAGTAGTAGGACTCGCGCAGCTGCGCCTCGCTGCAGGCGGGGCTGAGCTCGAGCACCGCGTAGTGGTCGCCACCCGTGCCCCGCTCGAGCCGCGCCAGCACCTCCTCGCGCGTGAGGCGACCCTCGGGGCGCACCTCCCGGCGCTTGTAGGCGAGGTCGACCTCGAGCGCACCCATCAGCACCAGCGCGTAGAGCCGCCGCCAGGCCGCCTCCTCGGCCGCGGACTTGGCGAAGGCGAGGCCGCTCGCGCTGGTGGAGCCGTCGCAGCGCCCGAACAGCTCGAGCAGCGCTCCACCGTCGGCCACCTGCTCGACCAGCGGCTTCCACTCGGAACGGGCGCTGGGGTGGGCGTTGGGCGGTCCGACCCGGGCGCGGACCTCGGTCAGGGACGGGGGATGACGGCACGCGTACTCCGCGAGCAGCGACGCGCAGCACAGATCGACGCGGACCACGCCGGAGAGGTCCGGCGTGCCGCGGTCGAAGCGGCACTCGCCGTCGAGCCAGTTCAGGGTGGAGAACAGCATCTGCCGCACCTGCTGGACGCGGACCGCAAGCAGGGTCTCGGCCGGCACGACCCCGCTCTCCTCGATCAGCCGGTCGAGGCCGACCCCGCGCTCCTGCGCCGCCTGCCGCAGCGGCAAGAGCGCCTCGCGCGTCACCAGCTCGCGCTGCGCCAGCAGCTCGGGGAGCTGCTCCTCGATCACGTTGGACGCGGCGTGGACCAGCCGTCCGCGCTCGATGCAGAACAGCCGCCTGAGCTTGCCGCGCAGCGCGGTGACGATCCCCGAGTCGCCGGCCTGGGCGCACTCGCCCAACAGCTGCCCCAGCGCACGGTCGACGGCGACGAGCGTGCTCATTCCGTCGAACTCGCGAGCGCGGCGTCCCGCCATTCGCGGCACAGCCGCGCGTAGTCCAGACCGTAGACCTGACCCAGCGCGACGTCCAGCTCCGTCCCCTGGCCCAGATGCTCCAGCAGATCGACGATACGGTGCAGGCCGCCGCGCGACTCGAGGTGGCCGGTCAGCGCCAGCGCCAGCGGGTAGGAGAACTCCTCCGCGTCCCAGCGCTGCGGATCGTCGCGTGCCAGGCGGCGCGCGACCAGCTCGTGGTCGGCCCGCGTCAGCGGCTTGCCCTCGAAGCGCTGCGCCAGCCCTTCGTGGAGCCAGCGCGGACAGTTGCCGCGCGTCTTGGCGTGGACGATCGCGTGCGTCAGCTCGTGGTCGAGCAGCGCGCTCGCCCGGGGGTCGAGCCGGCGCAGTCCGCCGAGCGGGACGCGGATCTTGCCGTCGTAGATGCCCCCGACCCACTCCGGGGAGCGCGTCACGTCGCGGAACTCCCGCTGCGGGTAGAGCACGACCGGCACCGGCTGCTGCGGCGCGTGGTCGAGCGCTTCGGCCACCCGCCAGTACTGCCGCTCGAGGTGGTCGATCACGCTGCGCGCCAGCGGGCCATCGACGTCACCGTCGTAGCGCAGGTTGAAGTGGGCCGTCATCGCCAGCTCGTAGTCGCGCCCGGCGTGCAGCTCGCGCTCGGCGGTCTCGATCTTCTCGCGCAGCCGGTCGCTCGGAGCGCGCTCGAACGCGGCGCGCCAGGCGCGCAATGCGTCGGGCACGAGCTCCTGGCGCGTGCGGATGTCTCCCAACAGCTCGAGCAGGGCCGGTTCGTGCGGGTCGCGCGCCAGGCCGTCGAGCACGATGGCCAGCGCCCGCTCGCTCTCGCCGACGGCCAGCAGCGCGAGCGCGGAGCCGACGCGGGGGTGCTGGAGCTCGGGGTCGGCGACTTCGAGCGCGCGCGCGTAGCGATCGATCGCTCGCTCGTAGTCACGCAGCCGGAGCGCGTCCTCGCCCTGCTGCAGCAGGCGCGCCACCGCGACCGGCACGGTCACGCTGCCCGCCGCCGGGCCCGAGCCCTCGTCGCCGGCCGCTGGGGCCGGGCGGCCGGAAGGGGGAGTGCGCTCGATGCTCAGCACGAGCGAACGCGCGATCCCGACCGTGCCCTCGGCGTTGGCGTAGACCAGCATCTCGCCGTCGAACCACCACGAGTCGGTCTCGATCATGCCCCCACCGTCGAGGTGGAGCCGGTCGCCGCGTGCCGCGCCGGACGCGACCGCGAGCGCGACGAGGGCGGCGGCGAGCGCGCCGCGACCGCGCCGGCGGTTCATCGGTCCGCCACCACGATCTCGCCCAGCCGCTTGGGGTAGGGTCGAGCCGCGAGGCGGCGCAGCTCCGGCGGCAGATCGGACGCGCGCCGCGCGGCCTCCGCATCCGGATAACGCCCCCACGAGACCTGGAAGCAGGCTCGGCCCTCGTGCTCGACGGGCAGCACGTTCAGCCGTTCCTCGCCGGCGAAATCGAGCGCGAGATCCTCGGCCGTCCGCGCGTCGCACAGCAGCGCGAGCTGCGCCGTCCAGCTTTCGCGGCGGGGGCGGCGCGGGAGATCGTCCGCCGCTCGCGGCGCGGGCGCGTCGCGAGCGGTCCGCGGAGGGGGCGACTCCAGCTCCGCGCGCGGAGCCACCGGCGGCGGGCTCGTCTCGGGGAAGCGCTCGGTCGGGAGGGAGGCGTCCGGCGAGGGATCGGCACCCCCGCCGACCTCACGCGCGGGCGCTCGCAGCGCCGCGCCGACCGCGAGCGTCAGCCCGACGGAGCCGACGACGAGCGCCGCCCGCAGCGCGTGGGGCCAGCCGGAGGCGCCACGCTCGGGCTCGATCGCTCCACCGCTGTCGCGCCGTCTCGCCACGGTCGTGGTCCCGGCTTCAATATAGATCGCGCGGCGGTCCGGCGCCCCCGGCGGTCAGCGGATCGGCATCAGCGAGCGGTCCAGGCGGGAGCGGAAGACCAGATCGCGCAGCCGGCGCGCGATCGAGCGCGGGGTGACGCGCGCCGGGTCGTCGGTTTCCGTCGGTCCCCGGCGAGTCGACAGCAGCACGACCGCGGCGCGGCCCCGCACCAGCTCCGCCGGCAGCGCGCCCCACTCGCGACTGTCGGACGAGTGGTTGCGGTGGTCGCCGAGAACGAACAGCCGTCCGGGCCCGACCGGGACCGCGTCGAAGCCGTCGCGCGGCAGGTAGAGCGGGTTGACGTACGGCTCCGCCAGCGGCCGGCCGTCGATCAGCACCCGCCCCTCGCGCAGCGCGACGGTCTCGCCCGGCATCCCGACGACGCGCTTGATCACCTCCTGCTCGGGCTGCTCGGGGTGCGCGAACACGACGACGTCGCCGCGCCGGATCGGGCGCAGCGGCAGCCACGCGCGCTCCAGGCCCGATCCGGACGGCGCGTAGACGAAGCGGTTGACCAGCACGTAGTCGCCCTCGAGCACCGTGTCCGCCATCGATCCCGAGGGGACCTCCGACAGCTCGAGGACGAAGGCCCGGGCGAAGACCAGGAACACGAGCGCGACCAGCACGGCCTCGACGAACTCGCGCGTGCGGGAGCGCCCGCGCTCGGCCGCCCCGCCGGCGCTCGTGAATCCCGTGCGTGAGCCCACAGCCGCCCTCCGCCCGGTGCCGCGCCGCCGGCCTCAGCGGATCAGCCGCAGGCAGCGCTCCCAGCGCGAGCGCGTGAAGAAGTGCAGCGCCTTGCTGCCCCAGGACTGCAGCAGCTCGGGCAGGCTCTTGTAGACCTTGGTCCCCGGCGGCTCGTCGTAGGACCACCAGATCAGCAGCGCGCGCCCCTTCATCAGCCGCCGCGGGACCTGACCCCAGAAGCGGCTGTCGGCCGAGGCGTCGCGGTGGTCGCCGAGGACGAAGTAGTGGTCGGGCTCGACCGCGACCGGCCCCAAGTTCTTCTTCGGGTCCTGGCGGCGGTAGACCTCCTTGACGTACGGCTCCTCCACGCGCTGGCCGTTGACGAACAGCTGGCCGCCGCGCAGCTCGATGCGGTCGCCGGGGAGGCCGACGACGCGCTTGATGAAGTCGACCTCCGGCTCGTCCGGCTGCTTGAAGACCACGATGTCGCCGCGGCGGATCGGCCGCACCGGCAGCAGCCGTCGCTCCAGCTCCGAGGCCAGCGGCGCGTAGACGAAGCGGTTGACCATGATGTAGTCGCCGATCAGCAGCGTGTCCATCATCGAGCCGCTCGGGATCTTCGACTGCTGGAAGACGAAGGCGCGGGAGAAGATCACGAACACGACGCAGATCAGGATCGTCTCGGCGTAGTCGCGCACGACCGACTTCTCGTAGGTCGGCGCGGCGCCGGTCGCGGTCGCAGGGGACGGCGCGGGCACCGCGCTAGCTCTCCCCGGCCGCGAGCGCGGAGACCAGCTCCGCCACGGCCCGCTCGGGACTGGCGACGATGCGCGTCCGCGCCAGCTGCTCCGGCTCGATCATCCGCATCTGCGACAGGGCGTCCACGAACTCGCTCCAGGCATCGCCCAAAAGTATCACGGGGCGGTGCGGCAGGCACCCGGCGCGGTCGAGCGCCCACAGCATCGCGAGCTCGGCCAGCGTGCCCGACTTCCCGGGCAGCACGACGTAGCCGCGCGCACCCTCGACGAGCTGGCGCGTGCGCGTGAACAGATCCGGGGCGAGCACCAGCTGGTGCAGGTACGGGTTGGGTGTCCGGCCGGAGAACAGCGCGCAGCCGACGCCGATGACCGTCCCGCCGGCGTCCCGGGCACCGCGACTGGCGGCCTCCATCACGCCGCCGTATCCGCCGGTCAGCAGCGTGTGACCCGCGGCGGACAGCAGCAGGCCCAAGCGGTAGGCCCGCTCGTAGAGCGGCTCGCCCGGGCGGGGCTCGGACGAGCCGAAGACGGCGACGGCACCGGCGGCCATCGGATCAGGGTCGAGACCCTAGCATGGTCGCCCGGCCCGCGCCAAAGCAGCGGGCGCGGCACGACGGCCGTCGCCTTGTCCACGCGTTCCATACCCGTTAGAATCCGCACCGATGACCACTGACGCACGCGCCGCCCACCCGGACCGGGTGCCGCGGTTGCGTACCGCGACCGTGCTGCTCTGGCTGGCGGCGCTCGCCGCCTGCGCCGGGGGCCCGGCCGGCCCGGCCGGTGGAGCGGGTGCCGGCCCGGCCGAGACCGCGCCCGGAATCGCCCCCGACTTCGTCCTCACCGACCTCGAGGGCCGGAGGATCTCCCTCGCCGATTCCGCCGGCAAGGTGCGCCTGATCGACTTCTGGGCCACCTGGTGCGCGCCGTGCCGCGAGGAGGTCCCGATGCTCAACGAGCTGCACGAGACCTTCGCGCCGCGCGGGCTCGAGATCCTCGCGATCTCCGACGAGACTGCGGACGTGATCCGTGAGTTCGTCAGCGCCAACGACGTGCGTTACACGAACCTGGTGGGGACGGTCGACGTCGCGGAGTCGTACCGCGTGCTCGGGCTGCCGACCGCCTACCTGCTCGACCCCGAGGGGCGGATCGTCGAGTCGTTCCTCGGTCCCAAGCCGCGCCGCGCCTTGACGCGCAAGATCGAAGAGCTGCTCGAGCCTCCCCCCGCGACCTGAGGGTCCCGGGTCGGGATCGGCCGCCGGCCTCCGCCCTAGGCGCGGCCGGACCGCGGATCGCGTGCGTCCCGCGCGCGGAGCTCGCTCTCGAGCGCGTCCAGGCGGCGATCGAGCCGCCCCAGCCGGGCGACCAGCAGCGCGACGTAGGCCGCGAGGCCGAGCCAGACCACGTTGTAGGCCCAGAACAGGAACGGGTAGCTCTTCACCGGATCTCCTCTCGCCCGCGGGCCGCCTCGGCCGCGGCGTGCAGGCGCTCGTCGAGCGCGGCGACGCGATAGCGCAGCAGCAGCAGCAGGGCGAACAGCACGAAGAACGCCGCGGTGCAGACCGCCAGGGCGGCCGCCATCCCCGGGGCCAGGCTCTCCGACTTGTCCGGGGCGAAGACGACCGGGTGCTGGCCGCGCCACCAGACGACGGCCTTGTGGATGATCGGGATGTCGAGCGCGGCGACGATGCCCACGATCGACGCGAGCCGGGCGCCCAGGTCGCGGTCGTCGGCATAGCCCCGCACCATCAGGCAGCCGAGCAGCAGCAGCCACAGGAGCAGCGTCGTCGTCAGCCGCGCTTCCCACGTCCACCACGTGCCCCAGGCCGGGCGAGCCCAGATCGGACCCGTGACGAGCACCAGCGTGCAGAACAGCAGCCCGACCTCCGTCGCCGAGCGCGACAGGTTGTCCCAGCGTCGATCGCGCGTCCACAGATACCCGATCGACGCGGCGAGCAGCACCGCGACCGCGGCGTAGGTCACCAGCGCCGCCGGAACGTGGAAGTAGAAGATCTTCTGCGCCGCCCCCATCACGCGCTCCTCGGGAGCGAGCAGGAAGGCCGCCCACAGCGCCAGCGGCATCGCCAGCGTCGCGAGCGCCCACAGCGGCAGGGTCAAGGCGCGGACCGCTCGTCGCATCCGTCCCCCTCACTCCTCCAGCACGAACTCGAAGGTGGCGAGGCCGACCAGCAAGTACAGCGCGTCGAGCCCGGCCGAGAGCAGCATCCAGCGCGAGACCGTGGCGAGCGGCTCGCCGGCGAGCGCGGCCGCCGTGCACTTGACCGCCGAGATCAGCAGCGGGCTCGCCGCCGGGAAGAGCAGCACCGCGAGCAACGCCTCGCCACGCCCGAGGCGCGTGGTGACCGCCGCGAACAGCGTGCCGAGCTCGGTCAGGCCGATGCCGTGCACGAGGCAGACCAGCCCGAGCGGAACCAGGATCGGCAGCAGCACGTGGCCGAACAGGACCGCCGTCAACGGCAGCAACAGCGCCTGCAGCAGCGAGAGCTTCACCAGGTTCGCGAACGCCTTGCCGACGTAGACGGCGCCGCGATCGACGGGACAGAGGAAGAGCGCACCGAGCGTGTCGCGCGCGCGCTCGAGCTGCAGCGAGCGGAGCATGCCGACGACCGCGGCAAAGGCCACGACCGTCCAGATCACGCCCGGAACGAGCCGCGCCGCCCCCAGCTCCCGCACCGTGCCCAGGCCGAACGCGAACTGGAAGACGACGACCACGGTCAGCGAGAAGACGAGGGTCGAGGACAGCGTCTCCCAGGTGCGCCACTCGAGGCGCAGGTCCTTGGCGGCCACGATCCACGCGGCGCGGGCGAAGCCGACCGGGATCACGCGCTCGGCCCCGCCGCGGCGCCGCCCAGCCGCGCGTAGTCGGACTCGAAGCGGGCCACGTCGGTGGTGCCGCTCGCGCCCTCGCCGGCGATCCGGCCGCGGGCGAGCAGGATCCAGCGATCGCTCGAGGCCAGCCCCTGCCGCAGGTCGTGGGTCACGAGGACCAGCGTGCGACCGCGCCGGCGCAGGCTCGCCAGCAGCTCGCCCAGCCGCTCCGCGGCCTGCGCGTCCAGCCCCGTGAACGGTTCGTCGAGCAGGAGCAGCGGCGGCTCGTGCACCAGCGCCCGGGCGACGGAGACCCGCTGCTGCATCCCGCGCGAGAGGTCGGCGACGCGGTCGTCGGCGCGCGGGGCCAGGCCGAACAGCTCCAGCAGCTGGCGCGCGCGCCGCGCGGGCTCGGGCACGCCGTACATCGCGGCATAGAACTCGAGGTTCTGCGCGGGGCTCAGGTCGTCGTAGAGGAACGACGGATGCGCGATGAGCCCGATGCGCGCCCGGATCTCGCGATCGTGCGAGCGCGGGTCGAGACCGGCGATGCGCAGCAGTCCGCCGTCGCGGCGCAGCCCCAGGGTCAACAGCCGGATCAGGGTCGTCTTGCCCGCGCCGTTCGGGCCGAACACCGCGACGGCCTGGCCCGCGCCGACCACGAGGTCGACGCCGTCGAGCGCGGTCACCGAGCCGAAGCGCTTCGTCAGTCCGGTGGCGCGGATGGCCTCGGTGCTCTCCGCCGGCGCGGTCACTGCGAGCGGCCCAGCGGTCGCGGCCCGGGGTGGGGCACGGTGCGGGAGGCGACCTCGGCCTCGCGCCGCTGCTCCGCGGCGTCGAGCCGGCGCATGACCGCGATCGCCTCGGCCGAGAGCTTGGCGTGCAGGACGCGGTAGTCGTCCTCCCCGACCTTGTCCGTGGCGTGGTCGTCCTCGAGATCGCGCAGCGAGCTGAGCAGCATCTCCTGCTGCGACTGCAGCTCGCGCGCCTCGTCCAGCTCCTCGACCGGCGGGCGGCGCGTCGCGCCCCGCGCACGCCACAGCGGTGCCGCGACGAGCAGCGCCGCGACCGCAGCCAGGGCGAGAGCGATCCAGGTGCCGGCGATCACTCCGCTCCCTCGATCGCCCGCCGCAGCCGGTCGCGGTACGCGCCGTCGTCCGGAATCGCCGCCACGTCCGGGAGGGGCGCGGCCTCGGGGGCCCGCGCGCGGATCCAGCGGCGCAGCAGCAGCACGACGCCGCCGGCGGCGAGCAACAGCCCGATCAACGGCCCGAGCCAGGCCACGAGGTTGAAGCCGGTCGCGGTGGGCGTGAGCAGGATCTGTTCGCCCTGCTGTTCGACGTAGCGCGCGACGATCGCCTCGGCGTCGAGCCCCTGCGCCACGAGCCCGCGGATCTCGTCGCGCATCGCGGCCGCCCGGCCGCAGGCGCAGTCCTTGACCGATTGCGGGTGGCAGCCGCAGTCGCAGCGCAGGGTGCGGGCGGCGGCGTCGAACGCCGGCCCGTCGCTCGCCGCCGATTCCTGGGCCGGTGCGAGCGACGCGCCGGCCGCGGCGAGCCACGCGGTTGCGAGCACGAGCCGCGCGAGCCGGACGCCGCCGGCCTCAGGCAACGACCCGCTCCTCCAGCTCGAGCGCCGATTCGAGCCGCCGCCGCTCGCGCGCGTCCGGCAGCACGCAGAGGTGGGCCCCCAGGGCGAAGATCAACCCGCCGAACCAGATGAAGTTGACCATCGGGTTGACGAACACGCGGAAGTTCGCCTCGCCGCTCGCCGGATCGACCGCCAGCGGGATGACGTAGAAGTCCTCGCCGAAGCGCGACAGGTCGCGCCACGAGAGCGCGGCCCGGATCGCCACCTCGGTCGACGGCGTCTTGACCTCCCGCCCGGCGCGCGCCTCGAGCGCGGGGATCAGCCGGAAGACCTCGGCCGCCGCCTGGCGGTGCGCCGGCGCGCCGGGCCTGCCGGTCGCTTTCGCCTGCAGGAAGGCGGCTCGCAGCTCGTCGAACAGCAGGTTCGGGTGGTAGCGCTGCTCGGGCCAGAGCGTGCCGAGCGCCCGACCGCTGTGCCGGTCGAACAGGCTGATCTCGGTCCGCGCCGCGACGTGGTCGTCGACCGCCTCGAGCTCGTAGCCCTCGTAGCGCATGAGGTAGTCGTCCGCCTGCAGCAGCTCCCCCGGGCGCAGCACGTGGACGACCTCCTTCTGGTAGGCGGCGGAGGCGGCGATCCCCATGAACACCACGACCACGCCGACGTGGACGATGTAGCCGCCGAAGCGCCGCTTGTTGGCCCACACCAGGCGGCCCAGCGCCAGCGGCAGCGCCTCGCCGTGGTTGTTGCGCCGCACGCGGGCGCCGCGGTAGAACTCGAGCGCCACGGTGGCCAGGACGAAGCTGCCGAAGCCGAAGGTCAACGGCGGGTAGAACGCCTTGATCCGATCGAACACGCCGGCGACGTCGGCGCCCACGAGCGCGCTCCCGGCCTCGACCAGCGCGCGGCCGTAGGCGCGGAGATCGAGCAGCAACAGCGCCAAGAGCACCCACAGCCCGACCAGCCCCGGCACGACGAAGTTGCGCTTGAGGTTGCTCGCCGTCGCCTTGCGCCAGGCGATCAACGGTCCGATGCCGATCAACAGCAGCAGGACCAGCGCCCACGGGACGTTGACCAGGTTGAAGATCGGCGGGCCCATCGTGACCTTGCGCCCGACGACCGCCTCCGACAGGATCGGGAACGTCGTCAAGAGCAGCACGGTCAGGGCGATCCCGACCAGGATCAGGTTGTTGAACAGGAACGACGACTCGCGCGACAGCAGCGACTCCATCCGCGCCTCGGCGCGCAGGCCGTCCAGCCGCGAGATCAAGAGCGCGAGCGAGCCGAAGAAGACGAGGAACAGGAAGATGCCGAACGCCGGGCCGATGTTCGAGGTGGCGAAGCTGTGGACCGAGGAGATGATGCCGCTGCGCGTCAGGAACGTGCCGAAGATCGACAGGCTGAAGGTCAGGATGATCAGCAGCACGTTCCAGATCTTCAGCATCCCCTTGCGCTCCTGGATCATCACCGAGTGCAGGAACGCCGTGCCGACCAGCCACGGCATCAGCGACGCGTTCTCGACCGGGTCCCACGCCCAGTAGCCGCCCCAACCCAGCTCGATGTAGGCCCAGTACGAGCCGAGCAGGATGCCGATGCCGAGGAAGAACCAGCTGAACAGCGTCCAGCGCCGCGTCGTGCGGAACCACAGGTCCCCGGTGCGACGCGTCGCGAGCGCCGCCAGGCCGAAGGCGAAGGGAACGGTGAAGCCGACGTACCCGAGATAGAGGCACGGCGGGTGGATCATCATCCAGTAGTTCTTGAGCTGCGGGTTGAGGCCGACGCCGTCGCTGCGCGGGGGCCCGAGACGGAACGGAGGCTCGACGAAGTTGAGCAGGATCAGGAAAAAGGTCGCGGTCAGCGCCACGACCGCGGTGGCCCACGGCATCAGCGCCCGGTTCTTGTACCGGTTGGTCCAGCACATCACGCTGCCCATCACGCACAGGATCGCGACCCACAACAGCAGGCTTCCGGCCTGACCGCCCCACAGCGCCCCGATCTTGTACTGCAGCGCCTGCGAGCTCGAGGAGTAGTGGTAGACGTAGTCGATGCGGAAATCGTCGCCGACGAAACCGGCGAGCAGACAGCCCATCGCGAGCAGCGTGAACGCGGTCGCGACCCCGAGCGCGCGCTCGGCGCTGGCCCCCAGGCCGCGGCTGGAGGTCAGCCCGGCGAGCGCGCCCGCGACCGTCGACCAGCCGGCGGCGAGCAGCGCCGCGAGCAGCGCGTAGTGCCCGAGGACGATCGGCAGATCCTGCATCGCGGGCTCCCGCTCGGGTCGGCGCTGCGGCCTACAGCGCGGCCGGCTCGGCGGCGCCGTCCGCCGACTCGTACTTGGACGGGCACTTGGCCAGGAGCGTGTGGGCCTCGAACGCGCCGTCGTCGCGCAGCCGGCCCTCGACCACGACGTCGGCGCCGTCGACGAAGGTATCGGGGATGATCCCGTGGTAGGCGACCGGCAGCGAGCGGCCGTCGGCGGTCATCAGGAAGCGCACGTCCTGGCCCGAGGGCAGGCGCTGGATCGACCCCGTCGCGACCTTGCCGTTGACCCGGAACGCGTCGCCGCCGCGGTCCGGCTGCTCGAGGAACTCACCGACGGTCAGGTAATAGGCGAAGCCGCGCGAGCCGCTGACCCCGACGACCAGCAGGAACACCATCGACAGCACGACCCCGCCGCCCAGGATCCAGAACTTGAGGCGCCTGCGGTCCATCGTCGTCTCCGGCGGCACGGGGGCTAGTGGATCCATGGTAGGAAGCGGGTGCCGCATTGTCAATCGAGCGCGTGTCCCGATTCGGGCGGCGGCCGAGCGCGTGGCAGTTGCCGCGGGGGGGGTCCGGGGATAGAGTGGGTCGGCCGTCGATTCGCGGGAGAGCGACGTGCGCGAGATCCGGGAGAAGCTCGAGACCGAGCTGCGGTCGCTCGAACGCGAGCTGCGCGTCGAGCTGCCGCGGGAGATCCGCACCGCGGTCGCGCTCGGCGATCTGCGGGAGAACGCCGAGTATCGCGCCGCGCTCGAGCGCCAGAGCTTCGTCCAGGCCCGCATCGGCCAGCTGCGCGAGCGGCTGACGCTCTTGACCTCGATCAACCTCGGCCAGATTCCCCGCGACCGCGCCGGGCTCGGCTCGAAGCTGACGCTGCGCGACCTGGACAGCGGCGGCGAGCATTGCTACGAGCTGGTCTTCCCCGAGCTGGCGGATCTCGACGCCGGCCTGATCTCGATCGCTTCGCCGATCGGCCGGGGCCTCGTCGGCCGGCGCGAGGGCGACGAGGTCGCGGTCGACGTCCCCGCCGGGCGCAAGCGCTACGAGATCCTCGAGCTGCGCACGATCCACGGCGACGGCCACGGAGCGTGACGCGGCCGCCCGCGGGCGGAGGCCGCCGCACGTGACTCGTCCGCGATCGGCCGTGGCGCGCCGGGCGCTGATCAGCGGGCGCGCCGCGGGCGGTGACGGAGGATCGTGCGCAGGATCTTGGACCCGGCCCGCAGCGTCCCCGACAGCGTCCCGCTGATCTTGGAGACGCCGATGCGCCGGCGGTAGGAGACGGGGACCTCGCGGTAGCGGGCGCCACGGGCGGCGGCCTTGACCTGCATCTCGGCGGTCCAGCCGAAGTCGGGGTCGCACATCGAGAGCGCGACGAGCGTCGACCAGCGGATCGCACGAAACGGTCCGAGGTCGGTCACCGGCAGGCCGTACAGACGGCGGATCAGCCAGGCGGCGAGCCGGTTCCCGAGGCGGGCCTGGGGCGGCAGCGCTCCGCGCTCGCTCCGTCCCGCGAGGCGCGAGCCGACCACCAGGTCGGCCGCGCCCTCGGCGATCGGGCGCACGAGCGCGGGCAGCTCGCGCGGATCGTCGCTGAAGTCGGCGTCGAGGAAGACCACGACGTCGGGTGGCGCGGGGCGGCTCCGCAGCGTCTCGATCCCGCTGAGACAGGCGCGGCCGTAGCCGCGGCGGTGCTCGACGACGACGGTCGCACCGCAGGCCCGCGCCGCCTGGGGCGTGCCGTCGGTCGACCCGTTGTCGACCACCACCACCTCGCGCACGCGCTCGCGCGGGATCGCCGCCAGCACCCGCGGCAGGGCCGCGCGCTCGTCGAGCGCGGGGATGATCACGTCGATCGTGGGCCAGGCGGGCCCGGGGCTCGGCGTGGAGTCCGCGGACGGCACTGGCCTATCATAGTCGGCCCGCGCCCGGCGGACGCGCCGGGCGTGCCTCCCGGCCGGGGAGCGGCCGCACCGCACGTGCTGAGCGCCCAGTCGGAGCTACGCTACCTGAAGGGTGTCGGCCCGCGCCGCGCGGCGCGTCTGGCCGAGCTCGGCCTGGCGACGGTCGAGGACCTGCTCTATCACCTGCCGTTCCGCTACGAGGATCGCCGCGCCTACGCCCGCATCGCCGACCTCGAGCCCCAGGGGCAGGAACGGACGGTCGAGGCGCGCGTCGAATCGAGCCGCCTGATCCGCACGCGGCGCCGCGGCTTCACGCTGTTCGAAGCGGCGCTGGCCGATCCGAGCGGCGCGATCCGCGCGGTGTGGTACAACCAGCCGTACCTCGAGCGCCTGCTGGTCGCGGGCCGGCGCGTCGTGGTCTTCGGACGGGCGGCGGTCGACCGCTACGGGCGGCGCGTGCTCGAGAACCCCGAGTACGAGCTGCTCGACGACGACGACGCCGAGGGGATCCACGCCGGACGCATCGTCCCGGTCTACCGGCGGCTGGCGGACTGCAGCTCGCGCGGGCTGCGCTCGCTGATGCACCGCGCGCTCGAGGACAGCGACCCGCGGAGCTTCGGTCCGACGGTCCCGGCCGAGGTGGTCGGCCGCGAGGGCTACCCGGAGCGCTTCGCGGCGCTGCGCGCCAGCCACTTTCCCCCGGCCGATGCCCGGCTCGAGCGCTTGGAGCGACGGGAGACCGCGGCCCAGCGCTACCTGGCCTACGAGGAGATCTTCCTGCTCCAGCTCGCGCTGGCGCTGCGGCGGCGCGGGCTGCACGAGCAGCCACGCGAGGTGTGCTACGAGATCTCGGACGCGCTGCGCACGCGGCTGGCCGGAGTCCTGCCGTTCAAGCTCACCGCGGCGCAGCGGCGGGTGCTGAAGGAGATCGGGGCCGACCTGCGCTCGCCGCACCCGATGAACCGCCTGCTGCAGGGCGACGTCGGCTCCGGCAAGACGATCGTGGCCCTGCTGGCCCTGCTGGTGGCGGTCGAGAACGGCTTCCAGGCGGCGCTGATGGCGCCGACCGAGATCCTGGCCGAGCAGCACGAGCGCAACATCCGCCGGCTGCTGGAGGCGGGCGGGATCGACTGGCCGATCCGGCTGCTGACCGGGTCGCTGCGCGCGGCCGCCCGGCGGCGCGCGCTGGCCGAGATCGCCTCGGGCCAGGCGCGCATCGTCATCGGCACCCACGCGCTGTTCGAGCCCGACGTGCGCTTCCGGCGGCTGGCGCTGGCGGTGGTCGACGAGCAGCATCGCTTCGGCGTGCTGCAGCGCGCGGCGCTGGCGGGCAAGGGCCCGCGACCGGACGTGCTGGTGATGACGGCGACGCCGATCCCGCGCTCGCTGGCGCTGACGCTGTACGGCGATCTCGACCTGTCGGTGATCGACGAGCTGCCTCCCGGCCGGATGCCCGTCGCGACCTACGTGCGGGGCGAGGAGGACCGCGACCGGGTCTATGCCCGGCTGCGCCAGGAGGTCTCGCGCGGGCGCCAGGTCTACGTCGTGGTCCCGCTCGTCGAGGAGACGGCGAAGAGCGACCTCAAGGCGGCGACGGTCTTCGCCGAGCAGCTCGCGCAGGGCGTGTTCCCCGGCTTCCGCGTCGGCCTCGTGCACGGGCGGATGGCGGCGGCGGACAAGGAGCGAGTGATGCAGCGCTTCGCGGCCGGGGAGATCGACGTGCTGGTGGCGACGACGGTGATCGAGGTCGGGGTCGACGTGTCGAACGCGACGGTGATGGTGGTCGAGCACGCCGAGCGCTTCGGCCTGTCCCAGCTCCACCAGCTGCGCGGCCGGGTCGGACGGGGCGCGGCGCAGTCGAGCTGCGTGCTGATGGTCGGCGGCGGAACCCCCGGGCTCGAGGCGCGGCGGCGGCTCGAAATCATGCGCGAGACGAACGACGGCTTCCGCATCGCGGAGCGCGACCTCGAGCTGCGCGGGCCGGGCGCCGTCTTCGGGACGCAGCAGCACGGCCTGAGCGACCTGCAGTTCTTGGCCGAGATCCTCCGCGCCCCGGGACTCGTCGAGTCGGCGCGCCGCTCCGCCGCCGACCACGCCGGCTGCGACCCGGACGCGGCTGCGGCGCTGCTGGCGGCACTCGGCGGGCGTTGGCGCCGCCGCCTGGAGCTGGCCCACGTCGGCTAGCCGCGGAAGCGCCCCCCGCGCGGCCGGCGCTAGCCGTGGGGGTTCTGCATCATCTTCAGGAACTCGTCGTTGGTCTTGCTCTTCCCGATCTTGTCGATCAACAGCTCCATCGACTCGACCACCGACATCTGGGTCAGGATCTTGCGCAGGATCCAGACCTTGTTCAGCGGCTCCGGCGGGATCAGCAGCTCTTCCTTGCGCGTTCCCGAGCGCTCGCTGTCGATCGCCGGGAACACGCGCCGGTCGACCAGCTTGCGGTCGAGGTGCAGCTCCATGTTGCCCGTGCCCTTGAACTCCTCGAAGATCACGTCGTCCATGCGCGAGCCGGTGTCGATCAGGGCGGTCGCGATGATCGTCAGCGAGCCGCCCTCCTCCAGGTTGCGCGCGGCGCCGAAGAAGCGCTTGGGCCGCTGCAGCGCGTTGGCGTCGATGCCGCCCGACAGCACCTTGCCCGACGGCGGCTGGACGGTGTTGTAGGCGCGCGCCAGCCGCGTGATGCTGTCGAGCAGGATCACCACGTCCTTGCCGTGCTCGACCAGGCGCTTGGCCTTCTCGATCACCATCTCCGCGACGTGCACGTGCTGCTGGGCCGGCTCGTCGAAGGTCGAGGCCACGACCTCGCCCTGCACCGAGCGCTGCATGTCGGTCACCTCTTCCGGGCGCTCGTCGATCAACAGCACGATCAGGAACACCTCGGGATGGTTGTGCGTCAAGGAGTTGGCGATCGCCTGCAGCAGCATCGTCTTGCCGGTGCGGGGCGGCGAGACGATCAGGCCGCGCTGGCCCTTGCCGATCGGGGTCAGCAGGTCCATGATCCGGCCCGACAGGTTGCCGCCCTCGACCTCCAGCTTGAGGTGCTGCAGCGGGTAGAGCGGGGTCAGGTTGTCGAACAGGATCCGCTCGCGGATCTTGTCCGGGTCGTCGAAGTTGACGGCCAGCACCTTGATCAGCGCGAAGTAGTTCTCGTCGGCCTTGGGCGGTCGCACCTGGCCCGAGACGGTGTCGCCGGTGATCAGGCCGAAGCGCTTGATCTGCGAGGGCGAGACGTAGATGTCGTCGGGGCCGGGGAGGTAGTTGTAGTCGGGGTGGCGCAGGAAGCCGTAGCCGTCCTGCAGGATCTGCAGCACGCCCTCGGCGAAGACCAGGCCGCTCTGCTCCGACTGGGCCTTCATGATCTCGAAGATCAGCTCCTGCTTGCGCATCGAGCTGGCCCCCGCGATGTCGAGCCGCTTGGCGACGACGCCCAGGTCCTGGTTGGTCATGCGGTAGAGCGAGTTCAGGTCGAGCACCTGGCTCTCCGGGCCGGCCGCGACCGCCGTCGCGCCGCCGGCGCGCTCGACGGCGGCGGGGGCGGCCGGCGCCGGCGCGTCCGGCTCGGCGCCGGGCGGCCGTCGCTCGCGACGGGGCTCGTCGTCGTCGGCGGCGCGCCGGCCGCGGGGTCGTTCCTCGGCCATCGGGACCTCCTCGTCGTCACCACCGGCCGGAGCCCGCCCCGGGCGGTTCATCCGCCGCGCTGGCCGTTCCCGGAACCGGTATCCAAACGGTGAGTGTTGATTGCTGCGGACCGCGAAGCGGGAAGTGGGGCGGCGTCCCGGTGGAGCCCGGACGATACCATGTCGCGCGCTGTGGCGTCCAGCACGCCGCATCACCGTGGCGGATCGAGGCGCCGCCCGCCGCCGGCCGCGGTCAGCCCCAGCGCGGCGATGCACTCCGCGGTGGCGGGGGCCCGGGCCGCCGCCGGGCCCGCGAGGTCCCGCGCCAGTCGCCGCAACCCGCCGGCATCATCGACGTCGTACCACGCTTCGAGCATCCGGAGGTCGACGCCGTGCCGCTCGGCCCGCTCGCAAGTCTCGCGCAGCACGTCGGGCCCACCCCACGGGATCCCGTCGAACAGCGGCGCCAGCGGCCGGCGCATGCCGATCAGCACGTACCCGCCGTCGTCGGCGGGAGCGACGACCGCCGCCGCGCCGCCTCGCAGCACGGCGGCTGCTTCCTCGACCAGGGCCGCGGGCAGGGTGGGGGCGTCGGCCGCGAGCGCCAACGTCGCCTCCGCCCCCGTACGGCTGCCGTGCTCGAACGCCCGCAGCAGCCGGGCACCGAGGTCCCCGGGGCCCTGCGCGCGCCGGGGCAGTCCCGCGAGCGACAGGCGACGCTCGCAGGCCGCGCTCCAGCGGCCCGCGAGGCGGATCTCGATCGAGTAGCGGTCGGCGAGCGAGCGCAGGAAGCGCACCTGATCGGAAAGGAACGCCTCGTACAGCGCGCACGCTTGCTCGGGTGACAGCGGCGGCACGAGGCGCGTCTTCACCCGGCCGGCCACGGGTCGCTTCGCGAGCAGCACCAGCCGCACCATCGCGACGGCATTCTAGGGTCGCGGGCGGACTTCCGACCCGGGACGCCCGGGCGGTACAATCCCCGGTGTGGGTGCAGCGGTCGGCCTCGTGCTCGCGGGTGGCGCCGGCCGGCGGCTCGGCCGGGACAAGGCGTCGCTCGTCGTCGACGGCCACGCGCTCGCGGCGCGGGCGGCGGCAGCCCTCGCGCCGCTGTGCCCGCGCGTGCTGATCAGCATCCGGACGGGGGGCGTCAACCCGGCCGCCGGGTTCGAGGCGATCGAGGACGAGCCCCCGGCGGGACGCGGTCCGCTGGCCGGACTGGTCGCCGGCTTCGCCGCCGCGCCGGGCTCCGACCTGCTGGTGCTGGCCTGCGATTACCCGCGCGTCACGGAGTCGCTGCTGCGCAAGATCCTCGCGGTGGCGACCGCCGCGGACGACGTCGTCTTCCCGGTCGACGAGGGCGGGCGTGACCACCCGCTCGTCGGGCTGTGGCGCGGCCGGATCGCGGGAGCGGCGCGCGCCGCTGTGGGGGAGGGTCGTCTGGCGGTGCGGGATCTGCTGGCGGGGCTCGCGGTCCGGAGGCTGTCGTGTCGCGCGGGCCGGGATGGGGCGGCGGACGGAGCCCTGGTCAACGTCAACCGGCCGGAGGACCTGCGGCGCTTCGCGGGCTAGCCGCACGCCGGACGGGCCGAGGAGAGCATGCGGAAGCTCACGCACGTGGATCTCGGCGGCCGCGCGGCGATGGTGAACGTCGGTGCCAAGCGTGCGACCCGTCGCAGCGCCCTCGCCGAGGGCTCGGTGCGCTTCGGCGCGCGAGCGTTCCGCGCGCTGGACGAGAACCGTCTCGCCAAGGGAGACGCCCTGGCTGCGGCCCGGCTGGCGGGGATCCAGGCGGCGAAGCGGACCGCCGAGTGGATCCCGCTGTGCCACACGGTCCCGCTCGATCATCTCGAGGTCTCGATCGAGCTCGACGCGCCGCGGCGGGCGGCACGGGTGACCGCCACGGCCTCCGCGCGCTGGCCGACGGGAGTCGAGATGGAGGCCCTCGTCGCCGTCAGCGCCGCCTGCCTCACGCTGTACGACATGGCCAAGGCGCTCGACCGCGGAGCGGTCATCGAGGGGGTGCGGCTCGTCGAGAAGCGCGGCGGGCGGTCGGGAAGCTGGCGACGCCGCGGGTGAGCCCCGGCTGCCGGAATCGAGCCTCAGCCGCGGGAGGGCCGCTCGTCGATCGCGTCGGCGAGCCAGCGCAGGTAGGCCGGGTCGCCGCTCGCGATCGGGAGCGCGATGACCTCCGGGGTCTCGTAGCTGTGGAGCTCGAGGACCGCCGCGCGGACGGCCTCGACGAGCGCCGTCGAGGTCTTGACCAGGAGCAGCCGCTCCTCTTCCCGCACGACCTCTCCCTTCCAGCGGTAGACGGAGCAGACCGCGGGCACGACGTTGACGCAGGCCGCCAGGCGCCGCTCGACCAGGGCGCGCGCGAGCGTCTCGGCCTGCTCCTCCGAGCCGGCGGTCGTCAGCACCAAGCTGAAGCCGTGACGCTGGTCCATCGGGCCGCGAGTGGTCGCCGGAACGGTCGCGGGGCGCGGCGGATTCTACCACGCTGCCGCGGGCCGGCGGCCGACCCGCGCGACCCCCACGCCCGGCCACCGCCGGCGCACCGCGACCGCTGCCGGACGTGCGGCGCGGGAGACGGTGCAGCGCGATGGATGGTGTATAGTCCAGCCCTCGAACGTCGATCGGCGCGGTGCGCCGCGGGGGGCGCGGTCCGGGATGTCGCGCGAGGCAGGCGGTCGCATCCGCGACGTCGTGGCACGCGAGGTCCTCGACTCGCGGGGCCATCCGACCCTCGAGGTCGACGTGATCCTCGAGGGCGGCGTGCTGGGGCGGGCGCTCGTGCCCTCCGGCGCATCGACCGGGTCGCGCGAGGCGCTCGAGCTGCGCGACAAGGACCGGCGCCGCTACGGCGGGCGCGGGGTGCGGAAGGCGATCGAGAGCGTCCACCGGCGCATCGCCCCGGCGCTCGGCGGGCTCGAGGCGATCAACCAGGTCTGGATCGACCAGGCGCTGATCGAGCTCGACGGGACGCCGAACAAGTCCAAGCTCGGGGCCAACGCGATGCTCGGCGTGTCGCTCGGCGTCGCCCGCGCCAGCGCCGAGTGGCTCGGGATCCCGCTGTACCGCTACCTCGGCGGCTGCAACTCGAAGCGGCTGCCGGTGCCGCTGCTGAACGTGCTCAACGGCGGCGCGCACGCCGACAACAACGTCGACGTGCAGGAGTTCATGGTCGTGCCGGCCGGCGCGGGATCGTTCTCCGAGGCGCTGCGCTGGGGTAGCGAGTGCTACCACGCGCTGAAGGGCGTGCTGCGGAAGCGCGGGCTGTCGACCGCGGTCGGCGACGAAGGCGGGTTCGCGCCCGATCTCGACAGCAACGAGCGCGCGCTCGAGCTGCTCGTGGCCGGGATCTCGGCGGCGGGGTTCACCGCCGGACGCGACGTGAGCCTGGCGCTCGACGTCGCGGCGTCGGAGCTGCAGCGCGGCGGGAGGTACCGGCTGGCGGGAGCGGGCCGGAGCCGCGAGCAACTGGTCGAGCTCTATCGCCGCTGGACGCGCGAGTTCCCCGTGGTGTCGATCGAGGACGGGATGGCCGAGGGTGACTGGAAGGGCTGGAGCCTGCTGACCGCGGCGCTCGGGGAGCGCGTGCAGCTCGTCGGCGACGACCTGTTCGTGACGAACCCGACGATCCTGCGACGGGGGGTCGAGCTCGGCGTCGCCAACAGCGTGCTGATCAAGCTCAACCAGATCGGCACGCTGACCGAGACGCTCGACTGCATCGAGCTGGCGCATCGCTCCGGCTACACCTGCGTCGTCTCGCACCGTTCGGGGGAGACGGAGGACACGACGATCGCCGATCTGGCGGTCGGCCTCAACCTCGGCCAGATCAAGGCCGGAGCGCCGTGCCGCGGCGAACGCAACGCCAAGTACAACCAGCTCCTGCGCATCGAGGAGGAGCTGGGAGACGACGCGATCTACGCCGGCCGGGAGGCGTTCCGCGGAGCGGGTGCGGCCGGCGCCGGTCGTGCCGCGGCGCGGACCTCGGCGCGATGACGTGGCCGCCCTGGCGCGGGCGATGGGGTGAGGGCGGGCCGCGCGAGGCGCCCGACAGCGACGCCCGCCGTCTGGTGCTTCCGCGCGTCGAGGCCGAGGCCCCCGAGACCGCTCGCCGGCTGAGACTCCGCCGCCGGGCGCTGGTGCTCGCGGTCGCGCTGCCGGTGGCGCTCGGCACGCTCGTCGCTGTCGTGGGCAACGGCGGCTTGCTCGACGCGCGCCGGCTGAAGCGCCAGCTCCGGCAGCTCGAGGCCGACGTCGCGCTGCGGGAAACGGAGGTCTCGCGGCTGCGCGACGAGGTCGCGCGCCTGGCGGGCGACCCGCTCGCGACGGAGCGCGCGGCGCGCGAGGATCTGGGCTACGTGCTCCCGGGCGAGATCGACTTCCTGCTGCCGCGCAGCCCGAGCCCGCTGGACGAGAGCGAAGCGGGCGCGCCTCCCGCCCCCTGAACGCGGCGCGGGCGCGAGGGTTGAAGGATGCGCGGCATCTGTTATACTCCGCCCGACCGTGCGGGCCTCGACGAACGGCCGAGCCGCGGATCCAAGACGCGGGGTGGAGCAGCCTGGTAGCTCGTTGGGCTCATAACCCAAAGGTCGGAGGTTCAAATCCTCCCCCCGCCACCAACCTTCCAAGGAAAAACCGAGTAATCGGAGCGGCGACGAGCCGCGATTCCGTCTGATTGCGCGGGTTCTGTGCGGGAAGCGTGCGGGAGCGTCAACGCGCGTCCCCCTCGGGCCGCATCGGAACTACCGTCCGCGTGCCCCGGGTCTTCGCGCGGTAGGCCTCGGTGCGGCGCAGCGCATCTCGGCGGTCCTCGTCGGCGGCGACGTTGTAGCGCATGAACATGCTCACCGGGCGGTGTCCGCTGATGCTCATGGCGACGGAATGAGGGACGTCCGCACGGACCATGTCCAGATCGGCTCGACCGAGCTGTTCGAACTCCCGGCGCTTGGTGGCAGTACCCGGCGACGAAACACCACGGGATGTGCCGCAGTTGGCGGCGCTGTCAGGTGGCCAGATGGCCGCAAGGAGCGTCGATCACCTACTGAACACGGATCCTTGCGGAAACGGCGGCGCCTCTTCCAGGAATGTGCTCTCTTTCCCCCGCTTGTTATCAACGCGGGCCTTGTCGCGGCAACTAAAAAGCGGGTCCGATTCATCCTCTGGTGCGAGTACACAGTCCATGAAGACACTGGGACCGTCTGATTCTACGTAGATGTACAAGCTGCGGTCCGGTGTGACCGACACGTTTGCGAGGAATGACGTGAATCCACCGATTGGCTTGTCGAACTCTAGGCTGATTTGGACTTTCTCGAATGGGCAGACTCTGAAGGGCTGCGGGACCTCTTTGAGTCCGGGCTTATCGACCCAGCACGTGTATCGCCGCGCACGTGGTTTTGGTGGAAGGATCTGCGCCCCGAATACAGGCGACCTAATGGCCGAGAACGAAACGCCAAACTCGATCAGATGTTTCGCGATCCCTTGCGCGTCGTTGTAGGCGTTGTACACGACTACGTAGCGATTATCCGGTCGTTCGCCGAAGGTGCCAGTGCTGTACAACCAACGCTGAAGGGCTGGATTGAAAGCGAGCCAGGCAGTCAAGACGACAACTGCCGCGACGACAGCTACCCAACCACGGTCCCCCATCGGTGATCGGTTAAGGGTAAGTCCCTCCTTTGATTGATCGGATCAACATGGGCTGCTCTCCGTCGACAACGGTCGAGCGTACCACGGTGCGACGAGTTGTGGGAAGACTTGAAATGGGCC
>Ga0187892_10000224_pt1 | contig 149079 bp, 136 predicted proteins | sample MA1701073metaG_FD_139345 | JGI IMG/M metagenome (GOLD analysis project Ga0187892, IMG submission 139345) | Bio-ooze microbial communities from a basaltic lava cave in the Kipuka Kanohina Cave System on the Island of Hawaii, USA - MA170107-3 metaG ...
CCCCCCTCCCCCCCCCAGCGCGATGGCGGCGGCCGCCGCGCCCAGCGCATTCTCGACGTTGAACCGGCCGAGCAGCGGCAGCCGCACCGGCGCCCGCTTCCCGTTCGCCGTGAGCAGAAACCGCATGCCCGTTGCGTCGCCGGCGATGTCGCCCGCCCGGACATCGGCCGGACGGTCGACCCCGAAGGTCAGCCGCTCGGCTTCCCCCGCCCCCCGGGACGGCAGCCGCCGCCACGCCGGATCGTCGGCGTTGACGATCTCCCACCCGCCGGGCGCGAGATAGCTCGAGAGCCGCAGCTTGGCCGCCAGGTACTTCTCCTCCGTCTCGTGATAGTCGAGGTGGTCGCGCGTCAAATTCGTGAACACGGCGGCGCGGAACGTCAGGCCCCACAGCCGATCCTGGTCGAGCGAGTGCGAGCTCGCCTCCATCGCCACGGTGGTACAGCCCGACGTCTGGAGAGCGGCCAGGGCCGCCTGCAACTCGACCGGGCCGGGAGTGGTCAGGGCCCCGGTCCCCGGCACTACGCGCCCGGTCCCGTCGATAGCGCCGAGGGTGCCGATCGAGCCGGCGGGCTGGGCTGCGCCGAACAGGTGCCGGAGCAGGTGCGTCGTCGTCGTCTTGCCGTTGGTCCCGGTCACCGCAACCAGGTGGAGCGTCCGGGCGGGCTCTCCATGGAAGAGGGCGGCCGCCACCGCGGCAGCAAGCCGCCCGTTGGTCACCCGGATCTGTGGGGCCGAGACCCCGCTGAGGTGGTGCTCGACCACGACCGCGCTCGCGCCGCCGGCCACGGCGGCCGGCACGAACGCGTGCCCGTCCGCGGTCGTGCCCTCGTAGGCGACGAACAACCCGCCCGCCTGCACCGAGCGGCTGTCGGTGGTCACCGCCGCGAACTGCTCCGAAAGGCCGGGTGGCCATGATGCGAGCAGACCGGCCGATTCGAGCCGCTCCTTCAGCACGTCAGCGCGCACCCGGCCGCTCCGCGCGCACTGTGACCAGGGCGCCCGGCTCGGCCTCCGCGCCGGCCGCCGGCGACGTGCCGGCCACCGTGCCCCACCCGTTGACCCGCACCCGGAACCCGGCGCGGTGCAGCGCGCGTGCCGCAGCCCGGAGATCCAGCCCCGCCACGTCCGGCACGGGCGCCCGTGCGCCGGCGGGCGCGGAGTCGGCGGCCAGCGGCCACGCCACGAGCACCGGCGGCACCGGAGCGGCCGCGCCGGCGGCCAGTGGGGCGCCCGCCGCGCGCCGCCGCGTCAGCCGCGAGCGGTCGAGCGTCACCGCCGGCGTGGCAAGCGCCGCTTCGAGAATCGTGCGGACCACGGGCGCCGCGGTGGAACCGCCGAAATAGTCGCCCTCCGGGTCGTCAATCTTCACCACCAGGACGAGCTGCGGGTCCACGGCCGGGAACAGACCCACGAAGCTCGCGGTGTAATGGCCGGCCTCGTAGCGCCGGCCGACCACCCGCCGGGCTGTGCCCGTCTTGCCGGCCACCGAGTAGGTGCTGAGCGCGGCCTCACGTCCCGTGCCCCCTTCGACCACGCCGCGCAGCATGTGCGCCAGACGCTCGGCGACCGGGGCGCTGACCACGCGCCGCACCGGCCGGGTCGCGGCGCGACGCCGCACCCGGCCGTCGGGGGCGGGTTCCCGCACCTCGCGCACCACGGTGGGTTCCACCAGCACACCGCGGTTGGCGAACACCCCGTACGCCGCGGCGAGCTGCAGCGGGGTCACCGCCAGCTCGTACCCCATCGCGAGGCTGGCCGCGCTCTCACCCGACCAGTCGCGCGGGTGGCGCAGCCGGCCCGGCGACTCGCCCGACAGCTCGATACCGGTCAGGCTTCCGAAGCCGAAGTCCCGCAGCGCCTCGTACTGCTCCACCGCCGACAGCCGCTCGCCCAGCTTCACGATGCCGATGTTGCTCGACAGCCGGATCACGTCGGCGAGGGTGACCAGACGGGCCGGATGCGGGTCGGTGAACGGCCGGTTCCCCCGGCGCCAGGTCCCGCCTCCGGCATCCACCGTATCGTGGGGCGTCGCCCGCCCGACGCGCAGCAGCGCAGCCGCCGTGAAGATCTTGGCCGTCGAGCCGGGCTCGAACACGTCGCCGACGAACCCTCCGCTCCGGCCGATGCTGGCGAGCGCGAGCAGGTCACCGGTCGCGGGCTGGAGGATAACCACGTTGCCGCCGCTCGCTCCCGCCTCGGCCACCGCGGCGGCCAGGGCGCGGTCGGCGATTTCCTGCAGCTCGGCGTCCAGCGTCGTCACCACGTCGGCGCCGTCCACCGGATTCGCAGCCGGCCGCGACGGCGAGGGATAGGTCCGGCCCAGGTGGTCCTTGAGCACCACCGCCGTGCCCCGCCGTCCCGCCAGCGCCGAGTCGAGCGCGCGCTCGAGGCCGCTCGCTCCGCGACCGCGGACGTCGGTGCGCCCGATGAGTCGGGGCGCGAGGTCCGCCCGCGGATAGAACCGCTCGAGCCGCCGCAGCAGGTGCACGCCGCGCAGCGGCCTCAGCGGCGCCACGGCGTCCCAGCTGAACGGGCCGGGCCACTCGACCCACACCCGGCCCGAGTGGAGGGCGTCCTCGACGCGAGCCGCCGGCAGGCCGAGCGCGCGGATCAGCATGATGGCCGTGCGCGCCGGGTCGTCGAGGTCGCGCGGCGCCACGCCGACCCCGAACGTCTCGCGGGTCAGGGCCAAGGCCACGCCATTCCGGTCGAACAGGGCGCCCCTGCGGGCCGGTAGCGACACGTTGGCCGTGTGCTGGGCGGCGGCGCGGGCGCGCCACACCTCGCCCTGCGCGAGCTGGAGCTGCGCCGCGCGCCCCACGACGGCGAGTGCCGCGAGGCCGAATCCGGCGGAGACGAGTGCGATGCGGTTGGGTGCGCTCACGCCCTCAGCGGGGTAGCGGTCCCTGCAGAATCGTGATTTCGCTGTCCTGAGGCAAGCGCAGCCCGTGCCGACCCCGCGCCAGCGGTACGATCACACCCCGGCTCCGCGCGTGCTGCACCGCGCCGATCAGGCTGGCTTTCTGGACCTCGAGGGCCCCGCGCACCCGCTCCAGGTCCCGCAGCTCGCGGGCCGCCTCGAGCGCCGCGGTCTGGCGCCGCACCACGATCAGCGCGACGGCGAGAAACCCCGCCAGACCGAGCGCGACCCAATGCCGCCCCCTGAATCGCCGGACCTGCTTCATTCGGCCTTCCGGAAGGCGCGCAGCCGCGCGCTCCGCGCTCGCGGATTCCGCTCCGCTTCCGCTTCGGCCGCCGCGATCGCCTTGCGGGTCAGGAGCGTGCCGAGCGGCCGGCCCCGGCAGGTACACACCGGCTGGTCGCTCGGGCACACGCAGGCCCTGGCCCACTCGCGGAACTGGTGCTTCACGATCCGGTCCTCACCCGAATGATACGCGATCACGGCCACCACGCCCTCGGGGGCCAGCAGGTCGAGCAGCGCGGGCAGCGCCGCGCCGAGCCGCGCCAGCTCGCCGTTGACGGCGATCCGGACTCCCTGGAACAGCCGCGCGAAGTCGCCCGGCCCGCTCCGGGGCCCCAGGACCGCGCGAATCGCGTTGACCAGGTCGTCGCTGATCGCGAACGGCGCATTGCCACGGCGCCGCACGATCTCGCGCGCGAGGCGGGCGGCGCGCCCGCGTGGCTCGTCCGCGCCGGACCCGAACGCCGCGGCCAGCTCGGCTTCCGACGCCGAGCGCAGCCAGTCGGCCGCGGTCGGTCCGGCGGTGCTCATCCGCATGTCGAGCGGCACGCCGGGCCGGAAACTGAAGCCGCGCGCGTCGTCGTCGAGCTGCGGCGAGCTGACCCCGAGGTCCAGCAGGATGCCGTCCGGCGCGAAGGCACGCACCGCGGGGTCGGCCGCCGCGTCGGCGAAGTCGAGCCGGCGCACGTCGGCGGCCGTGCCGGCGAGGGCCCGGCGTGCGGCAAGCGCCGCGTGCGGGTCCTTGTCCAGCGCGAGCACCATCGCCCCGGCGTCGGCCAGCGCACGGGCGTGTCCGCCGGCGCCCGCCGTACCGTCCAGCACCCGCCGGCACCCGGCAAGGAGCCGCACCACGTCATCGCAAAGAACCGGTTCGTGCGCGAATGCCTGCGGCGCGTCCGCGCCGGGTCGCTGCTCAGGCTTTGTCGTTCCGTCCCCCTGTGCCTCTGTGCCCCCCGTGCCCCGCTCTTCATCGTGCCCGCGTCTCAAAGCAAAGCGCCCCACCGGAGTTCGGCGGGGCGCGCGGTGAACGGGGCTGACGGGGCTCGAACCCGCGACCTCCGGTGTGACAGACCGGCACTCTAACCAAGCTGAGCTACAGCCCCCCGCGGACAGCCGCGAAATCTAAGCGCGGCCGGTGGGGCCTACAAGCGCTCAACGCCCCCGAACGGGCGCACCTCCGGAGCCACTGCCGGTGCAGCGGAAGTTCCGCTGGAACGCCTCGGCGCGTTGCCGCAGACCGGGGATCCACTGCATCAGCGCGGTGTTGGCGCGGTCGCGATCCACCGAAGCCCCCGCGATCATGTTTTGCTCCGCTTCCGGCAGGAGCTCCTGCACCCGGCGCACGGCTTCGCAGTTGCGGTTCGTCTCTGCATCGCGGTCCAGGCTCGCCATCAGCTGGATCTGCGCGAGCGACAGGAAATGCGCCGCCGGCCGCTGCAGCCGCGGGTCGGCGGCCCAGTCCTTCGCCTTCTGCAGGCGTTCCACGGCGGCCACGAAGTTCGTGTCGCGCATGGACTGCGCTCCAGCCTGGAAATAGAAGCCGGCGACGTAGGGCCTCCAGGCGGTGTCGGCGGCCACCGCCGCGTCGGAGTGCGCGATCGCCGAATCGTGCAAGCCGCGAGCCGAGTACGGCCGTGCCAGCAGCAGGTGCCCGCGAGGGTCGCTCGGCTGCAGCTGCAGGTACTGCCGGGCGGCCTCGATGGACTGGTTGGTATCGGCTCGGGCCATCGCCAGCGTGGCGAGGTCATACCAGTAGACGGGGTTCTGGGGAGTGCGCCGCGTGCCGACCTGGGTCCAGTGGTACAGCCCTGCCGAGTCCGGGACGTTCTTGAAGTAGTTGGTGATCCGGAACACGAACAGCGAGTCGACGCTCGCCGAGTCGATCTCACCGACCTGTTGCAGCGTCGCGGCCGCCTCCTCCCAGCGGTTCAGCACCGCGAATGCCACCGACTTGGCCCGCAGCAGCTCGAGCGAGGCCGGATTGGTCTCGAGACCCTGATCGATGATCGACAGCGCGTCCTGCGCGCGGCCCAGGCGCGTCAGCAACGCCGCCGTGCTGACCCGGAGCTCGTTGTCACGACGGTCAATGGTCAGGATCCGGCGAACCATGTCCACGAGGTTGTTGGTGTCGGCGGCCGCCTCGTACTTCTGGGCGAGACGCCGCATCACGATCGTGTTCAGCGTATCGCGCCGGTAGGCTTCGCGCAGCGCGACGACGACCGAATCGCCGGGCGCGTTCTGGCTCTCCCGGACCATCGCGATGCACAGCCACGCCGAAGCGCTGGTGGAGTCCTCGCGCAGCGCGTTGCGCGCTTCCTGGATCGCGCGGTCGTGCGTGCCCTGCTCCCGGGCCTGATTGCAGCGCTGCACGTTGTCGAACGACTGGAACGCGCTCATCAGCCGGTTCGCGACCTCGGCGCCCGTGCCCGACCCGACGCGCTGCGCGGTGGCGCCGACCACCACGTTGGCGCTCTGCGGCGCCTGGCCCGCGGTCTCGTACAGGCGGCCGGCCACGAACACCGAATCGCCGCGCCGGAACAGCCGGCCTTCGATCACGAACCGCGCGTTGAGGAACCGCCCGAGCGTGCGGACGGTCGGCGGGTCGAGCGGGACATCGGCCGGATACCCGCTCATGATGAGATTCTCGTTCATGTTCTGCCGCGAAATCGTGTTGAACCGATCCAGGTGCGCGACGCGGATCCGTTCCCGGGTACCGTCGGCCACCAGCAGCGCCACGGCCGAATCACGCGACTGCTCGTAGTTATATGGCGTGACCAGCAGCTTGGGGGCGTTGGGATTGGGCTGCGTGCGCCGGACCAGCTGGGCCTCGACCCGGCCGGCCACGGCGAGCCCGACAAGGGCGAAAGCCGCTGCGCGCACGAAACGAGTCACCATCAACCTCCGCGAAAACCGGTCCCCATGGAGCCGGCCAGTGGGCGAAGAGGGATTCGAACCCCCGACTTCCTGCGTGTAAGGCAGGCGCTCTGGACCAGCTGAGCTATTCGCCCGTGTCCGCTTCAGACGATGAGTCCGAGCGGCAGCAGCACGCAGTAGCCCACGACCAGCAACACCGGTGCCAGCGTCGTCGAACCCGACGCCAGGAGCACGTAGCCGGCGGTCAACGCCAGCGCCGCCCCTCCCAGCAGCAACAGGTTCGCGAGCCCGAGCTGAAGCCGGGACTGGGGGGCGGAAGTCTGCACGGGCATTGAGGATACCCCCAATCGTCGAAGTCCGTCAACCCTCGCTCTCGCCGGGCGCCGGCGGGCTCCCGCCGCCATCCACGAGCGCGAGCATCTCCTTGCACTTCTTACCCCACGGGTTGAACTTGTTCGCCTGGAACCCCTGTTCCCAGGTCAGCCGCGCCGTGGGCTGTTCCCCGGCATGCCACTGCGCCCGGCCCAGCTGATAGTAGGCCTCGATCAGGTTCGGGCCCAGCTCCAGCGTCTTGCGGAAGAACGTGTCGGCGTCCTCGTACATCTCCCGCTCGAGGTAGACCAAGCCGAGGTAGTAGTGCGCGTACAGGGTGGCCTTCTTGTCGTTGGCCAGCCGGATCGCCTTGGACAGGTGCTCGATCGCCTCACCGAAAATGCGCTTCTTGAGACAGATGTACCCCACGTTGATGCGGGCGAGCGAGTTGGCCGGCTCGCGCATCAGCACCTTCTGGAACGTCAGCAGCGCGTCGTCGTAGTCCTCTTTGAGCATCTGCGCCCAGCCCAGCAGGGACTCGGCCTGCGCGTCGCCGGGTGACAGCTCGAGCGCCTTGCCGAGCGCCTGGATGGACCCCGCGTAATCGCCGAGCGACAGGAGGCTCCATCCCTTCTCGATGAACGTCGAGGCGCCGATGTGGTCCGCGTGAATCACCGGCTTCTCGCCCAGCTCGGGGGCCGGGGCCGACTTGGTGCCCTGGGCCAGCTGCTTGTAGCGGTCCACCAGCGGCTTGATGTCGTCCTTGAGCTGGGTCAGCTCCCCGATCAGGGCATCCACCTGTTTGAACAGGCCGATGATGTCCTTCTTGCATTGCTCCAGCTCGGCCGGGCTCTGGGCCGCCTCGAGGGCGGCATTCACCTGCTCGTAGCGCGTGCGAAAGGGCTGCAACGCGGGTTCAGGCATGGGCCGCCTCCGCGTGGACCGTCTCGAGCTGGATGCGCTCGGACGACGTCAGCAGCCGGGCCGACTGCAGCAGCACAATGGTGCGCGGGCCCAGCGAGATGATGCCTTGGATGTACTCGGCCGCCAGACCCCGCACCACGGCGGGCGGCGTGCTCACCGCCTCGGCGCCCACGCGCAGCACTTCAAGCACCGCGTCCACCACCGCGGCGACCACCAGGCCTTCGACGTCGAGCACGACCGTGCGTGTCTCCTCGCGCAGGGCCGCGTCCTTGAGCTCGAAGCGCTTGCGGAGGTCCACCACCGGCACGACCGCGCCCTGCACCTGCAGCACGCCCTCGAGGAAGGCGGGTGCCTTCGGCAGCCGCGCCGGCGCTTCGTAGCGCAGGATGCGCTGCACGTGGAACACGTTGAAGGCGAATTCCTGCCCGCCGACGCGGAACACGACCACCTGGATGTCGTCACCCTGGCTCATTCGGACGCTCCCCCGAGCTTCTCGACCAGCACGCCGAGATCCAGCACCGTCACCAGCTCATCACCCACCCGCCATACGCCCGATGCCCACGCCGCCGGCGCCGCACCGACGAACGTGGCACCCCGCTCCACCACCGCCTCGACGTCGTCCACCTCGAGGGCCATGGTCACCCCGCCCGCGGACACGACGACCGCCGTGTCGCTGACGTGGCCGGGCGGGCTCGCTCCGGCGAGCAGGCTCGCCAGGTGGATCAGCGAGCAGTGTCGCTCGTGCAGCGGCATCACGCCTCGGAGCGCCGGCGTGCGCGCGGGCACGGGCCGCGGCGGCGGGACGTCCACGACCTCGCGCACCGCCTCGAGCCCGAGACCGTACCGCTCGCCGCCGGCCCGCACGACCAGGAACCGTCCCGCGGCGCTCATGCCGCGGTCCCGGGCCGCACCCGCAGCAGCTCGCCCGCCGCCCGCTCGGCGATCCGCTCCAGGGGCACGGCGTGCCGGGCAGCCCCGTTGTGGAGCGCCGCCTGGGGCATGCCATGCACCACGGCGGTGCCCTTGTCTTGCACGAACGTGGGCGCCCCCGCGGTGCGCATCGCGAGGAGGCCCTCGGCCCCGTCGCGGCCCATCCCCGTGAGAACCACGCCCACCGCCGCCGCCCCGAACACCTCGGCCACCGATCGCAACAGGTGGTCGGCGGCGGGCCGCACGCCCCACAGGGTGGGATCTTGCGACAAGCTGCAGGAGACGGCGCCGGACGGGTCGCGTCGCACTCGGAGATGGTAGTCGCCGGGTGCGATGTACACCGTGTCGGCCTCGACCGGCATGCCGTCTTCGGCCTCGACGACCCGGTGCGCCGACTGGGCGTCGAGCCGTTCGGCCAGGCTCCGGGTGAACCCGCGAGGCATGTGCTGGACGACCAGCGTGGCGGCTCCCAGGCCCGTCGGCAGCGCGGGAACGACTTCGGCGAGGGCGCGCGGGCCGCCGGTCGAGGCGGCGATTGCCAGCGCCAGATTCGCCTCGCGGGGCCCCGCAGCGGCGCTCGGCGGGGCCACCCTCGGGCGCGCCAGCACGCGCACGTGCGCCAGGTCGGCCGCGGCCGCCGCCCGCAGTGCCGCGATCAGCCGGTCGCCCACCGCGGCGGCGGCCTCGCGCCCCAGCCCCTCCGGCTTCTCGACCAGGTCCACCGCGCCCAGCTCCAGCGCCCGGATCGCCTCGGCCGAATCGCGGCCCGCGCGGGCACTCACCACCACGATCGGCCGCGGTGCCTCGCTCATGATGTACCCGATGGCTCCGAGCCCGTCGAGCTCCGGCATCGAGATATCCATCGTGACGAGGTCGGGGTGGTACGTGTGCACCTTCCGCAGCGCGTCGAGGCCGTTGCGCGCGGTCGCCACGACCCGGAACTCTCCCGACGCCGTGATCACGTCCGACAGCACGCGGCGCATCAGCGCGCTGTCGTCGGTCACCAGCACGGAGGGAAGGGGATCAGAGGTCACGCGCGCCCCGTTGTACCGAGCGGATCTCGAGCCGCCCGACGGGCAGGTGGAAGTAGACGCTGCGGCCGTAGTCGCTCCCGGTATCCTCGCCGACGACGGGAATCCGTGCCGTCTTCAGCGCGTCGCGCGCGGCCATCACGTTGCGCTCTCCCATCTGGGCCATGCCGGGGCTGGCCAGGTTGGCGAACATCGCGGCCCCGCCCACCAGTCGCGCCCGCAGCCGGTCGGGGTCCCCGCCCAGCTGGTGCAACCGCTCCACCAGGAGCGGGACGGCGGTCTCCGGGAACTTCGCCGGATTGGTGCGGTCCCGCGCGAGCGTCGGCGAGGGCAGCAGCACGTGGGCCAGCCCGCCCACACCGGCGTGCCGGTCGTGCAGCACGATCGCCACGCACGAGCCGAGGCCGAGAGTGATGATCGTCCCCTCGCGCCCCACGGCCCAGTCCGCGACTCGCACGATCGTCTCGGTCACGGACGCCGAAACAGGCGTTCGCGCGCGTCGACGACCTGAAACGCCCGGCGCGCGGGCCCGAACAGGGTCTCGACCTTGCCGAGCAGCAGCCAGCCGCCCGGCGCCAGCGCATCGTGGAACCGCTGGAACAGCAGCTCCTGCGTCGGTCGGTCGAAGTAGATCACGACGTTGCGGCACGTGATCAGGTCGTACGGCGCCTGCGGTGCCGGGTCGCGCGTCAGGTCGTGCCGGATCGGCCGCACCAGCCGGCGCGCGGCGGCCACCACCGTGAACGGGGGCCCCGGCGAGAAGTAGCGGCCGAGCAGATCGGCCGGCACTTCCTCCACGGACGCCTTCCCGTACTCGGCCTTGGTGAGGACCGCCAGGGCGCCCGGATCGAGGTCGGTCGCGTCGATGCGGACCCGCCCCAGGCCCTGCTCACGGCACAGGATCGCCAGCGACAGGGGCTCCTCGCCGGTGGCGCACCCGGCCGACCAGACGGCCACGGGCCGGTTCTTCGCGAGCAGATCGGCAAGCACCACGTTCCGCAGCACCGCGTAGGTGTCCGGGTTCCGGAAGAACTTGGTGACGTTGATCGTCAACGCATCCAGCAGGCGATCGATCTCCGCGGGGTCGGTGTCGAGCACGGCGGCGTAGGCGTCGTAGGTGTGCACGCCGCGGGCCCGCATCCGGACCGCGAGCCGGCGCCTGAGACACGGCTCCTTGTAGCTCGTGACCCGCAGGCCCCGGCGCTCGATCTTGGCCAGCAGCCCCTGGAGGGCGGCGTCGCCGGCCGGCGCGGGCGTCGTCACTCTCCGAGTCCCAGCGTTTCGAGGTTGCGGCGCGCCATCTCGTGCTGCGGGTTGAGCGCGAGGGCCTCCTTCCAAAACCCCACGGCGTCGGCGCTGCGCATCTGCTTGTAGGCGATGTTGCCGAGCTTGAACAACACGTCGTCCCCCAGCCGGGGCGCGAGCTTCACGGCCCGCAGATACTGCGCCTGGGCGTCGTCGGCCCGGCCGGTCTTGTAGTACAGATCGCCGAGGTTCTTGGACAGCTGCGGCAGCATCGGATCGTCCTCGAGCGCGGCGGCCGTCAGCGCTTCGGCGCGGTCGGTCTTCCCGAGTCGCTCGAGCAGCACCGCGAGGTTGTTGCGCAGCGGCGCGCTCTTGGGGTAGGCCTCGACGCCGGCCTCGGCGGCGTGGAGCGCGTCGGCCTCGTCGCCCGCCACCACCGCCGCCAGCGTGCGCGCCCAGAACCACAGCGCGATCGGCTTGCGCACGCCGAGGAGCGCCTTGGCGCGCTCGAGGCGCTCCACGGCCTCCGCCCCCTGGCCCCGCTTCAGGGCGAGCACACCCCACGCCGTGAGGATGCGAGCCTCCGTGGCGCCCTTCTGGACCGCCATGGCGAGCGCGGCGTCGGCCTCGGCGAGGCGACCCATCTGCTCCAGCGCGATGCCCAGATTGTGCAGGATCGCCGCCCGGCCCGACCCCGTTTCCGCGGCGTGGCGCAGCGCGTCCACCGCCTCGCCCCAGCGGCCCTGCCGCAGCGCCACGAGGCCGAGGTAGAAATGGGCCTGCTCGTCATTGCTGCGGAGCTCGATCACGCGCCGGAACTCCCGGCCGGCCTCGTCGAACATCGCCGTCTTGTAGAACGCGAGCCCGAGGTTGCGGTGCTCGTCCACCCGCGCCTCGCTGACCTGCGGCGTCGCTTCCGGCGTCGCCGTCTTCCCCAGCCGGTGTGCGAAACCCGCGCTCACGAGGCCGTACAGCGCCTTGCCGACCTCGAACTCCAGCAAACCCGAGTCCTCGGTGACGCGCGCCACGTCGCGCACGCCGTCGAGCAGCGGCAGGATCCGTTCCTGCTCGGACGTGAGCGACACCCCTGCTTCGCCGAGCCGCTGGCGCTCCACCACGAAGATCAGGTCGAAGCTCGGGACCTTCTTCTCGATGAGGCTCCACTCGTCCACCCGCCGCGCGCCCTCGAGCAGCAGCGACTCCGGGCCGATGCGCACCAGGAAGTCCTGCGCTTCCGGCCGCACCTCGCTCTCGAAGGAGAACGTGCCGCTGGTCCAGGTGAACAGGTAGTAGACGGCCTCCTCGATCTGGACCCGCACGTAGCGCTCCAGGTCGGGGCGGCTCAGCGCGCCCAGCTCCACCAGCAGCTCGCCCAGACGCTTGCCGCGCTCGTGCGCCTGCCGCTCGATGGCCGCGTCCAACTGGGCCTGGGTCACGAGGCCGTTCTTCACCAGGATGTCGCCGAGCCGGTCGCGCCGGTTGACGATGGACGCGTAGGTGATGTGACCCTGGTCGAAAAAGATGTAGCCGAAGTTGCTGCGGTCGGCGATGGACAGGCAGCCGGTCTTTTTGCCCATCGCGAGCAGCTGGAGCACGTCCGGAAGGCTCGCCTCGCGCAGACTGCCCTTGATCGCCATCTACTTCAGCTCCTCGAGCAGCCGGTCGCCCATGTCGGGCCAGTCCCACACGACTTTCTCGCGGCTGGCGAGCAGCGGGTCGACCCCCGAGGGAATCAGCGCGCTGATGGCCTGGGCCTGCGACGGGCGGGAGGCGCGGCCCTCGATCGCGGCACGGGCCGCCGTCAGCGAGAGCGTCGCATCGGCGCCGGCCATCGCCGACAGGGCGCGGTTGACCAGCCCGTGGACCGCCCGCGCGCTGTCGGCCGGCCGGGCGGCCAGGTACTGCGCGACCTCGGGGTCGGCGGCGACGCCGTGCTGCGCCAGCAGCCGCCCGACCAGGACCTCGCGCATCGCCCGGTCGGGGGCGGCCAGCTCGACCACGAGCCCACCCTCGAACCGCGTCACCAGACGCGCGGCCACGTGGTCGAGGTCGCGCGGCAGGCGGTCGGCCGTGAACACCAGCTGCTTCTCCCCGTCGGCGAACACGTTGAACAGGTTGAACAGCTCGTCCTGGGTCTGCTCCTTGCCCGCCATCAGCTGCGCGTCGTCGAGCAGGAACGCGTCGGCTGCGCGATAGCGCCGCCGCCACCACTCGACCTTGCCGCCGTCGAGGGCCGCCACCAGGTCGTCGATGAACGCCGGGGCGGCCAGGCACGCCACCCGGCGGCCCGGCGCGGCCGCCTGGAGCGCGTTGCCGATGGCGTGCAGCAGATGCGACTTCCCCACGCCGCTCGGCCCGACCACGAACAGCGGGTTGTAGCGCCGGCCCGGCTCGGCGGCGACCAGCCGCGCGGCCCGCAGCACTGCTTCATTGGCGGCACCGCCCACGTAGTCGTCGAAGGTGAGCGCCGACGACGGAGCCGGCGGCGGGACCATCCCCTCGCGCAGCCTGTCGACGAACGCCCGCGCCTCGGCCAGCAGGTCCGGATCGCGAAACCGCGCGTGGCCCGCTGCCTGCGGGTCGAGGGGCTCGACGTCGGAGGCCAGCTGCCGCAGCGTGTCGCAGTCGGCGGCGAACCGCGCCAGCACCTCCTCCACGTCCGACAGCTCCTCGCCCTGGAGCAGCGCCTCGAGCCGCGCCGTGCGGAACCCCTCCCCCTGCCAGCGCGCCACCGCCTCGCGGATTTTCGAGTGCCACGCGTCGACCGACTGGGCGACCGTGCGGGTCACCGCAGAGAGGAAGGCTCCGAATTCGTCGGCCGCGCCTCCCGCGCGCGGCGGCGCCAGGGCCCCCGGAGCCGGCGCGGTCGCCGGGTGGGGCGGAGCGGAGGGAGAGCGCGGCGCGGGCGTCGCGGGGTGCGACTCGCCCTCCTCGTCGGTGACCAGCAGCGCGCGGGCACCGTGGGGGGTCAGCGGGACGTCGCTCACCGCCTGGAAGGCGATCAGCCGGTTCACCAGGCCCACCAGCTCGCGCACGTTCGAGGCGCCGATCTCCGCCACCGTTTCGAGCACCTCGGGCTGGAAGGTCATGCCGCGCTCTTCGGCCTTGCGCCGCAGGATGGCCAGCCGCGTCTCGAAATCGGGCTGCGCCAAGTCCACGAGCAGGCCACCGGAGAGCCGCGAGATGAGCCGCTCGTCCAGGTCCTCGATCTCGGCGGGCGGGCGGTCGCTGGTGAGCACGAGCTGGTGCGTCTCGGCCTGGAGCGCCTCGCACACCCGGAGCAGCTCGGCCTGCATCTCCCGGTGCTTGGTGAGGAACTGCACGTCGTCGATCAGCAACACGTCGTGCTCGGCCGCGCTGCGGCGGAACGCGTCGCTCTGCCCTGCCGCCACCGCGGCGTGGTACTGCTCGACGAATTCCTCGAGCGTGAGGTAGCGGATCGCGGCGTGACTCGCGCGCTCCCGGGTCGCGCACCCGATCGCCTGGAGCAGGTGGGTCTTCCCGAGGCCCGAGCGCCCGTACAGGAACAGCGGGTTGTAGGCGGTGCCGGGGGTCGCGGCGACCGCCTGCGCCGCGGTGGCCGCCAGCTTGTTGCTCGGGCCGACGACGAACGTCTCGAAGCGGAATCGGGGATTGAGATCCACGTCAGCGCCGCGAGCCGGACTCGCTCAGCTTGCGCAGGACCTCGGCGCTGACGGCCTTGAGCGTCTCGAACACTCCCTGCCCGTGCAGCGCGTCCGCCCCGAACGACGGGTGCGCGCGGAAGTTCAACGCTTCGTCGAGCTCGGCGGGCGCGAGAATCAGCTCGCGCGGCAGGTCCTGCTTGTTGTACTGCAGCACCATCGGCAGCGCCCGCACGTCCACGCCGTGCTCGAGCACGTTGGCCTGCAGATTCTGGAGGCTCTCGATGTTCTCGTCGAGCTGCCGCAGCTGGCTGTCGGCGACGAACACCACGCCGTCGGCGCCCTGCAGGACGAGCTTGCGGGTGGCATTGTAGTAGACCTGCCCCGGGACCGTGTAGAGCTGGAACTTCGTGGTGAAGCCGGAGATCGACCCCAGCTCCAGCGGCAGGAAGTCGAAGAACAGGGTCCGGTCGGTCTGGGTGGCGAGCGAGACCATCCGGCCCCGGCGGTCGTCCGGGACCTGCCCGTAGATGTACTGCAAGTTGGTCGTCTTCCCCGAGCGTCCGGGCCCGTAGTAGACGATCTTGCACGTGATCTCGCGCGTCGTGAAGTTCACGAGCGACATGGGTTCACCGGCGGAACAGGGTGGCCAGGCTGCTGTTGAGCTCGCTCTCGAAATCGGCCGCGAGGATCGGCTGCTTCAGCTGATCGACCGGCGCCGCCTGGCGCAGCGCGAGCACGAACTCGTCGAAGAACAGTTGCACCAATCCGATCGACGTCTCTTTCCCGAACACGGTCAGGACCACGAGTCGGCCCCGCGGCGTCTCGCACCCGGCCAGATGGATGCCGTGCCGCACCCCCGCGTGATAGAGCGCCCCGAACGCGGCCTCGCCCACCTGCTGGGCCAGCGCGTTCGAGCTCGCCATGATGGCGGCGCCGAGCGCCGAGGCGCTCATCAGGTCCACCGCGCGCGCGAAGCCGTGCTGGGCGAGCACCTGGCCCGCCGGCGTCATCACCACCACCAGCCGGGCGCTCGACTGACCCACGAACCGCCCCAGCGGCGCTTCGGTCCAGGTCTCGACGACGGTGGTGGTCGTCATGCGAGCACGCTCTCGACTGCGCGCATCATCTCGAGCCGCGCGAGCCCGACGTTCACGCCGGTGTCCGCCACCACGGCGACCAGCAGGTCCCGCTGGCCCAGGGCCACGAGCAGCACGCCTCCGGCCGCCTGCATCTGCACGAACCGGACCCGCCCCGCGCCCGTGGCGGCCGCCGCGCCGCTCACCTTGCGCGCCAGCGACGCGGCGAAAGCCGCCAGTGCCCGGCCGTTGACGTGCTCCATCAGCAGCTGCGCCACGGCGAGGCCGTCCTCGGCGGCGACGTACATCGAGCCGCGGACGCCGCGCACCCGGGACAGGCGGTCGAGCGATCGCAGCAGCCGCTCGCTCACGCACCCTGCCCTTCCAGCCACCGTTGCGCCGTGCCGCGTGCCCGCTCGGCCACCCGCAGCGCGAGCCCGACGGGCGTGCTGCGGTCGCGCCGCACCATGAGCAAGGCGCCGTCGCCGACGGGAGCGAGCACCAGGTTGGCGTGCTCGGCCTCGGCGACGATTGCGGTCCACCGCTGGAGCCGGACGTAGTCGGCGGTGCGGCTGGCCTCCCCCGAGACGCCCGCCAGCGCCGCGGCGGCCAGTTCCGAGACATCCATGCCGTCGCTCGCGCGCAGCCCGCCGGCCAGCACCAGGCCGCGGCCGTCAAGCAGCAGGATGTCGGCGGTCGCGCCCTCGAAGCCGTCGAACACCGCGGGGCGCTCGATCGGCGGCTCGACGGAGGGCTCGACCGACCGGGTCGCCCGCGGCGACGGCGCGGGCGGGGGCGGCGGGGGCGACGGGGGCGGCGGGGGCGGCGGGGGCGGGGGCGGCGGGGATGCGCGCGCCACAGCGGCGTCGGGACCGAACGCCTGGACCCGTACCGCCGTCAGCGCCCGCGCGATGCCCTCGTCTCCCGGCATCACCCGCAGCGCGTGCTCCAGCGCGTCCGCGGCGCGCTTGATTTCGCCCTGCCGCCAGTACACGAAGCCGATGCCCTTGAGCGCCCCGGGGTGCTCGGGGGCGATCGCGAGAGCCCGCTCCCACGCCGCGCCGGCCTGCGGCAGGTCGCCGCGATCGGCGTGCACGCGCGCCAGGCAGTCGTAGCCGTCGGCGTGTTGCGGGTGCCGCGCGAGCCCACTCGTCGCCACCTGCACCGCGTCATTCAGCTGCCCCTTCCGCCGCAGCGCCTCCGCCAGGTCCACGTACGCCAGGCTGCCCGGCTCCCTCGCCAGCGCGGCCGACAGCGCGCGAATGTCGTCAGCCACGCGCCGGCCCTCCCAGCAGTTGGGCCAGTTGCTCCACGGCTTGTCGTGCCTGGGCGATCTGCGCGCGCTGGCCGTCGCTCACGCCGGCGTCGACCACGCGCTCCCATTGCGAGAACTGCTCTTCGGCCTCGGTGAATCGGCCCGCCGCCGCGAGCGCCAGGCCGAACCACCGATGGGCCTCCGGCGAGAGTGGATCGAGCCGGACCGCGCGGCGGCCTTCCTCGGCCGCGTCGGCCGGGCGGCCTTCCTTGAGATGGGCGCGCGCCAGCAGCACGTGAACCCGCGTCTCGCCGGGCTGGAGCGCGGCCGCGGCGTGCGCGGCCTCCTTGGCCGCCGCCACATCGCCGCTCTCGAGCCGGACCTCCGCGGCGGCCAGCAGCGCGCCGGCGTCGCCGCTGGCCGAGGAGCGGCCCTTGCGCTCGGTGCCGGGGTCGCGCAGCCCCAGCACCCCGGTCGCGACCAGGCCGAACAGGGTGCGGGCGACCTCGAAGTCCGAGCGCGCCAGCTCCTGCGCGATGGCTCGCACGTCCCGCCGCCCGTCCACCAGGGTCAGGACCTCCCACTCGTTGGGCAGCAGGTCGAGCAACGACGCGACGTCGATGCCCTGCTCCTCCACGGCCACCAACTCGGGCACCACGCCCAGGTGCGGGATCTGGTGCTCGATGCGGGACCACTCGTCGATGCGGCGCGCGCCCTCCATCAGCACCGACTCGGTGCGGATGTGCACCATCGCGTCCGCCGGGACGCCGACCAGCGGCCCCTCGGCGAAGGAGAAGAAGCCCTCCTGCCACGAGAGCAGCTCGAACACGACTTCCGTCACCTGGTGCTCGACCTGGCGCAGGAGCTCGCGCTCGGTGAGCACGCCCATGGCGACCAGGATCTGCCCGAGCCGGCGCGCGCGTTTCTCCTTCTCCATGGTGGCGAGCGCGTGGGCCAGGTCGGCCTCGCCGATCCGGCCCTGCTTCACCAGCAGCTCGCCCAGCCGCATCGGGTTCGACCGGATCTCCGCCCACACGATGGCGCCCCCGTCGAAGGCGACCATGCCTTCGTTGTTGCGCAGGTGGCTGGTTACCCGCATCACGCCCGTCTTCCGCGACAGGTCGAGCAGGTGGAACACGTCGTGGAGCCCCAGCTCCTTGAGGGGCCCTTCGATCGCCATGCCTAGGCCGCCTCTCCGGCGAAAATGTGGACCAGGTCGAGCGCGGTCCGCGCGTGGGCGCGCGCCTTCGCGGCGAGCGAACCCGAGGGCTCCAGCGTGATGCACTGTTCCCATTGGTGGACGGCCTCGCGGTAGCGCCGCTCGCGCGCCAGCGACACCCCGAGATAGTAGCGGGCCGCGACGTGGTCCGGCTTGAAGCGTACCACCCGCTCGCACGCCTGCGTCGCGTCGCTCGCCCGGCTCGCCTCGAGGAGCACGCGCGCCAGCAGGACCAGCGCCTCGAGGTCGAACGGGTCGCGCTCCAGCGCGCCGATCAGGACGTCGAGCGCCTCGCCGCCCCGGCTCAGCGCGTTGAGCAGCGTCGCGAGGGCGAGCGTCGCGTCGGCGAAGCTCGGCAGGTGCTCGAGCGCCGAGCGGTAGGCCGTTTCCGCCTCCCGCGGATCGCCGCGCGCTTCGGCCAGGCGGCCCAACTCCAGCCAGCCCTCGGCGTAGCCCGGATCCAGCTCCAGCGCGGCCGTGTAGCCGGCGCGCGCCAGCTCGACGTCGCCCATCCGCCGCGCCACGTCACCCAGCAGCTTGTGCACGTCGGCCCGTGCCGGGGCGCGAGCTTCGGCGGCCCGCAGAACTTCCACGGCCCCCGCCGGGTCGCCGGTGGCGGCGCGCGCTTCGGCGGCGAGCAGGGCGACGTCGACGTCGCCGGCGAAGGTCGTGAGGAGGGCTTCGGCCGGGCCGCGCGCTTCAGCGGCCCGGCCCAGCGCCACCAGCGCGCGCACCTCGCCGACCCGCGCCTCCCGCTGGTTCGGCGACGCCTGGCGGGCCTCACGGAACCGGTCGAGCGCCTCGCCCCACAACCCGCGCCGCGCGTAGATCTCCCCCAGCAACGCCGCGCCCTCCGCCCGGTCGGCGCCGCGCTGCGCCGCGCGCGACGCCTCGGCCACCGCCCGCTCGAACAGCCCCTTCGACAGATAGTCGCGCGCCAGCGCGTACTGGTCCTCCCCCGACCGCGGTCGCTCCGCCGCGCGCGCCGGCTTGAGCTGCGCAAAGATGTCGTCGAGCAGCCGCTGGTCGAACACGAACTGCTCGGTACCGGCGAACGGCCGCTCAGTCGACACGTCCGGGACCACGCTGACGGCCGGATCCTCGGTCATGAGCTCGATCGCAAGCAGGAATTTCTGGGCGGCGTAGTACGGATCGAGCTCCAGCGCGCGGCGAACCTCGCGCAGCGCACCCTCGAAATCCCCGAGGTGGGACAGCGTGAACGAGAGGTTGTAGTGCGCCGCCGCGCTGTTCGCGTCCGCTTCGACGGCGCGCGCGAACGCATTCTTCGCGTCCTTGTGGCGCTTGAGCTCGATCAGCACCTGCCCGATGCCGTTCCACGCCGCCGCCGAGGTCGGCGCCACCTCGAGGGCCTGGCGGTACGCCTCGAGGGCCAGCTGGTAGCGCCGAAGCTGGGCCAGGAGCAGCCCGAGGTTGAGCCGCGCCTGGAGCAGCTGGCCGTTCCGCTGCAGCGCCTCCCGGAACGCGTCCACCGCCTCGTCGAGTCGCCCTCCCGCGGCCAGCACTACCCCCAGGTTGTTATGCGCGGGGGCGTAGCCGGACTCCTGGTCGGCGGCGCGGCGGTAGCTCGCAAGCGCCTCCTCGCCCCGCCCCAGCTGGTGCAGCACCACGCCCCGCTCGTTCCACAGCTTCGGCGCCGTCGGCGCTTCGGCCACCAGCTCGTCGTACAGTTCGAGCGCGGCCGCGAGGTCCCGCCGCAGCAGGTGCAGCTCGGCCATCGCCTGGCGCACCAGGAAGCGGTCCTCGCCGCGATCGAGCGCCAGCCGGTACTCGCGCAGCGCCTCCGCGTGGTAGCCCTTCTGCCGGAACGCGCGTCCGAGGTGATAGTGCGCCAGGTGCTCCGACGAGGGGGGCTCGACCCGCGCCATCGCGGCCGTCTCGCCCCGGCCGTTGCCCGGCCCTTCGAGGGAGAGATTGCTCTGGGCCCGCGCCAACGCCGGGTTGAGCTGCACCGCGCGCTGGCTCGCCTGGCGCGCCTCGGCGTGCCGCCCGATGTCGCCGAGCACGAACGCCATCAGGTGCTGCGCTTCGGCGTTGTCGGGGTTCAGCTCGATCGCCCGCTGCAAGGCGGTGAGCGCGTCGGGGTTCACCCCGCGGTGGTACAGCACCTCGCCGCGATGGAATTCCACCACCGACGACGCGGGGTCCAGCTCACGCGCGCGGTCGAGCCACTCCAGCGCCATGTCCAGGTTGCCGCGCCGCTGCTCGGCCAGCGCCACCTGGAGCACCGCGCCGGAATCAGTCGCGTTGGCCTGGAGGATCGCCTCGAACTCCGAGACCGCCTCGCCGAGCTGGCCCACCGACGCGTAGGCCCGCCCCAACTCCCACCGGACGTCGCGGTCGTCGGGACGCGCCCGCAGCCGCTCGCGCAGCTCGGCGATGCGCCGGTCGTAGAAACCGGTGGCCTTGTAGACGATCTCGAGGTTGCGTTGGGCCACTACCATCTTGGGGTCCAGCTCGAGCGCGCGCACGAAGCTGCGGATGGCGTCGTCGGCCAGGCCGCGTCGGTAGTACAACACTCCGAGGTTGTTGTGCGCGCCCGCGTCCGACGGATCGATGCGCCGGGCGAAGGAGCGCAGGACCGCGAGATCCTTCTCGGTAGCCACGCTCGCCCCCATCGGCCCTCAGCGTCAGGTCAGGCGGACGGCCTGGAGGATGGCGCGAAGCGACGCGAAGTCGGGCACCAGCAGAAAGTACCCCGCCAGCTCCTCGCCCTCCGCCACGAACGCGAACTGCGTCTCGACGCAAAACACGAAGTCGCGGTCGCTCCCGAAGTTCAGGTACGTCGACGTCAGCACGGCCGCCGAGGAATCGATCACCAGGCTGGGCACCGAGGGCAGCAGCATCATCCCCATGAAGCTCGACAGCGCGTTCATGTACGCGCCGCACAGGATGTTGCCCGCCTCCTTCAGGCTCGACTGCTCCAGCCTGCCGAACTCCGCCGTGGTGCCGAGCCCGCGGTTGAGCAGCAGGTCGCACAGCCGCTTCGCCGAGTATTCCGGGAACACCAGCAGCGTGCGCCCCGTCAGGTCGCCCAGCATGTGCAGCAGCACCGCCGCCACGACTTCCTGGGGGTCACCCAGCAGCTCGGCCACGTCCTCCAGCCGCGTGACCTGGATCTTCGGCACGCTGATCATGATCCGGCGGTTGGTCATCTGCGACAACGCCGTCGCCGCGTGCCCCGCGCCGATGTTCTCGACCTCCTTAAGGGCGTCGAGCTGGAGCTCCTTCAGGTCGCGGATGTCGTCCATGATCACCCTAGTCGAGAGTTGAGGGTCGAGAGTCGAGGGTCGAGTCGTCGCGGCCGACCCCGGGTCCCGACGCTCGACCTACATCAACCCGCCGGCGTCCAGGATCAACGCGGGCCGGCCGTCCCCCAGGATCGTCGCGCCGCTGAACACCGGCAGCATCCCGCGTGGCGCCTCGAAGTTCTTCACCACGATCTCTTGCTGGCCGACCAGCGCGTCCACCATGACGCCGGTGCGCCGCTCGCCGGCCTCGAGCACGATGACCGGCAGCCGAGCCGCGGGCGCGATGTCGCCCGCCCCGCTCCCGCCGCCCCCCACCCCCCCGCCCCCCCCACCAAGCAGCTCGCCCAGCCGCACCAGCGGGACCAGCCGGCCCCTGAGCAGCAGCGACTCGCGGCCCTGCACCCGCTGGATCTCCTCCGGCCGGGGATCGAGCGTCTCGGCCACGTGCGTGAGCGGCATCGCGTAGGTCTCGGGGCCGACCCGGGCCAGCAACGCCCGCACGATGGCCAGCGTCACCGGCAACCGCAGGGTGAACGTCGTCCCGGCGGCGGCGGCGGAGCGGATCTCGAGCGACCCCCCGAGCGCCCGCGCCGCCGTCGCGACCACGTCGATCCCGACCCCGCGGCCCGATACGTCCGTCACCTGCCGGGCCGTCGAGAACCCCGCCCGCATCAGCAGGCGGTGCAGCTCCTCTTCGGTCAGCTGCTCGGTGCCCGGGTCGACCAGGCCCTGCTCGCGCGCCTTCGCCAGCACCCGCTGGCGGTCCACGCCCCGGCCGTCGTCTGTCACGCGGATCGCAACCGACGCGCGCTCCCGAACCGCGGCGAGTACCAGGTTGCCGGCGGCCGGCTTCCCGCCGGCTACGCGCTCCTCCGGCGGCTCAATGCCGTGGTCCACGGCGTTGCGCAGCAGGTGCACCAGCGGGTCGGCGATCTCGTCCAGGATCGTGCGGTCCAACTCGATGTCCTTGCCCTCGACGCGGAATTCCACCTGCTTGCCCATCTGCCGCGCCAGGTCGCGCACCATGCGCGGGAACCGGTCGAAGACCTGCCACACCGGCGTCATCCGCGCCGCGACGATCTCGCTCTGCAGCGCCCCGGCCAGCCGGCCGATGCGCAGCCCCACCTCGTCGAGCTCCGGGTCGTCGCGCTGCGTGACCAGCGTTTGCAGCCGCCCGCGCGCGATCGCCAGTTCGCCGATCTGGTTCATCAGCTCGTCGAGCCGCCGCAGATCCACGCGGATGTGGCGCATCCGCGCGGCCTCGCCCACCGCCTCCGGCGCCTCTTCCGCCTGCACCTCGACGGTATCGACATCGCCGGCGGTGCGCAGCACCTCCTCGATCCGCGCCGCGTCGGCCGCCGTGTCCAGCCGGAACCCGAACCGGCCGTCGAACCCGTCGGCCTCCAGCGCTGCCGCCGGCGGCTGCAGGTGGCTCACCCCGCCCAGCGACTCCGCCTTTTTGAGGACGAGCAGCGCCCGGGCGCCCTTGATCGCCGCCTCGGGCCGCAGGCTCACCCGGACCGCGCGCCCCCCCCCCGCTCCGCCGGCCGGCGCGGCCGTCGGGCTCGGTGCCGTGCGGGCCGCCGGCCCCTGTGTGGCGGCGTCGGCTTCGCGGCCCCGGCCCACGCCCCCGCCCCGGGCGGCCACGGCGTCGAGCTCTTGGAGTAACGCGGGCGCGACCGGCGCGTCCTTGCCGGCCACCGCCGCGGCGATCGCCCGCTCCAGGGCGTCGCCCGCGCGGAACAGCAGATCGAAGGTCGCCGCGGTGGCCGCGCGCTCGCCCTTGCGGAGCGCGTCGAGCCCGTTCTCGAGGTGGTGCGCCAATTCCGCGACGCCGCCGAACCCCATCGCGCCGGCCATGCCCTTGATCGTGTGGACGGCGCGGAAGATCCCCCCCACGGGCTCGGCCTGCGCCGGGTCCTTCTCCCACTCCAGCAGGAGGTGGTTGTAGGTGGTGAGGTGGTCGCGGCTCTCGGTGAGAAAGAGGTCCGCGTACTGGCGAACGTCCATCCGGCCCTACCCGAGCACGCGCTGCACCGCCTCGAGCACGCGCGAAGGCTGGAACGGCTTGACGACGAAATCCTTCGCGCCGGCCTGGATCGCTTCGACGACCAGCGCCTGCTGACCCATGGCGCTGCACATCAGGATCTTGGCGTTGGGATCGTCCTTGACGATCTCGCGCACCGCGTCGATGCCGCCCATGTCCGGCATCACGATGTCCATCGTCACGAGGTCCGGCTTGAGCTCGCGGTAACGTTCGATGGCCTGCACGCCCGTTTCCGCTTCGCCGACCACCTCGTAGCCGGCGCCCGTGAGGATGTCGCTGATCATCGTCCGCATGAAGATCGCGTCGTCGCAGACGAGGACTCGATGGCCCACCCTTCCTCCTACGGCAGCAGGGGCTCCAACAGCACGTCGGTTGCGAGCTGCACGAACGAACGGCTGCCGGCGGTGCCGACCGCGCGCACCAGGTCGGGCCGGACGCCGGGCAAGGCGGCGCGCGCATCGAGCGCGGCGGCCGAAACGCTGACGAGGTCGAGGACCTCTTCCACTTCGAGCCCAACCGCACGGCCGTTCCGCTCGACGAGAATCACGGTGCCGCCGGCTCCCCCCGCCTCTGCCCCCTCCCTCTCCCCCTCCCCGCCCAGACCCGCCGCCACCGCAGCGTCCACCACCGGCACGATCGTACCGCGAACGTTGACGAGCCCGCGCACGGCGCGAGGCGCGCCGGGAATCCGCGTAGCCGGCAACGCCGGCAGGATCTCGCGGACGGCGTCGGCCTCGACAGCCAGCACCTGCCCGCCGCAGCGGAACAAGAGGAGTCGCGTGGCCATCACGACCGAACGTCCGAAGTGAAGAACCCAAGATACTCCAGGGGGTTGGGCTCGGCAAGCAAATGCCCGTCCCCCAACGCTTTGGCCAGTGCCGGGCGGAGGTCGTCAGGCCATTCCGCCCGGATCTCCAGGGGCTGTCCCGAACCTGGATGGGCGAGCCGCAGCCACGCGGCGTGCAACGCCTGGCGCGGCGTGGACCGGGCCACCGCCTCCGCCGCCGCCCGGCTGGCGTCGGAGCGCCGCACCTCGAGGCCGCCGTACACCGGATCGCCCACGACCGGATGCCCGATCGACGCCAGGTGCACACGGATCTGGTGGGTGCGTCCGGTTTCGAGCGCGGCGCTCACGAGGTCCGCCGGCCCACCGCGCGCCAGGCACACGAACCGCGTCGCAGCCGCGCGGCCGCCGGTCTTCGCGATCGTCATGCGCTTGCGGTCCCGGGGATGTCGTGCCAGCGCCGCCTCGACGCGCCGCACCCCGGGGCCCAGATGCCCCCACGCCAGGGCGGCGTAGCGGCGCTCGATGCGCCGGGCAGCCAGCGCCTGGCCCAGCCGCTCGTGGGCGCGGCCGGTCTTGGCCACCACCAGCAGGCCCGAGGTGTCCTTGTCCAGGCGATGGACGATCCCCGGCCGGCCCTCCGCGCCGCCGGACAGGCGCACGCCGCGCGCCGCGAGCGCGTTCACCAGCGTGTCGTTCCAGTGGCCCGGCGCCGGATGCACGACCAGCCCGGCCGGCTTGTTGACCACCAGCAGCTCGTCGTCCTCGTGTGCGATGGTGAGCGCGATGTCGGCCGGGGTGATGGTGCGCGGCGGCGCGGCGGGGAACGCCACGGCGATCTCCGTGCCGCGCGCGGGCACGAGGCTCGCGCGTGCCGGCACGCCGGCCACCGTCACACGGCGTTCGGCGATGAGGCGCGCGGCGACGGTGCGGGAGACCTGCAGCTGGTCGGCCAGAAACCGGTCGAGTCGCCCCGCACCGGAGATCGCGACGGAGAATCGCGTCGCCGGCGGGAGCACGCGCTCAGCTCACACTCGGCGGCGCGTCGCTCGGCGCCGCATCGATCGGCGAGGAGGCCGGCGCGGGCTGTGGCGGCCCGCCCCCGCGCGCCGGCAGCGTGGCCGGAGCGGGATGGTCTTCGTTCCAGAGGGAGATGGCCAGCAGCACCGCGCCGCACGTCACCGCCGTGTCGGCGACGTTGAACGTGGGGAAGTGGTAGCTGCCGAACGTGAAGTCGAGAAAGTCCACCACGCCGCGCGGGGAGCGGACCCGGTCGATGAGATTGCCTGCCGCGCCGGCGCAGATCAGGCCCAGCGCGTGCAGCCGCACACCGTCGCCGCTGCGCGTGGCGCGTAGCATCGAGCCCAGGACCACCAGCGCGGCGATCGACAGGCCCATGAAGACCCAGCGCGAGTGGGGACCGACGTGGATCCCGAACGCGGCCCCCGGATTGTATACCAGCCGCAACTGGAACACGTCGCCGAGCACCGGCATGCCGATGTACTGCGGCAGCCACCGCTCGGCGGCGACCTTCGCGGCCTGATCGAGGAGGATCACCACCACCACGACGGCGGCGAACCGCCGCCGCTCAGTGGCGCTTACCATCTTCCTCCTTCGCCTTGCAGTCGATGCACAACCGGGCGTGCGGCAGCGCGTCGAGCCGGTCGTACCCGATCTCCGCATTGCACGTCTCGCACTTGCCGTACTTCTCCGGCGTCTGGTACAGCCGCCGCAGGGCCTGGTTGAGGTGCCACAGGAAGCGGCCCTCCTTGGACGCCATCAGGAACGCCTTCTCGCGCTCCATCGCGTCGGTCCCCTGGTCGGCCATGTGGAAGGAGTAGGAAGAGAGATCGCCGTCGGAGGCCTGCAGCGTGGCGTTGAAGCTCTCGTCGTAGTGCCCGAGCTCCTTCAGCGCGCGCGCGCGTTCCTCCAGCAGGCGCTTCTCGAAATGGGCCAGCTGTTTCTTCGTCAGTGCCATCGCGTTCCCTTGTTCAAACTCATAGCTCATAGCTCATAGCTCATAGCCGTGAGCTGTGAGCTGTGAGCCGGTTCCCACTCGCATCATCAAGCCGCCCGCCGCACCGCCAGCCGCGCCCGCATGCCGTCCAGCTCGACGTCCTGCACCAGGTCTGCCGTGGGGGCCTCCCCGACCGCGAGCGCCAGCGCCAGCGTCTCCCCGGAAATGTAGCCGGTGTGCGCCAGGACTGCCTGCCGCACCCGCTCGTCGCCGTCCACCCACAGGTGGATGCGGTCGCCGACCTGGTAGCCCGCGTCCTTGCGCATCCGCTGAACGCGGCTGACGACCTCGCGGGCGAGTCCCTCACGCCTCAGCTCGTCGGTGAGCGCCGGATCGAGGGCGGCGACCACCTCGCCGTCGCTCTCGACGACCATGTCGCCCCGGGCGTGCCGGTGCACCACGAGGTCGTCGGGCGCGAGCGGATGCAGGGCGCCCTGCACCGTAATCTCGACCCGTTCGCCGGCCTCGAACCGCGCCACGTCCGCGCCGCCCAGCCGCTGGACCGCCGCGGCCGCTTCCGGCGTCGCCTTGCCGAACCGCTTGCCCAGCGCCCGGAAGTTGGGCCGCGCCTCCAGCGAGGCGAGATCCGTTCCCCGCGCCACCACCTCGACGCGCTTCACGTTCACTTCGGCGGCCAGCAGCGGCAGCAGCTGCTCGAACATCGAGCCGTCCACGTCGGCCGGAATCGCGACCACCAGGCGCGCCAGCGGCTGGCGGACCCGCAGCTTGATGGCCTCACGCGCGGTACGCGCCAGCGAGGCCAGCCGGCGTACCACGTCCATGGCGCGCGCCAGCGCGGGCTCGGCCCGGTCTCCGGCGCTGGGAAACGGCGCGAGGTGCACCGAGGTCCCCGTGAGCTCTCGGTGCAGCGCATCGGGCAGGAACGGCGCTGCCGCCGCCAGCAACCGGAACGTCGTGACCAGGGCCTCGTGGAGCGTCGCGAGCGCCGCCGGATCGGCCGACGACCCCGGCGCCCAGAACCGCCCCCGGTTGAGCCGTAGCCACCAGTTGGACAGATCGTCCACCACGAACTGCACGATCGCGCGGGCTCCGGTGGACACATCGTAGCCGTCCCACGCCTCGCGCACCGCGCGCACCGTCGCGTCGAGCCGGCCCAGGAGCCAGCGATCGGCCAGCGGCCGGCCGTCCACGGTCGACGGTCGACCGTTGAGCGCAGGCGCCTGCCAATCGCCGCGATACTGCTGCAGGAATTGCGTCGAGTGGCGCAGCTTCTCCAACACCGTGCCTGCCACGTCGTACACCTGCGACTCGTCCCAGCGCTTCGGGAGCCAGACCTGGCTCGAGAGCAGGAAGTAGAGCCGCACCGCGTCCGCCCCGTGCCTGGTGACCGCCTGCAGGGGGTCCGCCAGGTTGCCCCGGCTCTTCGACATCTTCCGGCCCTGGGCGTCCAGCAGCATCTCGTTCACGATCACGTGCCGGTACGCCGGCTGCTCGAACACCCCCGCGGCGATCGCCAGCAACGAGTAGAACCAGCCGCGCGTCTGGTCCACGCCCTCGGCGATGTAGTCGCCCGGGAAGTGCGCGCGGAACTCGGCCTCGTGCTCGAACGGGTAGTGCCACTGCGCCACCGGCATCGAGCCCGAATCGAACCACGCGTCGATGACCTCGCCGGCGCGCCGCATCGTGCCCGCGCGGCAGCTCGCGCAGCGCCACGTGTAGCCGTCGATGAACGGCTTGTGCGGATCGAAGTCGGCCGGGAGCGGCTTGCCCCACCGCCCGGCCAGCGCGTCGAACGAACCGATGGCCTCGACATGGGCCGCGTCGGCGTCGCAGATCCATAACGGCAGCGGCGTGCCCCAGAACCGGTCGCGCGAGAGGGCCCAGTCCACGTTGTTCTCGAGCCACGCGCCGAACCGGCCGCTCCCCATCTCCGGCGAGTGCCAGTCCACCTGCGCGTTGATTGCGACCATCCGGTCCTTGTAGGCCGTGGTCTTCACGAACCACGACTCGCGCGGGTAGTAGATCAACGGCGTGTCGCAGCGCCAGCAGAAGGGATACGTGTGCTCGACCATTTCCCGCTTCAGGAGCAGGCCGTCGTGCTTCAACCGCTCGACGATCGCGGCGTCGGCGTCCTTGACGAACTTCCCTTCGATGCCGTCCCAGGTGGTGCCACGGAAACGACCCGTGGGATCCACCGGGACCGCGTACGCGAAGTTGCCGGCCTTGAGCACCGTGAAGTCGTCGGCGCCGAACGGTGCCATGTGCACCATCCCCGAGCCGTCCTCGGCCGTGACGAAATCGCCGGCCACCACTTCCCAGGCCCGACCGTCCGGCCACGGCACCACGTCCAGAGGCCGCCGGTACTTCAGGCCGACGAGGTCGGAACCCTTGTAACGGCGGGGCACCGGGGCACCGGGGCACAGGGGCACGGTGTCACCACCGGGGATGATGTGCCCACACCGGGCTTCGGCCAGGATCACGCGCTTTCCGCGCCACTCCACTTCCACGTAGTCGAGGTCGGGGTGCACCGCGACCGCGAAGTTGGCGGGCAGCGTCCACGGCGTGGTCGTCCAGACCAGGAGGTAACGCCCGCCTTCCGGTGCCCCGGTGCCCCCGTGCCCCGGTGCCCCGCCTTCCAGCGGAAACAGCACATACACCGAAGGGTCCTTCGCCGTGTCGTACCCCAGCGCCAGCTCATGCGACGACAACGCCGTCCCGCACCGCGGGCAATACGGCAGCACCTTGTGGCCGCGCACCAGCAAGCCCTTCGCGAACAGCTGGGCCAGCAGCCACCACACCGACTCGATGTATTCGTTGTGGTAGGTGACGTACGGATGCTCGTAATCCAGCCAGTAGCCGATGCGCGCGCTGAGCGCCTCCCAGTCGGCCTTGTACTTCCACACGCTCTCGCGGCACCGCCGGTTGAACTCGGCCACCGAGACCTTGGCGCCGGGGTGGTCGCCGATCTCCGTCTTGCCGGTGATGCCGAGCTGCTTCTCGACCTCGATCTCGACCGGCAGGCCGTGCGTGTCCCAGCCGGCGATGCGGGTCACCCGCTCGCCGAGCATCACGTGGTAGCGGCACACCAGGTCCTTGATGGTCCGCGCAAACACGTGGTGGATGCCCGGACGGCCGTTGGCGGTGGGCGGCCCCTCGTAGAACACGAACGGCGGGCCGTTCCGCGTGGCGCGCTGGACCTGGCCGAAGAGATCCTCGGCCTTCCAGCGCTGCAGGAGGTCGCGTTCCAGCTCGTCTGCAGACGTCTTCACGCTACTCTTCGACGATCGACTTGATCCACTTGGGGGATGACTTCCGGATCGCGCTCTGGTCGGTCTGCTGAGGCGTGATCGTGCCCGCCACCTTGCCGAACGTGAACGCTTCGCTCGCGGCCAGTGCCTCGAGCTCGGCCCGCTGCCGGTCCACCAGCGACCGCAGGCTGGTCAGGTACGCGTGGTGACGGCGCGCCAGCTCCTGCCCCGACGCGTCCAGCCGTTCCAGCTCGCGGCGCGCCCGTTCCAGGCGCCGCTCCGCGTCGGCCTCGGCCTCGCGCAGAATCACCTGGGCCTCGCGCTCGGCCTGCTCCCGGGTCTCGGCGCGCAGCTGCTGCGCGGAGACCAGAGCGTCGTTCATCGCCTTGTCGCGCTGCTTGTATTCCTTGAGCTGCTCTTCGACCCGCCGCAGGCGCTCGTCGAGCGCCAGCTTCTCCTTCACCAGGCGCTCCAGCTCGTCGGCCACCCGGGCGCGGAAATCCTCCACACCCAGCCTCTCATAGCCCCGCATCGCCTTCCGGAACTCCGTTTTGCGGACGTCCAGCGGCGTGAGGCGGAAGACTTCGTCGTTCATGTTCGCTCCCCGAAAAGGACCGTGCCGAGGCGGAGCAGCGTCGCGCCCTCCTCCACGGCGACTTCGAAGTCCTGCGACATCCCCATGGACAGCTCGTCGAGGCTGCCGTTCGGCAGCCGCCCGTCCAGCACCAGCAGATCGCGCAGCTCCCGCAGCCCCGCGAACGTCCCGCGCTGGATCGTCACGTCGTCCGTGAGCGGCGCCATCGCCATCAGGCCGCGCAGCTTGAGCTGCCGCTTCGCGGCGACGTGGGCCACCAGACCGTGCACCTCGTCCGGATCCACGCCCGACTTCTGCTCTTCGCGGGCCACATTCACCTGCACCAGCACGTCCTGAACCACGTTCGCCGCGCCGGCGGCCCGGTCCAGCTCGTCGGCGAGCCGCGCCGAATCCACCGAGTGAATCAGCGCGAACCGGCCGACGGCCTTCTTCGCCTTGTTCGACTGGAGGTGCCCGATCAGGTGCCAGCGCACCGGCGCGTCGGGCCACTCCTCCATCTTCGCGAGGCCTTCCTGGACCCGGTTCTCGCCGAGATCCAGGAGCCCGGCGGCCGCCGCCTGCCTCGCAGCAGCTATCGGGTGCCCCTTGGTCACCGCCACAATCGCCACGCCCGCCGGATCCCGCCCGACCCGCCCGGCGGCCTTCGCGATGCGGTCGCGGACGGGCCCAAGGTGCATAGCCGTAACAATTTAGCGGCTTCCGGGGGAGTCCAGTAGCCCCAACGCGGCACGGCGCCCGGGAGAGGCGCCGCAACCACATACTCACCAATGTGTTACGGTTGGTCCAGGCCTAGTCGATCACCCAGATCACCACCGACCCGCAGTTGCCGGAATCCTGGGTCTCGAGGCCGCTCGACAACCGCATGGACGACTGGAACTGGGGGGGCGTCTGCGACGGGCGGGGGTAGACCTCGATCGCCAGGATCCGGTCGGCGGGCACGACCTCGTCGAGCCCCGGGTACCGCGTGCCCGCGCCGCGCCGCGACGCCGCGGCAGAGTAGGTCTCGCTCGGCGGGAACACATTGTCCAGCCGTTGCCCCTCGACCCAGATGTTCATCAGGCAGCGCCGGTCGTGCCCGTACAGGATGATCGCGTTATCGCGGCCGGGGCGGATCGTCACGTCCCGAACGCCCTCGAACAGCTGGCTGACGCGGCCACCGCGGCGGCCGGCGAGGTCCTCGGGCCCGAGGAACGTGGCTCCCCCCCGGCTCCCTTCGGCGGCGCGCCGACGCGCCGTGAACCCTACCAGCTCCAGCTTGCCGGCCGCACCCCCGGTGCCGGCGGCCGAGACACCGCCGGAGCCCCGTTCGAGCGGGATGTCCACGCTCACCGTGGTGTCGCGCTCGAACTGCGCCTCGAATTCCATGGTCGCGTAGCCGGGGTGCGTCACGCGGAAGACGTGCCGGCCCAGGGCGAGCCGCTCAACCACGAACCGGCCCGCCGAATCGGCGCGCGCGGTATCAGAGCTCCCGTCGCGGATCACCAGCGCTCCGGGCAGCGGCCGGCCGTTAGGGTCGCTGATCGTCCCGCGGACGCCGGCGTTGCCGCGCGGGACGGCCTGGCCCCACGCGGGTGCGGCAAGAAACAGGGTGACGGCGAGAACGGACCGGGCTGTGCGACGGAACGTAGACATACTCCCCCCAAGGACGACGTCTGCTGGCTGTGTGTACGGTGCGAAGGAACCAGGCGTTGGGCAAGAGGCCGGCTTGCCCGCGGTCCGCGCGGCGGATAGCCTTCCCTTCCCTGCCGCCCAGAACGGTTCATGCGACGCTGCTGCGACTTGTCACTGACCGGTGCGGCCCTCCTGGCCCCCGCGCTCCTGGCGGGTTGTCGCGCCAGCGACGACGCACGGGGCCGCACCGTCACTACGGACACGGCCGCCTCCGGCGCGATCGTGGTCACCAACGGCGAGCGAGGCATCTGGGATGACGCCTCCACGTGGCGCCTCGTCGAGGAGCTGCGGATCGCGTCCCCGGACGGGACGGGCCCAGCGGCCTTCAACCAGGTGATGGCTCTGGAGGTGGACGCCACCGGTCGCGTGTACGCTGCCGAGAGCAGGCCGCCCGAGATCCGGGTCTTCACGGCCGACGGTGCCTATCTCCGGACCATCGGCCGGCAGGGCGGCGGGCCGGGCGAGTTCCAGGAAGTGGCGGCGATGTTGTGGGATTCGACGGGGCGGCTCCTCGTGGTGGACCAGCGTAACGCCCGGTACGCGAGGTTCGATACCACGGGGCGCTTCGAGGGCTCGGTGCCGCGGATCGTGTCGGCGTTCTCGATGTTCCCGTGGCCGGGACGGATCCTCGACGACGGTCGCATGGTGGACGTCGGCATGAAACCCGGCTCCACAGCCTTCGAGCACATCTTGATCGCGGCCAGGCCCGGCTCCCCGGGGCGCGACACGATCGCGTTGCCGAGCTATGACGCGCAGGTGTTCAGCCACCAGAGCGGAACGAGCAGGGTGCAGGCCGCGGTGCCCTTCGCGCCCTCGCTGATTTGGGTGCTCGACTCGCGCGGCTACTTGTGGAGCGCGGTGACCGATCGCTACCGCATCGTGCAGCGGCGGCTCGCGGGCGACACCGTGCGCATTATCGAGCGCGCCTTCCAGCCCGTGACGGTCACGGCGAGCGAGCGCGACACGGCCGTCGCCCGGCTCGTGTGGTTCCGGCGGCAGGGTGGGCAGGTCGACGCCGCGAGAATCCCCGGCGTCAAGCCGGCGTTCACGAGCCTGATGCTCGACGACCGCGGGTACCTGTGGACCACGCCGTCGAGGTCTGAGGGGGCCGAGCAGACGACGTACGACGTGTTCGACCCCGACGGGCGCTACCTGGGCCCGGTCGTGGGGTCGTGCGGGCCGTGGAGGCCGCTGATCCGCGGCGACCGGCTGTACGGCGTGTGCTACGACGAGGACGGGGTGCCCGCGGTTGTGCGCTATCGCATCGCGAACCGTCCCGCGCTATGACTGCTTGACGGCCTGGCCGCGCTGGCGGACCGGGGCCACGCTGACGCCTGCCGCAAACCTAACAGATCCTGGCCGGTTCACTGGCCGCGTCCACCTGGAGGCCCCATGTCCCAATTGAGGGCAAGCCTGATCGCCGCCGTCATCACCGCGGGCGTCGCGGCGCATCGCATCGAGGGCACCCCGCAGGCGCCGTGGCGGCTCGAGCCGGACCTGCGCATCGCCGCCGACACGGGGCCCGCAAGCTTCACGGCGATCATTGCGATGGAAGTGGACCGCGCCGGCCGGATCTTCGCGCTCGAGCGCAACCCGCGGGAGGTCCGTGTATTCGAGCCGAATGGGTCGTTCTTGCGCCGCCTGGGGCGAGTCGGCGAGGGCCCGGGCGAATACCGTGAGGCGTTCGGACTGGCGTGGGACAGTCTTGGGCGGCTCATGATCGTGGACCACCGTAACTCGCGCTACACGTTCTTCGACACCAGCGGTACGCTCGCCGGGACTTCGGCGCGCGGCCAGATGGGCATCTATGGCTACCGCTGGTCGGGCGCAGTCATGCGGGATGGCCGGGTCGTCGAGTTCGCGTTCCGCATGGACCCCGCCAGCGGGCGCATGCTGCTTCTCGTGCTCGGCCCGGACGGGCGGGCCACGGACAGCCTCAACCTGCCTCGCGGCCCGGAGGGCGCCTTCTATCGCGTCGAGACCGGGGGGGGGCGGAAACATGGTCTTCCCCGTACCGTTCGCGCCGCAGCTCGTCTGGCGGCTCGATCCGCGCGGGTACGTCTGGTTCGGCACCGGCGATCGCTACCGCATCACGCAGGTGAGCCTGCGCGGTGACACGGTTCGCGTCGTGGAGGGACACGCGACTCCGGTCAGGGTCCAGAGCGCGGAGGTGGAGAGCCTGCTGGCCGCCCCCCTGCGGCGGGCGGTTCCCAACGCGCAGGTGGATCGCTCGCGCATCCCCGCCACAAAGTCGGCGTTCACCGATCACTTCACGGACGACCGTGGCTGGCTGTGGGTCAACATCCCGCTACCGATGAACCAGCGCGGCGTCACGTTCGACGTGTTCGACGCGCAGGGCCGGTATCAGGGGCGCCTGCACACCGACGAGCGCATCGGCCAACCGATGCTGGTGCGGGGCAACCGGCTCTACGCCGTGGCGTACGATGAGGACGACGTGCCCTCGATCGTGCGGTTCCGAATCGTCGGCCGATAAGCGGCCGCGCTGCCACGGCCAGGGATGTGCGGCGGGCGGTTCAGCTCATCCGAAAGGGGTGAGGCAGGCCCGCCGAGTCAGCTGCCGTCAGAGCGGAGGGACCCTGAGCTCATAACGGACGAGGATGAAGGACCCATCCTCGGTCTCCTGCGCCACCCAGGCCCGGTCGCCCCGGGTGGCCAGCAGCCTCGAGAAGGGCGGAAGATCGATCCGCCCGAGGTATCGTCCCCGCTGGTCGAAAACGTCATAGGCATTGTGTTCCCAAAAAGTCAGTGTTGAACGCTGCTCGCGGCCGGGCCTCGTCGTATACGTGCGTCGCGTAGCATTGGTATACACAGCGACCCAGAGTCGCCCATCCGTGTCGGCGAACAGGTCACGAATGATGGGCTTGTGCCGCGGGACAGCGCTCCGTTCACCGGGCGTCACGAAGTGGACCCACTCGTCCCGTTCTCGATCCTCCAAGGGAATGGGCCGGGCGGGCCGCTCGATAGTGAAGCGCGGCCCTTCAGCCGGCACCACCTCGACGCGATACGATGAGTTGAGCGCCGTCGCAATGCCGCCGCGCGGCAGGAGCGCGAACACCCTGGTGGTGGGAAACGCCCACCGCGGCCCCAGACTTCGGTGCAAGAGAACCGTTGCGCCCACATTCTCGGGCGGAACGCTTACTGAGTCCAGCACCTCACCGTTCAGGCGATAGCGCACGAAGACAGACGTGACAAGCCCTGCTCCTGCGCCGGCCGGTTCGTCGACCCGCCGCCGCACCCCGATGAGGCTGTCAAACGTGACGGCGAAGACCTTGTGAGAAGGAACGCCACCCCCAGGAACGCGGAATGCGCCGCGGTACACGCCGGCCGTGTCGAAGAGCGCCACGCGCCCGTTACCACGGTCGTAGACCGCGACGAGCGTGTCACCCACCACGGCCATTCCCGCAATGACGCGGTACTCGCCCGGCCCCGCGCCCGACCGACCGACGAGCCCCTGGTACCGACCCTGGTGGTCGTACCTTCGGATCCGCACCTCGGAGCCGTCGCTGGCACTCACAAAGACGGTCCCGGCTCGCGTGAGCGCCATCGACCCAATCGCCGCGAACTCGTACTCTGGCACGCCGGGATCGGCGCCGATCACGAGCTCGCGGATGAGCTCGATCATCCGTGTGCCCGCGGCGGCTTCACCAGACTGCTGACCGGGGAGTTCCGGCGCCGGGATCAGTGCGATCATCACGACGGCACTGAGCGCCGACTTGCGCGCGCGACCTGTCCAGACAGGGGCGAACATCCTCCGTGCCGCGGTCTCTTTGCGAGGCAAGGGAATGCCCGACGGATACGGAAGCTCGAACATGGCCATCTCGGGGCGGCCGTTGATGCGGGTCCTGGGAAAGCGCGCCCCGTCCATCATCGCGGTTAGATAGCTATCATGATTGTACGTTGACGGCGCGTTGCGGCCTCGCGGGCTTCATAGTTGCGCATCAAGATGAAGTTCTGGCAGGTCACCACCGCTTGCCGAAATGGCCGCGTGCGCGCGGGGTCGGCCACTGAGGCGGCAAGTCTCACGTTGACCACCAAGCCAGGTCGCACCGATCCGTCCGGGGTCACGTCCGGCGCGTTCAATGCGAACTGTGGCTCGCATTGGCCGGGTGTCAGCCGGCACCCCCAGGGGAGCTGCTCGCACAGCGTAAACCCCGTATCGTAGTCAGCCCCAAGGCAATTGGCGTGCGGTAGGTCGCAGTAGGGACACTGGGCGTCCGCTCGCGTGGCGGCAGCGCTCACGCCCATGGCCACAAGTCCGAGTCTCAACAGTTTGCGCATGTCTACCTCCTGATGGCGAACGTGCTTCCCAGAACCCGATAGACCACCATTTCATCAACGTTGGTTCTCCTGAGGGCGAGCAGGTGCTCGCCACTGGGTGAGCTCGCCACAAACCCGAAGGCCACGTCCAGGTCGCGACGCCGCAGAACCGCGCCGCTTTCCCCGAAGAGCACGATGTGGCGGCGATCGCTTCTTGGATCCGCCAGTACCTGAAGGTATCCATGCGCCAGACGAAGCACGCGAAGCCCTAGCCATCCTGCGCGCGGCCCAGAATCGGTGTCAGCTTGGAGCGAGGCCCGCGGGGTCCCAGAGGCGTCGACATACACGCTGCGAAATGGCGGCGTGATAGAGGCTAGGATGATGCCGTTTCGACCCGCACTCGTCATCGTGGTCCGCAGTGGATTGAGCGGGCTGTCACTCGCGGAATCGGCGTCGAACGTCCACCGGGTTCGACCGCTCTCATCGAGGCCTCGGAAACGAGCCACCCCGCTGTCGGGCCGCACCGCGATCACCCAGCCCGCTTCGAGTCGAGCAGCAGCGATCAGACCCTCAGAGTCAGTCAGGACATAGCGAGTAGCGCACGGTGTTTCGTCGCTCGCATGGAGGACGCGCGCCCCTTCACCGTCCCGGTCAACGATCTCCACCCCGCGGCCACCCGCCACGAAGGCCGCCCCGACAGGGGTCAACGCTTGGCCCCGGCACACGGACTTAGGCGTTCCGGCGCGATACACGAGCACCAACGACGAATCGATGCTCCAGACAATCATCGCACCGGCGTCCGTCACGACGGCGCCTGAGGGAATGACGCCGCGGGGCAGCGTCACCGACGATACCTCCTGCAGCTGCACCAACGGACGCGGCGCTGAACGGCACGCGATCAGGGCGGGAACGCATATGACACCCCAAGACGCGTTGACCGCCTTCACCGCAAGTGCCTCGGTAAGCCGATTGGAGACCCGCGACGACTAGGTCCTTGACCGTCCATAGAGATTCGTTTGACCCGAACTTGATCCAGCATCGTGGCGCGTAAACTGCCATCGAACGCAGGTCTTGGCCCGGTTCGCTCGAGTAGTCCACGCTCGCGTCTGGCGGCAGACGCAGGTTCCAACAAGTAAGCGCCCCCCTCGCCTGTCAACCCCCTAACGAGGGTCCCGACCCATAACGCGCCAGGGACTGTCGGTACAGTGTCTGCAACCTAGAGGTATCCCTAGGGTCAACCCCGGGGCAGACCTAACCGGCCGTCGAGCCCCTAACGGTTGCACACGTGGTAGGGCGCCGAGACGCCGCGTTCGATACCAGGAAGTCCGAGCTGGCCAGATCGGATGGCCGCGGACCGTGGAAGGCTGTTTCTCGCACCTGCCCCACCGCGCCTAGGACCAACGCGACAGCGGTGCGCGAGCGGCCAGCAAGCAGCTGACCGCCGAGGCTACGCTGCCTACCACGGCCACGGCCGGTACCACCGGAGCCTCGGCACGGCAAACCGCGGCAACAGCGCCGGCACGAACACCAGCGCGCCCAGCGTCCCCGCGACTGTCCCGCCGAGGGTGGCGAGAGCGATGGCGCCGAACAACTGATCAGCGTCCGTCCCGACGGCCAGCGGGATCAGGCTGGCCAGCGTGGTCAAGGTCACCAGCACGATCATCCGGACGCGATCGCGGCAGGCTCCCACGACGGCGGCGGCCGTCAGCGGCCGCAGCGTTCGGCCCTCGCCGCGCCGGCGCCGCAGGGCCGCGTCTACGATCAGGATCACCTGGTGGACCGCGAGCCCGACGACCAGCACTACGCCGACCGCCGCCTCGCGGTTGAAGGCGACCCCGCCGATCCAGAAGGCCGCGGCCGAGCCGGCCAGCGCGATGGGCAGTCCGAGAAAGACCATCACCGTGGCCCACACCGAGTCGAACACGATCGCGACCGCGAGCACCACCAGCACGATGCCGATCGCGAACACCAGCCACAGTCCCTTCGCGCTGTCGTCGGCCTGCCACCCGAAGAACTCGTCGGTCGCCGAGTAGCCCGGCGGCAGGCTGATCGACCGCATGAACGCCTGGTGGGTCCGCTGGGCGAGGCGCGCCGGGCCCCGGAACTCGTAGCTCAGGATGCGCACGTACTGCTGATCCTGGCGGCTGATGCGGCTCAGCACCTCGCGTTCTCCGACGAAGGCTACGTCGCCGATGCGGACGCTTCCGCCGGCGGCCGTCTGGAGCAGGGCTCCGCGCAGCTCGTCGAGCGTGCGCTCGGGGGCGCCGGCCGCCTTGACCGACACCCGCACTTCCTCATCACCAAGCACGAGCTGCTGGCCGCCGACCGGCCCGGCCACTTCGCGCCCGACCGCCCGCGCCAGGTCCGCGGCGGTGAGGCCGTGCCGTGCCAGGGCCGCCCGGTCAGGGCGGAGCGCGATCTCGAACGCGCGCTCGCGCCGCCAGAAGCTCCCGGCGTTGATGTCCACGTCCCGCACCCGCGGAATCCGCTCGAGCCGCGCCTTGAGGTCCAGCGCGATGCCGAGCAGCCCTTCGTAGGAATAGCCGAGCAGCTTGATGCGCTGGCTGATCGCGCCGCCACCGCCGCCGGAGAAGAACCCCGGACCCTGGTACCGCACGCCGACCGCCGCTCCGCCGATGAGGACGGCGCGCCGGGTCAGCTCTTCCTCCAGCACGTACGGCTCGTACATGGCGTCGGGCGTGAACGTGACGCGCAGGAACGCCCCGTCGCGCGAGCCCTGCGCCTTGACCTGGTCGACGCCGGCGCGCCCCACGACGATGCTCTCGAACTCCCGCATCGCGAGGTCGAGGCTCTGCGGGTCCGAGCCGCGAGGGAACGTGATGGACGCGCTGAGGTACGAGCGCTCGCCCCACCAGCCGCCCCACGACCACCGCGGGACCTTCACGACGAATCCCCACACCGCTACGCCCACACCGACGGGCAGGAGAGCCACCGCCGCCAGGCGCCACCGCAGCAGCCGCACCACGAAGTGGCCGTACGCCCGCGACGCGCGCGGCCAGCGGGGAGCCATCGCCGCGCTGGTCGCAACGGCCGGCAGCATCACGACGGAGGACAGGATGGACCAGCCGAGCGCGAGCGCGAACGCGACCGCGAACGGTACGAAAGCGGCCCGGGCGTTCCCTTGCAGGAACAGGAACGGGAGCAGGACCACCGCCGTCGTGAGCGTGGAGCCCATGATGGCCGGCGTGATGGCCGCGGCCGCGGCCGCGCGGTGGTCCGCGTCGCCTGGCGCGCGCTCCAGCCGGTCCGCGACGACGATCCCGTTCTGCACCAGGATGCCGATCCCCATGCCGAGCCCGGCAATCGTGAGCAGGTTGGCGCTCACGCCGAGCAGGTAGAGCCCCAGCGCGGCGCCCGCGATCGCGACCAGCGCGGAGAGTGCGACGAGGGCAACCCACCGTACGCGGCGCAACCCGACGGCCAGCACCAGCACCACGCCGGCGAACGCGATCGCGATGCGGATCGCGGGGTCGCGCAGCTGGCGCCGCAGGTTCTCGCTCTCGTCCGACTGGAGTCGAACCTCGACACCGGGCGGCAGGGCCGGACGGATCGCGGCCATTTCGCGCCGCACCGCCGCCGCCGTACGGATCGCGTCGCCACCCGGCTGCCGCGCGATCGTGAGCGCGACGGCGGGCCGCCCGTCCACGCGGTAGAAGCGGCCGCGCGTGTCCTCGGTAGCCCGCGCGGTGGCCAGCTCGCCGAGGCGGAAGGAGCGACCGCTGGGCGCGGCGACGGGCAGGCGCGCGACGTCCTCCAGCACTCGAGGCTGGTCCAGCAGCGTGATCGGGACGACAGACGCTCCCCCCGCAGCCTCCACCTCGCCCACCGCCTGAACGATTCTGGCGCGCGCCAGCGCGTCGGTGATGGCTTCGGGTCGAAGCCCGAGCTGGCGCAGCCGAGCCGCGTCGTAGGCGATAGCGACGCCGGTCTCCGCCCAATCCTGGCGGGTCACCCCCGCGACTCCGGGAATCGCGCTGAGGCGCGGTGTGACCTCGTCGCGCGCGATACGGGCCAGGGCGCCGGGCGTGTACGGGCCGGCCATCGTGTACTGCAGCAGCGGTTCTTCGGCCAGCTCCTGCGGCACGTAGTTACTCACGGTCGGTCGGGACGCTCCCGCGGGCAGGTCGTCCCGCAGCAGATCGAGCCGCTCGAGCAGGGCCAGCCGGACCAGCCGCACGTTCGCGACGGCGTGGAGGGTGATCGTGAGCTGCGCGCCGCCCTCGTCCGACTCGCTGTCCACCCGGCGCACGCCGCGCACGGTCTGCGCGGCCGCCTCGAGGGGCGCGGTGAGGAAGGCTTCGACCAGCTCCGCCGACGCTCCGGGCCAACTGGACGCGACCTGCAGCCGCGGCAACTCCACGGCCGGACGCGTCGCGAGCGGGAGCTTCGTGAACGCGACGCCGCCCGCGATCAGCACCGCCGCCGTCGCGGACCACACCACCGCCGGCCGCTCGACCGCCCAGCGGATCACGCCGACGCCTGCCCTTCCGTGCCCCCGCCCCCGAGCCCCCGTGCCCCCGTGCCCCGCCTTTCCACCATCGCGTAGGCGGTGGGCAACAGGAAGAACGTCACCAGCAGCACCGAGACCGACCCGCCGATCACCGCGGCGGCCAGCGGCTGGTACAGCTCGCCCCCCGAGCCCAGGCCGAACACCAGCGGCAGCACGCCCGTGATAGTCGTCAGCGAGGTCATCGCGATCGCGCGGAGGCGCTGCCGGCCGCCAAGGATCACGGCCTCCTCCACGCCGTAGCCCTGCGCGCGGAAGCGGCGGATGGCGTCGAGCTTCACGACCGCCTCGTTGTCCGCCAGACCGATCATCACGACGATACCGATCAGCGCGACGGCATTGAGCGACTGCCCCGTGAGCCACAGCAGCAGGATCGCGCCGGCGCCGGCCAGCGGAACCGTCAGCATCACGAGCAGCGGTGTCGTGAACGAGGCGAACTCGCCTGCGAGCACGAGATACACCAGCGCGACCGCGAGCGCGGCCACCAGCAGCAGCTCGCCCGCGGTGCGACGCCGCTCGGCCTCGGCGCCGGTGACGCGCCACGTGACGCCGGCCGGCGCATCGAGGGCGTTCACCACGCGCTCGACTACGCGACTGGCGCGCGCCGTGCCGCCGGACCCGACCATGGCTTCCACGACGGCGACAGGCCGCTGATCCACGCGGACGACCTCGGTGGGTGAGCGGGTCTCGTGCACGCTCACGAGCTGGGCGAGGGGGACGCCGTCGACGAGCGTCGCGAGCGCGGCGGTGAGGCCTTCGTTGGACGCGCCGGCGAGCCGCACCCGGATCGGCGTGCGCCGATCTGTCTCGCGTAGCTCCGTGGCGGCCACGCCACCCAGGCCGCCGGCCAACGCCTCGGCCACCCGGTCCACCGAGAGGCCGCGCTGGGCAATCCGGTCGCGCTCCAGCGCGATCTCGACGGCCGGCTGGGCGGCGGCGTACGGCTCGCGCACGTCGGCCAGCATCGGCAGACGGGCAAGGCGGGCTCGCACGCTGTCGGCCCAGCGCGTCGCAGCTTCCGGGTTCGCCGCGCTGACCTCCACCCGTACCAGCCGTCCGCCTCGCCCGATCAAGGCGCCGAATTCAGACTGCCCGGCCAAATCGAGGGCCAGCGACCCCTGCGCAAGGTCCGGCACCGCGGCGCGCAGGCCCTCGGCCAGGCGCCCGGCGTCCGCGCCCCGCGCCACCGGGATCACCAACTGCGCCGCCGCGGCCGAGCCCGGCTCGGCGCCGGCGATCACCTCCTCATCGGTGGCGACCCCAACCCGCGCATACACATGCTCGGCGCCTAACAACCGTGCGGCAGCCTCGATGCGGGAGGCCTGCCGCTCCGTCTCCTCGAGCGCGGTGCCGTCCGGCAGCTTGAGCGCGGCCACCACCACGCCCTCGTCCACCTGGGGCAGTATCTCGCGCGGCAGGCGGATCGTCAGCCAGGCCGTCACCACGACCGCGACCGCCGCCGTGCCGAACGCCACACGGGGCCGTGCGAGGCACCAGCGCATGCCCCGCTCGTACCACTCGGCGAGGCGGTGCCCGAGAGCGTCGAGGGCCCGCAATGCCGCCGGCCGCTGACCGCTGGCCGCTGGCCGCGTGGCTCCGGCGTAGCCGCGGCGGCCCACGAGCATCACGGGCATCAGGGTGAGGGCCAGTACCAGGGAGGCGGCCAGCGAGACCACCACGCTGAGCGAGAGGTCGCGGAACAGCGCCGCGGCGAGTCCCTTCACGAACACGATCGGGCCGAACACCAGCACGGTGGTGAGCGTCCCGGCCACCAGCGGCCCGCTGAGCTGCTCGGCGGCGGCGCGCGCGGCCTCCATGGGCGCACGTCCCGCGTCGCGCTCCCGCGCGGTCGCTTCCGCCACCACGATCGCGTTGTCCACCAGGAGGCCGACGCCCAGCGCGAGCCCGCCGAGCGAGAGGACGTTGATCGTGACGTCGAGCGCCTGGAGGAGCACGAGCGAGACCAGCACCGACAGGGGCACGATGAGCGCCACGGCGAACGACCCGCGCACGTCGCCCAGCATGAGGAGGATCACGAGCAGCGAGAGCAGCCCGCCGAGCACGATTTCCTGACCGAGGTTCGAGAGCGCGGCCGTGACGAAACCGGCCTGCGCGGCGACAACGGTGAGCTGCACGCCGGGGACCTCGCGGCGAAGCAGGTCGAGCGTGCGCTCGATGTCGCGGGTGACCGAGACCGTGTTGGCGCCGGCGTCCTTGTAGACCACGAGGCCCACGGCGGGCCGGCCGTCGAGCCGCACGAGCGTGCGCGGGTCCGCCGAGCCCAAGCGGACTGTGGCGACGTCGCCGAGGCGCGCCGGCGTGCCCCGCGTGCCAATGGGGATATCGCGGATCTCCTCGAGGTTCGTCAGCTCGGTGAGGGCCCGCACCGCGAACCGGAACTGGCCGCGGCGCACCGTGCCGCCGCGGGCGGCGGCGTTGGCGTTGCGGATCGCCTGGGCCACGTCGCCCGGCGTGAGGCCGAGGGCGCGCAGGCGATCGGGATCGAGGTCAATGCGGATCTCGTCTTCCGGGGCGCCGACCAGCGCGACGCTCGCGACGCCGGCCAGCTGCTCGAGGCGGCGGGCGTGCACGGCCTGCGCGGTGCGCGCGGCCGCGCGCAGGTCCTCCGGCCCCGCCAGGGCGAGGATCGCCATCGGGCGCTCGCCCGGGTCGCTGGTCAGCAGCGTAGGTCGCTGCGCGGTGGTCGGGAGCCGGGCGCGCGCGTTGTCGAGCCGCTCACGGACTTCGAGCAGGGTCGTGGCCATCTCGGTGCCCCACGCGAACCGCGCGGTCGTGGTCACCTCGCCGCTGCGGCTCACGGACCTGAGCTCGACCAGCCCGGGTGTCGAGGCGATCGCCTCCTCGATCGGCTCGGCGACGAGGCGCGCGATTTCGCCGGCGGCGGCGCCGGGGAAGCTGGTGCGGACCGTGAGGATGGGCAGCGTGACGTCGGGCAGCAGCGCGACCGGGAGGCGCCCCAGGCTCACCGCGCCGAGGAGGACCACGGCGATAGTGGCGGCCACGGTGGTAACCGGCCGGCGGAGGGCAGCGGCGCTCAGGGACATCAGGGGCTCACTGCCAACCTAAGCGCCGGCCCGCAGGCGGCGCGAGGGTACTATCGCTTTTCGCCGGGAAGCGGGGCGAACACGGCCGCGAGGTCGAGACGAAGCTCGGGCGCGTCCGGCGTCACCCGCCAAACCAACTCGCGCGCGGTGATCTCGGCCTGCTCGTCGCCCGGGTGCCAGACCTCAACCACCGCGCGGTCGGGGTCCACGACCCAGTACGTCTCGACCCCGGCGGCCTGATACGCTGGACGCTTGACGAGCCGGTCGCCGCGGACACTGGATGGCGATACCACTTCCACGGCGAGACGGAGGTGGTGCATGGCATGATAGTCGCCGGTCAACTCCTCGGGCACGGCGACGACGAGGTCGGGTTGGACGTAGACGTCGTGCCGGTGGAAGTAGTCGACCGGCCCGACGAGCAGGCTGCGGAGCAAGCCGAGTGGCTCGAGGTAGGCGCTCAACGCCGCGAGGATCGGTGTCAGAACGGCTTGGTGCCGCATGGCCGGCGACGGGGTCACGAGCAGCTCCCCGTACACCACCTCGTAGCGGTTGCCGTCGGACGGGAGGTTGTAGACCTCTTCGACCGTCCAGCGCCGCGGCGGGCTGGTGGCGTGCATGCTGCCAGGATAGGCTCGGCGGGGCCGAGTTGGCAAGAGGCGCACGCCGGCGAACATGGCGCCGCGCCTCGGCTTTGCCGTCATCGTGCGCGTGCGGAACGGTGCGGATTATTGCGGGACGAACTGGCACCCCGAAGAGTGATGACGCACTGGCGCCTCGTCGCAGTCGAGCCGTGAACGGCTCGCTCGGCCCTTGCCGCACGCTGAAGCGTGCAACGAGGCACCGGCGCGTTATGCGTGGTGCGTCATTCAGGACGCGCAAGGGGCCGAGCGAGGGCTTCAGCCCTCGACTGGGCCAAGCAGGAACCAGCTTGCTCACGGGCCTCGCCGCAGCCGGTACAACCGTACCTGCTCGACGTTGCTTAGTCCCCCGATTGGGCGAGACACTCTCATGAGGAGTAGGTTGACCGACCGCATGGGAGTGGGCAGTGGAATCGATTCGGAGAAGGGCTGATGGCCGGCGGGTGTTCACCGCGGAGTTCAAGCAGGAGCAGGTGGCGCGGGTCGAGCGAGGCGAGCTGACGCAGGCGGAGTTGGCGCGCGAGTTAGGGGTGCAGGCCGGGCTGGTCCGGCGCTGGCGGTTCTTGGCGACGAAGGGCTCGGCGACGGCGGTGGCGGCGGGGGAGACGGTGGTGCCCGCGAGCCAGCTGCGCGCGGCGGAAGCGCGGATCCGGGAGTTGGAGCGCGCGCTGGGCCGCAAGACGATGGAGAACGAGATCCTGCAGGCCGCGGCCGCCGAGGTAACAAAGAGACCGCACTACTACGGCGTGTCGTCGCCCAGGAGCGGTGGCCAGTGAGGGCGGTGAGCGCGCTGCTCGGCGTGGGGCGGGCGAGTGCGTACCGGCCGCTCGTGGCACGGGGGCGCTACTACCGGCGGCGCGAGGACGCCCAGGTGGCCGCCCAGATCCGGGCCGTGATCGGCACGCGGGCCAGTTATGGCCACCGGCGGGTCCGGGCCATGGTGAACCGCCAGTTCGGCACCCGCTACAACAAGAAGCGGATCCGGCGCGTGATGGCGCTCTGGGGCTGGACGCTGCCGCGGCGGGGCTCTCGCCCCTCGCGGCCGCACACGGGCTTGATCCGCCGGCCGCGGCCGAACGAGCGCTGGTGCAGCGATGCGCTCGAGATCGCCTGCTGGAACAGGGAAGTCGCAGTGGTCGCCTTCGCGCTTGACTGCCACGATCGCGAATGCCTCGCGGCCTGCGGGGCCGCCGGCGCGCTGCTCGCCGCGGACATCCAGGCGCTGATGCGGGACGCGGTGGCCTCGCGCTTCGGCGATCAGCGCCCCGAGCAGCCGATCCAGTGGCTGAGCGACAACGGTAGTATCTACACCGCGCTGGACACCGTCGTCGTGGCCGAGCAGCTTGGGCTCGAGCCGATCACCACACCGGCCGCGAGCCCGGAGTCCAACGGCATGGCCGAGGCGTTCGTCTGGACCCTGCGGCGCGACTACCTCGACGGGGCGGACCTCAGCAGCGCGGCCGTGGTCCTGGCGCAGCTGCCGGCCTGGATCGCGGACTACAACACGCACGCGCCGCACTCGGCGCTCAACCATCGCAGTCCGCGGCAGTACCGCGATGAACTGGCACTACGCGTTGTCCCTGGAGTGTCTCACGAATCGGGGGACTAAGCAGCCGGCGCGCATGACGATTGGTGGCGGCGACACGTTGGTGGTCTACGACGTGGCGTTGTCCAGGTTGTCGTTCTTCAGTCCTTCGTTCGGCTTTGTTCGTTCAGTCCAGCTTCCCAGCGAGGTTTGGATGACGGACATGGTCCAACTTGAGAATAGCGACCTTGTCATTGCTGCCTGGGATCGGTCATCCTCTCGAACCATTCATGTGTTACGCTCCTCCGATGGAGCCCTCGTGCGGAGCTTTCGTGAGGTGCCGAGCCAGCAGCTCCAAGGGTTCGAGTCCAGTTTGCTCGGAGGGCAGCTCGACGTGACTCCAAGCGGCCACTTGCTTTACACGCAACTGGCACCCTATTCGCTGGAGCTCTACGAGCCGAGTGGCCAGAGGGTGTGGCACTGCGTCGATCCGTCGCAGCGACTTACGCGACCGCAGGAGGTGGTGTCCGCGCAGGGTGATCGGCGCATGCTGCAATGGAATCGATTCGTCCATTCGGGAAGCGTGTTCGCGCTCTCAGACTCCCTCATTCTCAACATCGTCACAGATCCGATCAATGACCGGCGCCAGTTCGATCTCGTGTCGCGAGAATGCGAGCTCCTCTCGCGCACCGTCCTTGACGTCCCGATGCTTCTTACGAAACGCGATCGGTCTCGGACGCTATTCGTCGGAGGACTGAATCTCGGCACCCCGGAGGTGGTTGTCTATCGTCTCCAGCTAATGCGGTGAACCGAGCACCCTCCGAGACCGAGCGCATGGCGGGGTGGCTCGGCGACGGTGGGGGGGATGCAAAGGCCGCACCACAGCGCAGTTGGCTCAGGGAGGTGCTCCAGCCACCCATTGTGCAAGACACTTCAGACGGTACACTAGAATCGGCGAGCCGAGACACTCGTGGTGCGAACAGCCGCATCGTGAATGAGGGTCAGATGCCCGGCGGTAAGGACAGTGTCCCCCACCGCTAACCCCGGCCGCCCGGTGGTCGAGTCCGGGGAGATCTCGGTCTCGGAATGGTTAGATCGGCCCGGGGTAATGTAGACCCACTCGGCCCGGCCGCTCCGGACCCGGAAGACCAGCGGCCTCCCATCCCGCTCAATCACCGCCGCCGCCGGCACAAGCACCCTGTCGCGGAGCCGCTCCGACTCCAGTTCCACATCCGCATACATCCCCGGCCGCAACACGCCGTCCCCCGTGCGCACGCGCACGAGAACCCGTCCGGCGCGCGTCGTCGAATCCACCAGCGGTAGCACAGCTGAGATGGTACCGGCATAGCGCCGGCCGCCGCCGGCGCTCGGCGTCACGACCGCCGTACCACCGACGCGCAGGAGCGGCAGGTCATGCTCCAAGGCGTTCGCCTCGACGATCAGGCTCCCCAGGTCAACGAGCCGCGCCACAAGGTCCCCGGCACCGACCCGCTGGCCCGGGACGACCCCAACCTCGTCCACCACGCCGGAGAACGGCGCCCGGATCACCGCGAACTCCCGGTCCAGCCGCGCCCGATCCAGCCGCGCCTCGGCACCCGGAAGCCCGGCCCGCAGCCGGAAGTTCTCGCGCCGCCGCAGCGCCTGTTCCGACGTATCGCGCGGGTTGTCGCCGAGCAGCAGGTTGTCGTACTGCACCGCGGCATCGGCCAGGACAGCCTCCGCCTCGCGCACCGCCAGATCGAACGGCCGCGAATCGAACCGCGCAACCACGTGCCCCGAATCCACCCGCTGGCCCGGCCGAACCAGCACCTCGGCCACGGTCCCCTGGGTCTCGGCCTTGAGGCTCACCAGCCGCTCTGCGCGCACCCGCCCCGTCGCGCGGATCGTGAGCACCAGGTCACCCCGCCTGACCAGCGCGCCCACCACCGGCAGCGCCACTTCCTCGCCGCGACCGCGGGCGCTGTCGGCCGTGGCGGCCTGGGCCGCACGGTCCGCCCCCTCGTTACAGGCGGAGCTCACCAGGGCAGCCAGGACGGTGGCGCCGCCCCCGAACAGCCCGCGCAGCCCCGCCCGGGCACGCCGAAGCTGCCGGCGCAGGTTGGACGGGTCCCGGATGCCCGCTACCAGCTCCGCCAGCCCCACGCGCATGCCGCGCGACACCAGGTAGACCCGAATTGTCAGCCGAGCCTCCGTGATGAAGTACTCCACCCGCTTGTGCCCAGCCGCCCGGCACCGCGCCAGCAGCTCGCGGGGCGGGATCCCCGCGGCGTACGCCAGCTGCGACGGGCGCCGCACCTCCCAGGGCTGCGCGCACACCGCCTGCACGGCCTCCTCGAGACGCCCCACCCCCACCCACCGAGGCTGCGCCGCGAGCACCGCGTACCCGACGACCCGCGGGTCGAGCGCCGCCGCCAGGTGCAGCAGCCGAGTCACCACCGCCGGGCAGCCGCGGTCCCGTTCGTCCGGCGCCGCCTCGATCACCACGATACGCTCGGCGGCCAAGGCAAGCCAGCCCGGCGCCACCGCCAAGCTGCCCGACACGAGCAGCACCTGGGCCCGGGCCGCCGTCGGTCGCAGCGATTGAGGCGTCAGGCCGGCCGGCAGGGCATCCAGATCCAGTACCACAACGTCCCAGGGCTGAACCTCCCCGGCGGCCGGCAGCCCGTCCCGGACCCCGATGGTCGCGCTCGAGATGGCGCATCGCTGGAAGCCCACGGCCACGCCGGGCAGGCTCCGCGCAACCAGGTGCACGCGCGACCGGCGCCCATCCTCCGACTCCCATGTGCGGTTGTTGGGAACCACACCCGCCTCCTTCGCCCCAGGGCGTGGCCCGGGGGGGGGGGGGTACTAACACGAAAAACGGGGTACGAAGCCGCTGCTCCCGCGGAGCAGGCTCACTGTCTGTCGGCCGGTTCCGGGTACTTCGGTATCGCTAACACTTCGCCGCCAGTAAGGACACTGGGGCTACTACGAGGTGGCCTGGGCGGGAACGCCATTCTGCGGCCACGGTGCCAGCTGAGCCGGCAGGGCGCAGAACGAAACGGGGCGCCCAACCGGGCGCCCCGTCGCCAGTTTACCGCCGCTTCGCGGAGTCTCTGCCGCCCCCGCCCCGGTCCGCACCCACCGTGTCGGCGGCGCCCGCTGTGTCGACGCCCGGCAGCAGCTGCGGCATGGCGCGCAGCGACTGGAGGAACTGCTCCAGCTGCGGGTTGGGCGCCAGGTGCTGAGCACGCTCGTAGTTGCGCACCATCTCCGTGACGTTGCCCTGGAGACGATACGTGTCGGCGAGGCACATGTACACGAACGCCAGGTTGCCGGCGATGTTCTCGTCGGTGGGATCGAGCCGCAGCGAGTCCGCGTCGAACAGGCGCGAGTAGCGGTACACGTTCCACAGCAGCGACCGCGTACGCTCGACGTCCACGGCCACGCCGACGTACGCGCTGGGCACGAGTCGGGTGCTGTCCTGCCGCACCGTGTCTTGGTGCAGCTTGAACGCCAGCGCGTGCTGCGAGACGAACTGGTCGAGCCCCATGCGGCTCCCAGTGCCGGCGGTGAGCGCGAAGAAAATCGGCCGGCGGCCCAGGTTGTCCTGGATGAGCCGCAGCACCATCAGGTCCTTGGTGAAGAACGGCGTGCCGGCGGGGATCGTGGTGCCGATCCGGCCCACCTCGAACAGCAAGTCGCGCTCGAGCAGCCGCGGGATGAACCCGGTGATCTGCGCGTCGTTCAGCATGTGCAGGCACATCGGTCGCCCGCGCGCGAGGTCCGGCGGCCGGCGGCCCGCCGCGCGCGCCCACTCGTTGACGGTCGCGAGCTGCTGGTCGCTGCACGAGGGCGGCGGCCCCGCGGCGGCGCCGTACATCCGGGCCGTGAGGCTGTCGGGCCGGTAGGGCCGCGCCGGCAGGTCGCGCAGCTGGCGGATGTACCAGTCCGTATTCACCAGCGACAGGTTCACGATCATCACGTCCTGCCGAACGCCCTCCACTTCCTGGATGTACCACAGCGGGAACGTGTCGTTGTCGCCGTTGGTGAACAGGATGCCGTACGGCTCGACGCCCGCCAGCATGGAGTACGCGAAATCGCGGGCCAGCGTGGCCGTCGGGCCGAAGCGCCGGTTGGCGGCGTTGAAGTTGAGCGTGAACGGCAGCAGCGCGAGCAGCAGCGCCGGCGCGGCCTGAAGCGCGCCCCCCGGGCCCGCCAGCCGTTCCCGCAAGCGGCGGAACACGACCGCGATGCCGAGGCCCGCCCACAACCCCCACGCCACGAACGACACGGTGTAGAAGTAGTCGCGCTCCCGGACCTCGTGCAGCTCACGGTCCGGGAACGCCTCGTAGCCCACCGAGAAGCCGGGCTTGAAGTTGAGGTACAGGACCAGCCCGATGCTCGTCGTCAGGAACAGCATCGCGACCAGCCAGAAGCTCGATCGGTCCCACTGGCGATGGTTCACCGCACCTAGCACGCCAAGCACGATGAACAGCAGCGTGAACGGCAGGCGGAGCGGCGCGAGCACGGCGATGTGACGCATCAGGCTCGAGCTCCATTGCCAGTCGAAGTACTGGAAGTAGTTGAGCAGCTGCAGCCCGAAGATCTGCAGCGTGCGCCCGGGATTGCCGGGACCCGACTGCACGGTCGGATCGTCCAGCGGCGAGCGCGGCGGGTACTGCTCGCGCCGGATCACGGCCCACAGGTTGTCCAGCGTCGAGGGGTCGGCCTCGCTGATGAACGGGTGCAGGCCGGCGCGGATATAGAGGAACGCGTACGTGGTGATGCCGATCGCGCCCACCACGAGCGCCGCCACCGCGAAGAACCAGGTGCCGGCGCGGACGGCCCACACCGCCGCCACCAGGTACAGCGCGAGCCCCAGCACGATGACGGCCTTGTTGCCGATGCCGACGCCGATCATCGCGACCCACATCGCCACCGCGACGGCGAACTGCACCCACTGCACCTGTCGCTCCGCTTCGTGCTTCGCCGGCTGGGTCTGGAGGACGTGGAAGAAGTAGGTCAGCACCGCGGGGCCGCACAGCAGCGCCATCAGGTGGTTGCCGAGCGAGACGCCGAATACGTAGATGACGAGCAGCAGGATGTGCGCGCCCCGCACCCCGCCCCGGTCGCGCCGCCACAGCCAGCAGAGCCACATGATCAGCCCGATCGAGAACATCGCGATCTGGTAGACCTCGGTCTCCACCGAGTTCTGCCACACCGTGAAGCCGAACGCGGCGCACAGGGCCGCCGCCATGGCGCCGCCGACGCGGAACAGGCGGGCGGTCGCCGGGTCCAGCCCCGCCATGCCGGCGCGCAACGCCTCGTGCATCAGCAGGAACAGGAAGAACGAGCTGCCGGCGCTGAACGTGGCGCTCATCAGGTTGGTGGCGGCCGCCGTGCCGATCGCGCCGCCCAGGACGATGTCCCAGAACCGGCCCAGCATCACGAACAGCGGCGTGCCCGGCGGATGGGGGATGCCGAGAATGTGGCCGGTCGCGATGAACTCGCCGGCGTCCCAGAAGGTCACGCTCGGCGCCAGGGAAACGGCGTACCCGGCCAGCACGACCAGGGCGGCGACCAGCGCCAGCTTGTAGGGCGGCCGGTCGGCCGCGATGTCTACGGGTGTCGCGCTCACGCGCCTGCTTTCGCTCGCGGTCGTCGTCATTCTACATGTGTAGTTATTACGCGGCCGGTTGAAATGTCAAGCGAGGGCGGGCCCACGTCTAGGGGGAGGCGCCGGCGGCGAGGCGGCTGGGCGGCTCGGCGGCCGGCACACGACTACGCGTGGGCCGCCACGGGGCCGGGCTGATCCAGCCGGGCGAACGAGCCCGAGGCCAGCAGCTCCTCCAGCCGCGCCAGGCTGATGCCCCGCTCCAGCTGGCCGCGGCGCGCCACGCTGATCGCGCTGGTCTCCTCGCTCACGACGATCACCAGCGCATCGGTCTCCTCCGACAAGCCTAACGCGGCCCGGTGCCGGGTTCCGAGGGTCTTGTCGTCCACCGGGAACTGGGTGAGCGGCAGGATGCAGCCCGCGCCCACGATGGTGTCGCCCCGGATGACGAGCGCCCCGTCGTGCAGCGGCGAGTAGGGCGTGAAGATCGTGGTCACCAGGTCGGCCGAGACGCGCGCGTTGAGCGGCGTGCCGCTTTCGAGATAGTCGCCCAGACCCACCTCGCCCTCGACCGCGATGATCGCGCCGGTTCCCGCGCGCGACAGGCGGTCGGCGGCTTCCCGGATCTCCTCGGCCACCTGGTGCGCCTCGCCGCGGTAGAAGAACCGCATCACGCGGCTCTGACCGAGCCGCGCCAGGCCGCTCCTGAGCTCGGGCTGGAACACGATCAGCAGCGCGAACGCGCCGTACGTGAGGATGATGCCCAGCAGGTAGCTGATCATCTGGAGCTTGAGCAGCAGCGCGCCGATGTACGCCGCGCCCAGCAGCACCAGGCCCAGCAGGATGTGGATCGCTCGCGTGCCGACGAGGAACAGGAGGCCGCGGTAGATCACCACCGCGACGATCAGGATCTCGACGACGTCGCGCCAGCCGGGAACGAGGAACGGGAAGCGTTCCACGTCAGCCGGCCGCGGGCCGGCCGCGGGCCGCAGAGACAACGGCATCCGCGACATCGAGGGCCTCCCGGGTCCGCCCGACATCGTGCACCCGGAACAGCGAGGCGCCCAGCATGCGCGCGGCGACGCAGGCCGCGGCGGTCGCCCCGTCGCGCTCGTGCACCGGGCGGCCGGTGGCGGCGCCGAGGAAGCGCTTGCGCGACGGGCCCACCATGACGGGGTGGCCGAGAGCGACGAGGCAATCGAGCCGGGCCAGCAGCGCGAGGCTCTGGTCCGCGGTCTTGGCGAACCCGAGGCCGGGGTCCACCACGATCGCCTCCGCCGCGATGCCGGCTCGCGTCGCGAGCGCGACCCGCGCTTCGAGCTCACGCGTGACGTCGCCGGCGACGTCCCCGTAGTCCGTGAACGCGTCCATCGTCCCGGGTTCGCCGCGCATGTGCATCAGGATCACGCCCGCGCCCGCCTCGGCTACCACGCCGGCCATCGCGGGGTCCTGGGTGAGGCCGCTGACGTCGTTGACGATCTCCGCGCCCGCCGCGAGGGCCGCCCGCGCCACCCCGGCGCGCCGGGTGTCCACGCTCACGGGCAGCGGCACCTCGGCCGCCAGCGCCTCGATTACGGGGATCACGCGGCTGAGCTCTTCGGCCTCGCTCGGCCGGACCGCGCCGGGGCGCGTGGATTCGCCGCCCACGTCCAGCAGGTCGGCGCCTTCGGCCCGCATACGCCGCGCCGCGGCGACCGCGTCGCCCAGGGCGAAATGGCGGCCGCCGTCGCTGAAGCTGTCCGGCGTGACGTTGAGAATCCCGACGACCCGCGCGCGCACCAGCGCGAGGACGCGCCGCGACGTCCGCCAGCTCCGGGGCGCTGGCGGCGCGGCGATCACGCCGGGCTGGGCGAGGGGTTGGGGACGCCCGAGGGCCGTTGGGCTTCCCGCCGCTCCGCGGCGGGCGGCGGCACCGCCGTGGGCGCTGCCGGGAGCGACGGCGCGCGCGGAGGCAGTTCATCGCCGCGCGCGATGGCCTCGATCTCCTCGCGGTCGATCGTCTCGCGCTCGAGCAGCACGGCCGCCATGCGGTCGAGCATGTCCCGCTGGGCCGTCAGGATCGTGCGGGCCTTGGCGTAGGCGCCGTCGATGATCCGTTTGACCTCGGCGTCCACCTGCTCGCTCATGCGCTCCGAGATCTCGCGCCGCTGGGTCAGCTCGCGGCCCAGGAAGATCTCCTGCTCGCGGTCGCCGACCGCGATCACGCCGATCGCGTCGCTCATGCCGAACTGCGTGACCATCCGCCGCGCCAGCGTCGTGGCCTGCTCGATGTCGCCCGCCGCGCCGGTGGTGACCTTCTCGGGCCCAAATACCAGCTCCTCGGCCACGCGGCCGCCGAAGGCGGCGGCGAGCCGGCCTTCCAGCCACGACTTGGTGTAGTTGTGCCGGTCTTCCTCGGGCAGCCACGTGGTCAGGCCCAGCGCGCGGCCGCGCGGCACGATCGTCACCTTGTGCAGCGGGTCCATGCCCGGCGTCTTGAGGCTGACCACCGCGTGCCCCGCCTCGTGGTACGCGGTCAGCCGGCGTTCGTCTTCGGTCAACACCAGGCTCTTCCGCTCCACGCCAAGCATCACCTTGTCCTTGGCATCCTCGAAGTCCGGCGCGTCCACCTGGGTCTTGTTGCGCCGCGCCGCGAGCAGCGCGGCCTCGTTGACGAGGTTCGCGAGGTCCGCGCCCGACAGGCCGGGCGTCCCCTTCGCGATCCGGTCCAGCTGGACGTTGGCGGCCAGCGGGATCTTGCGCGTGTGCACCCGCAGGATGGCCTCCCGGCCCTTCACGTCCGGCATATCCACCACGATCTGCCGGTCGAACCGGCCGGGGCGCAACAGCGCGGGATCGAGCACGTCGGGCCGGTTCGTGGCGGCGAGCAGAATCACGCCGTCGTTGGACTCGAACCCGTCCATTTCGACCAGCAGTTGGTTGAGGGTCTGCTCGCGCTCGTCGTGCCCGCCCCCCAGGCCCGCACCGCGGTGCCGGCCGACGGCGTCGATCTCGTCGATGAAGATGATGCACGGCGCGTGCGCCTTGCCCTGCTCGAACAGGTCGCGCACCCGCGACGCGCCCACGCCGACGAACATCTCGACGAAATCGGAGCCCGACATGGAGAAGAACGGCCGGGCCGCCTCGCCGGCCACCGCCTTGGCGAGCAGCGTCTTGCCGGTGCCCGGCGGCCCGATCAGGAGGGCGCCCTTGGGCAGGCGGCCGCCGAGCCGCGTGAACTTCTGGGGGTCCTTGAGGAACTCGATGATCTCCTGCAGCTCGACCTTGGCCTCGTCGGCGCCCGCCACGTCGGCGAAGGTCAGCTTGGGTGTATCGCCCGTCAGCAGCTTCGCCTTCGACTTGCCGAACGCGAAGGCCCGGCTGCCGCCGGCCTGCATCTGCCGGAACACGAAGATCCAGAACCCGATCAGCAGCAGCCACGGCAGCATCTGCACCAGGAGCGTCAGCAGGCCCTGGCGCGCGCGCTTGGCCTGGACCGGCACGCCCGCGGCCTCGAGCCGCGCCACGAACGCCTGGTCCGCCTCGAACGGCAGCTGGGTGGTGAAGCGCACGACGTCCTGCCCCTGGATGCGCTCGGGCGACTTGAACTCGCCTTTCACGTCCTGCAACTCGACGATTTCGACGCTGCCGACGTTCCCGCGCTGGAGCGCGGCGGCAAAATCCGTGTACCGGATCACCGGCGCGTCCCCGCTGCGCCGCGCCGTGAGCTGGAAGAAGATCACCGGCACGAGCACGACGATCATCCAGAACGCGACCGTCTTGGACAGGCGCGCCCAGCTGAACTTCGGGGGTGGCGGCAATCTCTCGGGCATCGAGCGTTACCCTTGTTCCTTCCTCTATGAGTTGTGAGCCGTGAGTTGTGAGTCCGGCCTCGCTTCCGAACCTTCGACTCAGAACTCCCGACTCACGACCGCTTCGTTGTCGCGACCGTCTCTTCCGTTCACTCCGCCAGACTCGCGACAAACGGCAAATGCCGAAAGTCCTCGGCGTGATCCAGTCCGTAGCCCACCAGAAACTCGTTCGGGGCCTCGAAGCCGAGGAACTTCGCCGGCTTCACGAGCACGCTCCTGGCCAGGCCCTTGTCGAGCAGGGCGCAGATCTCCAGGCTCCTGGGCCGCCGCTCCGTCAGCAGCTCCACCAGCCGGTTCAGCGTCCTGCCACTGTCAATAATATCCTCGACCAGCAGGATATGTTTCCCCTCGAGTCGGGTCTCCGGGTCGTAGACGAGCCGGACGTGCCCGCTGGAGACCTTCGCCTCGCCGTACGAGCTCGCCACCAGGAAGTCCACCTGGAGGACGCGGGGGATCTCCCGCACGAGGTCGCCGACGAAGATGAAGCTTCCCTTGAGCAGCCCGAGCACCAGCAGCTCGCCGTCCGGGTAGGCCGCGCCGATCTGCCGGCCCAGCTCCGCCACGCGGCGGCGAATCGCCTCGGCGTCGTAGACGATGCGCGCGACCTTGCGGCCGCCCATCAGGCGCTCGAGGTCAACGGGTGCGGGCATCGATCCTCAGCGCCAGCGCGCCTGGTGATGGAACGGCCGCCGCGGCACGGCACACGCCCGGCACCCACAGGACGTCGTCGCCGCGGGCCAGCAGAGGCCAGGCCGCCCGCGCGCCCCGCGGAATGCGCGCCTCCATCAGGAGCCTCCGCACCGGACGATGCCCAACGCCTCCCAGGGGTCGCACCCGGTCGCCTGCCGCGAGCCCACGCACGGTCGGCGGATCGCCGTCTGCAACCCAGGTGCTCCAGCCTTCGCGTGGCACGTGCTCGGGGGCCGGCTCGTGGCGCCACGCCAGCTCGATGTCACCGAAGGCCGCCCGGCCCTCTCGAGCACCGAGCACAACGGGAACGGGCGCCGCAGCCGCCGGCTCCGCTCGCGCGACCGCGACACGGTCGAATTGGATCTCGCCGATGAGACGTTCGCCCAACTCGACCCGGCGTCCGCTGGCGGCACCCCGCGCGAACTCGGCCAGGCGCCGGGCGGCGCGCGGGCCCAGGCGCAGCCCCGCCCGCCGGGCTACCGCACGCAAAATGCGTCCAGTCAACACGTTATCATAGCGGGCGAGGGGTGCACGGGCAACGTCGAAGCGCTCCGCGGTGACCCGAAGCGCGAGGTCGGGCAACGCATCGAGCGCGTGATCCCAGGCGCGGCAATCCTGACCGGCGTGGCGGGCGACCTCGAGCAGGGCCGTGCGAGCGCCGGATCCGAGGCGCTCCTCCAGCACCGGCACCAGCCGCCCGCGCACCCAGGCGCGGGTGTGCTGCAGATCCGCGTTCGACGGATCGAGCGTGAACGGGAGATCGCGCGCCACAACGTACGCCCGCAACTCGGCGCGGCTGAACGGCAGCAGCGGACGCACCAAGCCGCGCGGCCCGCGGGCCGGGATGCCCGCGAGACCGGCCGGCGCCGATCCGCGCAGCAGCCGGAGCAACACCGTCTCCGCCTGATCGTCCGCGTGGTGCGCCGTGACGAGGTATCGGGCCCCACGCTCGTCCTGCACGCGACGCAGACAGGCGTAGCGGGCCGACCGGGCCCTCGTTTCGCTGGCGCCCGCACCCAGGCCAAGGGTGCCGATCACGCACGGCAGGCCGTAGCGCTCCGCGGCGAGGGCCCGGACCCGTTCGGCGATCTGCGCGCTGTTCGGCAGGATCCCGTGATCGGCGTGCGCAACCAGGAGCGCCAACCCGAGCTCGGCGGCCGACCCGGCCATGAGGTCGAGCAGCGCCAGCGAGTCCGGCCCGCCGGACACCGCGAGCACGGCGGTTCCTTCGCCCACGAGCAGCCTCGCTCGGGCCAGATGCGCGCGGAACCGCGCCGGGAGTGGGGTCTCGGCCACCTTCTATACTACATTGTTCCTCCCGATGCGACCTTGGTGCGGCCCTCTCCTCGCAGCGGTCCTGCTTCTCCTGCTGACGGCCTGTGCCGGCGAGGGGCCGCGCGCCGTCGGCGGCGATTCGACCGCCGTTCCGGTCACCGCCGCCTCGCCGGCCGGGCGGGTTGCCCTCGAGCTGTGGCAGCTCCGTCCGGGGGTCAGCCTCGGCGAGTGGTTTCAGCAGCACGCCACGGACGACGTGATCCCCGGCCTGCCTGGCGACGACGATGGGCACGGCGTGTTCGGTAACTGGTGCATCCGCACCACACTGCTGGACGAAGTGACCCGCACGCGCTTCGAGCGGACGGCCTACTTCTATGCCCCCGAACCACCCGACGGCCTAGCGTTGCCCGAGGGCCGAAGTGAGTTGGTGCGCTCGTGCCGGCTTGGCGCGATCAGTGTTCGCGTGCCGGTGGGTGACTCCGCCGCCGGCGCCGCGCTGGCGGATTCGGTGCGCGGCCAACTGGCGCGGGCGTTCGGGGGTCCGGTTTCGTCCGTGGTCAGCTTCTTCGGGTCCGCCCACTGGCACCGGATCGGCCGGTTCCGCCGCGGCGACGTGGAGGCCGCCTCGGCGCTGCAGGTCCCGCCCCACCCCGACACGACCGGCACGCGCCGGCCCACGGTCCGCGCCCTCGCGATCCTGCCGCTCTCGGGACTGTCGCTCGACGGCCTGGTGCCGGACCAGGGCCCCCCCATCGCCGACTCGGTGCCCCTGGACAGCGCGGTGACGTGGGCCGAACTCGGGGCGGCGGCCGCCGCGCCGCTGGTACGGGTCGTGCGGGACACCATGTGGCGCGAGCGGGGAGATACCACCGGGCGCGCGGCGGTCCGGCAGGGACTGGCCGGGGCGTTCCGTCGCTGGCTTGGCCTGGCCGAAGAACTCCCGTCGCCGCAGCGCGCCGCGGCACTCTACGTCGCCGATCGGGCTATGCACCAGGCGCTGTGCGGCGTGCTGCCGTGCGACCAGGCAAGCGACAGCACGGCGCTCGCGCCGTTCGTCGCGCTGGGGGCGCGGTTCGCGTGGTCGGAGCTCGGCGGTCAGTGGATCTACGAGCGCACCTGGCTCAGCCAGGCGCGGGTGTTCGAGCGCGACGGTCCGCTCGGCCAGCGCATCCTGCTGGCACAGCTGCAGGCCGGCTTCGACTTTTCGGGGATGTGCGCCGCCGGGCCCGAAGCGTTTCGGCGCGTGATCGCCAACGCGGAGCGGTACCTGGAGCGGGTCCCGAACAGCCCGATCGCCGCCGCCGTTCACTACCTGGCCGGCGAGGCGTGGGCGGACGTCGTGGCGCTGGCGGCCGGTGCGGGCGACGTGTACGCCGACAGCTCGCGCTACAGCGCCGAGGCGCCCCAAGCGCGGCGTCGCGCGCTGGCGCACTACCACGCGGCCATCGGTGCCAACCCGTCCTCGCCCCTGGCGCGCGCGGCCTGGCAGCGCGCATGGTGGTTGCTCAGCGAGTTGCCGCCGCGCCGGACGCGGTTTCTGTGTGTCTACGACTAGCCGGGAGCTCGGAGCTATGAGCCGTGAGTTATGAAGTCATTGCTGCGGGTCTCAGCCGCTCCAATCGAGGATCTGAGCTCCAAGCTCCTGGCCCGAAAGCTCAGAACTCATGACTCATGACCCACGGCTCACGGCTCATAGCTCATAGCTCATAGCTCACAGCTGACAGTCTCATGGCTCGCAGCCCAGGCCCCCAACGATCCCTCTCACCCCCGGACCCCGATGCCGCCGATTCCGATCACCGTGGTCGACGCGTTTACCGACAAGCCGTTCAGCGGCAACCCCGCCGCGGTCTGCGTGCTGCCCGGGGAGCGGGATCGGCACTGGATGCACCTGGTGGCTCGCGAGATGAACTTGTCGGAGACGGCGTTCTGCATGTCGCGCGGCGACGCCTGGGCCCTGCGCTGGTTCACACCCACGATCGAGGTTGAGCTGTGCGGGCACGCCACGCTCGCGACGGCCCACGTGCTGTGGGAGCGCGGCCTGCTGGCCGCGGGCGAAACGGCGCGGTTCCGAACCAAGGGCGGCCTGCTCACGGCCCGTCAGGCCGACGAATGGATCGAGCTCGACTTCCCCGCCCTCGAGCCGTTGTGGGCCGACGCGCCCCCCGGACTTTCCGACGCGCTCGGCGCGCGGCCGAAGGCGGCGGCGAAGAGCCGCTTCGACCTCCTGGTCGAGCTGGCCTCCGAGGCGGAGGTGCGTGACCTCAAGCCCGACCTGGGGTTGCTGACGGCGCTGCCGGTGCGGGGGGTGATCGTGACGGCGGCGGCGACGACCCCCGGATTCGATTTCGTGTCGCGGTTTTTCGCGCCGCAGTCCGGTGTGGCGGAGGATCCCGTCACAGGCTCGGCGCATTGCGTGCTCGGTCCGTTCTGGCGCGAGCGGCTGGGCAAGGACGCGATGCTGGCCTACCAGGCGAGCGCGCGGGGAGGGCTCGTGAAGGTCGAAGTGCGCGGCGATCGCGTCGCCCTCAGCGGCAAGGCGGTCACCGTGCTGCGCGGGGAGCTGGCCGGCTCCTAGCGGAACCTGCGAATCAGCCGCGCCACCCAGCCGCCGGGCTCGGCGCCGCGCGCCCCGGGACGCCAGCGGCGCTGCAGGCCGGCGTCGACGCCCGCCGCGACCAGCGCCAGCAAGTCCGGCGACGGCACCCACCCGAACTCCTGCTCCGGTACGAACAGGCGGACGACGCCCTCGGCATCGAGGGCGAAGACGGCCGGCTCGGCGACCGACGTGATCCGATTAAGGAGGTCCCACGCCACGGCGGCGCGGCGCGACGGGTCGCAAAACAGCGAGAACCGGATCCCCTCCGCCTCGGCGTAGGCGCGCGTCTGCTCGGGCGTGGCTGTAGAGATCCCGGCGAGGGCCGCGTCGGCGGCGCCCAACGCGTCAGCGATTCCAGCGTAGTCCGCCAACTGGCGGCGGCAGGCCCCTCACGACGGCCCCCGGTACACGACCAGCACGTGCGGCCGACCGCGAAGCGCCTGCGGCAAGTCCGCGGCCGCCCCCGCCGCGGTGAGGACGGGCGCCTCGGGCAGCAGCGCGCCGACGCGAATGGCCGTACCGGTACCGGCCACCGCTAGTCCCGCAGCGCCTGCACCACCGGCTGCCGCGCCGCCCGCAACGCCGGGAAGAACCCGCCGAGCACACCCATCGCGACCGAGAACACGAGACCGTACAGCAGCAGCATCGGCGTGACGCGGAATGCGAACGCCACCTCGCTGAACGACTGCCAGTTCGTGGTGCTGGTGGCAAGGCCGTTGATCGGCAGGGCGAACACGCAGCCGAGCACGCCCCCAACCAGCGCGATGACGACTGCTTCCGCGAGGAACGTGGCCAGCACGCTGCGCGGTCTGAACCCGAGGGTCAGCAGGACGGCGATTTCCGGCGCTCGCGAGGCCACGGCGGCGTACATCGTGTTGACCGCCCCGAAGATCGCCCCGACCGACATGATGAGGGTGATGAACACCGCCATGATGCGCAGCGTGGTGGTCAGGATCCCGCTCTGGGCCGTGTAGAAATCCTGCTCCTGGCGTACCGAGACCTGGATGCGCGGGTCGCCTTCCAGCGCGCGCTGCGCCTCGTCGAACGTCACGCCCGCCGCGAGCCGGAAGATGACCGACTGGTACACGTCGCCGCGGAACACCGGCATGAACTGCTCGTTCTCGCCCCAGACCTCGGATTCGAACGCCGAGCCGTCGGCCGCGAAGTGGCCCACCACGGCCCACTTGCGGCCGCCGAACTCGAGCGAATCTCCGATGTCCATGTTCACGAAGCGCTCCGCGATCCGCCGGCCGATGATGACTTCGCTGGCGCCGGAGCGGAACGGCCGGCCCGCGACGACGCGGACGCCTCTGCGCACCTGGAACGCGCGCTCGCTGACGCCGCGCGCGACCACGTTGCCGATGCCCATGCCGTTCTTGCGGTCCGGATTGAGCAGCACGTAGATCTCGGGGCTCACCAGCGGCAGGTTGTCGTCGCCGGTCGCGACATGGGCGAAGGAGCTGATGATGCGCGCGGCCTCGCGCCGGATACCGCTCGACAGCTCGTCGTTGGCACCCCGCCGCAGCACGATCACGTTGTCCGGCGAGCCCGTCTTGGCCAGCGCCGCTCGGAACCCGCTGGCCAAGGCGAGCATCGCCACGAACACGGCCACGACGAGCCCGATGGAGAGCGCCGTCGAGCTCGTCGACACCGGGCGCTGCGCGATGCTGCGTACGTTGTAGATGAGCGGGATCTTCATTCGACCGTCCGCAGCGCCTGCACCACCGACATCCGGGCCGCGCGCACCGCCGGCACCAGCCCGCTGACCAGGGTCAGCGCGAACGCGATGCCGACCGCCGCCCAGACGGTGCCCTCCGCGACCGAGAACCCCGGCAGGAACATCTCGATGGCGGCCACGCGGACGTTCGCCCACAGCAGGGTGGCGCCGCCGATCCCGAGCACCGTCCCCGTCAGCACCACGACGCCCGCCTCCGCCAGCTCGATGGCGCCGACCGTCCCGTCGCCGAAGCCGATCGCCTTGAGCACCGCCACCTCGCCGGTGCGCTCGCGCGCCGACATCATCATGGCGTTGCCGGTCACCAGCAGGATGGCGAAGACGACGGCCATGCCGATCGCGTTCATCAGCGTCCGGACGTTACCGAACATGCCCATCCAGCTCGCCTGAAAGGCCTGCTCGGTCATGGTCTTGGTGGGCGCCGTCGAGTTCTTGAACTGCTCGTCCACGATCGTGGCGATCTCGCCGGCGCGATCGCCGTCCGCGATGCTGAGGTAGAACCAGCCCGGCTGCGCCTCGTGGTTCGTGCGCTCGTCGAGGTACGCGTAGTGGAACAGGAACGACCGCTCGTCGAACGAACGGGTCGTGGAGGTGTAGGTAGCCCGGATCGTGAACTGCCATTCCCCCGGGTAGATGGTGCCGTTGAGCACGATGTTCTGCCCGAGACGCCAGCCGTACTTCTCCATGAGGTCCACCCCGACCACCGCGCCGGCGCGGTCCCGCATCCACTCCTCGCGCTGATCGGCCGGAATGACGATCTCCGGATACAGCGCCAGGAAGCTCGGTCCGTCCACCGCGAAATTCGCGAAGAACGCCCTGGGATCCTGGTACCAGCCGCCGAACCACTGCGCCCACGACACACCGGTGACGCCGGGAACGACTTGCAGTCGCTGCGCGTAGCTCATCTGGAGCGGGAATACGATGGCCGTGGCGTGCCGCACCACCATGCGGTTGGCGGAGCCAAACGCGCTCAGCTTGTCGAGCGTCGTGCCAAACGAGCGGAGCGACGCGAACAGGAACATCGCCACCGCGACGCTCGCGGTCGTCAACAGGGTGCGCCACTTGTGGCGCATGAGATTCGCCCACACCAGGCGGCCGCGGGTCATGACACGCCCACTCCCTTCTCGAGCAGCACGCCCTTCTCCAGGTGGAGCACCACCTTCGCCTTGTCGGCGGCGTGCGCGTCGTGCGTCACCATCAGGATGGTCTTCTTGAACTCCTCGTTGAGCCGCCGCAGCAGCTCCAGAACTTCGGCCGCCGACTTCGCGTCGAGCTGGCCGGTGGGCTCGTCCAGCAGCACCAGCGTCGGGTCGGAGACGATGGCCCGCGCGATCGCGGTGCGCTGCTCCTCCCCGCCCGACAACTGGCGCGGGTAGTGGTCCACGCGGTCCCGCAGTCCCACCACACCCAGCGCGATGCCCACCCGCTCCTGCCGCTCCTTCTTCGACAAGCGGGTGAGGAGCAGCGGCAGCTCCACGTTCTGGAACGCGGTGAGCACCGGGAGCAGGTTGTACTGCTGGAACACGAACCCGATGTGCCGCGACCGCCACACGGCGAGCTGCGAGGGCTTCATGGCGCTGATCCGTTCGCCGGCCACGCTCACCGTGCCGCTGGTCGGCCGGTCGAGACCCGCCACCAGGTTGAGCAGCGTGGATTTGCCGGAGCCCGACGGCCCCATCAGCGCGGTGAAACTGCCCTCCGCGAACCCCAGGTCGAGACCGGTGAAGATCTCGATCACCTGGGTGTCGCGGCGGAACGACTTGTGGACGTCACTGAGCTCGACCAGCGCCATCGGAACCTCGGAGAAACGGTCGGAAGTCCGGAGTCAGACGTCAGTTCACCCGCACCCGCATGCCCTCTTGAGGATTCTCGAGCCCGCCGACGAGCAGCTGCTCGCCGCCGGACAGGCCGCGCCGAATCTCGCGGAAGCCGCCGCTCTCGGGTCCGGCCTCGACGTCGCGCGCCGCCAGCCGGCCTTCCCGAACCACCCACACCACGGTCCGCGTGCCCACGCCCCGGACCGCCGCGACCGGCACCAGGATCCGGGGGGGCGCGGGCCCAGCCGCGCCGGCGGCCCGGGCCGGCTCCAGCAGGTCCACGCGGGCTCCCATCTCGGGGAGGATCCGGGGGTCCCGCTCCCGGATCGCCACCTTCACCTGCACGGTCGCGCGTTGACGGTCGGCCGTCGGCACGACCTGACGCACCGCCCCGCGGAAGCTCGTATCGGGGTAGGCATCGAGCGTGATGCGGGCGTCCTGGCCGCTCCGGACCCGCGCGATATACGCCTCGTTGACGTCCACCTCGACCTCGAGCGTCGTCAGGTCGGCCATCGTGACCACGGCACCACGCGTGAGCCCGCCACCCACCGACGGCGCCACGACTTCGCCCACCTCGGCCTCCTTGCGGAGCACGGTGCCGGTGAACGGCGCGCGGATATAGGTGTTCTCGAGATTGACCCGCGCGAGGCGCAGCCCTGCTTCGGCCAGGTCGACCCGCGCGGACCCGGCGCGCACCCGCGCCTCGGCCTGCGCGGCACGGCTTTCGACGGCCTCGACGTCCTGCTGCGAGACCAGCTGCGGATTGGCGGCGCGGACCTCGCGCAGGCGCCGCGCGTCGCGCTGCAGCTGATCGCGGTCGGCCTCGGTCGCGATCAGATCCGCCCGGGCGGCCGCCACCTGCGCCTCCGCCTGGGCCACGGCGGCCTCGAAGTCCGCGTTCTCGAGCCGGGCGATGACCTCGCCCCGGCGGACGAACGAGCCTTCGCTCACCCGGAGCGCCGCGAGCCGCCCCCCCACCTTGGCGGAGACCGCGGCGCGGGTGCGGGCCACCACGTATCCGTTGGCGGTGACACTCGTGCCGGCGCCGCCACCGGGCGTGCCCGCGGCGCTCGCGGTGACCGTCCGGACCACCGGCTCGCCGCCCCGCCGCAGGAACACCGCCACGACGAGGACGATTCCTGCCGCGATGACGGCCAGCACGAGGTTGCGCACCAGCGCGCCACGCACCGCCGGCGGCGTCGTGTCGCGATTGATGCGGAGCTTTCCAAGATCCGGCGCGGGCGCGGTCATACGCAAGGCACGGAATGTACATGGCGCGGCCCGGTCTGTGCCAAACCGCGCGCCGTGAATGGACCGGGCCACCGCCGTCCTGCCGGCTGTGCACGACGAGCGGTCATCGCGGCGGCGGTCGGCACCCGGCATCGCGGAACCCGAAGCGTCGGGGACACACCGACGTTACCGGTCCGAGGCGGACCCGCGGCTCATGCGCCGATCAGGGCGTCGAGGATGGGGGGGCGTCCGCGGGAGGCTCGTGGTCCGGGCAGCGGCCGATGATCGGCCGGGCGTCGGTGTAGTCGTCGAGGAACTGGTGGACGCTGACCCAGTGCCCGGTCTCGTTGCGCACCCGCTTGCAGGTCTCACACACGTACACCGTACCCGTCAGACGCTTGGTCCGCGCCAGCGCGTGCTCCAGCTGTTGAAGCAGGTCCAGGCGCTCGCGCTCGGCGCGCTTGCGTTCGGTCACGTCCCGCGCGATGGCCGAGGCGCCGACGACGTTGCCGGCGGCGTCGTGGACCGGCGAGACGGCCAGTGAGACGTTGATGACCGCCCCGTCCTTGCGTCGCCGCACGGTCTCGTAGTGGGCCACGCGCTGCCCGCGCCGGATCTGGGCGAGGACCTCGCCGAGGTGGTCGGCGTGGCCCGGCGGGATCAGAAGACCCATGGGCTTGTCCTGCACCTCCACCGCGCGGTAGCCGAAGATCTCCCCGGCGGCCTGGTTCCAGCTCTCGATCACGCCGCCGAGCGACATCCCGATGATCGCGTCTGCGCTGGACTCGACGATGGAGGCCAGCCGGGCGATCTCGGCCTCGGCGCGCTTGCGGTCCGTGATATCGCGCGCCGTCGCGTAGATGACCTCGGGCTCGGGATCGGGCGCCGCGTTCCACTGAAGCCACCGAAACGAGCCGTCGGCATGGAGGTAGCGGTTCTCGAAGGTGACCACGAGGTTGCCGTCGCGGCAGCGGCGGAACTCGTCGCGGCTCCGGTCCCGGTCCTCGGGCGCCACAAACTCGAGGAACGGGCGCGTGGTGAGCTCCTCCGTGGAGTACCCCAGCGTGCGCCCGAAGGCGGGGTTGATCTGGCGGAACACGCCGTCGTAGCCGCACACGCACAGCATGTCGAGCGAGAGCGCGAACAGGCGCTCGCGCTCCAGATCCTCGCGGCGGCGCGACACGGCGCGCCGCTCTGAACGTCCGGTCATGAAGCGTCCGGTCATGAGTGGATAGGATGCGGGCCGCCCGGGGGCGGCGCCAGACCTCGGGAGCCCGTCGCGCGAGCCCCGCGGCCCTCCCCCTCCCCCCCAACCCCCCAACCCGTCGCCGATAAGACGAGCGCCGGCCCCTCGCGGAACCGGCGCCCACCACCGCAAGCCGTCGCGGGCTTAGCGGACCTTCCGGACGTTCGCGGCCTGCAGGCCCTTCGGGCCCTGCTTGACCTCGAACTCGACCATCTCCCCTTCGGCGAGGCTCCGGAAACCCTCCGCCTCGATCGCCGTGAAGTGCACGAAGACGTCTGGACCACCCTCCTGCTGGAGGAAACCGAAGCCCTTCGCGTCGTTGAACCACTTCACCTTGCCCTGCGCCATACGTTGCTACTCCTGATGATTGGGCGTTTCGCCCGTTACCCGCCGGCCACCGCGGCCGTCGGTCCGCAAAAAACACGAACACCGCCCGGGATACGTCCCGCAGCGGTGCTTGAAAGCAACAGACTGCAAAGAGACATCACCCAACCGGCTGCGCCAAGCTAACACGTTGCCAGACCTGCGTCAACAGAGGCCGCCCCCCTGCCGCCCCGGTGCCGCGCCAGCCCGCCGGAGACTTGACGGGACGGGTCCGGGCGGACAGTTTTCGAACGATGGTTCGAACTTCGAACCGCGGTTCGAATGGCGACCGCCGCACCCGCCGGGCGCTGCGGACGCGCGGGGCGATCCTGCGCGCCGCCGCCGGCGTGTTCCGCGCCCGCGGCTTCGCCGAGACGGGGATGCGGGAAATCGCCGACGCGGCCGATCTCTCGCCCGCCAACCTGTACTACTACTTCAAGAGCAAGGCCGACATCCTGTACTTCTGCCAGGACCACTCGGTCGAGCGGATGCTCGAGACCGCCGGCGCGCTCCGGAAACGTGCGCTCCGCCCCGCCGACCGGCTGGCGCGGATGATCGCGGCCCACCTGCTCTGCACCCTCGACCAGCTGGACGGCGCCGCCGCCCACACCGAAGTGGACGCGCTGCCCGCCGAGCTCCGGCGGCGCATCGTGGCCAAGCGCGACCGCTACGAGCGTGCAGTGCGCCGCGTCGTGGCGGACGGGGTGCGCCGAGGCGAGTTCGCCCCCTGCGACCCGGTGCTGGTGACTCGCGCCATCCTCGGCGCCTGCAACTGGACCACCCGGTGGTACCGGCCCGGCGGCCCCGCCGCCCCGGCTGATATCGCCCACGCGTTCGCGGAATACCTCGTCCGGGGGCTGAAACCATGAACGGCGGGAGACGGGGGCACGGGGGCACGGGGGCACGCACAAGACGGGCACGGCCGCGCGGGCGCACGGCCGCACGGGCGAACGGCGCCGGTGCGGATCGGGCGAGGATCGCCCTCACGGTGAACGGCGAAACCCGCGACGTCCTGTTCGACAGGTACAAGACCCTCCTCGAGGTGCTGCGCGAGGACCTCGGCCTGACCGGCACCAAGCACGGCTGCGAGCTGGGTGAGTGTGGTGCCTGCGCCGTGCTGATGGACGGCGCGCCGGTCCTCTCGTGCCTGGTCCTCGGGGTCGTGTGCGACGGGGCCGACGTCACGACCATCGAGGGCGTGGCCGACGGCCCCGCGCTCCACCCGCTCCAGGCGGCGTTCGCGGACCAGGGCGCCGCCCAATGCGGCTACTGCACGCCCGGCATCATCCTCACCGCGCGGCACCTGCTCCACCACAACCCCCGGCCCACCCGCGACGCGATCGCCGAAGCGCTGTCCGGGAATCTGTGCCGGTGCACGGGGTACCTGCAGATCTTCGAGGCGGTGGAGACGGCAGCCAAAGAGCTGGCGGGGACGGAGGGGGCGGCGGGACGGAGGGCAGCCTTGTGACCGCCGGGATGAATGGCGAGCTCCGGGTAATCGGCAAGGCGCGCCGGCGGGTGGATGGGCGGGCGAAGGTCACGGGCCAGACCGTGTTCGCCGACGACGTCATGCTGCCGCGGATGCTGTTCGCGAAGCTCGTCCGGTCGCCCCTGCCCCACGCGCGCCTCGTCTCGCTCGACACCGGCGCGGCGGAGCGCGCGCCCGGGGTGCGGCTCGTCCTCACCGGGGAGCACTTCCCCATCCCGTACGGCATCATGCCCGTGAGCCGGGACGAGCACGCGCTGTGTCGCGGCAAGGTGCGTCACGTCGGCGATCCGGTGGCGGCGGTCGTCGCGGCGAGCGAGGCCGAAGCCGCCGAGGCGGCCGCGCTGGTGAAGGCGGCCTGGGAGCCGCTGCCGACCATCAGCGACCCCGCGGACGCGCTGGCGCATCCGGACGCGCGGATCCACGAGTACGGCGAAGGCGGTAACATCCATCGCCTGGCGCACTTCGCCTTCGGCGACGTCGAGGAGTCGTTCCGCGAGGCCGGCGTGCGGGTGTTCGAGGACCTGGTGTTCTACGAGGGCAGCACCCACCTGCCCCTGGAGCAGCACGCGGCGGTGGCCGCGCTCGACCGGGACGGCCGTCTCACGCTGTGGAGCTCGACCCAGACCCCGCACTATGTGCACCGCGAGCTGGCTCGCGCATTGGACCTGCCGGCCCGTCGGATCCGCGTGATCGCGACGCCCAACGGCGGCGGGTTCGGCGGCAAGAGCGACCCGTTCAACCACGAGGTCGTCGTCGCGCGGGCCGCCCTGCTCACCGGCCGGCCCGTGAAGATCACGCTCACGCGCGAAGAAGTCTTCTACTGCCACCGGGGCCGCCACCCCGTGCTGATGCGCCTGAAGACGGGCGTGCGCCCGGACGGCACCATCGTCGCGATGGACCTCGAAACCGTGCTCGACGGCGGGGCCTACGGCAGCTACGGCCCGGCGTCCACGCTGTACACGGGCCAGCTCCAGACGGTCACCTACCACGTGCCGCGGTACCGGTTCCGCGCCTGTCGCACGTTCACCAACAAGCCGGCGTGCGGGCCCAAGCGCGGGCACGGCACCCCGCAGCCGCGGTTCGCCCAGGAGATCCAGCTCGACAAGATCGCCCTCGCCCTCGGGATTGATCCCGGGGAGCTGCGACTCCGCCAGATCGAACGGCCCGGTGCCGTCACCGCCAATTGGATGCGGCTCGGCACGATCGGACTTGCCGAGTGCATTCGTCAGGTTGTGCAGGGCTCGGACTGGCGCGCCCGCCGCGGCCGGCTCGGCGCCGGCCGCGGGCTCGGCCTGGCGTGCAGCGCGTACCTCACGGGCGCGGGCCTGCCGATCTACTGGAACGAGATGCCCCAGTCGGGCGTGCAGCTCCAGCTCGACCGCTCGGGGCGCGTGACCGCGTTCTGCGGCGCGACCGAGATCGGCCAGGGGAGCGACGACGTGCTCGCCGCGATCGTCGCCGAAGTCCTTGGCCTAACAACTGACGATGTGCGCCTCGTGACCGGCGACACCGACCTCACGCCGGTGGACCTGGGCAGCTACTCGAGCCGCGTCACGCTGATGATGGGCAACGCGGCGATCCAGGCGGCCGAGCGCGCCAGGGCGCTGCTCACCGAACCGGCTGCGGGGAAGCTCGGGGTGCCCGCGGCACGGGTCGCGTTCGCGGATCGGCGGGTGTTCGACGTCGAGAACCCCGACGCGGGGATGGACTTCGCCGACGCGGTCGTGCTGGCCGAGACGCGGTTCGGGACGATCGGCAGCACGGGCAGCTACCGGCCGCCACCGGCGCCGGGCCGGTACCGCGGCGCCGGCGTGGGCCCCAGCGCGACCTACAGCTACAGCGCGGCCGTGGTCGAGGTCGAGGTGGACCCGGTCACGGGCTGGATCCGCGTCCCGAAGGTGTGGATCGGCCACGACATCGGGCGGGTGCTGAATCCGGTGCTCGCGCGCGGTCAGGTCGAAGGCAGCGTGTACATGGGGCTCGGTGAGGCGCTGATGGAGGAGCAGGTGTTTCGACGCCTGCCGCACAAGCTCTCCGGCGCGCTGGTCCACAAGGTCCCCAGCATGCTGGAATACAAGTCGCCCACGTCGCTCGAGATGCCGGAGGTCGTGACCTACTTCGTCGAGGACGCCGACGCGGGCGGGCCGTTCGGCGCGAAGGAGGTCGGCCAGGGACCGCTGCTGCCGATCATGCCGGCCGTCGCCAACGCGGTGTTCGACGCGATCGGCGTGCGCGTGGACGAGTGTCCGATCACCCCCGAAGCCATCCTGAGGGGGATCGAGCTCAAGGCGAAGCGGGCGACGGGGGGACAGCCGGACGGCGGGACGGAGGCGCGCGTCGGGCCGACGGGATTCCCCAACGTCCCGTGGCCCGAGGCGCTGGTGGTGCCGCCGCCGTGGGAAGGCGGCGACGGGAAGGCGATCAATCAGAAGCAGCGGACGAGCACCACGGCCAGCGAAGCGGGCACGGCCGCACAGCCGCACAGCCGCACGGAAGAAGCGCCGACCGGGAGTCCGCGGCGATGATGCGGGTGTCGAGGTTCCGGTATCACGCGGCCCGGACCGTGAAGGACGCGGTGGCGGCGCTGGCGGATGCGCCCGACGCGATGCTGCTCGCCGGCGGGACGGACCTGGTGCCCAACATGAAGCGGCGCACGCAGACGCCATCGCTCCTCGTCGGCATCCGACGGATTCCGGCGCTGTCGCGCCTCGAGAACGGCAAGGGACTCACCATCGGCGCGTGCGTGACGCTGGAAGAGATCGCGCGGAACCGACGCGTGCAGGACGGCTGGGCCGCCCTGGCCGTCGCCGCCGGCAGGGTGGCGACGCCGCATCTGCGGCACATGGGCACACTGGGCGGCAACCTGTGCCTCGATACGCGTTGCAACTACTACAACCAGAACGCCGAGTGGCGCGAGGCTGTCAACTACTGCATGAAGGCGCCCAGCGGCAATGGCGGCCACGCGTGCGCGAGCCCGGACGGCACCGCCATCTGCTGGGTCGCGACGAGCAGCCCGCGGTGCTGGGCCGTGAGCTCGACCGACACCGCGCCCGCCCTCATCGCGCTCGCTGCCGACGTGTCGCTGGTGGGGCCGGGCGGCGAGCGGCGGATCCCGCTCGAGCAGCTCTACCACAACGACGGGATGGCGTACCTCACCAAAGCGCGTGAAGAGATGCTGACCGCCGTCCACTGCCCGCCGGCCGGGGGCTGGCGCAGCACGTACTGGAAGCTGCGGCGGCGGGGCTCGTTCGATTTCCCGGTGCTGGGCGTCGCGGCGGCGGTGCGGTTGGGTGCCGGCGGCGTGGTGGAGGCCGCGCGGGTCGTGCTCGGCGCGGTCCAGAGCCACCCGGTCCTGCTGGAGGAGAGCGCCGCCCTCGTCGGGAGACCCCTTGGCGATGACGCGATCCGGGAGCTGGCGGAAGCGGCAACGAAGCATGCGCGGCCGCTGGACAACACCGACTTCGAGCTGAGCTGGCGGAAGAAAGTCGTCAAGAGCTACGTGCGCGGAGCCCTCGACGAACTGCGCGGCGGTCGGGGCCGGGGATGACCCCACTGCCTGGGGTCAGTCCCGGCCGGTCAATCCGGTGCACCAACGCAACAGGCCGTAGCGCCTGCCCACAGCAGGTGTCAGATTTCTGGTCAGTTTCGCCTGCCTATCGTACCGTTTCACAACAACTTAGCTCCATGCCACCAGCCAGGGCAGGTGGCGTACGGATTGCATGGCGACCGATCATCGGCCTCACGAGAAGGCCGCAGTCCGTGCCTGCACTCACCGTTCCATCGTATCCGCGAGGGGGGAAGAGATGTCCCGAACCGTCCGCTTCACTTCGGCCGCCGCACTGCTCAGCCTGGTCGGGCTGGCGTCGACCGGAGCTGCCCAGGTGACGGCCAATGCGTCCGCCACCGCAACCGCGTTCGTCCAGGGCATCGCCCCGCTCACGGCGACCACCCAGAACGACCTCAACTTCGGCACGGTCAACGCCGGGACCGTCAAGACCGTGACGAACCTGGCGGCCGACGCCGCGCGGTTCAACATCTCCGGAGAGCCCTCCTTTCCGGTGACGGTGTCGTTCGTGCTGCCGACCGTCCTCACGAGCGCCGGCTCGACCACGATCCCGATCTCGTTCGGCGGGTCGGACGGCATCCAGTGGACCTCGTTCCCGGCCACGTTCTTTTCGTTCAACCCGAACGGGGCCTTCTTGACGGCGCTCGACGCCTTTGGGAACCTGATCGTCGGTGTCACCGGCACGGTCGCGCCGCCGCTGGGCACGACCACGGGGACCTACACGGGCACGATCACGCTGACGGTCGCCTACTAAAGGGCCTCCATGACCATCGTGCCGGCCGGGCATGCGCCCACGGGCAGTGAGCCGTAGGTGCGGCCCCGGCTGGCACGGTCGCGGGCTCGGCATGAGACGCCTGGTGATGATCGCCGCGCTCGCGGCTACGGTCACCTCGGGCGGCGCCGCGCCGCTCCGGGCCCAGACGCGCATTCCGTCCGAGCCGCGGCCGCGGCCCCTGCTCGCGCTCGCGCACAGCGATCTCCGTTTCGGGACCGTGCTGCCCGGCATCCCGTCCAGGGTGGACGCCCGGGACCTCGGGCACGCGGCGCTGTTCGAACTGCGTGGCCCCGTCGGCGCCGCGGTGCGCATCGACCTGCTGCTCCCGACGGCGCTCGGGGGTGTGGGCGACGCCCTTCTCCCCATCAGCTTCGGTCCTGGTGACGGGCTCGCCGGCCCCACGCGCGACAGTCCGAGCAGTATCGGCTTCAATCCGAACAGCCCGCTGATCGCCACACTGGGCCCGATCGGGTCGCTGTGGGTGCGACTCGGCGGGACCGTGCTCCCCGGACGGCCCCAGATCGGCGGGCCGTACAGCGGGACCATCGTCATCACCGTGTTCGCCCTCGGGTCATGAGACCGCGCCGGCTCCCGTCCGTGGTCCGGAGCGCCGCGCTCACGGTTACGGCGATCGTCCTCCTGCCCACGATCATCGAGGCGATCTACGTCTCACCCACTGCGGTGTTCATGGATGCGCGGTCGGGCGACGCCCAGGTCACGATCGGCAATTCGGGCGACGCGCCCGAAGAGGCGACGATCGAGCTGCGGTTCGGCTTTCCGGACGCGGACTCGACGGGCACGCCGTTCGTCCGTCTCGTCGAGGACCCGGACGCGGAGTTCCCGTCGGCGGCGGACTGGATCCGGGCGTTCCCGCAGCGCGTGCGCCTCGAGCCCGGTACGCAGCAGGTCGTGCGGCTCCTGGCCCGGCCCCCGGCCAACCTGCCCGACGGCGAGTACTGGACCCGCCTGATCATCACGGGACGCGGTGCGACCGTGCGCCTGCCCAGTCGCGACAGCGCGGTGCAGGTCGGGCTCGACCTGCAGATCCGGCTCGTCACCTCGCTGACCTACCGCAAGGGAGTCGTGACCACCGGCATCACGTTGCGCGGGATCAACGCGGAAGCGGAGGGCGATTCGATCGCGGTCTGGGCGAACGTGAGCCGTTCGGGGAACGCCGCGTACCTCGGAACGGCCGACGTCGAGATGGTGACCACGGCGGGCGCGACGGTGCGGCGCTGGTCGATGCCGATCGCCGTGCACTACCCGATGCGGCGTCGGTTCGCCTACCCGCTCGGCGGGCTCGAGCCGGGCGACTACAAGGTCCGGTTCCGTATCCGCGCCGAACGCCCCGATCTGCCCGCGAATCGCGTGCTCCCCGCCCCCACCGTGTCGGACTCGGTCCCGGTGCGGGTGAGTTGAGGGCCCGGTGACCGCCACCAGAAGCGGGCGCGGAACCGACCGGCCGGACGGCGGGCCGTTCGCGCGTCTCGCCGTGGGCGCGGCCGTGCTGCTGGCGTTGTGCGTGACGCCCGCGACGGGTCAGAACCCCGGCGTGCCCCAGCAGGGAACCTGGCAGGACACGACGTACATCGATGCCGTGATCCGCCTCGACGTCGAGAACGGTCCGTCCGCGGTGATCCCCGCCCTCACGTACGGCTCGACCCTGCTGCTCCCGCTGCGCCAATTCCTCCAGATGGTGGAGGTCCGCGTCGCGGCGTTCGCGCTGCGGGACTCGGCCGTCGCGGTGCTCGAACCCGGCCACGTGACGGTCCGGTTCCAGCCGCGGGCGCGGGTGCTGACGCGCGGCGTGGACGCGGTGCCGTACGACACACTCGATATCGTATGGTGGGACGGCGACCTGTTCGTGGCGACCGGCGTGCTGGACCGCCTGCTGGGTCTGAGCACCAGCGTGGATTGGCCAAGCCTCGCGGCGATGGTGGGGCGAACCGCCGGGCTGCCGGTCGTGCTGCGGGCGCGCCGGGAGCGCCGGCGGCAGCTGCTCGGCGTCGAGCGGCCGGCACCCGACGTCCTCGACCTCGCGCTCCGCCAGCGCGCCGTGGATGGCGCCGTTCTGACCTGGTCGCTGACGGCCGCGTCGCGCGGGCCGACCAGCCAGTTCGCCCTGGACCTCGGGTTCGGCGCCGGCTTGTTCGGCGGCAGCGCGGAGCTCCGGCCCGTGTTCTGGTCGACCTACGGCGCGTCGGGCTCGGAGCTGCGGTGGTCCTGGTCGCGCGCCTCCACCGGCACCGGGGGCATCCGGCAGGTCCGCATCGGCAACGTCCACTCCAACGGCCGCCGAGCCCGGCTGCTGCAGGGCGTCGTGGTCACGAATGCCCCGTTCATCCGTTCGTCCGAGTTCGACGTCGAACAGCTCGTGACCGAGGTACCGGCCGGTTGGGAAGCAGAGCTGTACGAGCGCGGCCGCCTCCTCGCGTTCGCCGACGCCGACGCCGTGGGCGCGTTCCGCGTGCCGTTGCAGCTCGGGTACGGGCAGAATCCGTTCGAGGTGGTGCTGTACGGCCCGGGCGGCGAAACGGTGCGGCAGGCGCGCACGATCCGCGTCCCGTTCAGCCGGCTTCCGAGCCGGCACCTGGAGTTTGCGGTCGCGGGGGGAGGGTGCCGCTACGAGGCCTGCGACGGGTTGCTGAGCGCCGACGCGCGCTACGGCGTCTCGAACCGCCTGACCCTCCAGGCCGGCTGGGACGCGCTGTTCTACGGTCCCGATGCCACGCTGTGGCAGCCGTACGCGGTGGTGTCGGGGGCACCGTTTCCCTCTCTGGGGCTGACGGGCGAGGCCGTGGTCAACGGCCATCTGCGCGCGTCCGCGAACTACGAGCCCAGCCTCGATCTTCGGGTCACCGCAGGGCACACGCGGTTCTCGTCGGCCGGCGTCCGCTTCGGCGAGACGTTCAACGAGTCGGCCCGCTCGGAGGCGACGTTGTTCTGGCGGCCGGGCTGGATGCGCGGCACGGCGTACGTTCAGAGCACGGCCGTCGTCGCGGCGGGACCGACCACGCAGCGGCGGCTCGCACGCGTGGCGGCGACCACGCGATTCGGGCGGGTGCGCTACTCGCTGGGGGTGCTGCGCGACGTGATCGGCCGCACCGGGGCGCGCACCACCCGGCGCTTCGCGGTGGACGCGGGGGCCGACGCCATTCTGGAAGGACCGTGGCGGTGGCTGCGCGCCGCGTCGCTCCAGACCCAGCTCGCCGTCGAACCGTCACACGGGATCGCCGCCGCGCGGGCCGTGATCGGCCGCCGGGTGAGTCACGCGCTGCGGCTCGACGCCGGCGTCGGCTGGCTGCGCGGCGCGGGGGCCAACGTCGAGCTGGCATTCAACACCGCGACGCCCGGCCCGCGGTTCGGTGCGCGCAGTCGAGTCTCCGATGCCGGCACCCAGGGTCTGCTGACCTCCGGCGGCTCGCTGGCCTTCGACCCGCGGACGCGTCTGACGCGCCTCAGCGATGCGACCGATCTGGGCCGGGCCGGGATCTCCGGCGTCCTGTTCCGGGACGACAACGGCAACGGCACGCGCGACCCCGGAGAGCCGGGTCTGCCGGGCATCCCGGTGCGGGTTGGCGGCTGGCCGGCGGAGACCGACGCCGACGGCCGGTTCGCGGCGTGGGGCATGTACCCATCGGAGCCGCTGCGGATCGACGTCGACACGCTCTCGCTCGGGAACCCGCAGTTCGTCCTGCCGGCGCCCGTGCTCCGGGTCCGCCCCGCCCCGAACGCCTTCGGCGCCATCGCCGTGCCGGTGGTCGTCGGCGCCGAGATCAGCGGCTTCGTCGTGCTCGGCGAGCAGCCCCTGGCGGGCGTGCCGGTGGTGCTGCGGGAGATGAACACCGGCGCCGAGATCACGACGCTGTCGTTCAGCGACGGCGGGTTCTACCGCGGCGCCGTGCCGCCGGGCGAGTACGAAGTGACATTGCCGGACGGCGTCCAGGAGCGGCTGCAGGTCGCCGTGCCACCGCTCCACATCTTCGTCCCGCCGGGCGCCGGCGAGAAGCGATATCAGGATCTTCACCTCCGGCTGGAGCCGCGTTCGTGAGCCGTCGCCCACGCCCGGACCCGGGGGTGTCGCTCGCGCGTTCGCGGCGCGATACTCCACGTATCGGCACCGAAGGACCCGCGTAGTGCCCATCCACGGCAGCATCGAGGAAGCCGGCCTGCCCGACGTGCTCCAGCTCCTGGCCCTGGGGCGCAAGAGCGGGTGCCTGTCCGTCGTGGACGGTGAGCAACGCGGCGACGTGTACCTCGACGTCGGCCGGATCAGTTTCGCCTCGGTCGCCAACCGCGATCGCCTCGGCGAGACGCTGGTGAAGAGCGGCCGGATCACCCGCGAACAGCTGAGCCGGGCCACCGCCGAGCAGCAGGGGCGCAGCAGCAACCGCCCGCTCGGGAAGATCCTGCTGGCCTCCGGCTACCTGGATCGCGCCGCGCTCGAACAGGCGGTCCGGCGCCAGGTGGAAGACGCCGTGTACGTGCTGTTCACCTGGAAGCAGGGCACGTTCACCTTCGCGTCCGATCAGAAGCCCGCACGCGGCGCGCTGCTCGTTTCGCTCGACGCGGAGAGCCTGCTGCTTGAAGGCGCGCGCCGGGTCGACGAGTGGAGCCTGATCCAGAAGAAGATCCCGTCGTTCGACCTGGTGTATCAGCGCACGGCCGTCCGCCCCGGCGGCAAGAGCTCCGACGATCTCACCGACGATCAGCGGGCAATCATGCCGCTCCTGGACGGAACGCAGGATGTGGCCGCCATCGCCGACGCCACCGGGATGGACGAGTTCGACGTCGGCAAGGCGCTCTACGGGCTGATCGTGGCGGGGCTGGCGCGGCTGGTGGAACGTCGCACCCGGGTCCGCCACCTCGACTACCGGGAGCTGCTGGCCTACGTGGTTCGCGAGGCGGAGTTTGCAGACGCCGAGCGGCGGAAGCTCGTGGCGCGACACATCGTGGACTGCCCGTCGTGCTCCGAGCGGCTGCGCACGATCCACGTGCGGAGGACGGCCGGGCACGACGCGGTGACGGAGCCCGTGCCCGCGGTGTCGGCCACGGCGGCGGCCGCCGCGGCGACGGCTGCGTCCACCGCCCCGGCCGCAGCCGCGGCCGCGGCCGCGATCGCGGCGCGTGCCATCGGGGCTCCGGCGACCCGGGCGGCCGCCCCAACCACCGCCCCGGCTCCGCGGACCGCCCCTGAGCGGCCGCCCGCAGCGTACGCCGTTGCTCCGCTCAAGGCCCCCGAGCCGCCGGACGAGCAGTCGGAGCGGCGCGCGCTCGAGCGCCGAACCGCCCGCGACCGCCGCCAGCGTGAGCGCCGGGCCGCTCGCGACCGCCGCTCCGCGGACCGGCGCGCGGGCCTCGATCGCCGCCGAACGGTGAACGCGGAGTGGACGCGTCCTGAGAGGGAGCGTCGCCTGCACCCGCGCCGGGCGTCCGACCGCGGCGCGACCCGTGGGCGGGACCGTCGCAGCGGAGAGACTGATCGCCGCGCCGGCGCACCCGTCATGGCCGCCCCGGACGTCGCGTTGCACAGCCCGGCGGGCCGGGCCACGATCCCGCGGATGCCGGCGGTCGGCCGGCGGGAGCCTCGCGAACCGGCCGCACACCCGGAACCGCCCATTCGCGCGGCGGCCTCGGCCGTCCCGGCGGAGCCGCCCGCCGCGACACCCACTCAGGCCCCCCAGCAGTCGCCGCCGGAGCATGGGCCCGGCCGACCAAGCAAGGAGCTCGTGTGGCTGATGAGCCCGCAGGAGTCCCAGGAGTTCCACCGGGCCTCGTGGGCGCAGTTGCGCGCGGCCGACCCGCCGGCCTCTCCTGCCGCTGCCGCGCGGATCACAGCCGCGACCTCGCCGGTGCACCAGGTCGAACCGATCCGGCGATCGCCCGTCGCGACTCGCGGCGGGGAGCCCCGGAACGAGACGTCGAAGAAGCTCCGCTTCGGCATCGCGGCCGCGATCGCCGGCGTGGTGTTGGTGGGCTATGCGGTGGTCCAGATCGGCGGAAGCGGCGCCCAGTCCGGCGGCGCGGCGCAGGAGGTCCCGGCGGAGGCCCCGGCCGGTGGGGCGCAGGCGTCGGAGCCGCCGCGGACGCCGCTGTCGGCGCAGGAGCGACCCGGATCGGCGGGGCCCGCCCGGGTGGCCGAGCCACGCGTCGCAGCCAGTCCGCCACCCACCGTGAGCCAGCCGTCGGCACCGCGCGCGACTCCTACGAGCGCGCCCGTGCCATCGCAGCCGAACCCGGCGTCGCCGGCCCCTGCGGCCGCTCCACCGCCGCAGCCCGCACCCACTGTGGGGATCGTGCGGGGCGCCGTGCGTGATGTCGGCGGCCGGCCGATCCCCGGCGCGCGGGTCGCCGTGCGCGGCACGACCCTCGGCGCGACAACGGACGGAGCCGGCGCCTTCGAGATCCGCGACGTGCCAAACGGTGCCGTCGTGCTGCAGGCCAGCGCGGACCGGTTCGTCGCCGGGACCGCGGAGGTGCAGTCGCGGGCCGGCTCGGCCGTGTCGGCCGACCTGACGCTCACCCCCGTGCCGGTCGTGGCGGCGGCACCCCCGCCGGCCCCCCCGGCCGCCGCGCCGGCGGCCGCGCCGACCCCCACGGCCGTCGAGCCGGACCGTGATCTGGCGGCGGGGGGCTGGGCACCGGTGGATCGCGCGGAGGCTGCCACAATCCTGGGCGGCGGCATCGGCGCGATCCAGGGTCTCAGCATCGAGAGCATCGCCCGGTCAACGGCGGGGACGCGGCCGCGGGTGCGCATCACGCAGCTCACGCCGTCGGGCGAGCGCATTACCCTCACCGAGACGCGGTCCGGAGCCGCGGTGCGCGCCGGACCGGCCGTCGTCACGGCGATCCGCGTGATGCCGCCCTCCGAGGCGTATCCCTTCTCCACGGGCACGGTCAGTCTGGGGAACATCCTGATCACCGCGAAGTCCAGCATCGCCGCCGACGCGTTGCGCGCGCACCTCGAGCGCCTCGGCGAGATCCAGTAGCGCCGCGAGCCGTCCCTCACCCCGCTTCGGCCGGCACGACGTCGAATCCCAGCCCGCCCGCGCACCGCCGAACTCGCGGGTCCAGGCTCAGCATCTGTCACGCATGCTCGTCCACCAGTCGCTGCGGGGTACCCTCCGGCGCCAGCCGCGGCATCCGCGGGTAGGCCGCCGGGTCGTTCTCGTACAGGCCGCTGGCCAGTCATCGCCGCACCGGCTCCGCCTGCCCGGGGTATGGATCGGCCGCCGCCGCCGCCCGCCCCGGAGGGATCAGCTCGGCGATCACCACGCCCCGCTCGGTCACCAGGACGTGCTCCCCGCCCTTCACGAGGCGGAGGTACTCGCTGAGCCGGTTCTTCAGTTCTCGAACGCCGACGGCACGCATGCGCCAATGTCGCGACATGTAGCCTCAACGGGCCAGAGACGCTTGATCCCCCCTTGATGGGCGGGCAGCATCCTGCCGCGGACGCTCCCGGAGGCGGCGATGTCCGAGGCCCGTCGTGAATTGACCTTCTGGCTGGCGCGGTCCGAGCGCCGGCTGCTGACCGCCATCGCGCGACGCATGCCCGCCCGCGTGACGTCGGACGCGTTGACCGCTCTCGGCGTGCTGGGAGCGGCGGGCGCGGGGCTCGCCTACGCGTTGACGACCGCGTCGCCGGCCTGGCTGTGGGTCGCGAGCCTGATGCTCGCCGTGAACTGGTTCGGCGACAGCCTGGACGGCACGCTGGCCCGGGTGCGACGGGTGGAGCGCCCGAAGTACGGCTACTACCTCGATCACCTCGTGGACGCGGCGGCCACCGCGGCCGTGGGCGTGGGCATCGGGCTGTCGCCCTGGGTGGAGCTGGAGCTGGCCCTGCTGCTGGTGGTGGCCTACCTCGCGCTGTCGATCAACGTGTATCTCGAGGCGGCGGTGTTCGGAGTGTTCCGCATCGCGTACGGGCGGGTGGGGCCGACCGAGGCGCGACTGATCCTCATCGCCCTCAACACCGGACTCGCCGTGCTGCCGATGCGCTCGCCGTTCGCGGACTGGATGCCCGTGGCGGCCGACCTGACGCTGTTCGTCCTCGCCGCGGGGATGCTGCTGATGCTGGCCGGACGGTCGGTAAGGAACCTGGAGCGCCTGGCGCGCCTCGAGCCGCAGCGCCCCTGATCCGGGACCGCCTACTCGTCCGGCGCCCCGCCGGTGGCCGCGAGCTGGTCGGCCTTCACCTTCCCCGGGTCGAACTTCTTCGCCGACTCGAGCATCCTGTCGACGACGTCGTCGTACGGCGGCGGCTCCCCCTTGTGGAAGCGAATCGGGTTGATGCGCGCCACCACGAACGCCTTGAGGTAGGGCGACTCGAAGCCGCGCTCCTTGAGCTTCGCCACGACCGCGCTGACTGCCTCGTCGAGCGCGAGCAGCTTCTTGGCGCGGCCCCGCCGCCCGGCCAGTGCCTTTGACAACCGATCGTCGAGGAACTTGTCCACGCGCTTCAAGACTGGGTGGTACGAGCCTCCGGCGAACCGGCCGTTCTCCTGGTAGCACAGCCCGAGCGTGATGAGGGCGGGCTCCTCGAACTCGGTCTCGAACTCGCGCTCCGGCCGGTCGTCGAGCGCCACCAGGCCTTCGGCGAGCCGGCTCACCTCGAGGGCGCGCTCGCGCAGGTTGTGGGCCTTCTCCGTGTTCAGCACGAGAATGCGACGTGCGATCTCGGGATCCGGCAACACCAGCGCGGTGATCGTCCGCGCGCCGAGGCGGCGCAGCGACGCGAGCCGGTGGTGGCCGTTCGGCGTCCAGTATTTCCCGCCCTCGGCCGGCACCGCGACGATCGGGTCGAGGAAGCGGCCGAGCCGGTCGATGGCGTCGGCGAGCCGGCGCACGTGCGCGTCCGACAGGTCTCGCTGATAGGGCGTGGGCTCGACCTTCTCGATGGGCAGCGCGGCGAGCACCACCCAGTGCCCGCCCAGCGGGTCGCGATAGCTGGCGAGCGCGGCACCGCCGTCGTTCGCGATGGCGGCCGCGAGGTCCCGCGCCGGGCCGGAGGGGGCCTCGGCCGTGAGGTCCGCTGCGACGAGGCCGCGCGAGCCGGCGGCGGCCTTTCGGGCACGCTGCTTTCGCTTCCCCGGCTTCTTCTCCGCCGCTTTCTTCTTCGCCGCCACCTGGTCTCCTGTTTCGGTTACGAGACGCCACGGTCGTCCGGGAATCGGCGCTCCCCCTCGACGAGACGCGCCAATCTAGACCGGAGGCCCGCGGGTGTCACGGTTTGCGCCCGCGGGCCACCGGGATACCTTGACCCGCGTGATCGGTATCATCGTTCTGTCGGGCGCGGTGGCGGCCCTTGGCGCCATCGCCGGCCGCCGTTTCGCGGCCCGCGGCGTCACGGCCGAGAACGCCCTCAAGGGCCGGCAGGTCGGCGCCTACCTCGTGCTCGTCGCCGCGGGCGGCGCCACGGCGCTGCTGTACTACGCGCCGAAGATCCCCGGTCTTCCGGCAACGCCCGTTCTCTACGCCGAGGCGGCGGTGTGGCCCGTGGTGCAGGCGTTCGCGGCGCTCGCGCTGGGGTTCCTGATCGGGCTCGAGTGGTCGGGCCGGCGCGACCGCAGGCGGCTGGTCACCATGGTGGCCGGCGGCGCGGTGCTCGCGCTGGCGGTCGGCTTCCTCTTCTACCGCTCGCTGCCGCTCGAGCGCTCCCTCGGCGCGCCGCGGTCGGTGGACGGCGTGGTGATGCAGACGACGTCCTACACGTGCGCGCCGGCCGCGATCGCGACCATCGTCCGCGCGCTGCGCGGCGACACCACGGTGACCGAAAGTACCGTGGTGGCGCTTGCGGGCACGAGCCGCTCGGGCACCACCGCGCTGGCCGAGATCCGCGCGATGCGCCGGCTCGGCCTGGCGCCGCGGTTCGCGCGCAGCCTGGCCCCCGAGAGCCTCGCGGCGGCCGGCCGCTTTGCGCTGCTTCACGTGAACGAGCCCGTCGTGACGACCACCGTGCGCCACGCCGTGGCCCTGCTCGCGGTGGACACGCGTGACCGCACGATCACGATCGGCAACCCGCTCTACGGCCGGCAGGTCAAGCCGTGGTCGGCGCTCCGGGACTACTGGCTGGGCGAGGCGGTGTTCGTGGACGCGGCCGGGGCCCGCTTGACGTCTCCCTGACGCCCCGCGCCATACTGCAATCGGCATGACGGACGACCCGGAAGCCCTGCGGCGCCTCGAGGAGCGCGTCGCGGCGCTGGAAACCGAGTTGCGCGAGCTGCGCGCCCGCGCCTGGCTGGGTGCCGGCCCGCGGCCCGCCGCGCTCCGCCCTCCGGCGGACGTGCCCCCGGCCCGCAGCGTGGCTCCGAACGCCGCACCGGTGCGCGCACCCGGCGTCGAGCAGCCGCGTCCCGTGTTGACGCCGCTGCCGGCGACGACGCGCACCACCGACCTCGAGCAATGGTTCGGGCAACGCGGCCTGCTGCTGGTGGGGGTGGTGGCCCTGATTGCGGCCGGAGGCTTCTTCCTGAAGTACGCCTTCGACCGCGGGTGGATCGCGCCGTGGCTGCGGGTGATGGGAGCGCTGGCGGCGGGCACCGGCGTCGCGCTGCTGGGCGAGCGGCAGATCGCGCGGAACTTGAAGCGCTACGGCGCCGGCCTCATCGGGGCCGGCGCGGGGCTCGCCTACCTCGGCGTGTGGGCCGCGGCCGGGCCGTACACCCTCGTGCCCCGCGAGCTGGGCGCCCCGCTGCTCGCCGCGCTGACCGCCGTCGTCGCATGGCGCGCCGCCGTGCACCGCGTCGAAGTGCTGGCCACTCTCGCGGTCGCCGGCGCGTTCCTCGCGCCAGTGTTCCTGCCGGCGGAGCAGCCGAGCCTGGTGATGTTCCTCGTGTATCTCGAGATCGTCGGCGCCGCGGCTGCCGAGCTGGCGCTACGTACCGGCTGGGGCAGCCTGTTCACAGTGACCCTGATCGGCTACTTGGTGCTCCCGGTCGTGCTGGCCGGCTCCCACCTCGGCGCACCCGCGGGATACCTCCACGGCGTGCTCGGCGGCGTCGGTACGCTGATCTTCACGGCGCGACGCGGATGGAGCGAGCTCAGGCTCGCCGGCCTGCTGGGCGCGTGGCTGTTCCTGATCGCCGCCACGGCCCAGGATCTCGGCGACGGCGATGCCCTGCCGCTGGCGGCGTCCGGCGCGCTCGCACTCGCCGCATGGGTCCACGACCGGCGCCGGCCGGCCGTCGAGCAGGCGCTTAGCACGCGCTGGGCAAGCGCGTTCACGGTGACCCTGATCGGCTACTTCGTGCTCCCAGTGGTACGGGCCGGCACCCTCCTCCACGCGCCCGAGACCTATGTGTACGTCGTGCTGGGCGGGGTCGGCACCTTGATCGTCGCGGCCCGGCGCGGGTGGAGCGAGCTCAGGCTCGCCGGCCTGATCGGCGCGTGGCTGCTCCTGGTCGCTGCGGCGGTCCAGAGCCTCGGCAACAGGGATGCCCTGCCCTTGGCGGCGGCCGGCGCGCTCGCCCTCGTCGCGTGGGTCCACGACCGGCACCTGCCGCTGGCAGAGGCGCGAGGGTTCACCCTGCCCCCCACGCCCGACGAGGCCTTCGCAAGTGACAGGCTGTCGTTGCTGACCAGCCCCCTGGCCTTCGCCGTCATCGCCACGATGATCGTACCCGACGTTATCCGGCCGTACCACGGAGTGCCGGTAGCGGCGCTCGCCATCCTGTACGCCGCCGCCGGGTGGAAGCCGCGCTCGGCCGCGCTAATGGCCGTCAGCGCGGGCCTGCTCGCGATCGCCATCGCGCAGGCATGGGACGGTGCGGCCGTGACGGCGTTGTGGATGGCCTTGGTGCTGGCGTGCGTGGCGGTCGACCGTCGGTTCGATCAGCAGGGGCTGCGGCCGGTGGCCGTTGCGGTGGCATGGCTCGCCGGCTTCCACCAGATGATCAGCCTCGCGGCCCTTCCGGTCGACTCGGCCGCCGCGCTGACCGACACCTGGGCGCGGACGTTGTACGTGTGCGTGGCCGGCAGCGCCCTGGCCGCGTTGCTCTGGCGCCCCCTCCCCGGCGACACCCCGGACGACAGCCGGCTTGTGCATCCCGACGCGCTGTGGGCGCTGTCGGCGCTGCTGCTGTTCGTCGGCGTATCGGTGATCATCCGGCGGTTCTTCGGCGCGCACGCCGGCGACTGGGCGGGCGCGGTGCTCGCGGGCCGGCTGGCGCTCAGCGTGTGGTGGCTGATCTATGCGGCGGGTGCGGTGCAGATCGGATTCGCGCTCAACCTCAAGGGCGTGCGCTCGGTCGGGCTCGCCGTGGCGGCGGTCGCCGCGCTCAAGATCGGTCTCTACGACCTGTCCAACCTCGAAGCCCTGTACCGCGTGGGCGCGTTCTTCGGCCTCGCGCTGGTGGCGCTCGCGGTGGCGTACCTGTACAGCCGGCGGGCCCGCACCGTGGGAGGCGGTTGAGGTGGTTGGGGCGGTGGAGGCGGTTGCGGCGGTCAGGGGCCCTGCCGCGTGGTGCGGCGGCAGTCTGGTGCGCTGGGCGGGTCCGCCGCGCCCACAGTGCTGTCCACGAGGGACGCCGTACCGTCCGCCCGCAGGACCAGCACGAACAGGTGCGCGTACTCCGGGTCGCACAGGTCCGGCATCCGCGGGCCGCCCAGCGCGGCGATGATGGGCGGAATGGTGTTGCTGTGCCCGACCACCAGCACCGTGCGGCCCGCGTAGCGGTCGCGGACGTGCGCCGCCACGGCCTGGGCGTGCTGCGCTGCGCTCTGGCCGCCGGCTCGCACCGTGTCGGGCGTGAGGCCCAACCCGCGGGCCAGCGGCGCGGCGGTCTCGAGCGTGCGCCGGAACTGGGTGCTGACGATGCCCGAGACGCGCGCCTCCCGCAGGGCCGCCGCCAACGCCGCGGCGCGCGCCTCGCCGGCCGGCGTCAGCGGCGGGTCGTTCGCCGGCTCGGCCGCCTTCTCCGCGTGCCGGACGAGAATGACGACGGTCGGCTCCTGCGCGGCGAGTACGGCGGGCACCGCGACAAGGAGCGCCGCACCTAACATGACGACAGGTACCACGAGGTGCCTGCCCGCGCGCCCGTGCGGCTGTGCCGCCGTGCCCGCCGCCATCACGACCCCTGGATGCGCTGCGTGAGCGCCGGCACGAGCCCCAGCAGCCGCGCGTACAGGGCGAGCTGGCCGCGGTGGTACCACTCCTGCGCGATCGCGTGATAGACCCACGCGAGCTTCGTGCCCTGGAGCCCGTCGAACCGCCGCATCGTTTGCCACAGCGCGATCTCTCCTTGCGAGCGGAACCGCCGCTCGGCGTCGTCCATCTGTTTGCGGAGCAGTTTGAGCAGGTCCTTCTTGGACCGCGCCCGCCACGCGGGCTTCGCGTACATCGCCAGCAGCTTCGGCCACGGCGCCCGCTGCAGGTTGGTGTCCGGCCGCGTCAGCTCGGCCGTCGCCATCATCGCGACCTCGAGGATGTGCTGCACCTGCTCCCGGACGGTGCGCACGTCGGGCGTGGGCCGGAAGTCGAACCGGTCGGCCGGAATATTCTCGACTTCCTCGATGACGCCCTGCCGCGCGTCGCGCCACGCCTCCAGCAGCTCGTCGAGCTGGCTCTTGAGCCCCGCCTGCGTCGTCACGCGCGTTTCCTCCGCTTGAGCCTCTTGGTGTTCTTGGTGTTCTTGGCGTTCCTCCCCTTCTTCCCCTTCTTCCCCTTCTTCCCCTTCTCCCGCGCCACGCGCACCGCCCCGCGCGCCCACTCGGCCAGCAGCTCCCGGTCGTCGATCACGTCGCCCGGGACTTCGTAGTAGCCGCGCATCGGCTGCTCGTCGGCCATCGGGGCGAAGGGACGCGAGCCCTTCGTCTCGTAGCGCGGGCGCGTCTCGTCGTCGACGCGGAAGAACAGGACGTCGTCGTCCACGACTCCGAAAAAGGCGCCGTCGCCATACAGACCGACGCCGCCGAACATCGGGCGCCAGGTGACCCGCACGGAGGCGCCGAGCTGCTCCAGAACGTAATCGCGGAATCCGGGGCTGACGGCCACGCACGCTCCTCCGCTCAGCGGCCCACCGGCCGGGCGCGCCGCGCGAGCGCCTGAAAGCGCGGCAGCGGCCGCAGCGGATCGAACGCCGGGACCTCGGACAGGATCAGGATGCTCGGCGCCCGCTCCTCGAAGGCCCGTTCGAGCAGGTCCAGGGCCTGCACCGTGTCGCCCAGGACGGCGTGGAGCGCCGCGAGCGCGTCGGAGGGAACGTAGTCGCCGCCGGCCACGCGGAGCGAGTCGAACAGCGGCCGCACCTCCGCCGCGCGGCCGAGGCAGCGCAGCGACTCGGCGCGACGGACCGCGACGTACGGCGACAGCGCGAGGCCGGCCCGCTCGAACGCGGCGAGCGCGACCGCGCAATGGCCCCGCAGGAAGTGTGCGGCGCCCTCGCCGTAGGCCGACCACAGCGGGCTGGCGCCGCGAAATCGCTGCGCCAGCGCGAGGAGCTCGTCGGCCCGGCGGGTGAAATACAGCGCCTCGCCGTACGCCCGCGCCACGGCGAACGACAGCGAGTCCATCTCCCAGGCCCGCCGCGCCTCGGCGAGCCCTTCGTCCGCCCGCCCCTCGAGGAACAGGATCCGCGACCGGCGGACCGGCGCGTCCACGAGCGTGGGGTCCCGCGCGGCGGCGTCTCGCAGCATCGCGTCGGCGCGGGTGAACTCGAGGTCGCGGAACGCCAGCACCTCGGCCAGCGCGACCCGAGCGAGCGCCGAGCCGGTGTCGAGCGCGAGCGCCCGCCGCGCCGCGCTGTCGGCGCGGTGGAGCGCGGGCAGCGGCCGCACCCAGTCGCCGCGGAGGGCTGTCCACACCTGCGCCAGGCCGGCCCACGCCGTGGCGTAGGTCGAATCGAGCCGCAGCGCGCGCTCGTACAGCGCCCCGGCTCGCTGGAGCCCATCGCCGGTCTGGCCGTCGTAATGGAAGCGCGCCTGGAGCGCGAGATCGTAGCCGGGGCTGCGCGGCGCCGCGAGACGCGAGCGCTCCCCTGGCAGGAGCCGGCCGGCCACGGCCTGCGCCACCGAGCGGGCGATGTCCTCCTGGATGCGCACCAGGTCGCCCGTTTCGCGGGTCCAGCCGTCGCTCCAGCGCTGGCGGCCCTCCGGCAGCTCCACCAGTCGCGCCGTGACGCGGAGCGAGCCGGGGCCGGGCTGGTACGATCCCTCCACGACCCACCGCACGTTGAGCGCGCGCCCGACGCGCTGCGGGTCGTCGCCGTGCACGCGCTGGACGCCGCGCACCAGGCTCGGGCTCTTGATCGCGAGCCGCTCGAGGCGGCCGAGGCTGGTGGCGATCTCGTGCGCGAGCCCCTCGCCGACGTAGGCGAGCGCGGAATCGCCGGCGAGGTTCTGGAAGGGAAGCACCGCCACGCTCATGGGCGAGGCGCGCGGAGCCCGGGAGCAAGGCGGCGGCGTGCCGTCGGGGCACTGCGCCGCAAGGCGCGCCGGCGCGAGCGCCAGCACGGCACCGAGGAGCCCGGCGCCGGTCCGGCGCGCGCTCACAGGCTCACCAGCGGGCGCGCGGGATAGCCGGCGCGCCGCAGCGCATGCTCGATCGCCCACTCCCAGCCCACCAGCGCCTCCGCGTCGCCCAGCGACAGACCGAGCAGCCGCTTGACCCGGCGGCCCAGGGTGCGGGTGTCCACGTCGCCGGCACCGCGCGCGGTTGCGCGCGCGTCCAGGTCGCGCATCACCAACGCCAGGTCGCGCCAGTCCTTGTCGCGGAACGGTCCGAAGCGGCGAAAGTGCCGGCGCAGCGTATCCACGTGCATCTCGAGCCTGGCCGTCCGGCCGTTGAGTGCCTCGTCGAACCGCTCGGCCAGCTCCTCGAACAGCTTGAGCGTGCCGAGCCGCAGGGCGACGTAGCGCGCCAGCTCCTCGGCGGGAGGGAAGCGCCGGGCGCGCGCCGCTTCCAGGATGGGTTCCGGCTCCGGCCCCTCCGCTGCCCCCCGGCCGAGCACGGCCGGCACAACCATGACGCGGTGCCTCAGCTCGCTGACCAGCGCGAGGGCTTCGTGCATCCGTTCCTCACCGGGCGGCAGCGTGAGGGTCGGGACCACCCAGGGCCAGCGGTTGAGCACGATCGTCAGCGCGCCGAGCACCGCCAGCGCGCTGGTACCGGCCGCGTGCACGATGGTGCCGAACGGGAGATCCTCGAACCCCACGATCTCGAACGGACGCAGCAACGCGTAGGGCGGCGGCAGGACCTGGACCGCGACCTGCCCGCCCTCGGCTTCCGCGAAGCGCCGGACGTGCGAGACCGTCTTCTTGCCCATGGGTGCGCCGATGATGGGGCACCGCCGCGGGCTCGCGCAAGGCCGGCGGGGCTCAACGCGACGAGGCCCGGGTCGCCCCGGGCCTCCGCGTCATGATGCCCGTGCCACGCTCAGGTGCAGTTCGTGATGGTCCGCGTGACCAGGTTCAGCGTGCAGGTCCTGTTGTTGATCGTGATCGTGACGTTGCCCTGCGCGTCGGCCGGGAAGGTCACCGACACCCGGTGGTTGAACGAGCGGGTTTCGGTCCGGTCGCCGAAGGTCGCCGTGATCTGGCCGATCACCCGGCGCACGATCGAGCCCGACACCGGCCACGGATTGGTGGCGTGCGGCAGGTTGAACACGATGTTCTGCACCGAGTCGAGCGACGACTCGGTGACGGTGCGCGAGTGGCTGGCGCCACCCTCGGTCGCCGTAGCCGTGAACTGCGTCGTGTCATTGCCCGAGCCGACGCCGTTGTGGGTCCGCGACGTTTCCTGTCCAGCGAGGCCGCTGATCACGTGGCGACGCGCCTGATGCACCGCGCGGGTCATCGTCTCGGTGCCGCGCGGGCCGGTGTGCTGGCGCGTGAAGCTGCCGTCAATCGTGAGCGTGGTCACCACCGAGTCGGTGGTGATTGGGTCGCACTGCGTCTGGAATTGCGTCCCGGCGTAGCAGGTCCGGGTGCGGTTGACCACGAGGTCGGCGGGATCGCCGAACAGACTGAACGAGGGCCTCGGGCCCGGCAGGGCCGCGTACACCTCGTTGCCGAGCAGGGTCCCCACCTCGGTCGCGATCGCGTCGCCCGAAGTAGCCGCGACGTCTTGCGTGACCTGCTGGTCGTCGACCAGGGCCGGATCCGTCGCGTCGTTGCACGCGGCCAGCGCGACCACCATCAGGCCCGCCGCCGCCGCGTTCAGTAACTGGCTCCGCTTCATGCGTTCTTCCTCCGGGTTGCGGACGGCGGTCGCCGCCCAGGATTCACACCCCGTCTGACGGTGGGGACCGGCGGGCGTTAAGGAAGTGACGCGGCTCACACCCGGGCGTAACCTGCCGACTTGACGGTCCCTTGCGGGAGGGCGGCTACTCTCCGGCCTCGAGACGGTGCAACCCCAAGGAGACAATCATGGTCCCGCGCCTCCGCTCGCAGCTGCTGCCGGCCGCCCTGGCTGTGGCCGTCGCCAGCCCGGGCTGGGCCCAGATGAGCTCGGCCGTCGGGCTGGAGGTGCTGCGGCCGTCCATTGAAGGGGCCGGGGACTTGTCGTCGTGGCTCTTCTATCCCAACGCCCGGGTCGCCGCGGGGCCCAAGCTCACCTTCGTGTTCGAGCTGCCCGTGGCCACGGCGAGCGGGTCCGGCGCCTCCGAAATACAGCTCGGGAACCCCTATCTCGGCTTCCGGCTCGCGTCCCCGGCGAACGTCACGCTCGACGTCGGCGTGCGGGTTCCGCTGGCGAATGTGAATGCGTTCAGCAACGCCCTGCCCCTCCTGGTGGGTTCGCTCACGGACGTGGACCGCTTCGAAGCCTTCCTGCCCGAAGTGCTCAGCGTGCAGATCCGGGCGACGCCGCGCCACCTCACGCCCACCGGGTTCCTGGCCGAGGCGTACATGGGCAGCACGGTCATGGTGCCGACCGAGGGCGGCGACACCGAGCTGTTCGGCGACTACGGGTTCCGCGCGGGCTACGGCGGGCCCACGGCCGAAGCGACGCTCGGGCTTACCGGCCGGATCACGATGACGGGGGACGGCGACATCGGCGAGCGCACAATCCACCAGTTCGCGGCCCGCGTGGCGTTTGAGACCGGGGGCGTGCGGCCGTATTTCATGCTGCGGTTCCCGCTCGACGACGACCTCGCCGACATCTTCAAGTACGTGGTCGGCGCGGGCATCACCGTGCCGCTGCGCCGATGGTGACTTGACGGGGACCGGAGCGGAGCGCATCTCCATCCCGTTCCCGCCATCCAAACCGAAGCTCCGGCCGCGCCGGAAGGAGCCTGCATGTCGTCGATGGGACGCTCTCTCGCCTGCGCTACGGTCGCACTCGGTCTCTGCGCCGCGGCCGCCGCCGCCCAGCAGCCCGACGGGCGCTATGTCACCGTGACTACCTTCAGCGTGCCGCTGGGCCCCGCCGGTGACACGGTGATGATGTACGTGGACTCGGTCATGGTGCCGACGTCGCGGGTCGACCCCAACATCGCGTCGTTCCGGTTGGCGCGTCACGCGTGGGGGACCAACGGCGGGCACGCGGCGTTCATCTTCGAGTACACGAGCTGGTCCGCGATCAACGCCGACTGCGGCGCGCCGTGCCAGCAATGGGAGGCGGCGAACCGGCCCGCGGCGGGCACGCCGCGCGCCGATCTGTGGCGGGCGATGGAGACGGCGTTCCTGCGCGCGTACTCCGGTCACCTCGACCAGGTCTATTTCGTGCCGGCCCGCCGGATGACGTGACCCGGCGCCCCGGCCGTCTCGGCCGGGTTGAGGCGCGTCTGCCCACCGATGTGCCCCTGACCGATCCGGCGCCGGCTGCCGCGCCGCACGCCCGGCTCCGCGCGGCGGCGGTGCTCGGCGCGACGGCGCTCGCGTGGGTGTGGGTGCTGCGTCGTGGCGACGCGATGCTCAACTCGGCACCCGCGTTCGTCGCCATATGGACGGTGATGATGGCCGCGATGATGCTTCCCTCGCAGCTTCCCGGCGTCCAGTTGTTCGCCTCGCTGAGCGCCGCGCGCCGGCCGTTCGGGCACCGGCCGGTGCCGAGCGTGGTGTTTCTCGCGGGCTATCTGGCGGCGTGGACCGCGCTGGGGGTCGCGGTGGCGCTGGCGAACCGGTTCGTCGAGATTCCACCGGCGTGGCGGCGCGGCGCCGTGGCGGCCGCCCTGCTGCTGGGCGGCGCCTATCAGTTGACGAGCCTCAAGGCCTGGTGCCTGGGGCATTGCCGCGAACCGATGTCGTTCTTCGTACAGCACTGGCACGACGGGGTCGCGGGCGCGCTCCGGATGGGCGGGCACCATGGACTCTACTGCGTGGGTTGCTGCTGGGGGCTCATGGCAGCGCTCGTGGCACTGGGAATGATGAACCCGGCGTGGATGGGCGTTTTCGCGCTGGGCATCCTGGCCGAGAAGCTGGCGCGGCGCGGTCAGCGCCTCGCGCCGGCGATGGGGCTGGTGCTGCTGCTGGCCGGCGCCCTGGTGCTGCTCGGCGTCGTACCCGTTGGAACGGATGCGATGAGAGGGATGTAGATGGCAGATTCGGCGAAGTGGACCGCGAAGATCGAGCACCTGGTGGGGTGCAACTGCAACTACGGGTGCCCGTGCTCGTTCAACGCGCCCCCGACCTACGGCAAGTGCGAGGCTTCCACCGCGACGCGGATCCTGAAGGGCCAGGTGCACGGCGTCGCGCTCGATGGGCTGCGGTTCGTGGTCGCGGCTGCGTGGCCGGGCGCGCTGCACGAGCGGAACGGGCGCGCGGTCGTATTCCTGGACGACAAGGCGAAAGGTGAAAAGCGAGAGGTGCTCGAAGCCTTCGCCACGGGGAAGCTCGGCGGGCCGTGGGGCGTTTTCATGAGCACCGTGACCAACGGCGTCGAGGTGCGCACCGCGCGGATCGAGTACAAGGCGGCCGGCAAGAAGAGCCGGTTCGGCGTGGCCGAGGCGACGCAGGTCGCGTTCGCGCCGATCCGCAATCCGGTCACGGGCGCCGAGAGCCGGGCGATCGTCAAGCTGCCGACCGGGCTGTTGACCAAGGAGGAGGAGTTCTTCGGAACCGACACAATGTGGGTGAAGGCGGGCGGGCTCGACTACGCGTACCCCGGCCGGCACGCGCTGGCGTTCACGACGACGTGGAAGGGGCCGTAGGAAAGCCCCGAGCACGCGGGGTGCCTGGGGCTTTTTTTGGGGGGGGGAGTGCCAGAGGAGGGACTCGAACCCCCGACACGCGGATTATGATTCCGCTGCTCTAACCAGCTGAGCTACTCTGGCAAACGAAAGGCGGCTCCTGCGAGCCGCCTTTCGAGTAGCGGGGGCGGGATTTGAACCCGCGACCTTCGGGTTATGAGCCCGACGAGCTACCAGGCTGCTCCACCCCGCGTCGAGTGCGAGAAAGCTAGCGGCGCCGGCCCGAGCCAGTCAAGGCTGGCCGGCGGGAGCTGCCGGGGCGGTCTCAACGGGCGGAGTCGGGCTGAACGACCTGGTACAGGGTCTCGCCGTCGCGGATCATCCCGTAGACCTCGCGAGCGACCTTTTCCTGCGTGACCGAGTCGGTGCGCAGCGCGCGCTCCAGCCGGGCCAGCGAGTCAAGCTCGTGCCGGAGCCGCGTGATGCGCTCGCGCTCCTCCCGCGCCTGGCGGCGCAGCGCGAGCAGGTCGCTGGTGCCGTACTCGCCGCCGAGCGCGGCGAATACGGCCATGGCCACGAGCAGACCAGCGATCAGGAGTCGCTGGAGCGGCGGTATAGCGCGGCCCCCGGGTAGAGCGCCGAGGCGCCGAGCTCTTCGTGGATCCGCAGCAGCTGGTTGTACTTCGCCACGCGGTCGGAGCGGCTGGCACTGCCCGTCTTGATCTGGCCCACGCCGGTCGCCACCGCGAGGTCGGCGATGAAGGCGTCCTCGGTCTCGCCGGAACGGTGGCTGATGATGTTGCCGTAGCCGTGCCGCTTGGCGAGGTCGATGCACTCCAGGGTCTCGGTCAGCGTGCCGATCTGGTTCAGCTTGATGAGCACCGCGTTCGCGACGCCCTGCTCGATGCCGGCCTTCACGCGCTCCACGTTGGTGACGAACAGGTCGTCGCCGACCAGCTGGATCTTCGCGCCGAGCGCGTCGGTCAGCGCGTTCCACCCTTCCCAGTCGTCTTCGGCGAGGCCGTCCTCGATCGAGACGATCGGGTACTTCCCGACCCAGGCCTCGTACAGCGTGATCAGCTCGGCCGAGCTCTTCGTTCCTCCCCCGCTCTTCTTGAAGACGTAGGTCCCGTCGCTGAACAGCTCGCTGGCCGCGACGTCGAGCGCGAGCACGACGTCCTCGCCCGGCGCGTAGCCCGCCTCCTGGACGGCGGCCAGCAGGGCCTCGAGCGCCGCCTCGTTCGACGTGAGGCTGGGGGCGAAGCCGCCCTCGTCGCCCACCGCGGTGCTCATGCCCTGCTTCTTCAGCACCTTCTTCAGAGCGTGGAACACCTCGACGCCGATCCGCAGCCCCTCGGCGAAGCTGTCGGCGCCGACCGGGACGACCATGAACTCCTGCACGTCCACGGTGTTGTCGGCGTGCGCGCCGCCGTTCAGCACGTTCATCATCGGCACGGGCAGGACGTGGGCCATGACGCCGCCGAGGTAGCGGTACAGCGGCAGGTCCTGGTCGTTGGCGGCCGCCCTGGCGGTGGCCATCGACACACCTAACATTGCATTGGCGCCGAGGTGGCTTTTGTTGGGTGTGTTGTCGAGCTCGATGAGCTGGTCGTCGACGCCGATCTGGTCGGCGGCGTCGAAGCCCTCGAGCCGCGGGCCGATCAGCTCGTTGACGTTGCGCACCGCGTCGAGGACGCCCTTGCCGAGGTAGCGGGCCGTGTCGCCGTCGCGCAGCTCGAGCGCCTCGTGTTCCCCCGTCGAGGCGCCGCTGGGCACCGCGGCGCGGCCGCGCGCGCCCGAGGACAGCACGACTTCGGCCTCGACGGTAGGGTTGCCGCGGCTGTCGAGGATCTCGCGGGCGTGGACGTCAATGATCGTGCTCACCGTGGCGCCGAACCTAAGGGTGCGCCCAGTCCGAGTCAACGCGCGGGGGCCGCTTCCGTCCCGGCCTTGAGGGCGAGCATCGCGGTGCGGACCCGCTCGGCGAGGGTCTCGCGATGGTCATACGTGAGGCCCGCGGTCGGGATCGGCTCGCCGAGCCGGATGCGGATCGGCCGCGGGCGCACGCGGATGCTCCCTTTGGGCTGAATGCCGAACGCGCCCTCGACGTAGGCCGGCACCACCGGCGCCTGGCACTCGATGGCGAGGACGAACGGGCCCTTCTTGAACGGCAGCATCTCGCCGCTGCGGGTGCGGGTGCCCTCGGGGTACACCAGAATGTGCAGGCACTCTTCGCGAATCCGCCGCGCCGCCGCCGCGTAGGCGCCGAAGGCCTGCTGGAGGTTCCGCCGGTCGAGCTTGACGTGACCGGCGGCGAACAGCGCCGGGCCGAACAGCGGGATCGCGAACAGCTCCTTCTTCGCCACGAACTTCGGATCCACCGGCAGCCACGCGAGGAACGCAAGGATGTCGAACAGGCTGGTGTGATTCGACGCGATGATCTGCGGCTCGCCGGCCACGATGTGCCCGCCGCCCTCGACCGTCACGGGAACCCCGGCCGCCTTCAGGATGACGCGACCCCAGTGGCGTTGCGCCCGGTCGTAGATCCCTCCCGGCACGCGCTTGATGCGCAGGAACCGGGCGACGATGCACGTCCCGCCATCCCAGACGGTGGCCCACACCAGCGTGACGAGGAACAGGACGGTGCGCACGGTCAGGTCCGGAAGTGGTCGTGACCGAGCGGCAGATCCACGGTCGCGCCGCGCCGGGTGGCGCGCAGGCCGGGCGCTTCGTCCACGCCCCCGATGATGGTGAGGGGGACGGGAGGGTCGGCGAGCTGCGAGTCGGTGACGTCGGGCGGCAGCGCGGCGAGCAGCTCGTATTCCTCACCGCTGCGGACCGCCAGGCGCCACGCGGGTTCACCGCGCCGCTCGGCCCAGGCGCGGGCGGCGCCGAGCACGGGGACGCGCTCGACGTCCACCGTGGCCCCGACGCCGCCGGCGGCGAGCAGGTGCCCGAGGTCGGCCGCGAGCCCGTCGGAGATGTCGATCATCGCGCGGGCGCGGCGCTGGGCCAGGAACCGGGCGGCGGCGTGGCGCGGCGCGGGCCGCGCGAACCGTGCCCGCGTGTCCGGGTGGGGCGTCTGGCGCGACTGCCACGCCTCGAGCGCGGCCTGCGGCCCGCCCAGCGCCCCGGTCACCACGAGCCGGTCACCGGGGCGGGCGCCGGCGCGCCGCACCGGGGCAGCGGCGCGGCCGATCACGCACACGTCGAGCAGCAGGGCGTCGGCCCGCGACAGGTCACCGCCGACGATCATGGCGCCGGCGTCCGCCGCCGCGTCGCCGACCCCGTCGGCGAGCGCCTCGAGCCCTTCGTCGCCGAGGTCCGGTGGCAGGCCGAGCGAGAGCAGCAGCGCGAACGGCTCCGCCGCGACGGCGGCGAGGTCGGACAGGGCCGCGGCGGCGGCGCGGTAGCCGACCTCCGGGAGCGTGAGCCAGTCGCGCCGGAAGTGCACGCCCTCGATCGACAGGTCCACGGACACGGCGAGCCGCTCGCCCCCGGCCTCGAGGAACGCGCAATCGTCGCCCAGGCCTGCCGCCTGCGTCTTCCATCGTGCCGCGAGCTTGCGGATACGATCGAACTCCCGGCCCGGGCCGAGGACCGACTCGAACGCGCTCAACGCAGGACCGCGCGCCTGTCGAACCGCAGCACCCCGCGCTCGGTGGCGACCCACAGCCAGCGACCGGTGGCGAGCAGATCAGTGACCGGGGCGGGCAGGTCCCCCGGCGCAATGAACGCGAGCCACTGCCCCCCCCCGGCTCCCCCGGTCGCAGGCCGGAGCAGCCCGATGCCGCGCGCACCGGCCACCCAGAACCCGTCGCCGTCGGCGGCGATGGCGCGGACCACTCCACCCCCTCCACCCCCTCCCCCAACGGTGAGCGGCGGGGGCGGCAGCCACACGGCGGAATCGCCGGCGATCCACATCAGCCGGTTGTGGGTCGCCGCGAGCACGCCGCCGTCGCCCGCAGCGATGGCGAGCGCCCCTTCCTCGACCCCTTGGCTTTCGACGCGGACGCGGCCGCTCGTCGCCTCGAGGTCCGGCGCCGCGGGCCGCGCGAGCACGCCGAACGACGTCGCCAGCCACAGCGTGTCACGGCGCCGCGCCAGGCCGGAGACGGCGAGCGACACGTCGGTCGGGTCGGCGCGGCTGCGCCCCGTGTCGGCGACCCACACCAGGCCCGACGTTGTCCCGGCCCACACGCCGCCGGCGCCCTCCATGAGAGCGCCGACGTCGTCCGAGGGCAGGTCGTCGCCGCGCAATTGCTCGGCTCGCTGCGCACGCCGATCGATGCGCAGCAGCCCCTGCTCGGTCGCGACCCAGATCGCGCGGTCGGCAACGGCGACGTCGCGCACCTCGGCACCCGGCAGGCCCGCGAGGCCGGCGCCCCGCTCGAAGTATTCGAAGCGGCGCAGCTCTTCATCGAAGCACGTGACCGCGCGGCGCCGCGTGCCCAGCCGGTCCTCGCTCCCCGCGCACACCGTGCCGCCGCGCTCGGCGACCGCGCCGATAGCCGAGCCCAGGAGGCCGGCGGGCAGTCGCTCGACCTGCGCCGACACGGCGTCCACGCGAAACAGGCCGTTGCCGTCGGTCGCGACGAACAGGTCCCCCCTTCCACCAACGGGCGTGGCCGCGACCGCGGTGATCGGCCAGCTGCGCAGGAAGTCGTCGCGCTCGATGCGCAGCCGCACCGCCTCGAAGGCGGGCATGCGCCGGCGCACCTCCTCGGCGCTGAGCGGACCGTGGCGGCGTCCCGGCGGCGGGACGTCGATCGCCGACATCGCGACGCCACTCATCCTCGACACGACGTGCCATTGGCCGGCGACGCGATAGAACGCGCCCCGCGCGGGGTCGCGCGCGTCGAGCACCACGACTTCGGCCACGCCCGGCAGCGTCCCGGTCTCCCAGCGGCGGCCGAACGCGTGCCAGGCCGCCCAGAAACCACGGCCGCCCAGCCACGCCGTGTCGTCCGACGGATCGGCCGTCATGGTGGTCACGAGGCCGCCCGGATAGCCGTCCATCGGGCCCACCGTCTCGCGCCATACCCGGAACCCCGCGTCGTAGACCGCGAGCCCGTTGGGCGTGGCTGCGTAGACCACCGTCTGCGTCGCCGCGACCGCCGTGACCCGCGAGAGGTCGGTGGCGAAGGCGCGCTCTTCGGGGCGCCAGAGGCGGGAAGACTGGGCGGCTAGGCGGCTAGGCGGCTGGGCGGTTAGAGCCATGCACACGACCGCCGCGAGTCGCGCGCGATGCACCAAGCCGCCTGGCCGCCTAGCCGCCTGGCCGCCTGTCATCGCAGCTCCGGCGGCTCGAGCCGCGCCAGCACCGGCGGATCCCATTCGATCTCCCGCTCGGCCAGCTCGCGCCACAGCGGACTCAGCACGCCCAGGAGGTCGTCGGGGCGGAGCGCACGGACCGAGCGGTGCTGCGCGACGTCTTCCGCGGCGCGGCCGTGGACGTGCGCCGCGGCGGCGCCCGACACCTGCGGGGGCGCGCCGCGCGCCAGCCACACGGCGGCAATGCCCGCGAGCACGTCGCCGGTGCCGCCGGTGGCGAGCCCGGGGTTGCCGCTGGCGCTCACCAGGGCCGGCAAGCCGGGTGCCGCGATCACCGTGGGAACGCCCTTGAGCAACACGGCCTGCGCGACGCGGTCGGCGGCGGCGGCGGCCGCACTGAACGGATCGCGGCGGGTGCGCTCGGCGAGGTCGGGGAACAGTGCGGCGAACTCGCCGCGATGGGGCGTCAGGAGTGCGCGCTTGCCGGCGAGCAGCGCTTGCAGCTCGCCAGCGGCCCCGCGGAATGCCATCAGGCCGTCCGCGTCCACGAGCACCGGGCACGTCGCGCGCTCGAGCACCAGCCGCGCGAACCGCGCGCGCGCGGTCCCCCGCCCCAGCCCCGGGCCGAGGACCGCGGCGTCGGCCCACGCGAGAGCTTCGGCCAGCTCATCCTCGATCGTCTCGCCGAGAGCGGTCGTGGTGGCCATGACCTCGGGATGGTTGGCCTGCGCGGCCCGCACCGTCGGGGCGCTCGCGGCGATGCGCGCCAGGCCGGCGCCGGAGCGCTGCGCCGCCATGGCGGCGAACACCGCAGCTCCCGCCATGCCTTCCGCGCCGCCGATCACGAGGATCTTGCCGCGGTCCCCCTTGTGCATCTCCGCCGTCACGGGGGCCAGCACGTCGGCGAGCCACGCGTCGGTGACGGCCGCCGGCCAGCCGGGATCGGGCGGCGGAAACCCCATCTCGGCCACAACGATCTTGCCGCAGATGGTGCGCTGGAGGAGATGGCCGCGGCGGAACCCGCCGAACGTCACCGTGAGGTGGGCCCGGACGCAAGGCGCGTGCACTTCGCCGGTCGAAAGATCGAGACCCGTGGGGCCGTCCACCGCAACCACGGGCGCGCCCAGCCGCATCAGGCGGTCTACGGCGCGGGCCGCGTCGCCGTGCGGGGCGCCGCCGGCGCCGGTGCCGAGGATCGCGTCCACCGCAACGCCCTGGCCGCCCCAATGTTCCTCGAGCCCCACGACGCGCACGCCGTGCCCACCGGCGAGGATCCGGTTCTCGGCGGTATCGGGGCTGGTCTCGCCGGGCAGGGGGCACACGGTGACGCCCACGCCGAGGGCCGCGAGAGCGCGCGCCGCCACCCAGCCGTCGCCGCCGTTGTTGCCGCGGCCGGCCACGACGAGCACGCCCTTGTCCAGCGCGCGGCCGAACTCGCGCGCCGTCACGATCGCCACCGCGCGGCCCGCCGCTTCCATCAGCACGCGCGACGGGATCCCGGCCAGCTCTCGCGCCGTGCGGTCCCACGCGGCGGCTTCCGCCGCGCTCAGCACAGGGACGACGCTCATCAGGCGACACTCACAGCCCACAGCTCACAGCTCATGGCCCGTCTCATCGAACGATCACCCCCCCGTACCCCACCACGCTGTCGTCGTCCCCCGTGACCATGCCCGAGTGGCTGTAGTGCACGATGTCGCCGGCGGTGGCGCCCAGGAGCCGCGCGGCGTGGAGCACCGCCGCAGCCGCCGCGCGCCCGCACATCGACACCCGGCGTTTGCGGGTCACCTCGAGCAGGGCCTCGCCGTCGAGGCGGGCGCACTCCGCGAGCACGGCGCGGTCTTTCGGCCCCCCGGCGGCGGCACTCTCGTAGTGGTTGAGGTCCGTGCTCGCGAGCAGCAGCACGCGCTCGCCGGCGCGACGGGCGACCGCGGCGAGCGCCTCGCCGAGGCGGCGGCAGCTCGGCCAGTCGCTCCAGGCCAGGACGATCGGCACCACGCGCACGTCGGGCCGCCGGGCGAGCAGGAACGGCAGCTCCACCTCGACCGCGTGCTCGCGCCGGTGCGCCGCCGGATCGTCCTCGAGCAGCGGGCACTCGGCCAGAGCCAGCGCCGCCAGGTCTTCGTCCACGGGCACTTCGCCGAGCGGGGTGAGGAAGCCGCCGAGCGCGTACACGCTGCCGCCATGCGCAGCCTCGCCGTCGCCGGTGTGGTTGGGTGCGACCACGATCACGCGGGGCGGGACTTCGAGCCGCGCGAACACGTGCGCCGCGGTGCGGCCGGAGTAGACGTAGCCGGCGTGCGGTGCCAGCGCCGCCACCGCCGGCCCGGCCATCGAGGCCGCCTCGGCCAGGAGGCTCCGGACGGTCTCCAGGAGCGCGCCGGGCTGCGCCGGATAGAACAGCCCCGCCACGGCGGGGCTGCGCCGGCGCCCGGGGGGTGGGCTACTTGCCGAGCTGGGAACCGGCGCGGCCGTACGTGACATCACCCTTGTGGATGCGGATCACGAATCCGCACTGCGGGTTGGTGCACGACCACGCCTTGTACGTCACCGCCGCGCCCTCGGGGCCGTAGTCCGACAGGGGCAGCAGCTGCCCCTTTTCGCACTGCGTACACTCCGGCCACTCCCGCTCGTCCGCCATGCGACCCTCCCCGCCTGACGGCTAGCGAACCTCCTCGCGCCAGGCGCCCCATGGATAGTCGGCCTCGAACGCGTCGGCGAAGACATACACCGCGGCGAAATCCTCCGGGCGATCCTTGTCCTGCGCCTTGAGGAGGCCGGCATCAATCAGCGTGAACACGATGGTCCCGAAGTCGGCGGTCGCGGTGACGCCCCAGTGCTCCAGGACGGTTCGCGACAGCAGGCCGTACTGCTCGAGGGCGAAGTCGCGGCAGGCGTGCGCCAACTCCTCGCCGGTGACGTGGCGCCGCTCCGGCAGCCGCGCCTGCAGGTGCTCCAGCGCCGCGAGCACGAACAGGAAGGCGCGTTCGTCGAAGCGGCCTGCCCGGTCGCGGATCCGCGCCAGGACGTCGTCGGCAAAGTCGAGCTGGCTCACGGAGCTAGCTTATGCGTGAGCCGCCGCGGCGGTCAAGCGCACGGGCAGTCCGTAGAGCGGGAACTGGGCCGCCAGGGCCTGCACCTCGGCCTTGACGGCGGCCAGCTCGACAAGGTCGCTCCGGCCCCGCACGGCGCGGTCCATCAGCCCCGCGATCCGGCGCATCTCGGGCTCTCTCATCCCCCGGCTGGTCAGCGCCGGCGTGCCGATGCGCACGCCGCTGGTGACGAAGGGCGACTGCGGATCGCCGGGCACGGTGTTCTTGTTCACCGTGATCGCGGCGCGGTCGAGGGCTTCCTCGACCTCCTTGCCGGTCATGCGGTTGCGCCGGAGGTCTACGAGCAAGAGGTGGGTGTCGGTGCCGCCCGACACCAGATCGTAGCCGCACTCCACCAGCCCGTCGCCCAGGGCCCGCGCGTTGGCCACGATCTGGCGCCCGTAGTCGGCGAACGACGGCTGGAGGGCCTCGCCGAACGCCACCGCCTTCGCGGCGATGACGTGCATCAGCGGACCACCCTGCGAGCCCGGGAAGATCTCCTTGTCGATCGCCTTGGCGTGCGCGGCGCGGCACAGGATCAGGCCGCCGCGGGGCCCCCGCAGCGTCTTGTGGGTCGTGCTGGTGACCACATCGGCGTGCGGAACCGGCGAGGGGTGCACGTGCGCGGCCACCAGCCCGGCGAAGTGCGCCATGTCCACCACCAGCGCCGCCTCGACCTCGTCGGCGATGGCCCGGAACGCCGCGAAATCGATCACCCGCGGATACGCGCTGCCGCCCGCCACGATGACCTTGGGCCGTTCGGCACGGGCCAGCTCGCGCACCTGGTCGAAGTCGATGAGCCCCGTGTCCTCGCGCACGCCGTACTGGGTGGCGCGGAACATCTTCCCGGACTCGCTGGGCGCGGCGCCGTGGGTGAGGTGGCCGCCGTGCCGCAGCGCCATCCCGAGCAGGCCGTCGCCCGGCCGCATCAGCGCCAGGTAGGCGCCGAAGTTCGCCTGCGTGCCGCTGTGCGGCTGCACGTTCGCGTGGTCGGCGCCGAACAGCTTCTTCGCGCGCACGATCGCGAGCTCCTCCGCCTCGTCCACGATCTCGCAGCCGCCGTAATAGCGCCGTCCGGGGTAGCCCTCGGCGTACTTGTTGGTCAGCGGCGAGCCCATCGCCGCGAGCACCGCGGGGGAGGCGAAATTCTCCGACGCGATCAGCTCCAGGCCCTCGGCCTGGCGCGCGGTCTCGCGGGCGAGAATGTCCGCCACCACGGGGTCGGCGGCCACGAGCTCCGAGGTCGGGCGATAGGGGTTCACGATGCCTGTATGCTAACGCGCTGACATCGAGGACGCACAGTCCAGGGCTGTCCGGACGGCGGCTTCCGATTCACACCCAGGTCCGTTTCAGCCTGCCCACCGCCGCGATCCGCTGCTCGGCCAGCCGGTCGGCCGCGAGGTAGGTCGGCAGCCGCTCCGCCTTCGCCAGCTCGTAGACCCGCAGCATCGTGTCGTAGATCTCGCCCGCCTTGCGGTGTGACCGGTCGGCGCTCCAGCCCTCGAGCTCGCCGTTCACGTTGATCAACCCGCCCGCATTGATCACGTAGTCCGGCGCGTAGAGGATGCCCCGCTTCTCGAGCTCGTCGCCGTGCCGTGGCTCGGCCAGCACGTTGTTGGCCCCACCCGCGATGATCTTCACCTTGAGCCGGCCGATCGTCTGGTCGTTGATCGCCGCGCCGAGCGCGCACGGCGCGAATACGTCGGCGTCCACCCCGTAGATGTCATCCGGCGTCACGGCTCTGGCCTGGAACTCGTCGCAAACCCGATCGACCCGGTCCTTGGCAATGTCTGCGACAACCAGGCGCGCGCCCTCCTCCGCGAGGTACTTGCAGAGGTAGTAACCCACGTGCCCGGCCCCCTGCACGGCCACGGTCCTGCCGCTCAGCTCGTCGGAGCCGAGCTGCCACTTCGCCGAGGCCTTCATGCCCACGTACACCCCGTGCGCGGTGACCGGCGAGGGGTCGCCCGAGCGGCCCATCAGCCCGGCGACGTGGCTGGTCTCGAGGTGGATGTACTCCATGTCGGCCGGGCTGGTGTTGACGTCTTCGGCCGTGATGTAGCGGCCCTTGAGCGACTCGACGAAGCGGCCGTGGGCGCGGAACAGCGCCTCGCGGTCCACCGGTCCCTCGCCCATCAGGATGACCGACTTCCCGCCGCCGAGGCTGAGTCCCGCCACGGCGGCCTTGTAGGTCATGCCCTTGGCCAGACGCAGCACGTCGATGATCGCGTCCTGCTCGCGCTGGTACTTCCAGTAGCGCGTGCCGCCGAGCGCCGGGCCGAGCGTCGTGTTGTGGATCGCGATCAGCCCGCGATAGCCGGCGGCGGCGTCGTGGCAGAAGACCAGCTGCTCGTGGTCGTGGTCCTTCAGGATCTGGAAGAGGTCCATGAGCTCGGAGTCGAGAGTGAGAGTCGAGAGTCAGGAGGCGGCGTTGAGGAGCTGGCGCGCAATGACGACTCGCTGGATCTCCGAGGTGCCCTCGTAGATGGCGATCACTTTGGCGTCGCGCATGAGTTTCTCCACCGGGTAGTCGCGCATGTAGCCGTAGCCGCCGAAGATCTGCACTGCCTCGCTGGTCACGCGCATCACCATCTCACCGGCGAACAGCTTGGCCATCGAGGCCCACTGGGTGACGTCCTCGCCGGCGTCCTTGCGCCGCGCCGCCTCGAGCAGCAGCGCCTGCGCCGCGGCGATCGTCGTCGCCATGTCGGCGAGCTTGAACTGGATCGCCTGGAACTCGGCGATGTGGGTCTCGAACTGCTTGCGCACCCGCGCGTAGCGCACGGCATGGTCGAGCGCGCACCGCGCGATGCCGACCGCCTGCGCCCCGACGCCCAGGCGTCCGCCGTCCAGCGCCGCCAGCGCGTAGATGAAGCCTTTGCCCTCCTCGCCCAGCAGCGCGTCCGGCGGCAGCTGGAGATCCTCGAACGCCACCGCGGTGGTGCGGCTCGAGCGCAGGCCCATCTTGTCCTCGGCCTTGCCCGGGTGATAGCCCCGCGTGTCGCTCGGCACGATGAACGCGCTGATGCCCCGCGCGCCCTTGCGATCGTGCTCGTGATCGGTCCGCGCCAGCGTGAGCACCACGTCGGCCGTGTCGCCGTTGGTCACCCAGGCCTTCGTGCCGTTGAGCACCCAGCCGCCGTCCTTCTGCTTCACCGCCTGGGTGCGCAGGCTCGCCGCGTCCGAGCCGCTGTCCGCCTCACTGAGCGCGAATGCGCCCAGGGCCTCGCCCCGCGCCATCGGCTTGAGCCAGCGCGCGCGCTGCGCCTCCGAGCCCCACTGCAGTAGCATCTGGGTGGGCAGCGAGTTGTGCACGCCCATCGAGATCGAGCTGGCGCCGTCGGCGTAGGCGATCTCCTCCATCGCCAGCAGGTACGTCACCGTGTCCAGACCGAGGCCGTCGTACGCCTCGGGCACCAGCATCCCGAAGAACCCCAGCTCGCCCATCCTCCGGATCACGTCCCGGGGGAACGTCTTGGTCCGGTCCCACTCGGCGGCGAACGGCGCGATATGCTCGGCCGCGAAGTCGCGGGCGAGGTCCACGATGTGTCGCTGCGTCTCGTTCAACAGTGCAACGGTCATGAGCGTCCTGGCGTGTCGCTGTCTGTCCGCTGTCCGCCGTCAGCTGTAGTTGTAGAACCCCCGCCCCGTTTTCCGTCCCAACTGTCCCGCCGCCACCATGCGCTTGAGCAGCGGGCACGGCCGGTACTTGTCGTCGCCGAGCCCGTCGTGCAGCACGTTCAGGATCGCGAGGCAGGTGTCGAGCCCGATCAGGTCCGCCTGCGCCAGCGGGCCCATCGGGTGATTCATGCCGAGCTTCATCACCGTGTCGATCGCTTCGGCCGTCGCCACGCCTTCCATGAGACAGAACACCGCCTCGTTGATCATCGGCATCAGCACCCGGTTGCTCACGAAGCCGGGGTAGTCGTTCACTTCGACCGGCGTCTTGCCGAGCCCGCGTGCGACGTCCATCACCGCCACGGTCGTCGCGTCGCTGGTCGCCTGGCCGCGAATCACCTCGACCAGCTGCATCACCGGCACGGGGTTCATGAAGTGCATCCCGATCACCTGGGCCGGGCGCCCGGTCCGCGCGGCGATCGCGGTGATCGAAATCGAGCTGGTGTTGGTGGCCAGCAGGCAGCCGGCCGGCGCCTTGCGGTCCAGGTCCTCGAACAGCTTGAACTTCAGCGCCTCGGCCTCGCTCGCCGATTCGACCACCAGCTCGCGGTCGTGCACGGCGCCCAGGTCGGCGGTGGTCGCGATGCGGCCGAGCGCGGCGCCCATCTGCTCCGCCGTCACCGTGCCCTTCTTGACCTGCCGCTCGAAGTTGCCGCGGATCGTGGCGACCGCCCTCTCGAGCAGCGGCGCCGCGACGTCGATGAGCGTCACGTCCCATTCGTGATGAGCGAACACATGGGCGACGCCGTTGCCCATCGTGCCGGCCCCCACCACGGCGACCTTCTTCACGGCGGAAGCCTCCGGGAAAGAGCCGCGCGCTCTACTGGAGCGCGCGGGTCGTGGGCAGGAAGCGGCGGATCACCAGACCCGCGACGACGGCGCTCACGACGTCCTTCAGCAGGAACGGGGCGACGCCCGTCGCGTACGCGCCGGCCGGATCGCCGGTCATCACCGAGAGCTGCGCCCAGCCGCCGGTCAGGATCACGGCGCAGCCGCCCAGCGGCCCCAGCACGCACGCCGGCAGGGTGCCGCGCCAGCGCGCCACGATCAGCCCGGCGAGCGCCGCCGCGACGGGGTAGGCCAGCAGGTAGCCGCCGGTCGGGCCGAACAGGCGGGTGACCCCGGGCGGCAGCGTTGCGCTTGGCGCGAACACGGGCAGCCCCGCCGCGCCCATCACGAGATACATCACCATCGCGGCGGCGCCGAACCGAGGACCGAGCAGCCCGCCGACGATGAGCGCGGCGACCGGCTGCAGCGTGATCGGGACCGGCGTGCCGCGCAGCATCGCCGCCGCCTGGGCCGCGACGGCCACGAGGACCGCGCCCGCGAGCGCGGCGATCAGCCGGTTGGCGAGCGGCGCCGGCCGGGCCGGTGCGGTTTCGAGATCGACGGACTCGACCTGGATCATGACATGCGCTCCACGGAGAGGGCCACGGCGTGGCCGCCGCCGAGACACAGGGTGGCCAGGCCCGTCGCCTTGCTTCGGGCCTGCAGAGCATACAACAGCGTGGTCAGCACGCGGGCCCCGCTCGCGCCGATCGGGTGTCCGAGCGCGACGGCGCCGCCGTTCACGTTGACCCGATCCCAGTCCCAGCCGAGCGCCTTGCCGTCGGCCAGGGCCTGCACGGCGAACGCCTCGTTGGCTTCGATGAGGTCGTAGTCGCCGATGTGGGTGCCGGCCTTCCGCAGCAGATTCTGCACCGCGATGATCGGGGCGAAGAACAGGTCTTTGGGCTCGCCGCCACCGGTGGCGTAGGCGGTGATGCGTGCCAGCGGCTTCAGACCGTGGGCCTGCGCGTACGCCAGCGACGTCACGACCAGCGCGCTCGCTCCGTCGTTGAGGCCCGGGGCGTTGCCGGCCGTCACGCTGCCGTCCGTCTGGAACGCGGGCTTGAGCTTGCCCAGGGCTTCCAGCGTGGTGTCGGCGCGCGGCGCCTCGTCGGTGTCCACCACGGTCTTGCCCTTGCGGTCGGCGATCTCGACCGGCACGATCTCGTTCTTGAAGTGGCACGCCTGCTGGGCCGCGACCGCCTTCCGGTGCGAAGCGAGCGCGAACCGGTCCTGCTCGTCGCGGCTGACGCCCGCCTTCTGCGCCGTGTACTCGGCGTAACTCCCCATGTGCACGTCGCCTATTGCGCACCACAACCCGTCGCGGATGACGCCGTCCACCAGCGGCTGGTTGCCGAGCTTCACACCACCCCGAAGGCCGAACAGGTAGTACGGGGCATTGGACATGGACTCCATGCCGCCCGCAACCACGACCTCGTTGTCTCCCGCCTTGATGCTTTGCGCGGCGAGCATCACCGCCTTGAGGCCCGAGCCGCAGACCTTGTTGATCGTCACCGCCGGGACCGCGGCGGGCAGCCCGGCGCCGAGGGCCGCCTGGCGCGCCGGCGCCTGCCCCGCCCCGCCCTGCACCACGTGACCCACGATCGCTTCCTGCACCAGCGCGGGCTCGAGGCCCGCGCGGCGCACCGCCTCCCGGATCGCGATCGCGCCGAGCCTCGGTGCGGTGAGGCTCGCGAGCGCACCCTGGAACTTGCCGATGGGCGTCCGCGTCGCACTGAGGATCACGGGCGTCAGGTTCGGATCTGTCATATCACGGCACTCTCGTTCTGGTTCGAATCTGGTCCTGCAGCATCGCCACAAACTCCTGGTGCGACATCATCTGCTGCTTGCTGCCCGTGCCCCGGGTGCGGACGGCCACGGTGCCCGCCTCGGCCTCCCGGCCGCCGATCACCGCGAGGTACGGCACCTTCAGCGTCTCGCCGTCGCGCACCTTGCGGTTCAGCGTCTCGTTGCGGTCGTCGAGCCAGCTCCGCACCCCGGCCGCGCGCAGCCGGTCGTGGAGTCCCCTGGCCGCGTCGTTTTGCGCGTCGGCGATGGGCAGCACGCGCACCTGCTCCGGACTGAGCCACAAGGGGAACGCGCCGGCGAAGTGCTCGATGAGTATAGCCATGAATCGCTCGAACGAACCGCTCACCGCGCGATGAATGACGACCGGCCGGTGCTCGATGTTGTCCTCGCCCACGTAGATGAGGCTGAACCGCTCGGGCGCCGCGTAGTCGAGCTGGATCGTGCCGAGCTGCCAGTGGCGCCCGATCGAGTCCGCCACATGGAAGTCGACCTTCGGGCCGTAGAACGCGCCGTCGCCGGCGTTGACCTCGTAGGGCAGCCCGGTGGCCGCGAGGGCCGCGAGCAACCCGGCCTCGGCGCGGTCCCACATGGCGTCGTCGCCGACCCGCACCGGGGGCCGCGTGCAGAACTTCACGGTCGCCGTCAGGCCGAACGTCGCATAGAATCCGAGGATGAAGTCCGTCAACCGGCGCACTTCCTCCGGAATCTGGCTCTCCATCAGGAAAATGTGACAGTCGTCCTGCTGGAACTGCCTCACGCGCGTCAGCCCCGACAGCGCGCCTGATACCTCGTTCCGGTGCAGCACGTCATAGGTGTTCAGCCGCAGTGGCAGCTCGCGGTACGAGTGCTTGGCCGACGCATAGAGCAGGTAGTGCGACGGGCAGTTCATCGGCTTCAGCGAGAAGTCGTGCTCCCCCGACTCCGTGTCGAGCACCAGGAACATGCTCTCCCGGTACTTGCCCCAGTGGCCCGACAGCTCCCACAGGCTCTTGTTGTACAACAGCGGGGTCTGGATCTCGTGGTAGCCGTCGCGCTGCAGCTCGCGCAGGTACCGGGCCAGCTCGTTGATCATCGTCGTACCGCGGCCGGTCCAGAACACGGCCCCCGGGGCCCAGGGGTGGAACAGGAACAGGTCCAGCTCGCGGCCGAGGCGGCGGTGATCGCGCTTCTTCGCCTCCTCGAGCCGGTGCAGGTACCGGTCCAGGTCCTCCTTCTTGAACCACGCGGTCCCGTAGATGCGCTGCAGCATCTGCCGTTTCTCGTCACCGCGCCAGTACGCGCCGGCGGCGTGTAGCAGCTTGACGTGCTGGATCCGCCCGGTGCGGTCCACGTGCGGCCCGCGGCACAGGTCGGTGAACGGTCCGTCGGTGTAGACGCTGATCGTCTCGCCCGCGGGGATCTCCTCGAGCCGTTCGAGCTTGAGCGGGTCGCCGGCGAACCGCTGGCGCGCCGCGTCGCGGGAAAGCTCCTCGCGCACGAACGGGTAGTCCGCCTTCACGACGTTCCGCAGCTCGGCCTCGATGCCCTCGAGGTCCTCGGGCGTGAACGGGCGCGGCACGGCGAAGTCGTAGTAGAACCCATCGTCGATGGGCGGGCCGAACCCGATGCCGGCGTCCGGGTACAGCTTGCGCACGGCCGTCGCCAGGGCATGGGCCGCCGAGTGGCGCAGGCAGTACAGGGCGTCGGGGTCCTGGTCGGTGAGGATCGCGAACGCCCCGCCGCGCTCCAGCGGCCGGTCCAGCTCGACGATGTGGCCGTCGAGCTTCGCCGCCACCGCCGCCGTGGCCAGGCGCGGGCCGATGGCCTCGGCCACCCGGCGGGGCGTGGTGCCCGGCGGCACGCGGCGCTCGCTGCCGTCGGGAAGCGTCAGGACGAGGTCGGACGCCATCGTGGTCGTCACGCGGACCCCAGCGGAGGCCGCAAATCGCGGCCATACACAAAGTACAGCACGATCAGCGCGACGATGACCGCGAAGGTGAGGCCCCAGAGCCACGCCTGACGGGGCGTCAACCGGGCCGGACCGGGCGAAGACGGTGTCGTCACAAGCCTTACAATATAAGAGCGCAGGCAGCGGGCCGCTGGCGGCGAGCCGCAATCGATGGTTGGCGGCCGGCCGCAGCCTCCGGCCCGCCGCCCGCTGTTGACGGCCGCGCAACTTGCGACGCAGCAGCGATTTCGCCACGTTACCACTGTGAGGCGCAAGCACCGCACGCAACGCGACAAGTTCACTACGGGCGACCTGTTCGTCGCGGTGGGCGGTATCATGCTCGGCCTCGCGGTCGGGTTCGTGGCCGGCGCCAGTGTGGGCCGCGTGAACAAGCGGCGCCTCGAGCGCGCGGTGGGCCGCCTGCGCGCCGGTTCCCCGAAGGTCTGGACGGCCGACGACGCCGAGCGCCTCGAGGCCCGCGTGCTGGACGCACTCGCCCGCGACGTGGTCCTGGCGCGGCGCGCCATCCGCGTGCAGGTCCTCGGCATGGGCCTGGTGGAGCTGACCGGCCGGGTACTCCACGCGTCGGAGGTGGGGCTCGCCGGCGACAGCGTACAGCAGGTCGAAGGCGTCACCACCGTGCTCAATCACCTGCTGGTGCAGGGCGTAGACGCCACCGTCGAGGTACCGGGGCCGAAAGCGCCGAGGGCTGCGCGCGGCTAGCTGAGGGTGCCGCCGACGTGAGCAGCCCGCGATGAGCGGGCTTTTTTGCGACTGCGGACCGCCGACGGCGGACCGCGGACAGCCAACCGATAGGCACCGATGTGACGACCGATAGGACCGCGACCGAGCTGAGCCCGCAGTACGACCCCGCGGGCATCGAGGCGCCAATCTACAAACGGTGGCTCGAGCTCGGGTTGTTCACGCCCGATCCCGGGAGCGGCAAGCGGCCGTTCGTGATCGTGATCCCTCCGCCTAACGTGACAGCGGTCCTGCACATGGGGCACGGCCTCAACAACACGGTTCAGGACGTCATCGTCCGGTTCGAGCGCATGCGCGGCCGCGACACGCTGTGGCTGCCGGGGACGGACCACGCCGGCATCGCGACGCAGAACGTCATGGAGCGGATCCTGGCGAAGGAAGGCAAGACTCGGCACGACGTGGGCCGCGCCGAGTTCGTGCGGCGGTGCGAGCAGTTCGTGGCCGAGACGGGTGGGACGATCCTTGAGCAACTCAAGGCGATCGGGTGCTCGTGCGACTGGACTCGGACCCGCTACACGCTGTCGGCCGGGCTGTCGCGCGCGGTGCGCGAGGTGTTCGTGCGCCTGTGGGAGGAAGGCCTCGTGTACCGGGGCCACCGCGTAATTCACTGGTGCCCGCGCTGCCAGACGTCCCTGTCGGACGAGGAAGCCGAGTTCGGCGAGATCGACGGCCAGCTGTACCACGTGCGCTACCGGCTGGCGGACGGCAGCGGGTCGGTGACCATCGCGACCACGCGCCCCGAGACGATCCTGGGCGACGTGGCGGTCGCCGTGCACCCCGGCGACGAAGCGAAACAGGCCTTCATCGGCAAGCAGGTGCTGGTGCCGATCATCGGCGTGCCGGTGCCCGTCATCGCCGACGAGGCCGTGGAGCTGGGCTTCGGCTCCGGCTTCCTCAAGGTGACGCCCGCCCACGACCCCGCCGACTTCGAGATCGGGCGGCGGCACGACCTGCCCTCGCCCGTGGTCATCGACGCCGAGGCGCGCATGGCCGACGCGGCCCTCGAGGGCAAGCCCGGCGGCCGCGTGCCGGCGGAGCTGTTCGGGCTCGACCGGTTCGAGGCGCGCAGGAGGGTGGTCGAGCTGCTCAGGGCGCAGGACCTGCTGGCCAGGGTCGAACCGCACCGCCACGCGGTCCGGCATTGCTACCGCTGCGAGACGGTGGTGGAGCCGCGCCTCTCGGACCAGTGGTTCGTGAAGATGGCGCCGCTGGCCGCGCCGGCACTCGAGGCGTACCGGGCGGATGACGTGCGGTTCATCCCCAGGCGCCGCGGCGACGAGTACGAGCACTGGCTGCTCAACCTCCGTGACTGGAACATCTCGCGGCAGTTGTGGTGGGGGCACCGCATTCCCGTCTGGTACTGCGATGCCTGCGGCACGAGCAAGGCGTACCGCGAGGACCCCCGCGCCTGCGAGGCGTGCGGAGGGCCGCTGCGCCAGGACGAGGACGTGCTGGATACCTGGTTCAGCTCGTGGCTGTGGCCGTTCTCGACTCTGGGCTGGCCGGAGCGGACGCCCGACCTCGCGCGCTACTACCCCGGCGACGTGCTGGTCACCGCGCCGGAGATCCTGTTCCTGTGGGTCGCGCGGATGATCTACGCCGGAATCCACTTCCTGGGCCGCTTGCCCTTTCATACCGTGTACCTGCACGGGACGGTGCGCGACACCCAGCACCGCAAGATGTCGAAGTCGCTCGGGAACGGGATCGATCCGCTCGACGTGGTGCGGCTGTACGGCGCCGACGCGCTGCGGTTCGCCGTCACGCACGGCCTGTCGGTGGGAACCGACGTCATCCTCGACCCCAACGACCTCGAGGCGAGCTTCGCGGCCGGGCGGAACTTCGCGAACAAGCTGTGGAACATCGGAAGGCTCGTGCTCGGCCTGGGAGAGGCGCACGGGCGCGCGGGCGGAGAGGCGTACGGGCGGCTCGAGGCGGTGCCCCGCGATGCGCTCCAGCTGGCGGACCGCTGGATCCTGTCCAGGCTCGACCGGTGTATCCGGGAGACGACCGATGCACTGGAGAAGTTCCGCCTGAACGACGCGGTGGGGACGCCGTACCACTTCCTGTGGGATGATGTCGCGGACTGGTATCTCGAGGCGATCAAGCCGCGCGTGTACGGGGAAGCCGGCTCGACCGGTGGGGACGTGGCCCTCACCGTGGCCACGCATTGCTTCGAGACGGTGCTGCGGCTCCTGCACCCCACCATGCCGTTCATCACCGAAGAGCTGCGCGGCCGCCTGCCGGGCGCCACCGGCTCCATCGTCGTGGCACCGTGGCCGGCGGCGGCCGGGCGGGAGGACGCCGAGGCCGAGCGGACGTTCGCGTTCGCACAGGCGGTGGTGACCGCCGCGCGCGCGATCCGCGCCGACTACGGCGTCAAGCCGGGCGCCGCCGTCGCCAGCTCCCTGACCGGACTCACGGCGGACACGCGCGCCGCGGTGGAGGCCGAGCGCGGGATGATCGTCCGGCTCGCGAAACTGTCCCGCCTCGACGAAGCGCCGCCGTCCGGCGCCGGGGCGCACGCGGTGATCCCTCACGGGGCCTCGCTGTTCGTGGCCCTCGGCGACGCGATCGACGTCGAGCGGGAGTGCGCGCGCCTCGCGGAGGAGCGGGACCGCCTCGCGAAACAACTCGACGGCCTGCGCGCCAAGCTCGCGAACGAGACGTTCCTGGCCAAGGCCCCCGCTGACATCGTGGCCGGCGAGCGCGCGAAGGAGCGGGAGTGGTCCGACAAGCTTGGCGCCCTCGCTGCGAAGCTGAAGGCGCTCGGGTGCTGAGGATACCTGCCCGTGCGACCGCGCGGCGATGCGGCCGTGCTCGCGTCCTCGGTATGCTCGTACGCCTGCACGCCTGTGCGCTCGTGGGCTCCTGCGCCTCCGCCGGCGACCCGCCCGGAGGCCCGCCGGACCCGGACCCGCCGCAGATCGTGGCCATCGTGCCCGAGTCGCTCGCCATCGTGGCGCCGCCGTCGGCCGTCGAGATCCTGCTCGACGAGGTGATCGCCGAGCGGATCATCGGGCAGCGCGGCGAGCTGAACGACGCGGTGTTGCTTTCGCCGGCGCTCGGGCCGGTGAGCGTGTCGTGGCACCGCAACCGGCTCAGGGTGCGGCCGCGGGAGGGCTTCCGGCCGGGCCTCATCTACCGCGTGGAGGTGCTGCCGGTGCTGCAGGACTTGAGGAACAACCGGCTGCGCCCCGGCGTCTCGTGGGTGTTCTCCACGGGGCCCGAGATTCCGGAGGCGCGGCTCCAGGGCGCGATCGTGGACTGGGCCGGCGGGCGCGCCGCGCCGAATGCGCTGATCGAAGCGGTCCTGCTGCCCGACTCCCTGCCCTATCGCTGGCTGACCGACTCGAGCGGCGTGTTCCACGTCGCGCAAATGCCGCGCGGCGAGTACCTGGTGTACGGCGTGCTCGACGGCGACGGCAACCGCCGCCGCGGCCTGCGCGAAGCGTACGACACGGCGCGCGTGCTCCTCGACACGGCGGTCTCGGTCGAGCTGTACGCGTTCCCACGCGACACCCTGCCGCCCCGCCTGCGCCAGATCGAGCCGGTGGACTCGCTCACCTTGCGGCTGACGTTCGACCGGCCGCTGGATCCGGACGCGCCGCTCGACACCGCGCTCGTCACCATTGCGCCGGAAGATGACTCGACCTCGCGGGTCCCGCTGGCCGGCGTGTTCACCCCGCGCGAGCTGGGGGCGCTGCGCGCCCGCGAGGATTCGGCGCGCGCCGCTGCCCGCCGCGACAGCGCGCCCGCCGACACCGTGCGCGCCGAACCGGTCCGGGTAGACACCGCGGCCGCCGCCGCGGCTCGGCGCCCGCCGCTCGCGCAACGACCCGGCCTCCCGCCCGGCGTGCTCCGCCCCGGCGGGCCGCCGCCCGTGCCGGGGCGGGACTCCTCGCGCGCCGACCGGATGCTGGCGCGGCGCCCGCCGCCGAGCGACGTGCGGCTGGTGCGGCTCGAGCAGCCGCTCGAGTACGAGCGCCGCTACCTCGTGATCGTCGAGGCCGCGCGCAGCCTGAATGGCGTCACCGGGCGCCCCCCCCCCGGCCGACTGCGACTGCCGCGCCCACGGCCACCGGCGGTGGACAGCACGCGGCGCGACACCGTCTCCCGGCGCGATACCGCGACGGTTCGGGACACCACGGTGCGGCGCCCGCAATGACCGACCGGCGCCGCGCCCTGCCCTCGCTGGACCGTTTGCTCCGCGCGCCGGCGCTCATGGCGGCGCTCGCGGCCCATCCCCGCCCGCTCGTGGTCCGCGCGGCGCGAGACGTGCTCGCCGCCGCGCGCCGGGAAGCGGGAGGGGGGGGGGCGACCGCCGCCCACGCGGATGACGCCCACTGGGCGACCGCGGTCGCGCTGCGGCTCGAGACGCTCGCGACGCCCACGCTGCGCCGCTGCGTCAACGCCACCGGAGTGGTGCTGCACACCAACCTCGGCCGGGCCCCGCTCGCGGGCGCGGCGCTCGACGCGGTCCGTGCCGTCGCCGGCGGTTACAGCACGCTCGAATACGACCTCCCCTCGGGCCGCCGGGGCAGCCGGCACGTGCACTGCGCCGCCCTCCTCGCCGAGCTCACCGGCGCCGCTGACGCCCTGGTGGTCAACAACGCGGCCTCGGCGCTGCTGCTCGCGCTCGCCGCCGCGGCCGCCGGGGGCGACGTCGTCGTGTCCCGCGGCGAGCTGATCGAAATCGGCGGCGGGTTCCGCATCCCCGAGATCCTCGCGACCAGCGGGGCTCGGCTCCTGGAGGTGGGAACGACGAATCGGACGCGCATCGGGGACTACGAGAAGGCCTTGACGCGGGCCCGGCCGCGCCGCCGCACCGCCGCACGGGAAGAGAAAGGCCCGACGGCACTGCTGAAGGTCCACCGCTCCAACTTCCGGCTCGAGGGCTTCACCGCTGAAGCGACGGCGGAAGAACTGGCGGCCCTCGGGAGGCGCAAGCGCGTGCCCGTGCTCTACGACCTCGGCGGCGGATTGCTGCTCGACCTGACCGACGCCGGCCTCACCGGTGAGCCGACGGCGCGCCAGGCGGTGGCCAGCGGGGCCGGCGTGGTGGTGTTCTCGGGCGACAAGCTGCTGGGTGGGCCGCAGGCCGGTGTGCTGGTCGGCGCGCGGCGGTTCGTCGCGGCGTGCCGCGGCCACCCGCTGGCGCGCGCGACGCGCGCCGACAAGCTCACGCTGGCGGCGCTCGCCGCCACGTTGGCGCTGTACCGCGAGCCGGCGCGGGCACGGGCCGAGGTCCCCGTACTGCGGATGCTCACGGCTAGCGCGGCGGAGCTGGAGCCGCGCGCCGCGGCGCTGGCCGCCGCCCTGCCCGGCACCGCCGAGGCCGAGGTCGTGACGACTCGCGCCGCCGTCGGCGGCGGTGCCTTTCCGGGCGTCACGCTCGAGAGCCGCGGCGTCGCGCTCGGCGCGGCCCGGCCCGGCGCGGACGAGCTGGCGCGACGGCTGCGCTCGCACCTCGTCCCGGTGATCGGCACGGTCGAGCGCGGCCGCGTGACGCTGGACGTGCGCGCGTTGCTGCCCGGGGATGACCAGGACGTCGTTCGGGCCGTGTCCGCGGCGCTGCGATGAGGGGCAAGCCGCGCCCGCCCCGCAGCGTGGACGATGCGACCCGGCCGGGCCCGCCGCCGGCACGTGGCGCGGTGTTCCTCGACCGCGACAACACGATCATCGCGGACCCCGCGCCCGGGTACCTGCACGATCCGGCCGCCGTCCGGCTGCTGCCGGGCGCGCGCGAAGGGCTCTCCGCCCTCGCCCGGGCCGGGTGGCCGCTCGTGATCGTGTCGAATCAGGCGGGAATCGCCAAGGGCCTGTTCGGTCCCGAGGCGTTTCACGCCGTGATCGCGCGACTGGCCGACCTGCTGCTCGCGGACCGGGTCCGCTTCGTGGACGCCTATTTCTGCCCTCACCACCCGGACATCACCGGCCCGTGCGATTGCCGCAAACCGGGCATCGCGCTGTTCGAGCGAGCTGCCCGGGACCACGAGCTGGACCTGGCCGCCTCGTGGTACCTGGGAGACCGCTGGCGGGATGTGGCACCCGCGCTCCGGCTCGGAGGAAAGGCCCTCCTCGTGACGCCGGACGGCGCCGGCGCGGAGGCGCAAGACGCTGCAGCGAACAACGTTGCGCGGGTCGCTGACCTGGCCGGGGCAGCCGCGGTCATCGTGCGCGGCGTCCGGTGACTTGCATCACCACGAACGCCCTCCCTCGGGACATTGCCGGCCTTTCGCGCGGCCCCCATATTGGAACCGACGCCTGCGTCGCCTCGTTCGCCCCGACATTCCCAGGAGGTAGGTGGTATGTCCCGCCCCGCCACTGCGTTCGCGTGCGCCCTCGCCGTCATCGGTGCTGCGGCCGCGACCAGCACGCCAGCCGCCGCGCAGCAGCCGATCTCTCTCGGCCAGTCGTATTCAGGGTCGTTGACCTCGTCCGACCGCCGGCTGCAGGACGGCTCGCACTTCGACGAGTACGTGTTCTTCGGGCAGGCCGGCCAGGTCATTCAGATCGACATGCAGTCCAGCGATTTCGACGCGTTCCTGCTGCTGTGGAACCAGAACGGCAACGAGCTGGCGCGCGACGACGATGGCGGCGGCGGCCTGAACTCCCGCATCATCTTCACCCTGCCCTATTCCGGCCAGTACCGCATCGCGGCGAATTCGCTGGGTGCCGGCCGGTACGGCGCCTACACGGTGGCGTTGCGCGGGTCGTCCATGCAGGCCCAGCCGATCATGGGGGCGCAGCCGATCGTGAGCCCCGGAACCGGCGCGATCATGGGGATGGTCCAGGCCAACTATCAGCAACCCGGCGTGTTCAGCGGCGGCGAGCCGCGCTGGGACAACAAGCCGTATCAGACCTGGGGCTTCCAATGCAATGCGGGTCAGACCTTCCAGATGGACATCCTGTCCGACTGGGACAACTACGCGCTGGTCTTCAACCCGATGGGACAGGAGGCCGCGCGCGACGACGACGGCGGTGATCTGGGCCTCAACGCCCGCATCGTGCACACGTGCCAGGTCGCCGGCGTCTACCGGCTGGTCGTGACGACGTTCAGCTCGAGCTCGCCCGGGGGCGCCTACACACTGCAAGTCCAGTCGCAGGCGATGCTCGCCCAGCAGCCGCTGCCGGCGCAGCCCCTGCCGGCGCAGCCGCTGCCGGCGCAGCCCATGCCCGCCCAGCCGATGCCGGTCACCCAGGCCGCGCCCGGTGCCACCATGCCCGCCCCCGTGACCATGGGTGCCATGCCCATTACCGGCCGCATTCCGGACCCGGGCCAGGTCGGCCAGATCCAGTCGGGCCAGAACGTCCAGGGACGCCTCGAGACGGGCGACCAGCAGATGAACGACGGGACCTGGGCCGACGTGTGGCAGTTTCAGGGAACCGCCGGCACGACAGTGACGATCGAGTTGCGCTCCGAGGAGTTCGACACGTACCTCCAGCTGCTCGACGCGCAGGGCAACCAGCTGGCCGAAGACGACGACTCGCTGGGCGATCTCGATTCGCGGATCACGTTCCGGCTCCCCACCACCGGGATGTATCAGATCGTCGTGAACAACATCAGCGACGAGCGCCGCTCCGGCGTCTACACCCTTACCCTGCGGTGAGCCCGATGCGGGCGAAGGAGTCCAACCGTGCCCCGACGTACCTGGATCATCAGCGCCCTCGCGCTGCCGCTCGCCGGGTGCGGCGGCGGCGGCGGCGGCCGTGTCGCGCCCGTACGCGTCATTTCGGTGGGGCAGACGGTGGCGGCGGAACTCACGCGATCGGACCCGCGCCTCACCGACAACAGCCGTTACCACCTGTGGCGGTTTGCGGGCCTCGCGCGCCAGACGGTGCAGATCGACATGATGTCGGGCGACTTTGACTCGTTCCTGCTCCTCCACGATGCCGGCGGCCGCGAGCTGATTCGCAACGACGACGGCGGCGACGGCCTGAACGCGCGCATCGTGTACACGCTGCCGTACGACGGGGAATACCGGATCATCGCCAACACGTACCGCGAGGGCGCGAGGGGCAACTACACGTTGCGGGTCCAGTCCCTCGGCACCGGAACGGTCACGGGCGGGGGAACGTTCGAAACCCGTGGCACGATCACCCGCGGCGGGCAGGTCAGCGGCGTGCTCACGGCCAGCGACCCGCGCCTGAACGACAACAGCGTCTACCACGCCTACCTCTACGAGGGGCGGGCCGGCGAGACGATCACCATCGAAGTGATGTCGTCGGAATTCGACGCGTACGCCATCATCCAGGACCAGAGCCGGAACAAGCTGGGAGAGGATGACGACTCGGGCGAAGGGACCGACGCGCTGCTGACCTTCACGCTGACGTACACCGGCGCGTACCGGATCCTCGCGAATGCCTACCGGGCGGGGGCGTACGGGAGATACACGCTGAGGGTACGCTAGGAACCAGCGGGACAGCGGGGACAGGGGGACAGCGGGGATCCGCCCCCGTCCCGCTGTCCCCCTCGTCCCGCTTCGCCAATCCCGGCGAGCCGCACTAAGTTTCGCGGCGTGTCGCCCGTGAACGTGGCCGTGCTCGCCTCCGGGCGCGGCTCGAACCTCCAGAGCCTGCTCGACGCGTTTGCGCACGCGGACGCTCCCGCCCGCGTGGCCCTGGTCGTCAGCAACACCGAGGCGGCGGGGGCGCTGGCCCGCGCCCGGGCGGCGAAGGTCGCGACACTCGTGACCCGCAAGGACGGCCAGGACGCCGCCGGCCTGCTGGCCGCATTCCACGAACAGGGCATCCAGGTAATCGTACTCGCCGGGTGGCTCCGCAAGCTTCCGGCCGAGCTGGTGCGGGCCTTCCCGCGCCGGATCGTGAACGTGCACCCCGCCCTGCTCCCCGCGTTTGGCGGGCCGGGCATGTACGGCGAACACGTCCACGAAGCGGTGCTGGCCTCCGGCGCGCGGGTTTCGGGCGCCACGGTGCATCTCGTGGACGAGGAGTACGACCGCGGCGCGGTGCTGGCGCAGTGGCCGGTCCCGGTGCACGCCCATGACTCGGTCGAGCACCTGGCGGCCCGCGTGCTTGCCGCCGAGCACCGCCTGCTGCCGCGCGTCGTCGCCGACGTGTGCCGCCGCGTCGCCGCCGGCGCCGATGCGGTGCCGCTCGCCGTCGCGGCCGAGCACTTCGGTTCCGCGCTGCGCCCCCAGATCGAACTGTCCGATCCCGTGATCCAGCCGCCTCGCCCGCCCTCGCCCCCGCCCCGGTCCGCGCGTGCCGGGCGTCGGGCCGCCCGCTGATGCCCCGAGCCCTCCTTTCCGTCTCCGACAAACGCGGCGCCGTGGAGTTCGGCGCCGGCCTCGCGGCGCTGGGCTGGGAGATCGTGTCCACGGGGGGTACCGCCCACGTGCTCGAGAAGGGCGGCGTGAAGGTCACGTCGGTAGAGAAGATCACCGGCTTTGCCGAGATGATGGACGGCCGGGTCAAGACGCTGCATCCGGCCGTCCACGGAGGAATCCTCGCCCGGCGCAGCGTGCCGGGCGACCTGGCGGCGCTGAAAGCGCTCGGCTACGAGCCGATCGACCTCGTCGCGGTGAACCTGTACCCGTTCCGGGAAACGGCGGCGCGGCCGGAAGTCACCCTCGAAGAGGCGATCGAGCAGATCGACATCGGGGGGCCTTCGATGCTCCGCTCGGCCGCCAAGAACCACGACGCCGTCACGGTCGTCGTGGACCCGATGGACTACCGGCGGGTGCTGGAGGCGGTCCGCACCGGCGGCGTGAGCGCGACCCTGCGGCGCGACCTCGCGGCCAAGGCGTTCACCCACACGGCGGCCTACGACGGGGCCATCGCGGCCTACCTCGCGGGCGGCGGCGCCGACGGCCTGCCCCCGACGCTCGTGCTGGTGCTCGAGCGGGTGCAGGGCCTGCGGTACGGCGAGAACCCGCACCAGCACGCCGCGTTCTACGCCACCGGCGAGACCGGCGGCCTCGCCTCGCTCACCCAGATGGGCGGCAAGGACCTGTCATACAACAACCTGCTCGACATGGACGCGGCGCTCACGGCCGTGGGGGCGTTCGAGCGTGAAGTGGCGTGCGTGCTCATCAAGCACACCACGCCCTGCGGCATCGCCTGCGGGACCAACGCCGAGCAGGCCTACCGGCGGGCCGTCGCCACCGATCCCGTGTCCGCCTTCGGCTCGGTGGTCGGGTTCAACACGGTGGTGAGCGCGGACGCGGCGCGGGCGATGGCCGACTTGTTCGTCGAAGTCGTGGTCGCGCCGCGGTTCGAGCCGCAGGCCGTCGAGATCCTCACCGCCAAGAAGAACCTGCGCATCGTCGAGGTCCCGCGCGCCGATGAAGTGACCTTCGACTACAAGCGGGTGCGCTCGGGGTTCCTGGTGCAGGAGCGCATGCGGTTCGAGGCCGCCGAAGGGGGCTGGATCGTGCCCACCGAGCGTCAGCCCGCCGAGAACGAGATGACGGACATGCGCTTCGCCTGGGCCGCGGTGATGAGCGTGAAGTCGAATGCGATCCTCCTGGCCCGGGACCGCGCCGCGATCGGGATCGGCGCGGGACAGATGAGCCGCGTGGACAGCTCGATGCTGGCCGTGCACAAAGCAAAGGCCGCCGGGCACGACCCCGCGGGCAGCGTGCTCGCCTCGGACGCCTTCTTCCCGTTTCGCGACGGCGTGGATGCGGCCGCGGGCGCCGGCGTCAAGGCCATCATCCAGCCCGGGGGCTCGGTGCGCGACGAGGAAGTGATCAAGGCCGCCGACGAGCACGGGATCGCCATGGTGATGACGGGGGTGCGGCAGTTCCGGCACTGAGGCGCGCGGCGTAACCGGTTTGTCATCTCACCGTCATCGCGCCGCAACGATGCGGCGCTACCTAGCAAAGGCCATGAGACCACACCCGTCCGGGGTTCTTCTCGCCATCGCCGTCAGCGCCTGCAGCGCCGACCTGCCGCCGGGCACCACGGAATTCAGGGTCGGTCGCACCGTCGTGCGCACCGACTCGATGCTCGACGTCGCCGGCGCGGCGTTCAGCATCGGCGACACGTCGCTCGTGCCGCCGCGCGGGCCGGTGCGCCGCTGGCTCGACGCGCTGCGGCCCCGGTCCGGCGACACGGCGCTGGTGCGGGCCCGCGAGCTGGGAGCCGCGCCGATCTCCGCGATCCTCGAGGCGTGGGTTTCGGGCGGGGCGCCCGACTCGGCGTGCGGCGTGGTGGTGCCCGGCCGGCGGCTGTGCCTCACCGGCAACGCGCCCGTGCAACGGGAGCTCCGGCGGTTCCTCGACGCGGCGCGCGGGGCCTACGGCCGGCTCGCGCCCCTGGGCCTCGACAACATCAGCACCGACGCGCGGTTGCGCGATCTGGCCGACGTGTACACCGCGCTCACCAAGGGCAAGGCGCTCGACAGCGCGGTGATCGCCTACACGGGCTACCCGGACCTCCAGTTCGACGTGGTGCTGGCGCGCACGCTGTATCCCACGAACCTCACGCCGGGGCTCGACCCCGCCCGGCCGCGCGGCGCGCGCCGGAGCATCTTCGTCGTGCCCGATCCGACGTTCCCGGTGCGCTCGTATCGCTCGCCCAACTACATCTGGCTCACGCTGGTGCACCAGATGACCCACGAAGCGGTGCGGCGGCTGTTCGCCGAGCGGCCCGAGCTGCTCGAGCACGGCTTCCACCTGCGGGAAGCGGCCGAGCCCGAGATGGCGGTGATGGGGTACGCGGGCGTGTTCTGGGACGAGATCCTCGGTGAGCAGCTGGCGCGCGCCATCACGGTGCGCGTCATGCGGGCGACGAACCCCACCGCGACCTGGGCCGCGCGCGCCGAGGCGATGAACCAGCGGATGACGCTGGTCCCGTGGTTCGAGGACGCGCTGGAGCGGTACGAGGCGCGGCGCGACAGCTATCCGAGCCTGGCGGCATTCGCCCCCCACTTCGCCGCGGCGCTCGATTCCATCCCGCTCGATACGTGCCGGGGCGCGCCGAGTCCGCAGGTGGCGCTGGCCGGCGTCGCGCGGCACCGTGCGGTCGTGGCATGGCTCGGCGACGGCTCCCCGTTCCGGGCCCAGCGGCTCCAGGTCGGCGACACGGTGCTCACCCTGGACGGCGACAGCGTCGCCGCGGCCGAGCTGCTGCTACCCACGCGCCAGCTGAACGTGAAATGGGCGCAGCACCTGCCCGCGGAGCTGGGGATGATGAGCATCCGGCGGGGCGGGCGGTCCTACGGCGTGCAGGTGCCGATCGAGTGGGTGCCGCGGGAGGCCGTGCGCGTCGCCGCCATGGCGCGCGACCCGTCGGGCGTGGCGCCGATCTGTCGGTGGATTACGCGGGCGGTGAGGAGATAGGGGCGAGGAGCGAGGGGCGAGGAGCGGCCCGGCTCAAGCGGGAGAGGGTTCGGGATCTCCCTGCGACCAGGCGCGGGCCAGCGGGCGCAGCACCGCGAGCGCCGTCAATCCCACGATCACCACCAGGCCGCCGACCAGCGCGAAGATCGGCGCCCAGGCCACGTCGCCTCCGCCGCTCACGCGCCGGCTGATCTCCACCAGGACGCCGCCCACCACCGGCCCCGCGAGGAAGCCGAGCGAGCCGGCGATCTGGAACGCGCCAAACAGGCCTTCGCCGGCGCCGCGGCGCGACATCTCCGCGACCAGCACGAGATTGGGCGCGTACATCAGCGCGCTGCACACTCCCGAGGCGATCATCGCCAGCGGAAGGAGCGCGGCCGGCGTGGCGCCGTAGCTCGCGTAGACCAGCCCGAAGCCCAGGTTCCCCACGATCAGCGGCAAGAGCCAGCCCGAGCGGTCGGCGAGCTTGCCGACCGGCCAGCAGAGCAGTGCGAAGGGCACCATGAACAGTGAGACCAGCATGCCCCGGTCCCGCGGGGACACGCGCAGCACCTCGGCCAGGTAGAGCGTGAAGGTCGAGGTGAACACGCCGATCGTGAAGCGGTCCATGAACCCGAGGATCAGCGGCATCCAGGCGTGCGCGGCGCGGACGTCGAAGCGATAGCGCGACCGGCCGGTCGCCGCGGGGGCGGCCTGCGGCACGCGCCGCATCGCCAGCGCGCCCACCAGCGCCGCCGCCGTCAGCAGCGCGGCGCCCACCCGGTACACGGTCGTCGGACCGGCCTCGACCAGCGCGCCGCCGAGTGGCGCGCCGATGGCGATGCCCACCATCAGCGAACCGGCGATCACGCCGAGGCTCTCGCCCCGGCGCTCACCCGCGATGCGGTTGGCCGCGACCATGAGGAGCGTGACGGCCGGCAGGTGGACGGCGCCGTCGAGCGTGCGCACGAGGAGCAGCTGGCCGATCGTGCGGGCCTCGCCCATCAGGGCGAACAGCGCCGCGTCGGCGAGCAGCAGCAGGACCAGCGTGCGCGCCAGCACCGGCCGGCGGCGGACCAGGATCATGATGGGCGCCACGGCCAGCATCCCGCTCAACATGTTGACGGCCATGAACGCGTGGGCATGGGCGCGCGTGCCCTGGTGGGCGCCGATGACCAGCTCCGAGAGGCCGGGCACGAGCAGCGTGACCGGGACCAGGGTGAGGACCGTGGCGAGGGCGAGGCCGGCGAGGGGCGACATAGGGGCGGAGGTTAGCGAGGCGGGGGCCGGGCGTCCACTCCTTCAGGACTCGACTGCTCGACGGGGGGTCCCTAGCTTACGGATGGGGAGGGCTGGACCGAATTGGTAAGGCGGCGGTCTTGAAAGGGGCTGCCTCGCTTTCCCGCCCAGCACCGACACGTCCGCAAGCGTCCGTCGCTGCCCGCCTTGTACGCGCACTGTCTGTCGGTCATGTCCGCCCCGGTCGCCCCCGGACCGCCGAGACTGGCCACTCCTGTGGCCACACGTGATCGTCTCGGACCGGGTCCGCGTCGAGAAGGCGCTCACCGAGGCGCAGCTGGTGGCGATGGGCGAGCACTGCGCAGCCCTCGGCCTGAGTCGCTGGACCTGGCACTGGTACCCCGCGATCCGTCGTCTCGTGGTTGACCAGGCGCTCGGGCAGCGGTTCGCGGCCCATCGCCGGGCAGGCGCCGACGAGCAGGAAGCCGGCCGCCAAGCCGCGATCGACCTAGGGCTTCAGGAGGCCAGCGGAGCGTCATTCGTCAGGGCGCTGCGACGGCTGCGGGCTGGCGAGCCGTCGGACAATCTGTCCGCCCGAGCACTTCCACGGGCCGGCTGAATCCGTAACATGCGCCACCATGAACGCGACCGAACTGGCGCTGCTCGAACAGCGCCGCAGCGAACTGCGGAACCAGAAGAGCGCGATCGAGGCCGACCTCGCCGCCCTCAACGCCAAGGTGGACGAGGCTCGAGCCGACGAGCTGGCGACCAAGAGGCGCGACCTCCAAGCCGAGATCGCCGCGGCGGAAGCGGCTGGCCGGTGGGATGACGCGCTCCGGCTGCAGGCGCAGCTGCACCGGCTGAACGGCACGATGCCGTGACCACAGCGACCACCGTGCGCATCGCGCCAGCACCGAGTTGCCCCGAGCTCGAAGCTCGCCGGGATCTGCTCCAGGGCGAGCTGCGCGACGCGTTGCGCGACGAACAAGAGCGAAGCAACACGCTCACCCGGGCGGTCGTGGCCGGCCGGCCGGAGGCGGAGCTCGCGGAGCTGCGGGGCGCGCGTGCGCGCGTCCGCGATCGCATCGACGAGCTCCACGCAGCCCTGCCAGCGCTCGAGGACGCCATTCGCGAGGCACGCCGGGCGGAGGCCACGGCCGAACTCGGCGACACGATGGACGCCCTGAGTGCCGAAGAGGAGGCCGCGGACGCGGAGGTCGCGTCGTTCCAAGCTGGCGTCCGGGCGGTGTTCAACGCGTACGATGCCGTCAGTGCGCGCCGGGATCGCATCCGCGAGCTGGCTGGCCGCGCGCAGCACCTCCACGGGCTCACCGGCTCAAGAGGTCTGCCTCCGGTCGTCGACCCGGACGAGGCCTGGGCGCGCGCAGGCTTCAGCAACAGCATGGTGGCCGACGGCTTCTGGTTCGAGTGCCGGGCGCTGCTGGCGGTAGTGGAGTCGCTCGCGGCTCATCCCGGACGCCGGAGTAGCGGCTTCCTAAGATGGTCGAAGGACAGGTCAAGTTCACGATCACCCAGCAGGGCGCCGCCACCGTGCGACGCGCAGATCGAGCTGGTGGAATCGTGAGCACCGACAAGCTGACCGCCCGCCAGGCCGCCTTCGTCCGCCACTACGTAGCTGGCGACGACGGGGTTCGCGGGAACGCGGCCCAGGCCGCGATCGCTGCCGGCTTCTCGAAGGGGTCGGCCCACGTCCGCGGCCACCGCCTTCTCAACAGACCAGCCGTCGCGATCGAGATCGCGGGTTGGCGCGCCGAGGCCGAGGAGGCGGCGGGCATCCGGCTGATTGGGTGGATGGAGCTGGCGCCCGAGGCGCAGCGGTGGCTCATTCGGATCATGCGGGGCCTGGTGCACCACAAGGCCGCCGAGCCGATGCGGCGCGCCGCGGCGCTGGTCCTCGAGCGTGCGCTCGGGAAGGTCACCCGCGAGGTGCACCATACCGGCCTGCTCACCATCGACCAGCTGCTCGACGCGACCGAGGAGCCCTACGACCCCAGCAAGCCGCCGCCGCCGGCGCCGTGATCACCCCGCAGTGCATGGCCTGCCGTCACCTGCGCCAGGGCCGCGACCCCGGCATGACGTGCACGGCCTTCCCCCAAGGCATCCCGGACGCGATCATCACGAACCGGCACGACCACCGCCAGCCGTTCGGGGGCGACGGCGGGGTACAGTTCGAGCCGGTGCCGGGCCATGACCACCCATTGGGCCAGTCGGCCAGCCGGGCATAGGCCCCGACGCGCACCGGGCGACCCACGTCGAGCCCCGCGGTGATAACGGCTGGAGGATCGGGCACGAACCATGCAATGTAGAGGCGGTCGAGGGGCGGCGGCGGCGTGACCCGTGTCACTATCGCTCCCGGGAACCGCACGGGTGGCGGCGACGTAATGGATGGGGTATAATGAGGTCCGACGAAACGGCCACGGAGACCGTAAGTTTATGAGCCACAGCGACTTTCTGTTTGCCTCCCCGTCCTTCCTTCGCGGCGTTGGCCGAACGGGCGATCTGTTCGCGGCCAGCAAGTACTGGTCGTACAACTACAGCCACAGCCCCGAAGAGGCGGACGCACGTGCCATCGCGCATGACTGGTCCCAGATTGGGGTTGATCTCCGGGGAACCATGAAGGCGGAAAAGGCCCGCGCGCGGTAGGCGGCCGAATGAGCCGCCACCGCCAGGTCGCGAAGCAAGAAGTTTCGTATCGCGTCGAGCAGTTCAGCGGCCCCCTGCCCACCCCGGCGGACTTCCAGGCCTACGACGCCGCGCTGCCAGGTGCGGCGGAGCGCCTGATGCAGCAGTTCGAGGAGCAATCCGCCCACCGTCGGAGTATCGAGGGGAAGGTGGTGGACTCTAACGTCGCCAACGAGCGCCGCGGCCTGTTGTCGGCAACCTGGCTGATGACTCTGTTTGTCGGAGGCGGGGTCTATCTCCTGGCGACCGACACGGGCGGAACGGCCGGCTTCCTCGCGCTCGGTTACGCTGCCCTGCAAACGACGCTCTCGTTCATCGCCAACCTCCTGGGTCGCCGACGCGAACTGAAGTTGAAGCAAGGCCCTGAAGGTCGCGCCCCCGCACCTCGGAGTTAGCGACGCTGCCTCGCGCTGAGGCGCGGCCCGGCGGACGCTGCTAGCGACCCTCCGTATTGCCGCACGGCGGCGCGCGCTTACCTACCTGAAGAGTTGGAGCACTCCTACCGCCTGGCCTTCGCCGGCACCCGCTCCAGCAACTCGCCGGGGGCCACGCCGAGAGCTTTCGATAGCCGCTCCAGCGTGTCGAGTGCCACCGTCTCCGTGGCGTTCGTGCACATCCGGTTGACGGTGGCGAAGGACACCCCGGACATCCGCGCCAGCTCGCTCTGACTGACCTTCCGGGCCTTGAGAATCTGTCTCAGCCGGAACCGTGTCGGCACTCCACCCCCCCGAGGTAACTGCGACATAATAGCTATAGCACTACTGCATTGACAAGATATAGCACAAGTGCTATAGTCCGTGTGGAACTGTTACCGGAGGGGGTATGGGAACCAAGGCGATCGCGATGCCCGAGGAGGCGCCGGACTGGACCGCTGACGCTGAGCGCTGGTACCGGCTGAACCTCCGGGCGCGGCTCGAGGACTGGGCGGCCGGCCGGGTGGGCCTGCAGAAGGGACCGGGCGCCGACCGCCTGGCCGACGAGCTGGCGCGCTTGGCGGGCTCGGCCACGATGATGAACATCATGCTGGACCGCCTGGCGACGCGTCGGCCGCGCGCCGTCGTGTGGCAGGTGCCCGTGCGCGACTGGTGCCCGCCGGCCCACCCGCTGGGCGCCCTCAACGAAGACGGGGACCTGCTCGCCGAGGTACTCGGTGCGGCCCGGGACGGCTGGTGGGCGATCTGCCGGGTGATCGTGGACGCGTGGATCGTGGACCTGTTGCCCACGGCGGCCGTGGACGAGGCCCGTGCCGACGAGGAGCGGCGCTACGCGACTCTCGATGACTACCTGCGTGCGCTGCACGCCGGGATCCTGGCGGTCGAGCCGACGTACGAGCGGAGCGCGGGGATGCTGGTCGCGCCGGAGCGGGAGGACGCCCTCCGGGAGGCGCGCATGCGCCTCCAGCGGGCCTGGCCGCTCGCCTGCCGGTCCTGCGGGTGCGAGTTCCGGGCCGACCGCCGCGGCGTCGTGCGCTGCCCGGCCTGCCGTGCGGCGGCTCGCGCGGGGACGGCCCGGTGAACACATCCACGGAGCCCGGTTCGTACGTTCGGGTTCGGCGTGGCTGGCGGCGGGGTCAGGTCTTCCGCGTCGTGGCTACCGGCCTCACCCGGGCAGGCGAGGCGGTCGCGATCGTGCTGGCGCCGCGCCGGCATCGGCCGATCTACTTCGAAGCTTTCGTAACCACCGACTTGTTACACGGGGAGGCGGCGACTGGCAGCCGGCGGGTAAACCCATAAGTTTGCCGGCGTACAGCAAGCCGCGACCTGTAGACTAACGGGTCGTGGTCAACCTTCTGACAGGACCCGGGCCGTGAGATTCCGAGGCTTTATAGCGCGCGGTGAGGCGTTTCGCCGCCTTCACGCTCTCCGCCCGGATCCGGCGTCGATTGGCCTTGTCAGCCAGCGCCGCGCGCTTCCTCCTTCCTCGCAGCACGCCCCTCGGACCGCCTACGAGCGGCCAGCCGGTGCTCATGAGTGAGCGCCGCCAACCTTCCGCCAGTCGCAGACCAACGCGCCTTCATGGCGGCCCTGAACCGCGCCGGTGTGACCCCAGCGGCCCGCATGGTGGCGCGTCGACTTCTCGATCTCGACCATGGCAACGGGGCCTGGCCGGGGTACCGAGCGTTGTCCGACTACTGCGGGCTTGCCCCCGGCACCGTGCGTAACGCGATCGGGCAGCTGCAGCGGCGCGGCGTGGTTGTCAGCGAGCGTCGAGCCGGGCTCGGGAATCTCGTGGTGTACTGGTGCGTCGCGCCGGAGCGGTGGTGCGATCGCGGCCCCGTGTCACTATCTCCGGTGACACCGACCGGAGCGGGAGCCGGTGTCACCGTCTCCGATGACATGGAGCAAGCGAAACTGGACGGTCCGGTGTCACCGCCCATGTCACCGCCCATGTCACCGCATGGCGTGCGGAGTAGCAAGACGGGAGCAGAGAGCGTAAGCTCTCCCCCTACCCCCTCTCGCGGACCGACCCCACCGGCGGGCGCTCACGCGCCCCACAATCCGAGGCGGGCTGGGCTAAGCGATAGCAAGGTCGCGCCAAGTGGCGAGCCCCGTGAGCCGGAGCGCGTCGGCGCCGTGGCTGCACGCGTCTTGTCGCGCCTCGAGGCGGCCGCGTGAGCGACCACCCGGACACCAGCACGGCCACGCCGGCCGTCGCCGTCCTTCGCCACCTGGCCCGGGACCTCGAGCAGCTGCGGACCCTGCCGGCGCTCCCGACTGAGGCGGCGCTCACCAAGTGGGCGGACCTGGCCAGCGAGGCGCTCCGGGCTGAAGAGCAGCGCTGGCTGTCGGAGGACCGTGCCCGGCGTCGCGGCCGCTCCCTCCAGTGGCTCCGCCGGCGGTTCGCGGCCCTGGAGGCCGCCGGCCTCGCTCGGTGGCTCGGTGGGCGCCGCCAGTACCACGAACACGCGGTTCCAGTGCAGGCGCTCGAGCCGCCGCGATCCGACGACGCGCGCCAGCAGGCGCGACGGGATGCATGAGCGATCGGCCGCCACTTCAGCTGGTCCGCCCGGACCCTCCGCTCCGTGACCGGGCTCCTGCGGTCGAGCCCTTGCTGGACGTGCACGCCGTGGCGACGATCCTGAGCGTGCGGCCGAAGCGCGTGTATGAGCTGGGCCTCCCGGTGGTCCGCCTGTCGGCGCGCTGCCTGCGGTGGCGCCGGAGCGACGTCGAGGCCTGGATTGCCAATCGGAGGGCGGCGTGAGTCTCGTCCGGCGCGGCCGCGTCTGGTACGTGCGCCTTCGGTGGCGCGATGTGCCGCGCATGACGCTATCCACCGGTACAACCAACAAGGTCCTCGGCGGCGCGATGCACCGGACGCTCCAGCTGCTGTACCAGCAGGGGCGGCTCGACCTGCTGGGCCTGCTGAAACGACGCCCCGGTGAGCCGGCTCGGCTGACGCTACGACAGCTGCACCACGCCGCGACCCTCGGACCGCTGGCGCTCGAAGAACTAATGGCCGGCGCCGCGAGCCCTCAGCTCGGCCCGCTGGTGGACGAATGGCGCGCTTGGCTCGCGAGCCCGGCCGGCGTGAGCCCCCGCACCAAACGGCGCTACGCCCCGAAGACCGTGAGGCGCTACGGCGTCTCATGGTCGGGGTTCTTCGAGGTCCTCCAGCGCGGCCGTCAGGCGCCGCTGTCGGCCTTGACGTCGGGCTTCATCGCCGAGTACAAGACTGCCCGCGTGCGGGCACAAGGCGGTCCCGGTCGGCTGGCGCGTCCTGAGCGGCCCCTCACCGTCGCCACGATCAACCGCGACCTGGTGGCGCTCGGCGCCTTCTTGACCTGGACGCAGAGCGTGAAGGGACTCACGGTCGCGCGACCGAAGCTGGGTCGGGAGAAGGAGCCTCAGGGGCGGGAGCGGTGGCTGTCGGCGCAAGAGCTGGCAGATCTCGAGCGCGCCTGTCTCGAAGCGTGGCCCGAATGGTGGCCGCTCTTCGACACACTGCGGTGGACGGGCATGCGGTACGGCGAGGCCGCGGGCCTGCTCGGTGGCGACGTGCTGCTCGCCGCGCGTCGGATCACCGTTCACGAGGGCGCGCGCCGGATCAAGACCGCCTCGAGCGTGCGCGACGTGCCTGTCCCAGAGCCCCTGGCGCCCGTTCTCGCCACACACCTAGCGCGGGTCGCCCCGGGGCCAGCGGATCCCGTGTTCCCGGCCCCACTCGGCACGTACGACCGCGCGGCCGACGTGTTCCGCCGGGCGTGCATCCGGGCCGGACTCCACGACGGCCGGAAGCCGCCGCGGCCAACCGTCACCCTCCACGACCTCCGCCACACGTTCGGTGTGCACGCGGCGCAAGCGGGCGTGCCGATCGCGCGTCTCCAGCGGCTACTGGGCCACCAGACTGCGGTGATGACCATGCGGTACATGAAGCATGCCCCGGAAGCGTACTTCGCGGAGGACGCCGCACGGATCGCGGAGAGCATGGCCGGCACCAGCGCCGAGACAGCGGCGCGGGCGCACCTGGCCCGCGGGGCCCTCCGGCGTGCGTGATGGCGCGCGAGTGGCTACTTTCGTGGCTACATCCCCCCTCTCGTGCGCGTGGGCGGCTTCCCGTAACACCTGCTCGGGAAGGGGTTTGGAGGGCTGGACCGAATTGGTAAGGCGGCGGTCTTGAAAACCGCTGGGCGCAAGCCCGTGGGGGTTCGAGTCCCCCGCCCTCCGTGCCACCGAGGACCACTCGCCGACGCTGGCCGCGCTTGGCGCCCGCGTGATGATCGGCCGAGGCCGCGACGCATTCGTCACTCGCCAAGACGCCGCCCGAGAGGACCGAATGGCGGACGTGTTCGTTCGCCACATCAAGGAAGATCGGGAGCTTGGTCGGCGCTTCGCGAACGCGATCGAGCGCAGTAGCACCCGCATGCCCGGCGAGCCGCTTCGCGTTTACCAGCGCGCGTGGTGCGACCCACTGAATACAACGAGCGCCATGCTCTCCGACGTGATCAAGGATCAGATCTCAGCCGCTGTCCTCTTGATCGTACTTTGGTCGAACAGAAGTGCGCGCTGCGGCGGCCGTGTAGGTCCACACATGGTAGGGACGCCCGCCGAGCTTGCGGGTCGGTACGGCTCAGGGTCGCCGTCTCTTCACGGCCCAGCACCAGTTCGACTGGCCTGCGCGCTCCCGGACTCTACGGTGAGTGCGGGGACCAGCGGGATGAGCGAAAGGTGGGTGTGATGGCGGCGCGCACGTGTCCTCCCGGGGTCGGGGCCAAGTGTACGCTGACCGGGATGGGGTGCGCAACCGGCGGCTCTAGCGACGGCGCACAACGGAACGTAACGTCACGGCGATGGGTTCTCCCTACCCCACCTACTCCGAGGCACCGATGCATCGCCTGCTGACGTTGTTCGCCGCCTCCGCGCTGGCCGTACCGGCGCTCGCCCAGACCACGGTCAACGAGCCCGGCAGTGGCGTGGCGTTCCCGGTCTCGCTGATGGTCGCCGACGGCAGTACCCAGGTGCTGACCGGCACCGGCCTGCGCACCCGCACGGTGCTCGGCGTGAAGGTGTACGCCTTCGGGCTCTATGTGGACGAGGCGGCGGCACGAACCGCGCTGGCGAGCTTCGCCGGGCGCCCCCCGGCGGAGCTGGAACGCGACGCCACGTTCTACGAGAACGTGCTCCGGATGAGCTTCCCGATGTCGCTCAGGCTGGTGATGACCCGCAACGTGACCGGCGAGCAGATGGGCGAGGCGTTCGACGGCGCGCTCCGGCCCCGCGTGGTGGCGGCCGCGGCCCGCAACATGCCGGGGGGCGAGGCCGCGCTCGAAACGTTCCGCGGGTTCTTCAGCCTGGACCGGCTCACCGAGGGTGCCGAGCTGGTGTTCACGTGCACGCCGAGCGGCACGCTGAACAGCTCGGTGTCGGGCGAGCGCAAGGCGGCGATCGAGTCGCGCGCGCTGTGCTGGGCGCTGTTCGACGTCTACCTGGGCCGCAACCCGATCTCGGCGGGCGGCAAGCGCACCGTCATCGCGCGGTTCCCGGCGATCCTGGCGGGCCGGTAGAAGCGGGGCACAGGGGCACAGGGGCACAGGGGCACGGCAAGGGCACCAGGCGCAGTATCGCGCACCAACTGTCCAGCAGGGGCAGGGCACGCCTTGTCCGTGCCCCCGTGCCCCTGTGCCCCCGTGCCACGCCTCATGCCGTCGCCGCCGCCTTGCGCAGCTTCCGCTCGGCCAGCTTGCCGACGATCGGCATCATCACCCTCTGCAGGACCGCGATCGCCACGACGGCCGGGCTCCAGCGCCGGTCGGCCCACTGCGCCAGCACGTAGGTCCAGCCAATCGGGTAGCCGCGGCGCGCCGTGGTGGCGAGCACGCCGAGCGCCTCCCACTTCGAGTGCACCAGCACGAGCTGCGTGCCGCCGGGCACTGTTTCGAACCGCACTTCGACCTCGGTGGCCTTATCGGGCGCGTCGCCGGGGTGCCAGGTGAACACGACGCGCCGGGGCGGGTCCCACGCCGTCACGGTGCCCCAGACGGACTCTTCCCCGCCGCGGATTTTCTCGATGATGCGCCCGCCCACCCGGCCCTCGAACACGACCGACTCGGCCCGCGCCTGACCCACGGAGTGGGAGCGCAGCGGCCACCACGTGGCGATCTCGTCGGTGAAGCGCCGGAAGGCGCGGGCCTGGTCCCAGGCGACGGTGAGCTTCCTGGTGATCGGCGGCAGCATCAGCTTCCCCCTTCGGTTTCGCCGGCGTAGGCGGCCAGCACGTCGTCCCACATGGATTCGAGCCAGCGGCGCAGGTCGGCCAGCCCCTCGGCGCTGGCGCTGACGAACCGCCGGGTGCCCTCGCGCCGATCCCGCACCAGACGGGCCCGGCGCAGCACTCTCAGGTGCTGCGACACCGCCGGCTGGCTCACGCCGAGGGCGCGCGCCAGCTCCCCGACCGTATGGGGGCGGCGGCGCACCCGGGCGACGAGGGCGCGGCGGGTGGGGTCGGCGAGGGCGAGGAGCGCGGCAGTGTAAGCCATCACTTATATAAGTACAGGCTGATATTGAGACGCGCAAGAGGCGTGTTGCAGGATGGTGAAGGACGAGAGGGATCAGGCCACAGGGAGGCGACAGGCGAGAGGCGAGAGTGGGTTGAAGGCGCGAGCGGACAGACCACAGTGGCCCGATGGACGGTGCTGGAGTCTTGCTTCCGCAGCGCATACTGTCGCCTTCGCCTGTTACCTTGAACGGGCGCGGGCAGGTGCCGAGTGGGCGTGTACTGGGGTGTAGGTCAACTGGCAGACCGCCCGGCTGTTACCCGGGAAGTTGGAGGTTCGAATCCTCCCGCCCCAGCATCGAAAACGAAGCGCGGGGCACGGTGGCACGGGGGCACAGGGGCAAGGAGGAAGCAAAGCCTGTGCCGCTGTGCCCCTGTGCCCCGCCTTTATCTGGGTGTAGTTTTCCCCCGGCTCGTGTCCGGAGTGGTGGCCGAGAGGCTCAAGGCAACGGTTTGCTAAACCGTCATACGGGCTAAAACCTGTATCGAGGGTTCGAATCCCTCCCACTCCGCTCTCCAGGCTATGCTCCGCGTCCGATTCGCCCCCTCCCCGACCGGCTCGCTCCACGTCGGCGGCGCGCGCACCGCGCTGTTCAACTGGATGCTGGTCCAGAACGCCCGCCGCCGGGGCGAAGACGCCGTGTTCGTACTCCGCATCGAGGACACGGACAAGGCACGCTCCACCGACGAGTACACCAGGGTCATCCTGGACGGCATGACGTGGCTCGGCCTCTCGTGGGACGAGGGGCCGTTCTTCCAGGGCGCCGGTCTGGTGAGGCATCAGGCGGACGCCGACCGGCTGCTGGCCGAGGGAAGGGCGTACGTCGACGACGGCGCGATCCGCTTCAGGGTCACACAGGAAGAGGTCGCGTGGGACGATCTGGTGCACGGGCGGATCGCGTTCCACGGCAGGGACCTCGAGGACTTCGTCATCCTGCGCGCCGACCGCACACCGGTCTACAACTTCGCCGTGGTGAGCGACGACGTGGACATGCGCATCACCCACGTCCTGCGCGGCGACGACCACATCTCCAACACGCCGAAGCAGATCCTCCTGTACCGCGCCCTCGGCCGGGAGCCGCCCGCGTTCGGGCACGTGCCGATGATCCTGGGCGGCGACCACAAGAAGCTGAGCAAGCGGCACGGCGCCACGGCCGTGGCCGACTATCAGCACGAGGGCATCCTGCCGCAGGCGATGGTGAACTTCCTGGCCCTGCTCGGCTGGAGCCCCGGCGGCGACCGCGAGCTGTTCTTCTCGCTCGACGAGATGGTCGAGGCGTTCGACCTCTCGGGAGTGCAGAAGAAGGCGGCGGTCTTCGACACCGAGAAGCTGGCGTGGATGAACGGTGAGCATATGCGGCACCTGGGCGCGCCCGCGCTCGCGACGCTGCTCAAGGACCGGCTGGACGGCTCGCTGCCCCCGGCGCGGGCGGCGGCGCTGGTGAGCGCCGTGCTGCCGCGCAGCCGCACCACGCTGGACGTGGTGCGTCAGGCCCGGATCCGGGCCGGGCTCGACCCCGCGACGCCGGACGAAAAGGCCGCGGCGGCCATCGCCAAGGACCCCGACGGGCACCGCCGCGCGCTGGCCCTGGTGCGCGACCACCTGCGGACCGTGGTGGATTGGTCGGCGCCGGCCCTCGAAGTCGAGCTGCGCAAGCTCGCCGAGGCGAATGGGATGAAAGCGGGCGCGGTGATGCAGCCGGTGCGCATCGCGCTGACCGGCTCGACCGTGTCCGAACCGGTGAACGAGCTGCTGGCGGTGATCGGGAAGGATGCGGCGCTCGACCGGCTGGCGAAGGCGGCGGGCCAGGGCATGCCGAGCTAGGCGAGGTCGACCCTCGGAATTGCCGGCAGCTTCCACGCGCTGTTCAAGAAGCCCGCGCAGTGGCCCTCCTCGAGGAACACCCGGACCGCCTCGGCCGTCGCGACGCGGTCCGCGCCCCACAGGCTGACGCGCTTGGACTCGCCATCCCAGGAGCCCTGCACGAATACGCGGTCGTCGCGGCGGACCAGGGCCGGCAGGTCCTCGACCAGCGCGGCGGCCACCGCGTTCACGCCCGGCCCGCCGATTACGATGGTCGGGCACAGGTGGAACACGCGGTTGTCGGCGTACCAGCGGTCGCTCACCACGACGGCGTTCCGCCAGCGGTGGCCGCGGCCCAGCCGGTCGATCTCGGCTTTCAGCGTGTAGGCGATCGGGCGGTCGTTCATCTCCGCCGGCACGGCGCTGCCCGTGACGATCAGCACCGTCTCTTCGGTGTCCACGAGCTTCATGGACCTGACGGCGTCACGGGATCGCCCGCTCGCGCTCGCGCTGCCGGCGCTCGCGCTCGCGGCGCTCTTCGCGCTCCCGGATCCACCGCGTCCGGATCTCGCGCACGGCTTGATCGAAGTCGTCTTCGGCTTCGGCCCGCGCCGCCGCCCGCAGGATCTCGGCCCGCATCTCGAGCAGGCGCTGGTTCGCGCGGGCCTGATCCACGTTGCCCTGCGGCAGCGGCAGCAGCGCCAGCAGCGCGGTCGGGAGCGAGAAGACGCCGAAGTGGACCGCGCGCTCGTCGATGCCGTACCGCCGTCCGTCGCGCTCGACCACCCACGAGGGGTTGCGGACGCGCCGGTGGGCGTTGGGGCTCAGCGAGTCGAGCTGCGCCAGCGAATCCATCATGTCGGCCATCACGAGCAGGCGTTGCCGCACCACGGAATCCATGGAAATGGGCCGGCCGCCGCCTTCGGGGATGTACATCGGCGTGACGGCGATCCGCGGGTCGGGGACGCCGGGGCGATAGGCCATGACCCCGCGCGCGCCGCGCCGGCCTCCGGGCAACCCCGGAGGCGCGACGGTGTCGGCCGGCGCGGCGACCCTCGGCGCAAGCTCGGGCAGATCCGGCGTGGTCGGGATCTCGAGCGGCCGGCGCGGCGGCCCCCGCACCGGCGGCGGCGGCTCGGCGGCCGTCGGCAGCGGCCGCTCCTGGACCGCCGGCGGCGCCTCGAGCAGAAAGCTCAACGTCCGCTGCGGCGGGTCCGGGCGCCAGCCGCCGTACGACAGCACCATCGCGCCGACCAGCGCCGCGTGCGCCACGAGGGACAGCACGATCCAGCGCGGCCGGAGCCGGCGGGCGCTCGGGAGCGTGAACCGCTTACGCGCGCGCAAGCACCTTCCCTACCCGCTCGGCCGCTTCCGCGAGCCGGGCGGCGCTCACCGTCAGCGCGAGGCGGAAGTAGCCCTCGGCCGACGGGCCGAACGCGCTGCCCGGCAGCGTGATCACGCCCTCCTCGTCCATCGCCAGGCGCGCGAAGTCGGCCGAGGACAGGCCGTCGGGCAGCGGGACCCAGACGTACATCGTCGCCTTCGGCACCGGAACCTCGAAGCCGTGCCGCCGGAGCGCCTCCACTGCCGCGTCGCGCCGGACCCGGAACTGCTCGACGGCCGGCGCCACCAGCGTCTCGGCCTGATCGAGCGTGTCGGCGGCGGCCTGCTGGACCGCGAGGAAGGTCCCCGTGTCCATGTACGACTTGACCTTGCCCAGCGCGGCCAGCAGCTCGCGGTTGCCCACCGCCCATCCGCAGCGCCATCCCGTCATCGAGAACGACTTGGAGCAGGAGTGGAACTCGACCGCGACCTCGCGCGCGCCCTCGATCTCCAGGATGCTGGGCGCGCGATAGCCGTCGAACGTGAGCTCGACGTAGGGGTTGTCGTAGGCGAGCGCGATCCCGTATTCGCGGCAGATCGCGACCGTGCGCTCGAGGTACTCCCGCGTCGCCACCGCGGAGGTTGGGTTGTTAGGATTATTGAGAAACACGAGCCGCGTCGTCTTCAGCACCTCGGCCGGCAGCTCCGAGAGCTCGACCAGGAAGCCGGTCCGCTCGGTCAGCGGATAGATGACCGGTGTGGCGTCGGCGCAGAGCGCCCCGCCGATGTAGCACTGGTAGCCGGGTTCGGGCACCACGACGTGGTCGCCGCGTCCCGCCACGGCGAGGGCGAAATGGGCGAGGCCCTCCTTGGACCCGATCAGCGGCAGGATCTCGCCCTCCTGGTCGAGCTCGGTGCCGAAGCGGCGCCGATGGTAGCGCGCCACCGCCGCCCGGAACGCGGCCAGGCCGATCTGGAATCCGTAGCGGCTCATCGCCGGATCGCCCGCGGCACGCCGCAGCGACGCCACGGCGACCTCGGGCGGCGCAAAATCGGCGTCGCCGGCACCCAGATCGATGACGTCCACACCGGCCGCGAGCAGCTCTCGCTTGCGCCTCGGAATGTGCGCGAGCGGATAACCCGGCAGCCGCCCAACCCTCTCCGCGATCCTCGGCCTCAACCCCACCTCCGCGCGCCCACGCCGCTATCCGTTCCCTACCCCGGAAGCCCGAACAGGATTCCGAAGCACCCCGACCCCCGAGATGTCGACCTCCACGACGTCGCCCGGCCGGAGCGGACCAACCCCCTCCGGCGTACCCGTGAGCACCAGGTCACCGGGCTCCAGGGTCATGACGCCCGAAATGTACGCGAGCAGCGCCGGGATGCCGAACACCATGTCCCGGGCGCGGCCATGCTGGCGCTCGACCCCGTTCACGCGGCACCGCACCTCCAACGCCTCGAGCGCGAAGCCCCGGGGAGGTGGGCCGATGTCGAGCACCTGCGGGCCCACCGGGCAGAACGTGTCGAATCCCTTGGCGCGGGTCCACTGACCGTCCGACTTCTGCAGGTCGCGGGCCGTCACATCGTTGGCGCAGACGATCCCGCGGATCGCGGCGCGCGCCTCGGCCTCGCCGGCGCCGCGCAGCCGCCGACCCAGCACGACGCCGATCTCGCCTTCGTACTCGACACGGCTCGACTGGGGCGGCAGCACGATGGCCTCGCCGTCGCCGATCAGGGCGGAGGGTGGCTTGAGGAAGATGAGGGGCTCTTTGGGAACGTCGTTGCCGAGCTCGCGGGCATGGGCGGCGTAGTTCCTGCCGACGCACACGATCTTGGTGGGAGCCGCGTCGAGACAACGAGGACGGGCCTCAGCGCTCATGACTCATGGCTCATAGCTCATAGCTCATAGCTCAGGGCCGAGGGACGAGGCCGTGAAGCTCGAAGAACTCCGCGATCTGCTCGCGCACGACCTCCCACGGTCCGATGATCCGCTGTGCCGGCGGGAGGCCGGCGAGCAGCTCGGCGCCGTAGCGGCGGCGCAGGACCCGCGGGTCGAGCAGCACCACGACGCCCACGTCGGTGCGGGTGCGGATGAGTCGGCCGAAACCCTGCTTGAGCTTGAGCGCCGCGAGCGGCACCTGGTACTCGGCGAACGGGTCGCCGCCTGCGGCCTCGATGGCTTCGATGCGCGCCGCGGTCATCGGCTCCGAGGGGACTCGGAACGGGAGCTTGGCCAGCACCAGCGCGCGCAGCGCCGAGCCGGGCACGTCCACGCCCTCCCAGAACGAGTCGGTGCCGAGGAGGATGGCATCGCCGGCTTCGCGGAACCGGCGCAGCAGCTGGTCGCGCGGGCCCTCGCCCTGCACCAGGAGCGGGAACGGCCCCGCGCCTCGATGCTGTCGCAGGATGTCGGCGACGCGGCGGAGCGAGCGGTAACTGGTGAACAGCACGAACATCCCACCGCCCGAGGCCACGGCCACCTCGGCCGCGATCTGCGCGATCCGCTCGTCGTGATCGAAGGACCCTTGCTGGGGGTCCGGCAGGTCGTCGGGAATCACGAACAGGCATTGATCGTGGTAGTTGAACGGGGACGGCAGCACTTCGCGCGGACCGGGGCGCAGCGGCGCCAGGTCCAGCCCGAGCCGGTGCTCGAGGAACCCGAAGTCGCCGCCGGCCGCCAGGGTCGCGCTGGTCACGACGACGCTGTCCACCCGCTGGAACAGGAGTTCGTTGAGGATGGGCGCCAGCTCCAGTGGCGCGGCCGCCAGAGCGACGTGGGGCCCGCCGCGGCGCTCGAGCCAGCGCACGGTGACCGGGCCGGGGGGCGGGCGGAGCGCCGCCGTGACCGCGTCGCGCGCCGCGTCCAACCGCGACGCGATGCCGCGCAGCTCGCCGTGCAGCCCGAGCAGCCGGCCGGTCGCCGCCGCCTCGCCACGATCGAGCGCGCCTTCCACCGCGTGGTCGAGCCCAGCCAGCACACCGGCCAGCTCCTGGCGGAGGCCGGCCATGGCGGCGTGGAACTGGTCGAGCGCCTCATCCAGGCCCTGCCCCCAGACGGGATCCCGCGCGAACTCCTCGCCGAGCCGCACGACGTTGTCCTGCCTCCCGGCGAGGTAGGCCTCGAGAATCGCGAACAGCCGCTGGCTCGCGCCGCGCGCCAGGGTGAGCGCGGGGGCGACGAACGCGGCGATCCGGCGCAGCAGCGGCGGGCCGGTCTGCTCGTCCGCCTCGGCGGCCACCGCCGCCGTGAGCGACGGGAGCACGCCGCGCGCGCCGCGGTCCAGGCGGGCCAGCAGGCGCTCCACGCCGCGGCTCGCCACGCGCTTGCCGAGGTGCTCGGCCGCCACGTCCTCGAGGTGATGGCCCTCGTCCAGCACCAGCCGGCGGTAGGGCGGCAGCACGGCTGCGTCCTCCCAGTTTCCCGACACGCGGCGGATCGCCAGGTCGCTCGCGAGGAGGTGGTGGTTCACCACGACGACGTCGGCGTCGGCCGCGCGGCGCCGCGCCTCGAACACGAAGCAGCGGTCGAAGTGCTGGCACTTGAGCCGGGTGCAGAGATCGGGCTCCGCGGCGACCTCGTCCCACACGTCCTCGGAGGGCTGGAACGCGAGGTCGCTGCGGCTGCCGTCGCCCGTCGCCTTGGCCCAGCGCGCGACGGCCTCCAGCTCGTCGCGCCGCTCGGGCTCCAGCAGCGAGCCCGCCTGGCGCCGCGCGTGGCCGAGCCGTGCCAGGCACACGTAGTTGCGCCAGCCCTTCAGCAAGGCGAATCGCACCGGCCGGTCGCCGGTGCCCAGGGCCTTGCTCAGGACCGGCAGGTCCTTCCCGACCAGCTGTTCCTGGAGATTGATCGTGTTGGTGGAAACGACCGTGCGCTCGTCATTCGCCAGCGCCCACGCGATCGCGGGCACGAGGTAGGCGAAGCTCTTGCCGACGCCGGTGCCCGCTTCGAGCAGCGCCACGCCGCCCGCGTTCAGGACGTCGGCGACGTGGGCGGCCATGTCGCGCTGGCTCTGCCGGTCCTCGTGGAGGCGGAGGGCCTTGGCGACGCGGCTCCTGGGCGCGAGCAGCGACGCGACGTCGACGGGGTCGATCGCGCGGGTGCGGCGCGGCGTCGGCACCTCGACCACCACGTACAGCTCGCGCGCGGCGTTGTCCACGATGCCGAAGCCCACGCCGGCGTCGTGCAGGCGTGCCGCCACGTCGAGGTCGGCGTTGGAGGGTTGCAGCACACCGCTGGGGTGGTTGTGGATGGCCATCTGTCCGCGCGCGGCGACGCCCGGGAGAGCGAGCACCGCGTCGGCCGTCCCGCGGGCCACGGCCCGCGCCGCGGTGACGCACCCGGCGTCGTCGACGTCGGCCACGAACGACACCTCGCGGCCCCCGGCGTCGGCGATCGCGGCGGTGATGCTCCGGCGCGCCGCCTCGGCCAGCCGGCCGCTCACGTCCTCAGCTCGCGCTTCCGGGCCGCGGGAAACAGGACGTTGTTGAGGATCAGCCGGTAGCCGGGCGACGTCGGGTGCAGCGACAGGTCCGTGGGCGTGTCGCCGATCTGGTGCTGCGGGTCCTCGGGGTCGTGCCCGCCGAAGTAGGTCCAGGTGCCGCGGCCGACGTCGCCGTGGATGTACTTCACCCACGGGGCGCCCGGCTCCTCGGCGAGGATGATGTTCGCCGGCTTGAGGGTGTTGCGCATGAAGCTGGTGGTGAGCCCGTAGAAGTCCGGGATCACCTGGCGGTGGCACTGGACCAGCATGGCCGGCACCGGGTCGATCTTGGCGCTGAAGTTGAACAACTCGAAGGCCCCCAGGGGCTGGCGGGCGCCGGGGTTGTTGACCTGGTGCCCGTCGATGTCGCTGAACGAGGGAATCCCCGGGGCGGTCTGGAGCCGGGCGCCGGTCGTGGCCATCGCCTGGGTCCAGTCGAGCCGCTCGGAGGCGTCGGCCTGCATCGGCGTGCCGTCGGCGAACGCCGCGGCGATGTCGACGGTGTGCGCCGCGAGCGCCAGCTCGAGCGTCTCGGTCGCCGTGCACATGGCGAACAGGAACCCGCCCTGGTCCACGTATTCGCGGATGCGCCGCGCGACGGCTTTCTTCAGCGCGGGGACGTTGGGCACGCCGAGCTGGCGCGCCGCGTCCTGGTTGATGCGCACCATTTCCGCCAGCCACGCGGAGCCGCTGTAGGTAATGAAGAACTTCGAGTACTGCCCGGTGAAGTCTTCGTGGTGCAGGTGGAGCCACTCGAAGTCGCGCAGCCGCCCGGCGACCACTTCCGGGTCCCAGATCCTGGTGAACGGGATCTCGGCGTACTGGAGGGCCATGGTGACCGCGTCATCCCACGGTGCCGCGTTGGGCGGCGAGTAGATCGCCACGCGCGGCGCTCGCTCCAGCGGGATGGCGTCCATGTTGCCCTGCTCGATCGTGCCGCGGATCGCCACGACCTGCGCGTCGCCCACGGCCTCCACCCGGATGCCGGCCAGCGCCGCGGTGCGCCGGGCCGCGGGCTCGTCGGGCAGCAGGAACGCGCCGCCGCGGTAGTTGAGCAGCCACTCGCACCGTCCGCCGCGCGCGATGGCCTGGTAGCAGAGACCGTACGCCTTGAGGTGGTTGGTCTGGCCGTCGTCCATGGGAACCAACAACCCGGCGGCTAGGCGGCCAGGCGGCTGGGCGGCCAGCGCAAGCTCCGAGCCGCCTAGCCGCCTCGCCGCCAAGCCGCCCATCCCGGAAGCGGCCATGCACTCAAGAAAGTCGCGGCGCTCCATCAGCTTCTCGGAATCAGGCCGCGCACCCGGTCCAGCTCGCGGCGGGCTTCGGGCACGAGCGCGCTGGTGGCGTGGTGCAGGATCAGTGCCTCGAGCCGCTGGGCCGCGCGCGCGACCTGGCCGCGCGCGGCATCCGCGCGCGCGAGGGCGAGCAGCGCGGCCGGCGCGGGAGCGGCATCGGCGTGCCGCTCGGCGATCTCCGACCACAGCGATTCGGCGGTGGCGGAATCGCGCGCGAGTTCCGACCACCGCGCGGCGAAGCCGAGCAGCTCGGGCCGGCCCGCCCGGGCCGCGCGCGCCAGCGCGTCGAGCGCGCGCGCGGCTCCCGCCGTGTCGCCGCGGGCGGCGCGGAGCATCGCCTCGCCGAACGCGGTGGCCGTGTCGGTCTCCAGCGCCCGCAGCGCCGCGACCACCGCCGCGCGGTCGGCGGGCCGGTCGCGGTCGCCGGGGCGGGCGCCGGCGCTGCGCAGCAGCTCGATCGCGCGCTCGGCCTGGCCGCGGTACAGCGCAATCCACCCCCGCAGCTCGTCGGCGGCGAGGGAGGAATCGGGCCCGATCGCCTGCCCGGCTTGCTCCAGCTCGCCCTTCGCGATCCAGCCGCGCGCGATGATCAGGCCCAGGCGCTCCGCTTCCCCGCCGCCCACGCGGTCGCGGCTCCGCTCGAGCAGGCGCGCGGCTTCGGCGGGATTGCCCTCGCGCACGTAGAGCTCGACCAGCGTGGCCGTGGCACTCGCGGCCTGCCCGCCGGGCTCGTCGGCCATCGCGCGCAGGACCCGGCGCGCCGCGGCCGCGTCGCCGGCCTCGGCGTAGGCTCGCGCGCTCTCCACGCGGTAGCGCGTCGCCTCCGCCGGCGCGACCGACGCCGCGAGCCGCTCGAGCGCCGCGGCGGCGACCCGCTGGGCCTCGGCGCCGTCCTGCGCGCGGGCGCGGTCGGCGAAGGCCCGCAGCGCGTTGGCGCGCTCGTCGCCGGTGCGGGGGAGCGCCGCCTGGAACAGCGTCCACGCCCGCGCCGGCTCGCGCCAGCCGAGCAGCAGATCGGCGGCGAGGCGCCGCGGACCCGCCGCCGTATCGGGCTCGGTGAGCGCGCGCACCAGCCGCTCCCGCTGGGCGGCCGGGGCGCTCTGGAGGTTGAAGACCGCCACGCCGTGCAGGTCGGGTCGTCGCTGCAGCTCGGCACGCCACTCGCGCGCCGCCGCGGCCCAGTTGCCGGACTGCTGCTCGACCTGCGCCAGCTCGGGTCGCAGGCGCTCGGCGTCGCCGAGCCGGGTGCGCGCCGCGGCGAGCGCCTCGCGGGCCTCCTCGGTGCGGTTGGTGGACAGCAGCAGCCGCACCAGCTCGCGGTGGGGCGCTTCGCTGCGCGGGGTGGCGGCCATCCAGCGCCGCAGCGCCTCGCCGGCCCCGGCCTCGCCGCTCACGGCGCGCGCGGTGCGCACCTCGATGGTCCGGGCCGTGGTGTTGGTCGAGTCCGCCTGGAGCGCACGGTGCACCAGCGCGAGAATCGAATCGCGCCGCCCCAGCTGGGTGTACACCCGCTCGGCACCGAGCAGCGCGGGGGCGTTCAGCGGGTCGCGCGCGAGCACCTGGCGAAACGCGCCGGCGGCTTCGACATGGCGCCCCTGGCGCTCGAGATCGAACGCGCGCCCCAGCGGGTCCTGGGCCGCCGCGCCCCGCGCGGCGAGCAGCAGCACCAGGGCGACGCTAGCGGTTCGGAAGGGGGGCATTCAGCCGGCGGAAATAGTCGAGCACCATCGCGCGTTCGGACGGGGAGAGCCCCTTGAGCGTTTCCCACGACGGCGCGGGAAAGCGCACCGCGCCCTCACGCGGCAGCCGGCCCCGCACGTCGCGCCCGCGCACGTCACCGGCGGCGCGGCTCTGCCGCTCCGGGTCTTCGGGCTGGTCCTCGTCGCGCAGCGTGCGGCCCGCGTCCAGCATCCGCCGGAACAGCCGCTGCTGGCGCTCGAGCGTGGCCCGGTCGAGGCGCGCGGTCTCGATCCGCTCGGCCAGTTGGCGCGCCTCTTCGGCGAGCTGGTCGGGCCGGCCCGGCATGCCCGACTCGGCGAGCCGCTCCATCTGGTTGGCGAGCGAGCGCTGGCGCTGGGCCAGCTCGCGCAGCTGCTGCATCAGGGCTTCCTGGCCGCCGCCGAGCATCGGCAGCAGACCGCCCAGCTGGTCGTTGAGCTGGCCCTGCTGCCCGGCGAGCTGCGCCATCCGCTCGACCGCTTCCGCGAAGCCCGAGCCCGACTGCGCGCCCGCCACGTCGTCGCGGCTGCGCATCAACTGGAACGCGGCCTGCGACAGGAGCTGCGCGGCGTCCTGCGCGCGCTCGGCGGCGTCCTGGCTGGAGGGCGAGGGGCCCTCGAGGGCCTGCCGCGACTGCGCCACCTGCTCGCGGGCCTGCGCCATGGCGGCGCCGAGTCGCGGCGACACGAGCGCGTTCGTGCCCGCCGCCGCCTGGAGCTGGCGCACCAGCTGGTTGACGCCCTGCTCCACCGCCGACTGTCGGCCGCGCGCTTCGGCCGAGCCTTCGCCCCGCCTGAGCTCGCGCGCCAGCCGTTGCTCCTCGGCGGCCAGCGTGATGGTCTCGTTGAGCGACTGGCCGAGCAGCCGCAGCACCTCGGTGCGCCACGCCTCCGACATCTCCTGCTGCGTTTCCTCGAGCTGCCGCGGGACCTGCTCCAGCTCCTGCGAGGCGCGGCGCCCCTGCTGAGCCGCGGCCGAACGGTTGCCGGCGCGCATGGACTGGCGGGCCTGCCCCATCTGCTGGCTGGCGTTGCCCACGCGCTCGCCCGAGGAATCCACCGCGGCGGCGGCCGCGCTGTCGCCGCGCTCGCGCAACCGGTCCTCCAGCCGCTGGAGGTCGCGCGCCAGCGAATCGGCCGTCTGCTGGAGCCGCTGCTGCTCGGCTGCGGCCGCGGTGGAATCCCGGCGCTGCATCGCGCGCTGGTTCAGCTGGTCCTGATCGCGCCGCAGCGCCTCGGCGTTCTGCGCGAAGGTCTGGAGTGAGCCCTCGATGGCCGCGCGCTCGAACAGCTCCGAGCTGCGCTGCAGCTCGTCGCGCAGGCGCCGCTGCTCCTCGGCCAGGCGTCGCAGCGCGTCCTGGACCGCGCGCGGGTCCAGCCGCTCGAGGGCCCGCTGCAGCTCCTCGAGCCGCTCGCGCAGCTGCGGGGTGATCGCCTGCCGCAGCAGCTCTTCGAGGTTGCGCAGCTGCTGCTGCCAGTCGCGGTCGTTGAGGCCGGCTTCCTCGGCGGCGCGCGCCAGCCGCTCCAGCTCCTGCCGCATCTGGTCGGCCCGCTCCGCGAGCTGGTGCTGCTGGTCGGCGAGACGCTGCGCCTCGGCGGCCTGCTCGAAGTTCATTGCGCCCTGGTCGGGGCGCTCGCGCGCGGCCCGGGCATCGGGCCCCGGGGGCGGGGTGGTGGGCCGGGTCGGGTCCTGAGCCCGGTTGCGCTGGGCCGCGAGGTCCTCGGTCTGGCGCGTCACCTGCGCCTGCTCGGCGGCCAGCGCCGCCGCCTGGCTCGCGAGACTGTCGGCGCCGCCGCGCACCGCCTCACGCAGCTCCGCGAGCGAGCGCAGCCGCAGCGCGTACTCGCGGCTGCGGCCGACGTGGGGCACGGGCGCCTGATCGCCGGCGCGCACGTAGAAGCGCAGCGTGTCGCCCGGCACGAGACCGCGCGCCGTCAGGTCCATCACCTGCGTCAGCACAATGCGGTCGGCGCCGGTAGCCCCCGGCACGCTGTCCACCGCGGTGTCGCTGACGACCCCGAGGCGGCTGACGCGCCAGCTGACGATCTCGACCCTGCCCAGCCCATAGTCGTCCCGCGCGTCGATCACCAGCACGGGCCGGAGGTCGAGGGGTGCGGTCGTGTCGGCGCCCGGCACGGGCACCGCGACCACGGGCGCGCTGTCGGGCACGGCGCGGACGTCCAGGAGCGTCGGCGCGGGTGGCTCGGCGCCGGCGCGGTCGGCCAGCGCGAGTCGCCACGTAGCGCTGGCCCGGACGGCCAGGGTTCCCTCGAATCCCGCGCCCCGCGTGCGCAGCGCCACGGTGTCGCCCGCCACGAGCGCCGCGCGCGTGAGCGGCGCGCTGGCGGCGCCGCGAATCGTCAAGGCGGTTCCGGTCGGGACCACCATCGGGGCCGCGGCGTCGAGCTCCTCGCCCTCGCGGTTCAGGTAGTCAGGGTAGCGCGCCGTAACCGACAGCTGCGCGACCAGCAGCGGCTCGATCAGCGCAACGTGCACCGTGTCCGAGCTGGCGTCGTCCAAGGCGGCGTAGGCGAACAGCGGCGCCCGCAGGTTCGCCACCCGGTGCTCCACGCTCGAGCCCCGCTCCAGGGCCACCCGCTGCCACGGCTCGCCGGGCTCGCGCAGGAACAGCGCCAGGCGGCCCGGCGCGGTGGCGCGCACGGTGAACGTGACCGTTTCACCCGGCCGCACGGCCCGCGCCGACGCCGCGAGCATCACCCTGGCCGCCACCACGGCCCGGAGCGCGCGTAGCGGCGAAACGAGCGTCGCGGCGGCCTCGCCCGCCCACCACAGAGCCAGGATCGCCGCCAGGGCGGCCGTGCCGCCGGCCACCGCGAGCCGGCGCACCCGCGCCGCCAGCTCGGCGGCGGCTCCCGGCGCCCAGTCCAGCGGGCGCTGGGGAAGACGCCGTTCGACGTCACGCGACGCACGCTCGCGCAAGGCGGGCGAGGTCCCCGCCGGCGAGCCATCCGCCGTGTCCACGAGCCCGATCAGCGTGCCGCGTCGCAGCGCCTGCTCCGTCTCGACCAGCCGCGCCGCGTCACGCAGTCCCGTACCCGTGCGACCGCCTCCGCCCCTCTCCCCACCCCCCCCCGCGCGCACGATCACGCGGACTGCGGCGACCACGGCCCCGATCACCGCGAGCCACCACGCCAGCGGCAGCCACCGCGCCCGGGCCAGCAGGCCGGCCCGCGCGCCCAGCGCGAGCAGGCACGCCGCGAGCGCCAGCGCGCCGAGCGTCGCCAGGCCGAGCGCCAGCGCGCGCCGGGTCAGCAGGGCGCGCTGCAGCACCGCCAGCCGGTCTAGCAGGCTCATGGCAGCCCGCTCACCGCGTACGCGAACAGGTTCACGCCCATCCGCAGCGCCTGCTCGCGGATCGGCTCCGGGTCGTGGTGCACGTCGGGATCCTCCCAGCCATCGCCGAGATCGGTCTGATAGGAATAGTAGACCGCCAACCGCCCGCCCAAGAAGATCCCCAGCCCCTGCGCCGGCAGGCCGTCGTGCTCGTGGATCTTCGGCGGGCCGGACGGGAAGTCGTACACCAGGTGATAGACCGGGTGGTCGTGCGGCACGTCGGCCAGTGCGCGGTCCGGGAACACCTTGATGATCTCGCGCCGGAACGACGCGTCCAGCCCGTAGTTGTCGTCGGCGTGCAAGAAACCGCCGGCCTCGAGGTGGCGCCGGAACCGCCGGGCGTCGGCATCCGAAAACAGCACGTTGCCGTGCCCGGTCATATAAAGGTAGGGGACCGACCACAGGTTGGGATCGGTGAGCTTCACGACCCGCTCCCGCTCGGTCGTGCGCAGGCTGGTCCGCTGGCGAATGGCGCGCAGCAGGTTCGGCAGGCTGGACGGGTTGGCGTACCAGTCCCCGCCACCGTCGTAGTGCAGCCGCCCGATGGTCAGCAGGCCGGTGGCCGCGCTCACCGGGTGAGCCTCCGGTACGCGTCCTGCCGTGAGATGCCGAGACGTCGGGACAGCTCCTTCGCGACGGCGGCCGGGGCGTCGCTTCCCCTGAGCTCCGCCAGCACGGCGTCGGCGTCCTCCACTCCCGCCTCCCTGGCGGCGGCCGGCTCGGCGGCGCCACCCACCACGATCGTCACTTCGCCGCGCGCCCGGTGCTCTTCGTAGTACGTGGCAAGTTCGCCAAGCGTTCCGCGGCGCACCTCTTCGTGCAGCTTGGTCAGCTCGCGCGCCACCGCCGCGGGCCGATCCGCGCCGCAGCGGGACGCGAGGTCCGCGAGCAGGGCCGCGGTCCGCCCCGGCGCCTCGTAGCACACCACCGTCAGCCCTTCGCCCGCGATGCGGTCCAGCAGCGCGGCACGGGCCGAGCCGCGTTTCGGCAGGAAACCGAGGAACACGAACCGGTCGGCGGGAAAACCGGCCGCGGCGAGCGCCGCCAGCACGGCGGCCGGGCCCGGAACCGGCACCACGGCCAGACCGCGCGCGTGGGCCCGCGCCGCGAGCAGCCCCCCCGGATCCGAGATGCCGGGGGTTCCGGCATCGGTCACGTACGCGATATCGTCGCCCGCGGCCACGCGGTCGAGCAGCCGCTCGATCGCGGCCGGTGCCGAATGCGCGTGCAGGCTCACCGTCGCTCCGGCAATGCCGTAGTGGGTGAGCAGGCGGCGGGTGCGCCGCGTGTCCTCGCACGCGATCACGGCGGCGCGCTTCAGGACCTCGACCCCCCGAAAAGAAAAATCCCCCAGATGGCCGATGGGGGTGCTGACCATCAGAAGCCGGCCGGCTTTCACCACTCGATGCGCCACGGCAGTCGCTCGAAGAACTTCACGGCGGCGAGCGCATAGCGGTGCTCCCGCGCCGCATCCTTGATGAGCTTGGGGGCGACCTTGGGGTGAGCCACCTCCAGCTCGCCGAGGAACTCCTTGGTCCACAGCGCGATGCTCGCCGCCAGCAGCTCGGGCTCGACGATCGGGTCGGCGAGCGTGGCGCCGCGCGGCCCGCCGACATGGCGCAGCACGTCGTATTCGCTCGACAGGCGCGCGCGCGCCTTCTCGGCCCGCTTCGTGGCATCGTTGGGCGCTTCCCGCTCCGCCAGCTCCACCAGGTCCCAGACGAAGTGCCGGAACATGCCGACCATGGCGGGCGGCGCCTGGATCGGCAGTTGGGGCAGGCCCGGAAACACCTTCACCGTGACCTTGGGCAGCGGCTCGGGGTGCGTGGAGGTGAACAGGCGGGCCACCGTCTGGGTCGGCGGCTCGCCGGGCTTCTGATCGGCGAAGTAGCCGCCGCTGAACCGCCCGTCCTTCAGGCACAGGTAGTTGACCCGCGCGTTCGAAATCAGCTCGAGCACGCCGGTGACCTTCTTCTCGAGCACCGTCTTGAAGATGGATTCGGGGCTCGACGTGTTGAGGGGCAGCTCGACCGGCGTCTGCTGGCACGTGGCGTACATCGCCGCGAGGAGCGGCGCTTCGGCGGCGTGGAACGCGATCTCGGCGCGCTCCGGCTCCGAGCGGATGTGCCGCAAAGCCTCCGGGATCGCGGCGGTGAACCGCCCCACGCCCGTCAGCACCGCCGCGTTGACCATGTCGCCGCGGTGGAAGTACAGCAGCGCGACCTCGTCGGGCAGGTAGCACGCCAGATAGGCGTCGACCTTGCCGTCGCGGTCGCGCTTGCTGAAGGCGATCAGGTTGTCGAGGTGGACGTACGCGGCGCGGGTGCGGGCCAGCAACACCCGGGCCGCCGGGAGGCGCAGGTCCCAGAGCCGGACCGTGGAGTCGGTGAGGACGGCGCTCGAGGCCCGCATCGGCTCCTCGACTACAGGTGCTGGTCGATCTTGCCCGCCAGGTGCGCCTTGGGCACTGCGCCCACCACGGTATCCACGTGGCGGCCGCTCTTGAAGAACATGAGCGTCGGGATCGAACGGACGTTGAACCGCATCGCCGTCTGCTGGTTCGCGTCCACGTCCACCTTGGCCACCTTGAGCCCTTTCGCGCCGTACTCCACCGCCAGCTGATCGAGCACGGGGGCGATGATCTTGCACGGGCCGCACCACTCGGCCCAGAAATCCACGACCGTCAGGCCCGTGTGCTGCTCGACCTCGGCCTGGAACGTGACGTCCGTAACTGCGACTGCGTTCGACCCTGCCATCAGTGCATGCTCCGGTGTAGAATGTCGAACCGTATGGTACCGGCTCCCCCCCCCCCCCCCGCCCGCCCCCCCCCCCCCCCCCCCCCGCCGCCGCCCGCCCCCCCCCCCCCCGCCCCCCGCCTCCCCCGACCCCAACCCCGCCCCCCG